>Ga0310690_10002743_pt1 | contig 27961 bp, 21 predicted proteins | sample AusTroGonzalo_MG_2_FD_207661 | JGI IMG/M metagenome (GOLD analysis project Ga0310690, IMG submission 207661) | Bovine rumen microbial communities from tropical cattle in Woodstock, Queensland, Australia - Gonzalo_04 (v2) (version 2) | ecosystem: Host-associated > Mammals > Digestive system >...
TGGGGATGTGTCAAAGCAATACAATCCAACCGATGCAGATGAATGCACTTCATATACAGATTGCCCACACGGGTCGTTTTGTTGGTTTCCGAATAATTCAAATTGTCATGAATCCGGAGCAGGTCAATGCAAACGGGTGACGGCTTTCAGGCCTGAAACAAAAACGATGGAAGACGGAAATACTTGGACACGAAGTCTATCTACAATGAACTGGTGGAGTGCACAAAGTTGGTGCGAGGCGTTGGGTCTTAATCCAGCGGATCGCTCTGATTTAGGCTGTGGACATGTGGCTCTTTTTAACTATTGCACAAAGTCAGTATCAGAAGCCCCTACGGGCGGTACCACCGGCGGTTCAGCGTATGCGGGAAGTGCATTGGCGGCCGTACAAAAACAATGGGGTACTAATGATTGGTATTATTTACTAGAAGATAGTGGAAACAATTGTAATGCTTATACTGTTCTTGTCAAAAGTGCCCTTATAAACCGTGACGGTCGCAATTATAGCTATTTCAACATTCTTTGTCATTGAAGCCATTATTCATATCGGTGAGAAAATATCCTTTTTATTTGAAAAATAAAGTCTTGCGTATATTTCTTTCGAAATTTTTTGTTTGACAATAGCTTAAATCCCTTTATACTTGATAAAAAGGATAGGACTTTTTATCTTTAAACTGAATAACGGGGTGCGAATTTTCTATCTTTGTATAAGTTGATTAAAGGGAGACAACTTTATTATGCGAAACAGACAGATGGGCCGATCCATGGTGGAGATGTTGGGGGTATTGGCCATTGTCGGGCTTTTAAGTATCGGCGGCCTTTGGGGATTTGGAATGGCCATCGCACGCTACAAAGCCAATGAGATTGAAAATTATATCCTAAAATGCGTGACAACGTCCTACACTAAGACGATGGATGTCTTTTACGTCGGCTATTGCCAAAACATTTTTGAAGAAAAAATCCCTCTACCGCTGGGATTGGAAAAATACAGCGGTCCCGTCGTAACAAGTGACGATCCTCTTTCCAATGATGAAGATTGCACTGTTACCGAATTGAAGACGGACGGCCTTGTTTGCATTCCCAAAAACAATTGCTTTGTTCCGGACGGTGCACAAGATGAAGGAACTTTCAGCGGCCATTGCCCCTATCTGATGGCGCAGGTGTTGGTTTCGGACCGCCGCGTGATGGAAGCTTTGGTCCGGAAAAATAAAGATATTGATGACGTGGATGACGTCTTAAAATTGGAACGCAAAGACGGACAGGTTGTCATTTATGGGAAAGAAGATTGGAAAGATAACGACGGGCACTACTTTGTCGCTTTCCATTTCATCGGTTCCGCCAAGGACGTCGGGCGGATTGTGAGCAAGTAAATCAAATCGCTGTTTGGCGCATAAAGCCGTGACATACGGCGATGGCCAGGGCATCCGACGCGTCGGCCGGTATGTTTTCCGGTAGGGTCGGAAGCATTTTCCGAATCATCATATCGACCTGTTTTTTATCCGCATGTCCGACACCGACAATCATTTTTTTTATCTGATTGGGGGTGTATTCCCCCACGGGAAGGCCTTTCAACGCCGGTGCTAAAAGAACAACACCCCGCGCTTGTCCCAACTTTAACGTTGATTCGGGATTGACGTTCACAAAGGTCTTTTCAATAGAGGCCTCGTCCGGACGAAATTCATCCAGAATTTTTATCAGGTGCGAATGCAATTCTGCCAATCGTTCGGCCAAAGACGGTGTTGTATCGGCGGAAATAACGCCCGCCGCCACAAAGGAAAACTTTACGCCGTTTTTATCAACGACGCCCCATCCTGTGTGACGTAATCCGGGGTCAAGACCGATAATGCGCATCAGGCGTTCAATTTTTCCAAAATTTCCGGTGCGATGTCCGCGTTGGTTGTTACCCGTTGGACGTCATCGTCATCGTTCAAAGCTTCAATAAAGTCCATCAGCTTTTGGGCTGTTTCCAAGTCTGTAACCGGTGTGGAAACCAATACTTTCCAATCCAAGCGGCAAACGTTGGGTTCGCCGTACTTTTTTTCCAAAGCCGCACTGACGGCCATCAAATTGTCGGGATTGCAGTAAATGGTGTGTGTTTCTTCGTCGGATTCAACGTCGTCCGCACCGGCTTCCAAAACCGATTCGAACATTTCATCGGCACCGGCCTTACTTGCCGGATATTCAATCAAACCGACGCGTTCAAAGTTAAAGGTCACAGAGCCTGTTTCGCCCATATTTCCGCCGCGTTTTGAAAAGATAGAACGTAGATTCGGGGCTGTACGGGACCGGTTGTCGGTCAAAGCTTCCACAATAATGGCGACATTACCCGGACCAAAGCCTTCATAACGCGCTTCTTCATAGACGGTATTGTCTTCGCCGGGGGCACCTTTCTTAATGGCCCGTTCGATGTTGTCTTTGGGCATATTTTCGGCACGTGCCGCAATAATTGCCGACCGCAAGCGCGGGTTCATCGCCGGATCCGGCAAGCCGCATTTGGCCGCGACCGTGATTTCACGGGCTAACTTTGAAAAGATACGTGCCCGCGCGGCGTCTTGGGCGCCTTTCCGGTGCATAATGTTTTTAAATTGTGAATGTCCTGACATAAGTAAAATCCTTTCTTTAAAAATCTTTTAATCGTGGCGGCAATATACCACAGTTCAAAATAAAGTACAAGTTTTTTTAAATTTAAGTGTTAATCAGATGCGCCCCCAAGCGAACGGGACGGATGGTGAGGCATTTTCCCGTTTTGTCGTCCGTTTCAATGAAAACACCGCACAAAGTTCCTTCTTTTTCGGCGGGTTCTAATCGTTCTGACTTTTCGCCTGTTTCCTGAACTGTATCCCGATTTAAAAAGCGGGGCAGGGCCGTTTCCTTTGTCATGCCGATAATCGAGTAATAATCGCCGCACATACCAAGGTCAGAAATAAAGCCTGTGCCGTTCGGTAATATCATTGCGTCGGCGGTCGGAATATGAGTGTGTGTACCCGCGACCAAAGAAGCTTTCCCGTCGCAGAAAAAGCCCAGTGCCATTTTTTCGGAAGTGGCTTCCGCGTGGACATCCACAATCAATGCTTGGATGTTTTGCCCCAAAATATGCGTTTTGAAAAAGTTTTCCAAGGCGACGAAAGGGCTTTCGGACGGGCGCATAAACAATCGCCCCAAAACCTGAACGACCACCACTTTTCGGCCGTCCGGCAGACAAAAGACAGACATCCCGTGTCCGACCGTTCCTTCTGGATAATTCAAGGGACGAATCAACTTTTCGTCGTCGGCCAGCGTGTCGAAGATATCCTTTTTATCAAAAGTGTGATTGCCCATAGTCATCGCATCGACGCCGGCCCGTTTAAAAGCTTCGAACATTTTCGGGGTCAAACCGAACCCGTGCGCAGCATTTTCCGCGTTGACAATCACAAAGTCCAAAGAAAGTGATTGCCGTAAAACGGGGATATTTTTTTCAACCACCGAACGGCCCGAACGCCCGACAACATCGCCGCAAAATAAAATTTTCATATTTAATCCTTTTGCCAGAAAGTATAGGCGAATAAAAAGATTTTTTCAACAAATTGTTTTGATGACTTTCTTCATCAGCGTGGAAAAAGCGTAATTTTTGATTTCTTCCTCGCGGACAAAGCGTTCGTTTTCCTTTATGGGAAGTGTCTTGATGCTTGTTTGATAAATTTTAAGTGTCAGGTCGATATGCGTGAAAATGTGACGAACCGAACGGGGACAAAGTGTCCATTTGGCCTTAAAAGGAAAGGGGATTTTTTCGTCCGCCCACGGTAACTCCCACAGGCCGGAGAGTAAGCCTTTTTTTGTTCTTTTTTGGATGAAAAGGCGGCCTTGCGTGTCTTTTATCACAAAGACAACACCCGTCTTTTTCTTTTTTTCGGGCTTTTGTATCACAGGGATTTTATCAATCAGGCCTTTTTTAAGGGCGATGCATTTTTGGGCCCACGGGCAAAGGTTGCAGGCGGGATTCGTCGGCTTGCAAACGGTGGCGCCTAAATCCATAATGGCCGAAGCGTAGTCCGCCCCCCGTTTGGCCGGTGTTAATTTTTGCGCTCGTTCATATATATCCTTTGGATTAATCGGCGTGGTGATGCCGTAAAATCGGGCCATCACGCGAATGACGTTTCCATCCACCACCGTTTCCGGCTGATTAAACGCAAAAGCGCAAATGGCCGACGCCGTATAAGGACCGATGCCTGGTAATTTTAAAAGTTCTTCCCTTTTTGAAGGAAATTTTCCGTTGTGTTTGGATTGTAAAATTTGCGCGCATTCGTAAAGCTTTCGGGCGCGTGTGTAATAACCAAGGCCCGCCCACATTTTCAACACGTCGTCCAACGGGGCTTCGGCTAAACTTTTCAAGGTCGGAAAACGTTTCATCCAACGCAAAAAATAATCCGTTCCCATGGCGATGGTTGTTTGTTGCAACATAATCTCGGAAATCCAAACAGGATAAGGGTCCGGCGCGGCACCGCCTTTGAAACGCCAAGGCAAATCTCGTCCGTTTTTTTGATACCAATCCAAAAGCCGTTGGGTTAAATCCGATGTCATTTTGGGTTCGCTTTACCGAACATTTGGACTTTTTTGCCTTCTTTATCCATGGTCACAATGACTTCTTGTCCCGGATTGACTTTGCCCTGCATAATCAAAAAGGCCAACGGATTTTCAATCTTTTGTTGAAGTAATCGCTTTAAAGCACGGACGCCGAACTTGGACGTAAAGACTTCGTCAACGAACCAGTCTTTGGCGTTGTCCCGCACCTCTATATGGTAACCCAAAGCTTCGGCGCGTTTCAATAATTTGTTCAGGTGGATGTCAACAATTTTGCGCAAGTGTTGTTCGTTCAGCTGATGGAAAGTCACAATATCGTCAATACGGTTTAAAAATTCCGGTCGGAAGTATTGCGTCAAAACGTCCATTCGCTGATAGGTCGGCATATTGGATGCGACGTTGGATGTCATGATGATAATGGTGTTGCGGAAATCAACGGCGGTGCCTTTGCTGTCCGTCAAGCGACCTTCGTCTAAAACCTGCAACAAAAGGGTCAAAATATCCGGATTGGCCTTTTCGATTTCGTCAAACAAGACGACTTGGAAAGGCTTTAAACGCACGCCTTCGGTCAGCAGGCCGCCCAGCTCAAACCCCGGCGTTCCCGGTGGCGGACCGATTAAACGGGCTACGGAATTTTTCTCCATATATTCGGACATATCCAAACGCAACAAAGCCGTTTCGTCGTTGAACATGAACTCGGCCAAAGATTTCGCCAGTTCCGTTTTACCGATACCGGTTTCCCCGATGAAAAGGAAAGAACCAATCGGGCGATTCGGGTCTTGCAATCCGGAACGAGAACGGCGCAAAGCATTCGATACAACCACCACGGCGTTGTCTTGCCCGACCACTCTTTTCTTTAAGTATTCTTCGGCCAAAGCCAAACGCTTTTTGTCTTCGGTATCCACTTTTTCCAGCGGGATGCCCGTCCAATCCGAAATGGTTCGCATAACGTGATCGGCCGTCAGCATTTTATTTTCATTTTTATCAATTAAAATCAAACTGGATGCGTCGTCCAAAAGGTCAATAGCCTTTTGAGGCAGTTGCCTTTGTTTAATATACCGATGCGAAAGATCGACCGCCAATTTGGCGATGTTGTTCGGGATAACAATGCCGTAATGTTTTTCAAACTGGTTTTTCTGGTCGTTGACGATTTGGAAGCTTTCTTCAAGGTTCGGTTCTTCCAAGAAAAGCGTTTGGAAATTTTGGGCCAAAGAAACATCTTTTTCAAAATAGCCGCGATAAGCCAAAGGATCCGCTTCCAAAATGCAGGTGATTGTGCCTTCCATAACTTTTAATTTCAAGAACTTGGCCGGTTCTCGATTTTCGGGATTGACGTCGCTTCTGATCAAAAAGCTGACGTCTTTGGTGTAAAGAATTTTCTGTCCGTCCGATTGATAAATCAATTCAAAGGCTTCTTTTAATTTTTGGGCGTATTGAGTGTCATTTTCCGAATCCAGCATAATCGCTGCCACGTCAATGCCGACAATGTGTTTGCTTCTTAATTCGACGGGGGCGTCTTCGGTTGAAAGGTGTACAGCCAATCCTTCAATCAAAGCGGTTTTGCCGACGCCGCTGGGACCCACCACGATGGGATTGTTTCTGTTTTTGCGCAACAAAATGTGAACCAATCTATTCAATTGCGCTTCACGCCCGACCAGATGAACCAATGATCCCTGTTCGGCCAACAAAGTATAATCAATAATGTATTTTGATATATCTGACATTTGTCATCTCCCGAAATTAATCCTAAAACCAACTCTCTTAATAAAAGATTAAGTTTTTGGGTCTATTGTTCAATAAAAAAGGAGATTATGATGAAGTTTGAAAAAATAACGGTCTTTGGCGGTGCGTCCAGAACGATTAATGAGAAGTTCTATGCGCAAGGGTTTAAATTGGGGGAAATTATCGCCCAAAAAGGAATGACGTTGATTTTCGGCATTGGTGATAACGGTATGATGGGACAGGTTTTTCGCGGTGCGTTAAGCCAAGGCGCCCCGATACGGGGTATCACCACCAAGGAATTGTTGGAATTACAATGCGAAGATAAAAGCCTGTTCAAAGAAGGCGAAATTGAGATTGTTCCGGACTTGTTTGTCCGTAAGTTTATGATGTTCCACGACGGGGACGCGATTACTGTTTTGCCCGGTGGATGGGGAACGATGGACGAATTTGCCGAATTTTCGGTGACTATTCAAACAAAGCTGATACAAAAAAAGCCCCTTATTTTTGTGAACTTAGATGGCTTTTATAATCCGTTGAAGGAACAATTGCGGGTTATGAGAGAAAACGGATGTATCGATGACAGCAGGTTGGATTTTGTCGGCTTTGTCGATCAGGTAGAGGACGTCTTGCCCTTGGCCGAAAAAATTGCGAAGAAGCTGGAAAAAGAAGAATCGGAACGTTTGGAAAAAGAAGTTGACGCGATGAAGAAAAAGGTTAACGTTTAATCCCTTTTTTTATAAGACCGCAGACTAATCTTTGACGTGCTGATTGCTTTTAGTCAGGATTTTCGCCCATTTTCTCTGTGTCTTTAATCTTTTTTTGTACGATAAAACAGTCCTTTGATTGCCGGAAATGATATCTTTACTTTCTTGTATGATTTGTGTCAATCTTTGTTTGGCCGTCAGTCCTTTTTTATTCTTTATTGTTTTCTTCACACCGACGGACAAAAGATATTTAAAAGCTTTAAAGGATTCGCATTCAATCGCAACCATCAAAGGGGTAAAGCCGGACGTCTCGGTTTTTGCGTTAAAATCGGCCCCATACTTTCCCAACAGACGGAGCATCCGGACATCATCTTTCTGAGCCGCTACATGCACAGGGGCCCCAAGGTCGAAAGCATCTTTTTCGTTGACAAGTCGTTTGGCGTCCGCGGGCGTTTTTTCGGATAAAAGTTCCTCTAATTCTTTATAATCGCTGAAAGCAACGCACGTCCGAATAGTGGCAATATCCGCGGCGTCCTCTATTTCTTTCGGTGTCAATTCTTCTAAGTCTTCGAGAAAAGATTCGTTTGTTTTTTCCATAATGCTATCCTTCCTTTTACAGGGTAGAACTATACAGTAAAAATAAACATTTGTCAAGGTTTAAAAAGCCCCCGCCGGGCAGGGGCTTTCATCTTTTTAAGCGTCGGGATTTTCTTTGCGCAGTTTGATGTGAACTTCACGCAGTTGCTTTTCGGTAACGGGTGAAGGTGCCTGCATCAACAAATCCTGTGCTTTTTGATTGAACGGGAAAGCGATGACTTCGCGGATGTATTCTTCTTCGCATAAAAGCATCACCAGCCGGTCCACACCGAAAGCACATCCGCCGTGGGGCGGAGCGCCGAAGCGGAACGCCTTTAACATACCGCCGAATTTGGCCTCGACCACTTCTTTGCCGTATCCGGCCATTTCAAAGGCCTTGTACATAATGTCTTCGCGGTGGTTACGGATAGCCCCCGAACAAATTTCATATCCGTTGCAAACACAGTCAAACTGATACGCCTTAATTTCGAACGGATTTTTGTGAAGCAGTGCATCCATTCCGCCTTGCGGCATCGAGAACGGGTTATGGGAGAACGAAACCGCGCCCGTTTGTTCATCCGGTTCAAAGAACGGGAAGTCCGTAATCCAACAAAATTCGAAACGGGAAGCGTCAATCAAGTTCAATTCTTGTCCCAATCGCGTGCGAACTTGTCCGGCGAATTTGGCTGTTTTATCGCCTTTTCCGGCCACAAAGAAAACCACGTCGCCTGTTTTGGCTTCGCAAATGTCGGCAATTTTTTGGACGCGGTCAGCGGATAACTTATTGGCCACAGGGCCTTTCGGTCCTTCGGACGCCCAAGAAATATAGGCCAATCCGCCAAAACCTTCTTCTTTGGCCCAGTTGCCCAATTTATCAAACCAAGAACGCGGCTTGTCGGCGCAGGACGGGGCTTTGATGGCGCGAACAAAAGCACCGTTCTCGACCATAGAGGCAAAAATACCGAAGTCAGAGCCTCTGAAAATTTCGGAAACATCTTTGATAAGCAGGGGGTTGCGAAGGTCCGGTTTGTCGGTGCCGTAAGTCAACATCGCTTCTTCAAACGGGATATGTTTGAACGGTACGGGAGAGATCTTTTTATCCGGTGCAAATTCGGCCATAGCTGTCGGAATGACCCTTTCCATGACGTCCATAATGTCCTGTTGTTCGACAAAACTCATTTCCATATCCAATTGATAAAATTCACCCGGTGAACGGTCGGCGCGGCTGTCTTCGTCGCGGAAACACGGCGCGATTTGGAAGTATTTATCAAAGCCGGACACCATCAATAATTGTTTGAATTGTTGCGGAGATTGCGGCAGGGCATAAAATTGTCCCGAATGCACTCTGGACGGAACCAAATAGTCGCGTGCGCCTTCCGGTGATGAAGCCGTTAAAATCGGTGTTTGAAATTCCAAAAATCCGGCGGCCCACATCTTTTGACGCAATGTTTGAATGAATTTGTTACGCAAGATAATGTTGGCGTGCGGTTTATCGCGTCTTAAATCCAAAAAGCGGAAGGTTAAACGTTGTTCTTCGGATAAATCTTCCGCATCGCCATTGACGGGGAAAGGCAACACCGCCGCCTGACCCAAAACTTCAAAATCTTCCACGGCGACTTCGATTTTACCGGTGGATATTTTTTCGTTGATCGTTTCCGGCGACCGTAAAAGGACTTTTCCGTCCACGCGAATGGTTGTTTCCACACGCAAAGCCGCTAACTTTTCAAAAAGAGGGCTTTCCGTATCGCAAACCAATTGCGTGCGTCCGTAATTATCCCGTAGGTCGATAAATAAAAGGTTTCCGTGATCCCGTTTGGAAAGAATCCAACCAGACAGACGAACCGTTTTGCCCGCGTCTTGCTCGCGAAGCTGTTCACAAGTGTGAGTTCTGTATGTATGCATTTTTTATTCCTTTGTTTTGTTCCAAGTGTAAGGGCGGATTTCGTCCGCGGTGCCACCTTACTTTACGGCTTTTTCAAACCGCCTTAAAACACGCTGTTTCGGGCGTTCCCGGAGAGTTCTAATCAGATGAAATCCTTTCTTCTCTCAGCTCGGCCGTGTCATCGGCTTCATCGCTATGGGGTCCTTTATACATCAAAGATAATCGAAAATCAAGATGCTTTATGAAAAATAACGGGAAGGTTTTTCCCGCGGGACGAAATAATTTGACAAAAGGCACTTTTTTCTGTTAAAATAATAAAGTAATGAAAAAAAAGAGGAAAAGATGAGTTTTTTAGACAGATTATTCGGTAAAACGCCTTCCCTTGAAGATATGGAAAACGCCGTTTGGAAAAACGACGCGGAACGGGTGGAAAAACTTGCAAAACGTTTGTCGCCGGAGATATTTAAAACAATGTTGAATCCTCTTTTGAAGCGGGTCAATAAAGCGTCGATGTTGACGACAATTGATGGTGTGTTAAAGCAAAAAAAGATGGCGTTGACATTAACGCCTAATGACAAGAAAGTTGTGGCGGCCCAAATCGGTAAGCTTATTTTTCAAAACAGCGACTATTTGACAAAAGAAAACGTTGATTTTATGCGTCAGCATCTAAGCGACGATAAAAAGAAATTTTCGTTAAGCAGTTTTAAAGATAAGGATGGCCTTTCCGTTTATGATAAGGACCAATCTTTCGGCAAAGAACGTTATTTTGCGGTGGCAACGGAAAGCGAAATCGGTCACGAATTTCGTAAGGCTGTGGTTGATTTGGATATTGAAAAAGTCAGCCGGTTTATGGAAAATTACAAAAAAGCAAAGGGTCGTGACATCAATCCGGATATTGCCAATGAACGGGGCATGACGGGGATGCGGTATATGGCCTACTTAATGGAAAAGGCCGGTCGAAATGATGTTAAAATGGCTGATAAAATTGAAAAAATGACGTCGTTTCTTTACAATTCCGGTGCCAAACTAACCGATGAAAAAGGAAATTCCCTGTTTGCGGCGGATGATGCGGCGGTCCTTGGGAAATTATTGCCGGATATGGAAAAAAGAAATGATGAGGCGGGATTGAAACTTGCCGAACAGATGGCCAAGCGTGTTCTTGAAAGGACATCGCCGACGGGGCGTATCGGTCCGGTTGACGCCAATATGGTTCGGCGACTTGTGGAAAAAGAACAAGTGGGGCAGGTCAGGGCCTCTTTGAGCAAACAATCGCCGACAGAACGTATGGCACCGGTCGATGCAACGTTGCTTCGAAAGGCTTTAAGCAGCAGTTCCCAAAAATAATTTAAAAGTTTTTTGACTTTTGCCTTTCTGTTTTTTAAAATGAAAAGGACAGAAAGGTTTTTTTATGCTGATTCAAATCGTCATTATTTGTGCGCTTGTTTTGAACTTTGTTTTATTGGGCGTTGTGTTGATAAAACTTTCCAACAAATCGTCGGTTCGTGACGAATTGGAACGTTTGGAGCGCGGTCAAAAGGCCGATGCCGGTCAACTGCGCCAAGAACTCAACGCGTCCCTTTTGGGCTTTAACGATTCGATTCGGCGGGCGGTGGACAGTCAACTGGAAAAAGTCCGTTCGACAGTGGATGAAAAGTTACAAAAAACACTGGAACAAAAAATCGGTTCCTCTTTCGCGCAAGTTTCGGAACGTTTGGAAAAAGTTCATCAAGGCTTGGGTGAAATGCATACACTTGTGATGGGTGTGGGTGACTTGAAACGTGTTTTGACGAACGTAAAGACTCGCGGTGTTTGGGGCGAAGTGCAATTGGGGGCTTTGTTGGAACAAATGCTTTCGCCGGATCAGTATGTCAAAAATGCGAAGATTAAAGACGGAACGACAGAGGTGGTCGAGTACGCGGTTCGTCTGCCCGACGGGTTGATTCCGATTGATGCCAAGTTTCCTTATGAAGATTACGAACGCTTGATTACCGCTTCCGAAAAAGGCGATGCCGCGGCGGTGGAACAGGCGGGAAACGATTTAGAAAAACGTATCAAGTCAGAGGCCAAACGTATCGCTGACCACTATATAGAAGTTCCCAAAACCACCGATTTTGCCATTATGTTTTTGCCGACGGAAGGCTTGTATGCCGAAGTGATGCGGCGGCCGTCTTTGGCGTCAAATGTCCAAAAAACGTACAAAATCACGATAACGGGACCCAGTACGTTAGGGGCTTTTTTGACCAGTTTGCAAATGGGCTTTCGGACGTTGGCGATTCAAAAACGGTCGGGCGAAGTTTGGCAAGCGTTGGGCGAAGCCAAAAGCGAATTTATCAAATATGCCGATTGGGTAGATAAAGTCAAAAAGAACATTGATGCGGCGGGAAAAACTTTGGATGAAGCCGGTACACGCACACGTGCTATTGAACGCAAATTGCGTGATGTTTCCGAAAATGTGACTTTGTCGGCCGAGAAAACATCAACTTTGGAAGGGATTCCTTCAACCTAGCATATTCGGTCAGGTATTTCAAGTTAAAAATTTTCTTAAAAAAACTTGCTTTCTGCCTGTCTTTCGTTTAGAAAAGAAAAAAACAGAAGAAGGAGAATCGGCATGGCAAGGTATGTCTTTATTTTGGGCGGGGTTGTGTCAAGTTTGGGGAAAGGAATCGCTTCGGCGGCGATTGGTTCTTTGCTCCAAGCGCGCGGTTATAAAGTGCGTATGCGCAAAATGGATCCGTATTTGAACATTGATCCCGGAACGATGTCCCCCTATCAGCACGGTGAAGTTTTTGTCACGGACGACGGTGCGGAAACAGATTTGGATTTGGGACATTACGAACGGTTTGCGGGTGTGTCTTGCCATCAAACGGACAGCATTTCCGGCGGGAAAATTTATTACAATGTTTTGAATAAAGAACGCAAAGGCGAATACTTGGGCGCGACTGTTCAAATGATCCCGCACGTAACCAACGAGTTAAAAGAATTTTTGGCTTCTGACATCACGGATGAGGATTTCGTTTTGCAGGAAGTCGGCGGTACGGTCGGCGACATTGAAGGCACTTTGTTTTTAGAGGCGATTCGCCAATTTATGAACGAACACGGGCGCGAAAATTGCTGTGTTGTTTATCTGACACTTTTGCCCTATATCGATACAGCCGGCGAATTGAAAACAAAGCCGACGCAACAGGCGGTTCGCCGTCTTATGGAAGCGGGGATTTCGGCGGATATCCTGCTTTGTCGTAGTAAGATTCCTTTGGGTTCTGACGAACGTCGCAAGTTGGGTTTATTCTGTAATGTTGACAAAGACGACGTGATTGCGGCGTTGGACGTGGACAACATTTACCGCATTCCGCTTTCGTATCATGAACAAGGATTGGATGTTCAGGTGTTAAAGCATTTTGGTCTTTTGGACAAAGCGCCGGAGCCGGACTTGCGCAAATGGCAAGACATTATTGACACAATGGCGCATTTCGAACACCATGTGAAAATAGCGGTGGTCGGTAAGTATTGCGGATTGCCGGATGCGTATAAATCTTTGCGGGAAGCTTTGGTTCACGCGGGGATTGCGAACAAGACAAAAGTCAACATCGAATGGGTGGACAGCGAATCTTTGGAAAATATGGATAAAGACGCGGTGGCGGAACGGCTTCGCGGTTTCCACGGCATACTTGTTCCCGGCGGTTTCGGTTCGCGCGGGGTGGAAGGCAAAATCAAGGCCATTACTTATGCCCGTGAGAACAAAGTACCGTTCTTCGGTATCTGTTTGGGTATGCAAATGGCGGTGGTGGAAGCCTGTCGGAACTTGGTCGGGATTAAAGACGCCAATTCAACCGAGTTTGGGGCCGATTGCACGCCGGTCATTACGCGCATGAAAGTTTGGGAAAAAGACGGGCAAAAGACCATTCGTCCGGACAATGGCGATTTGGGTGGAACCATGCGTTTGGGGGCATATCCGTGCATTTTAAAAGCAGGGACTTTGGCCAGCCGAATTTACGACAATGCCGAATTGATTCACGAACGGCATCGGCATCGGTACGAGATGGATATTTCCTATGAAAAAGCTTTGGCCGAAAAAGGTGTTGTTGTTTCGGGACGTTCGCCGGACGGGTTCTTGCCGGAAATTATCGAAATTCCGGATCATCCGTTCTTTTTTGCCGGACAGTTCCATCCCGAATTTAAATCAAAGCCTTTTGCTGCGCATCCGGTTTTTAAAGCTTTTGTGGCAGCCGCTTTGAAACAGTCGGATTTGCTCTGATAACGGAAACGAATCGATAACAAAAAATTTCCCCTTGGTTTTCAAAAACAAAGGGGATTTTTTTATGAAAAAAAGAGTTGATTTTTATACGGGATGGTGTATCTTTAAAAAGAATAGGAATCAAAAAAGAGGAGCTAAGAAAGATGGAAAATTCTTTTAAACCCGCAGAAAATAACGAAAACAAGCAGGAAATTGTTGCGCCGTTAACAAAAGACGACGGGCGTCGTGGAATTGTCCGAAAGGTCTTTCCGGAGCACCTCTGGGCGAAAATAATCGATTTATGGAACCGGATATTGGGTCGGTCGTCGGTTCGGCGGCATGTTCTTTTTCAATCCGGCCGTTCCATGATTGAAATGTTGTGTGTTCTTTTTGTTATTGCCCTTTTGGCGGTGGGTGCCGCTTGGGGGTTGGAACTGCTTTATGTTCGCAACCAACGAAACAGCATTGAAAAAGAAGCGATTGATCAAGCGGCGGATTTGGCTTCGCGCCGGACAGTTTTGTTTGTAGATGATGATCCGGACGGGGAAGTTGAATACAACTACACAACGAAGTACAGTTGGAGCCGTAAAGTTGAAAGCGACGTCGAGAGAGGCGATATTTTGGTTTTAAGAATGTCCGGCGTGCCGGAATCGGTGTGCGCGGCTTTGACCGAAAATCGTGGCGAAGAAAAGGGCATTTTTTATTCTGTTCGGGCAGAGAATGCTTCGGGCGACCAGGTGGATTGTAAGCTTGACAACAACGTGGTTGCTTTCCGGTCGGAAGTGCGTGTACGCACGGGTGGTAAGAATGGTGGGGTGATACCGTCGCCGGGTCCTGGTCCCGACAATCCTCCAGACAATCCTCCAGACAATCCTCCAGACAATCCTTGTGTAGAGATGAGTTGTGATCCGTACCATGTATTTGATTGGGGTTTATGTGGTTGTGTGTGTGATCCGACACTTACGACACAGACGGCAAATTGTCCGACGAATCATGTATTTGACAACAGTCCGAATGTTTGTGGTTGTGTATGTGATCCGACACTTACGACACAGACGGCAAATTGTCCGGCGTATCATGTATTTAACAACAATCCGAATGTTTGCGGTTGTGTGTGTGATCCGACGCTTACGACACAGACGGCAAATTGTCCGACGAATCATGTATTTAACAACAATCCGAATGTTTGCGGTTGTGTGTGTGATCCGACACTTACGACACAGACGGCAAATTGTCCGGCGTATCATGTATTTAACAACAATCCGAATGTTTGCGGTTGTGTGTGTACGGCACCGGCGGAGAGTGCTCCTAGACCGGACGGTGTTTCCAAGACGTCGACTTTTATAGAATTCGATGCCAGTTCATCAGTGTGTAATTATGTGTGTAAAAAACCGACCGATATCGCTGCCACATGCGGAGATACGACGAGATATGGCTTTAATGAAGACTTGGAAGTATGCGATTGCGTGTGTTCTCTGACCTCTTCGACGGCCGAATGCACGGGGAACTATACATTTGATGAAGATGAGTGTGGATGTGTATGTGATCCGACACTTACGACACAGACGGCAAATTGTCCGACGAATCATGTATTTGACAACAGTCCGAATGTTTGTGGTTGTGTATGTGATCCGACACTTACGACACAGACGGCAAATTGTCCGACGAATCATGTATTTGACAACAGTCCGAATGTTTGCGGTTGTGTATGTGATCCGACGCTTACGACACAGACAGCAAATTGTCCGACATACCATGTGTTTAACAACAATTCGAATGTTTGTGCTTGTGAATGTGATACGACGCTTACGACACAGGCAGCAAATTGTCCGGCGTATCATGAATTTAATAGCAATTCGAATGTTTGTGGTTGTGAATGTACGGCGCCAGCTGAGGGAGCTGAGAGACCGGAAGGTGTTTCCAAGACGTCGAATTTTATAGAATTCGATGCCAGTTCATCAGTGTGTAATTATGTGTGTAAAAAACCGACCGATATCGCTGCCACATGCGGAGATTCGACGAGATATGGCTTTAATGAAGACCTGGATGTATGTGATTGTGTGTGTACTTTGACCTCTTCGACGGCCGGATGCACGGGGAACTATACATTTGATGAAGATGAGTGTGGATGTGTATGTCCTTTGACGAACTGTACAGGGAATTACGTACTGGATTCCACCAACTGCGAGTGCGATTGCGAGTTGCCTTGTCCGAATCTGAAAAGACCGAACGCGACATGCACGACGTGTGTATGCCCCGCAGATGCGGCGGACAGTTGCGCAGCAAACCAGACATTTGATGCACAAAATTGTAAATGTGTGACAAATTCCAGCCCTGTTTCTGGCTGTCCGACAGGGGAAGTTTGTTCTATCTATGGTTATACAGGTACATATAAGCTTATAAATGATGAATGTTTATGTGATGTCGATGGTGTTATGCGTGCCAAGAGTGGTTCGTGTACAGACAACGGTCCGTGTCCCAACACGCCGGCAACGTTCTGTTCTTTCCAACAATCCGGTAATGAATGTGATAAAGGTCCGGGAAGGTGCTCGATTCTGTTGGGAACGACGACAAAAGTGACCAGAAATGGTATTACATCGCCGTGGAAGTACACATCGACACATTATTCGACGGGTACCGGTTGGTCATGGTGGTCTGCTGAAAGTTGGTGCGCAGCACAAGGTGGTCCGAGCAGTCGTATGGTCGTTGCTAACCCTGATACCCTTGATTGCAATCCTGATTCAGAGGATGGAGATGATCCGACCTCTTGTAAAGCTTTGAATGCGGCTTTGTTGAAATTAAAGAGCACTCCCTTCAACATGTATTGGGGTAATTTACAGCAATGGAAGACGCCACATTGGTTGAATGCAATTCCAAATTCCTGCAATGCAAACAGCTGGGGATACTATAGCGGTGATGAGACCTATGTTTCTGGTGAAAGTCCGGAAGACTATGCAGGTGCTTATTTAACCTCTGTTGTCGCTGTTCCGAAATATGATAAAACCGGGCAGCGGACCACTTCAGGGTTTGATCACTTCCCAAGTCAGAAGAGAATAAATCATATCCTGTGTACATGCCCGATTGACCCGACGTTTGACAGATGTATGGTCTATAACAACGACTGTACCTGTGCAAAATCGTGTCCGTCAACTTATACGGCTTGTCTTGAAAGTTGTTACACTGCCGTAGCAAACAGTACAGAGTATTTTGATTTTGAAGCTTGTCGTCTCGAGTGTACTAAAAATGCTGCGGGCAATTACGTTCCGTTTGAAAAGGATGCAAACGGTGTGTGGAGATGCGGCAATAATTGTCCTGAATTTTCTATGTCTTATTGTGAAGATTATGGCTATGACAAAAACGATAATGAAGTATGTATTAAGTGTGCGCCAGGAACTGAATTGGTAAATGGTAAGTGCACAACAAATCCATACTGTGTCGATTATGAATATGATAATGGGAGTTGTAATTGTACGCAATGCGCAGAAGGATATGTTCTAGATGATGGTTCATGTTACGAAGGATGTTGGACAAACGATGATTGCCCAGCAGAGGAATTCTGTGAAATTGATGATAGTTATTGTTTGGAAGAAAGTGGCTTGCCCGCTTCCTATGGCTCTTGTAGAATCGTTGCTAGTGTCAACATTCAGACAGCAACAATAGATTTAGGAGGTGCTTCTGCGCGATGGATTCGGGGACTCAGAGGTGGTTGGTCGGGTGCTCTGTTAAATTGGTGGTCTGCTAAGAATTTCTGCGAACGCTTAAAGACGGCAGATGGACGGCACTATACTCTTGCAACGCGTACTCCTTTAGGATGTGAAAATGTCTCTGACGATCAATTCTGTAGTGGGCAATCATTAAATGCTCTCAGTAATTATGGATGGGATGGAGATGAACAGGTATGGTTGGCAGATAAGGTCGATGCTTGTTATGCTTTAACGGTTAACTTTTTCAGAAAGGGAATAGCATCGTATTGGATTGATAGAAGCGCATGGACTGATTTCCCTCCGTTGTGTCGTGCGTGTGAAGATCCGGCAAATTGTGCGAGTATGACAGAGGATGGTTGCCTTTGTGCCTCTTGTAGCGGTAACAGGGTTCTTTTGGATGGTATGTGTGCGTGCCCGTTAATAACCGGATGTTTGGAATATGATTCTGAAAGTTGTAACTGTTCAATATGTGATAGAGGAAGCTATTATAAATCAAACGGAAGTGGCGGATGTACATATGATGCAAGTCTTGAAGCCATACCATGCAGTACGAATAGGGCTTGTCCAGATGGATATTTCTGTAATCTTGAAAGAGAAAAATTCGATGAAGATGGGAAGTATGTATGTGCCTATGATAGAGATGAAGGTTATTATTGGGATTATATCTATTGTGATCCAACAACAAGTGGGTGTTTGTGTCTAGGAACATGTCAAACAATTCGAAGATATGGTCCAGAAAGCAAAACCATCATAGTGAATGGTGGAACATCAGAGTGGGTGAGAAGTAGATGGGGCCTGTACCGAATTAGTGCTCAGAATTGGTGCGCAGCGCAGGGTATGCCTATGGCTAGTTTAGCTGATATAGGGTGTGGAAATGTTTCGGTTGGAGAATACTGTACTGATGATGGCGAATCAAGTTCATGGGGAGGACCATTTGGTAGATCCGATACAGCTCTGAATGCTCTTCAAAAGCAAACACCGGCATGGGGAAACGATAATGATGACTATTACCTGCTATCTGATGCAGACGGAAGAGTGATAGATTTACAATATAGCCAGGTTCGAGATACTGAAGATGTCGGTTACCGTGTCTTTTGTAAGGGAATTGGATCCGGTGGTGCAGATGGGGCATCTTGCATGAATAATAACCAATGTGCATCTGGTTTCTTCTGTGCATTCGAAAATGGAAGCTGTAGAAGTGGTCAATGTAATAGAGGAACAGGTGTTTGTACAGCGATTACGGCTGTTGGAACTTTGAGAAAAAGCATCAATGGGACAACGTGGCTAGGAAGTCAGAATGCGCTGTCTTGGTGGAGCGCACAGAACTGGTGTACTGCGCAAAATCTAACGCCTGCCAACCTTGAGTCTATAGGTTGTGATTCCACTGCAGTGCCTGGGACAGTGTGTTCCGGTCAGCCCGTTCTTTACAGTAACAATAATGGACTGTGGGATGGTTATTCCTGGTTATCCGAAAGTACAAGTGATGATGAGGGGTACAGAATATACATTAGTGAGGGATCGCAAATTTTGGTTGATGACTATTTGTACTTTTCTGCAAACGCTGTAGCTGCTGCTCTTTGCCACAATTAACGCTTTAAAAGGTTGTGTCTCTTAACCCAAAATATAAAAGAGCAACTCTCCCCGTTGGTCATTGTGATCGGCGGGGGGGTAAAAAAGGGGGCGTCACTCTGAGCGAAGCGAAGAGTCCATAACATCAGAATCAAAATAAGGAAACTATGGATTCTTCGGGGCTGTCGCCCACTCAGAATGACGAAAAAGAAGGTTTCCCTCTGAATAGTGTTTGCAAAAATCTCTTATTTATTTTTTCAAAAAACGCTGGACTTTTGGGACGGGTTGCTCTATAAAAAGAGCAATTAATTTTGCACGCATTTAAACAAGGAGAACAAAATGGCAAAAATGAAAATGATGGATGGAAACGAAGCCGCTGCTTCCGTTGCCCACCGCTTAAACGAAGTATCAATCATCTACCCGATTACACCGTCAAGCCCGATGGGCGAATGGGCTGACGCTTGGGCCGCCGCCGGACAAAAGAACATCTGGGGCCAGGTCCCTCACGTCGTCGAAATGCAATCCGAAGCCGGTGCCATCGGTGCTGTTCACGGATCCTTGCAGGCCGGCTCTATCACGACGACCTACACCGCGTCGCAAGGGTTGCTTTTAATGATCCCGAACATGTACAAAATCGCCGGTGAGTTGACACCGTTTGTGATGCACGTTGCCGCACGCGCTTTGGCCAGCCATGCGCTTTCCATTTTTGGCGACCACTCGGACGTTATGGCTTGCCGCCAGACGGGCTTTGCGATGTTGGCTTCCAACTCGGTGCAGGAAGCCCAAGATTTGGCTGCGATTGCACAAGTGGCGACTTTCAAATCGCGCGTGCCGTTCTTGCACTTCTTTGACGGGTTCAGAACGTCGCACGAAATCAACAAAATCGTCGTTCTTTCCGACGAAGAATTGAAAGAATACATCAAGGATGTCGATTTCTCATTTATTGCGAAGAATGCTTTGACGCCGGACAAGCCGGTCGTTCGCGGAACAGCACAAAATCCGGATGTGTTCTTCCAAACACGCGAAGCTTCTAACGTCTATTATGAAGCTGTTCCAGAAGCGGTTGAAGCGGCTATGCGCCGATTTGAAGAAGTGACCGGTCGCGCTTATCATTTGGTGGATTACGTCGGCGCACCTGATGCGACCAAAGCGATTGTCGTTATGGGCAGTGGGGCTGAAACAGCGGAAGAAACGGCGAATTACCTGAACGCCCATGGTGAAAAAGTCGGTGTTTTAAAGGTTCATTTGTATCGTCCTTTCCCGACCAAAGCGTTTGTGGCGGCCTTGCCAAAAACGGTTAAGACTTTGCAGGTTTTGGATCGGACAAAAGAATCCGGTGCAACGGGCGAACCGCTTTATCTGGATGTCGTGGCGACTTTGGCGGAAGCCGGTGTTTCAGGTGTTAAAGTTTTGGGCGGCCGGTATGGCCTTTCATCCAAAGACTTTACGCCGGCGATGGCCAAGGCTGTCTTTGAAAATGAGTCCAAAAATCATTTCACGGTCGGTATTCACGATGATGTCACGCACACGTCGTTGGATTATGATGAATCCTTTGATATTGCGGGTTCGGATGTCACACGTTGTATCTTCTTCGGCTTGGGTGCGGACGGAACGGTCGGCGCGAATAAGAACTCGATTAAGATTATTGCCGACGGTGATGAATTCTATGGCCAAGCTTACTTCGTTTACGATTCCAAAAAGTCCGGTGCGATGACGACTTCGCATTTGCGCTTTGCCAAACACGCGATTAAGGCCCCGTACTTGATTACAAAGGCCAGTTTTGTCGCCATTCACCATATGCCGTTTATGGAAAAGATAGATATGACTTCTTGCTTGGCGGACGGTGGCGTTTTGTTGTTGAATACGGCGACCCCAGCTGATAAAGTTTGGGACAGCTTGCCCCGCGAAGTGCAACAGGATTTAATCAGCAAAAAGGCAAAACTTTACGCGATTAACGCCGAAGAAGTGGCCAAAAAGACCGGTATGGGACGTCGTATCAATACGATTATGCAGACTTGTTTCTTTGCCATTTCCGGTGTATTGCCGAAGGATGAAGCCATTGCCAAAGTGAAAAAGTACGCCGAAAAGACCTATGCGAAAAAAGGTCCGGAAGTCGTGGCGGCCAATATCGCGGCGATTGACGGCAGCTTGGCGCACTTGCATGAAATTGCTGTGCCGGCGGCGGTTACTTCTGCGCATACACGTCAATCCGGTGTACCGGCGGATGCGCCTGAGTTTTTGAAGAAAATTACGGCACCGATTATTGAAGGCAAGGGCGAACAGATGCCTGTTTCCGCTTTCAAGGAAGTGGTTGACGGGACTTGGCCGACAGGAACGACTGCCTTCGAAAAAAGACGTATTGCGACGGATGTACCGGCTTGGAACCCGGAATTGTGTATTCAATGCGGTAAGTGCGCGATGGTTTGCCCGCACGCGGCTATTCGGTTGAAAGTCGCCAAAGCAGAGGCTTTGAAGAATGCACCGGCCGGCTTTAAATCCGCCGACTATAAGGGTAAAGAATTCCCCGGCGATAAGTTCATTGTTCAATGTTCGGCCGAAGATTGCACGGGATGTTCTTTGTGTGCCGGCGTTTGCCCCGGAAAATCACGCGAGAATCCGGAACAAAAAGCCTTGATGATGGAGCCGGTCGAAAAGAATTTGGATGCCAATATCCAAAATTGGGACTTCTTTAAATCTTTGCCGGAAGTTGATCGGACAAAGATTGAACCGAAGCTCGTCAAGAACGTTCAATTGTTGCAACCGTTGTTTGAATTTTCCGGTGCTTGTGCCGGATGTGGTGAAACACCTTACATCAAGTTGATGAGCCAATTATTCGGTGATCGTGCCGTGATTGCGAATGCAACCGGATGTTCTTCCATTTATGGCGGAAACTTGCCGACAACACCGTATGCCAAAAACTGTGCCGGTAAAGGTCCGGCTTGGGCGAACAGCTTGTTCGAAGACAACGCCGAGTTCGGTTTGGGTATGCGTTATTCCATCGACAGCAAAATTGACACGGCAAAATCTTTGCTCAAAGAGCTTTCTGCCGATATCGGTGAACAGTTGGTCGGGGCTTTGCTGGATGCCGATCAAACAACGGAGCAGGGCTTGGCCGATCAAAGACAGCGTGTGGCCGAATTGAAAAACAAATTGTCCACGATGGCGGGCGAAAAGGCCAAACAACTGGCTTTAGTGGCTGATTATTTGGTTAAAAAGTCCGTATGGATTATCGGCGGCGACGGTTGGGCCTATGATATCGGATATGGTGGTTTGGACCATGTCTTACATTCCGGCCGCAACGTGAATGTATTGGTCTTGGATACGGGTGTTTATTCGAACACCGGCGGTCAAAAATCAAAAGCCACCCCGATTGGTGCTTCGGCTAAGTTTGCGGCGGCAGGTAACGATTTGCCGGCCAAGGATTTGGGTATGATTGCAATGAGTTCAGAACACGTTTATGTGGCGAAAGTCGCTTTGGGTGCGAACGATATGCAAACGATCAAAGCGTTTGTAGAGGCCGAATCGTTTGACGGTCCGTCCATTATTATCGCTTACGCGCACTGTATTGCGCACGGTTACGACATCGGAGCCAACGGTTTGGAACACCAGAAAGAAGCGGTGGCGACGGGCCTTTGGCCGTTGTATCGTTTCGATCCGCGCTTGCTGGCGGAAGGCAAAGTGCCTTTGCAACTTGACAGTAAACAAACCAAGGATGTGGCCGAATTTATGGCGACCGAAACACGGTTTAAGATTGTCGAACGCGCCGATATGGAACGTTATCAACGCTTGGTGAAGATGGCGCAAGATCAAATTCAAAATCGTTTGAATTTGTACGCGCACCTAGCCAAAGCGGACAGCTAAGAAGTTCGTCTTGAATTTAAATCCCCTGCCTTTTCGGGTGGGGGATTTTTGTAATAAAAAACGAGGGGCGGTGTCGCCCCCCCTTGCTAAACGAAGAATTTATCATATTTATAATTGGGAGCCCGCGGTTTTCTTGGGGTAAAACCGCGGGTAGGGGATCATTGGGGCTGACCCCCTAAACTTGTTACAAACTCAATCGTATTTTCCTGTCCGCAAGCAGACGCATCGCCGCCGCCCGATAACTGTGCAACATAGCCTTTCTGACGCAGGGTCGCTTCCGAACTGTCCTTCAACAACGCTCGACACACGTCTTCCGACAAACCTTGTGCCGTCAAAATAATCGACCGACCGGCAAGCTTCCAAGATTTGATGTACCTGCCTTTAACATCATGCGTGCCTTCAACCCATGCGCGCGGCCGTGTGCGTAGGTTTGATATTTGGGTAATGACCTCTTGCTCTACCTGATTTCTTGTGTGCAGGCCAACAGCGTGTTCCACGCCCCACACTCCGCTTGCCGCAATCAAGCCAATGATAATTAGGACCAAAAGCATCTCTAACATACTACGGCCTGATGTTCCTTCATACAGAGCTATTTTCTTTGTCATTCCTTGTTGCCTAATGCTTTGCTTGAACCGATATTATAATATCCTATTAACTTCCTTTTGTATCATTAAAATGATTGGAATGCAAGATGAAATTGAAAAAATTGTTTTTAATGTCATTGAAATGTTGAAAGCGGAACGTTTAGGACAGTCGCTTTCACACGAAAAGTTGTCACAAAAAGCAAACATTCATCGCACCAGCATCGGACATATCGAAGCGCACCAAATGGTGCCGACGTTAACGATGTGCTTGAAAATTTCACGCGCCCTTCAAATTGACTTTGATGTTTTGTTAAGAAACGCTTTTAGGGCCGCGGTTGACACCCACAGTAATTTTGACGATACAAATTAAGTTCCCGACAAAGGTTTTGCCGCAAGACCTCTATCCCATCTTTGCGCCAATTAATCGGCTGATAGATTCCCTGACCGTCGACCGCGGCGGCCGCCCGACAAACTTGGTCAAAGTCTTTGTATTTGGAAACGCCCAATACGCTGCTGACAAAGTCGAAGTGATTTTGTGCGGCATATGTCAAGGCCCGTTCTAAGCGCATTTTAAAACAAACATCGCACCGCTTGCCCCGTTCCGGTTCTGCTTCCAATCCGGCCGTCAAAGTACACCAACGGTCGTTGTCATACTCTAATTCAATAAACGGAACGCCGTATTTTTCACATACGCGTTTGTTTTCCGCGCATCGGCGGTCGTATTCGGATTTTGGACGAATGTTCGGATTGTAAAAAAGAACGGAAAAATCGACGCCTTTTTCTTTTAAGTATTTAATCGTTCCGCAAGAACACGGCGCGCAACAGGAAACAATCAGCCATCGACCCTTTTTAACTTCCATGGGGGCCGCGTCCTTCGTTGCGTCGGGCTTGAATAAATCTTTGTTCTTCCCGCTTGTGGTAGGCTTTTTTAATTCTGTCGGAAAAATCGGCGATAGAGTTGAACACCTTTTTCTGTGTCGTTTTGGTAAAACACGGATTGTAGAACAGAGCTTTGTCCGCCAAATGAACCAGATTTAAGATTCGTTCGTTTTTTTGATCCTCTGTCAGTCCGGTTGACGGTGTCTGATTTTTAACATCAAAGCAATCTTCCGTGTCAAGGACAAACGCCACGGATTTTTCGGCAAAATCACAGTCTGAATGCGCACAGAATTTGGGATAATTTACAATAACGTTTTGATAATAGAATTCCGGAACACCAATCATTTGCTTTTCGAATTCGGCCGATATGGATTTATATTCTGCCGATAAGGGCGAATTGGGTCTTTTCCCAAGATAATATCGAATGTTTTTCAAACATTGACTGACTGCAAAAACAGTCGACAATTCTTTGTTATCAAGGGTCGTTTTATATTTCTTGTCCAAACAAAGACTTAATCTTTGCCAATGATAAAGCTGAGCCTGTTGCGTCAGCTCCAATGTCGGTGATTGCAAGATCTTCATTCGCATCGGCAGATACAGATTGTCCATGATTTGAAACATTCTGAATTCGTGGAAATGTCTTAAATAGCCGTTCTTTCTGACAACGGAGAAGGGGGCAAAAAACGCTTCCGGTCGATTGCATTCAAAAAAAGGAACGCTGTCCAAGTTAAGCGCACCCATTCGAAACCTTGCAAACTCAATCATCTTTTCTTCCATGCCGCTGATAAGATTGTGACGCATAAAGATTGAAAGAGGGTAGCAATCTCCTCTGAAACATTGAAGAAGCGGATGTTGTGTATCGGCCATAGAAATCTCCTTTCTGCACCATAATTTTATATTATTTTCTGTTTTTGTCAATGTTTTTCTTTTAAGAGCGATAAAAAAGCTTGATTTTCGGAAAGTTTGTCGTAGAATAAAAAACAATCTGATAAAATAAATGGAAGGCCGTAAAATGACTTTAAAACTTTACAATACAGAAACACGCAGCGTTGACGAACTTATCCCTATCGAAGAAGGGTTGATTAAAATGTACTGTTGCGGTCCGACCGTTTACAATTACGCCCACATCGGAAATTTGCGTACTTACATTTTCGAAGACGTGTTGCGCAAGACCATCAAAAAGGCCGGCTATAAAATCAAGCACGTTATGAACGTCACGGATGTCGGGCATTTAACATCCGATGAAGACACCGGCGAAGATAAGATGTCCTTGGCCGCCAAGCGTGAACAAAAAGATGTGTTGGATATCGCTCGTTTTTATGAAAAGGCTTTCTTCGAAGATTGTGCCGCCTTGAATATCGAACGGCCGGACATCGTCTGCCGCGCCACGGAATATATTGAAGAGATTATCAAGTTTATTCAAGGATTGGAAGCCAAAGGGTATGTCTATGTCGCGGGTGGAAATGTCTATTTTGATTCGGCAAAGTTCAAAGACTATGGCAAAATGGCCCATTTGGATTTGGAAAATTTAAGGCACGGGTATCGTGTGGAAGAAGATCCTAACAAGAAGAACCCGACCGATTCGGTTCTTTGGTTCACAAAGTCGAAGTATCAAAATCACATTTTGTCTTGGCCTTCGCCGTGGGGTGAGTTCGGTTATCCCGGTTGGAACATTGAATGTTCGACGATGGCTTTGAAAAATTTGGGCGAAAGAGCTGACATTCACTGCGGCGGTGTGGATCACATCAACGTTCATCACACGAACGAAATTGCGCAAAGTGAATCCTTGTTGGGACATAAATGGATCAATTTCTGGATTCATGGCGAATTTTTACAGCTTAAAAACAACGAAAAGATGGGCAAATCCAAAGGAAACTTTTTAACGGTTCAAGTTTTAAAGGACGAAGGATACAATCCGCTTTATTATCGTTATTTGTGCTTGACTTCGCATTATCGGTCACCACTGACTTTCTCGTTTGAAGCTTTGGACGCGGCGGGGAAGGCCTTTGAGCACTTAAAAGAGGTTGTTTTGAAGTTGCGTCAGGAAGCAGGTCGCGATGCGAACCTTTCAAAGCCGGCCACGGCGTATATTGAAACGTTTAACAACTGTCTTTTCAATGATTTGAATACCGCACAGGCATTGGCGACTTTGTGGACGATGTTGAAAGATAAAGAACTTTCCGCGCAGACAAAATTGGATGCGTTGTATGACATGGATTCGGTTCTGAGCTTAGGTATGAAAGATTTTAAAGAACAGTCCGACGAGAAAACGGATTTGCCTGATGAAGTCCTGGCGCTGATTGAAGAGCGCAAACAGGCTCGGACAGAAAAGAATTGGGCAAAGTCCGATGAATTGCGGGATAAACTTTTAAAAGAATACTGCCTTGAAATCAAAGATTTGGCCGGTGGCGCTTACGAGGTGAAAAAAGTCTGATGCAAACAGTAAGTCCGATGCCGTCGCAGAATGTTGTTAATGACATGGAAATGTGTCATTTGATGCCCCGTTTTGTTCACTTTGCGATTATTTATCGCTGGCCGATTATTGCGGTGTTGAGTTTATATCTTATCATTGTTCTTTATCTGGCTTGTCGGCGGAAGATTGGTTGGGTTTGGTTTGTCTTTCCGGCGTTGGTGACGTTACTTTTCGTCCTCGCACTTTTCTATTCGTATTAGCCCTTTGCATCTGTTTTTAACCGGTTCTGACATCCTTCTTCCTGTCGCCTCGGACAAGCGTTGCGCAATCCGGGGTCCATATGCCGATGCTCTCTGGTTTCCGGTTCGTCGGTCGGAATGACGTGAAAAGAGCTCAAAGTGACGAAAAATCTAAGTCTAAAATAATTCTTTACAAAAAAAATATCTTTTTCTATACTAAATACGTCCTTTGGAAAAGGACAGGGCGTAAGAACCCTTATACTACAGGTCGTTTTGCATAACGACGTTAAATTCTATGCCACATTCGCTTTTAAAGGGCGGATGTCGGCGAATAAAAGGCTTTGCGGCTTTAAATAAGCCGAGCCGTCTTGTAGTATACGGTTTCTTAACATCCGCCCACTTTAACGGTGGGTTTTGTTTTATTTGAACAAAACGATGAAAGGAAACGAAAATGAAGAAAATAATTGTGTTTTTGATGTGTGTTTTTGCAGTGGCAACGTCGGTGATAGCGGAAACGTGTGAGGGACACGGTGGGACGCTGATTACGGCACATGTCGCAACGGATACAGGCTGTGATTCGAAGACCTGCAACGGAAAGACGTTTTGTAAAAGCGATAAGGCTATGAACTGGTGGAGTGCCTTTACGTGGTGCGAGTCGCAGGGGCGGACTTTGGCGGAGTTTTCGTCTATGTGCCCTGGTGTGTCTCAAACGCCGGCGGGTACAACCGGTGATTGTCCTAACTTGCAGGGAAAGGGGGACAATCAATGGGTTTGGTCTTCTCTGGCATACGGCTCCGATTACGCCTTCGTCGTAAATCTTTCTTCAGGCGCGGTGCTCCTCGGCTACCGCCACCACACCAACCCCTACGCCCTTTGTGAGTAGTTTTCCCGCTTTCGTCACTTTGAGCTTTTTCTCTTGTCATTCTGAGCGCAGCGAAGAATCCATAGCAGCCGAATCTAAAAAGCGGAAAGTATGGATTCTTCACCCCGTAAAGGGGTTCAGAATGACGAGTGAGAGAAAGGGGTTTCAGAATGACGAGTGA
>Ga0310690_10002744_pt1 | contig 27955 bp, 47 predicted proteins | sample AusTroGonzalo_MG_2_FD_207661 | JGI IMG/M metagenome (GOLD analysis project Ga0310690, IMG submission 207661) | Bovine rumen microbial communities from tropical cattle in Woodstock, Queensland, Australia - Gonzalo_04 (v2) (version 2) | ecosystem: Host-associated > Mammals > Digestive system >...
CCGTTTCGCCCAGCTTTAAAAAAACTGACTCAAAGTTTTGAGGGGTGGTCTGACTATGGCCAAACTAACGAAAGCTGCCCGAATTGAGCAGGAGCTTACGAAACTGAACGAACTCTACCGTGACTTGCCAGCAAACCGGCTGAAGTTGCTGGCACCTCTCATCCAAAACGCTGCTTTTATGAAGGTTACGCTCGAAGAACTGCAGGAAACCATCAATGCAGAGGGCGCTACCGACGAATATTGCAACGGTGCCAACCAATTCGGACGCAAACAGTCTGCAAACATTCAGGCTTATAACAGCCTGATAAAGAATTACAATGCCGTCATTGATAAACTGGAGAAACTGCTACCTGCGGAAGCAAAGAAGAGCAGACTCAGTGAATTAGATGACTAATTACATCTACCAATACTACCAAGCCATTGCAGACGGCAGCATAACCGTGGGGAAATGGGTTCGGGCTTGGTATCAGATTATTGTCGAAGGTCTTGAGAATAAGACCTTTTACTTTGACCAGAAGAAGGCTAATAGATCTATCAAGTTCATCGAGACGTTCTGCCACCATCACAAAGGCAAGTTCGCACCTGAAACCATCAAGCTGGAGCTTTGGCAAAAAGCCTTCTTCTCGGTCGTCTTTGGAATCGTCGATAAGAACGGCAACCGGCAATTCACTGAAGTGGTTCTGCTGGTGGGCCGTAAGAACGGCAAGACGCTGATCGGCAGCGCAATGGCAGAGTATATCTGCGCCTTACCAAGCGAACTTGGTCAGGAAGTTTACTTCATTGCGCCCAAGCTCGACCAGGCCAACCTGGCTTACGATGGATTCCGGCAGATGATCGACATGGAACCGGAGATCACCGCAATGCAGCGCAAGCGCAGGACGGACACATACTTCCAGGGAAGCAACACTGTGGCCAAGCCCATTGCTTTCAATGCGAAGAAGTCAGATGGCTTCAACCCTTCTTTCGTTCTGTGCGACGAGATAGCGAGCTGGCAGGGCGACGCCGGTTTGAAACAGTACGAGGTCTTGACCTCAGCGTTGGGTTCTCGTGAAGAGCCTATCATCTGCAGCATCACCACTGCCGGTTATGTGGACGAGTCCATCTTCGACGAACTGATCAAGCGGTCCACCGCTGTTCTGAACGGCGACAGCAGAGAAAAGAAACTGGCACCGTTTCTGTATATGATCGACGACGTCAGCAGATGGAACGACATCAACGAGATAGCAAAGGCAATGCCTAACTTGGGCGTGAGCGTCTCCGTCGACTATATGCTCGAAGAGATAGCGAAGGCTGAAGGATCTCTCTCGAAGAAGGTGGAGTTCCTGACGAAGTATTGCAACGTCAAGCAGAACTCAAGCCAGGCATGGCTGCCAGCGCACGAGATAAGCAAGTGCTCCGGCGAACATTTGCAGTTTGAGAACTTCAAGAACTGCTATTGCGTAATCGGCATAGACCTATCACGCACTACTGACCTTACAAGCGCCAGCTGCGTGATACAGAAGGGCGAGCAACTGTATCTGTTCAACCACTTCTGGCTACCGTCAGAGAAAATCGAGGAAGCAAGCGTGCGAGATTCTCTGCCATATAAACTGTACATCCAGCGTGGTCTGCTCACGCCGTCCGGAGATAACGTCGTCGATTATAACGACTGCTTCCAGTGGTGCGTGGACCTCGTTGAGAAGTACAAACTCTATCCGGTCTTGGTTGGCTACGACAAATACAACGCCAACTATCTGACCTCAGCTCTGAAGGACTACGGCTTCCTTTGTGATGACGTCGTTCAGGGTTTCAACTTGTCTCCGGTCATCTTGGAGACAGAAGGCATCATCAAAGACGGTCGTCTGCACATAGGCGACAACGATCTGATGAAGGTCCACCTGCTTGACACAGCTCTGAAGTTCAGCGCTGAAAAGGAGCGGTGCCGGATCGTCAAACTTAACAATAAGGCGCACATTGACGGAACGGCTTCGCTTCTGTGCGCCATGACCGTTCGCCAGAAGTGGTGGAACGAGTACGGCAAAAGGCTGACTAATGAAAGGAGAGCGTGATATGGGCTTATTGAATTGGCTTTTCGGAGACGAACCAAGACCGGCACCCAAAACAGCCACCGAATACAGGCTGCTGAACGACCGTTCGCAGGTACATATCGACTGGTACACAAACATCTACGACAATGCGCTGGTTCGGTCTGCTATCGAAGCCAAAGCAAGACACATCAGCAAGCTGAAGGTTGAACTGCAGGGATCAGCTCAGCCGAAACTCAAAAACAAGATGAGATACAACCCGAATCCCTGGCAGACCTGGTCGCAGTTCCTTGCTCGATGCTCAACCATCCTCGACTGCACCAATAATCTGTTCATCGTTCCGGTAAGAGACGAAAGAACGCTGGAAACGATAGGCGTCTTCCCGATACTTCCGACCAACGTATCTCTGGTTGAAGACAAGCGTGGAAAGTTGTGGATCAAGTACAAGTTCATCAATGGGCAGTACGGTGCCATTGAGTTCGACAAGTGCGCATATCTGACCAAGCATCAGTACCAGAGCGACTTCTTTGGCGACAGCAACGTCGCACTCAAGCCGACAATGGACCTTATTGCGGTGCAGGAAAGCTCCATCAAGAGCGCCGTGCAGAACAGCAACAACTACAGATTCCTGGCCACCGTCACAAACTTCGTGGATCCGGAAGACCTCGCTGAAGAGCGCAAGCGTTTCACCGAGTACAACCTGAAGGGTGAAAACACCGACGGTCTGCTTCTGTTCCCGAAGACCTACGGAGACATCAAAGAAGTCAGCAACAAACAGTTCACCGTTGATGCCGATCAGACCAAACTGATCAAAGAGAACGTTTTGGACTACATAGGCATCAATGAGGATGTCATTCAGGGCAAAGCGAACAGCGAGCAGCTGGATGCCTTCTTCAACCTGGCCATCGAGCCGTTCGCCATTGCGTTGTCTGAAGCGCTGTCCAAGATGATCTACACCGAAGACGAGAGATTCTACGGTAACCATGTGTACGTCAACGCCAACCGGCTGCAGTATATGTCGGTCAGCGAAAAGGTGACAATGGCCCAGCAGATGGGCGACCGTGGAGCGCTGACGATCAACGAGATCCGTGAGCTGTTCAACTATCCGCCGCTACCCGATGGCGACGTCGCCTTCATTCGTGGCGAGTATTACACCGTGCAAGACAAGACAGGGGGAAATGAGAATGAGCAAGAATCTTCAGGAATTAATTGAGTCCGGCGTCAGGCAGTACAGAGACCTCGTGCTTGAAGTAAAGGAACTGCCGGATGACCAGCCGGAAGAGCAGGTAGTTGAAGGCTATGCGACAACCTACAACGAGCCTTACTATCTGATGAGGTTTAAGGGCAACGATGACTACACCGTCATGGTTAAGGAAGAAGTCGACCGCCATGCGTTCGATGATACCGACATGAGTGATGTCATCATGCAGTACGACCACCAGGGCAGAGTCTTTGCCAGATTAAGCAATGGCACTTTGTCGCTGGACAAAAACAACGAAAAAGGACTGTATATTCGTGCCGACTTATCCGGCACTGATATAGGCAAGCAGCTGTACCAGGAAATCAAAGGCGGCTACACAAACAAGATGTCATTCGGTTTCACTATCGAGAGAGCAAGCGAATTGCGCAAGATCGACAGTGATGAAGCGGATGAGGTCTATGTGTACACCATTGAGAAGGTTGGCAAGCTCTATGACGTCAGCGCTGTCAGCCTTCCTCAGAATGACTTCACTTCCATCTCAGCAAGAAACTTTAACGACGGAGCGATCGCTAAGCAGGCAGCGGAGAGACTGCAGCAGCATGAGCAGGAAGTTGAACGTCGGGCACGTATTGAACGCCTGGAGAAACTGTTAGAAGAGGAGTAAACCATGAACATCAACGAAATGGACCTGGAGCAGGTCGAAACTCGCATGGCTGAAGTTAAAGACTTACTCCACGAGGACGGTGCGGATCTGGACGCTCTCGAAAACGAGATCAGCGAGCTGAAGACTCGCAAAGCGGACATCCTGACCGAAATCGAAACCAGAAAGGCCGAGATCAATGAAGTCATTGAAACTGCGGCTGAAATCACACCAGTAGAAGAGAGGAGAACCGAAATGGAAAACATCGAAGTACGCAACACCAAAGAGTACATCAATGCGTATGCAAACTACATTAAGAGTGGCGACGATAAGGCTTGCAGAGCTTTACTGACCGAGAACGTTTCCGGCACCGTCGCTGTTCCTGAGCTGGTCTATGACATTGTCAAGAACGCTTGGGAAAAAGAAGGCATCATGGCCTTAGTCAAGAAGACCTACATTCGTGGCAACCTGAAGATCGGATTCGAAATCAGCTCAACCGGCGCTACTGTTCATACCGAATCCGCCAACACTGCTGTTTCTGAAGAGACTCTGACTTTAGGTATCGTAAATCTGGTACCGGCCAGCATTAAGAAGTGGATCTCTCTGTCAGACGAAGTTCTGGACCTCGCTGGCGAAGACTTCCTGAGATATGTCTACGATGAACTGTCATATCAGATCGCCAAGAAGGCTGCTGATGAGTTAGTCGCCAAGATTAAGGCTTGCCCGACTGCTTCAACTACCACTTGTCCGTCTGTAGCAGCTCTGTCTGCCGACGTTTCCGTCAGCACCATTGCTCAGGCTTTAGCCAAGTTATCCGATCAGGCCGCTAATCCGGTCATCATCATGAATAAGCAGACTTGGGGTTCATTCAAGGCCGCTCAGTACGCTGCCAGCTATGCCGTCGACCCGTTTGAAGGTCTGCCGGTTCTGTTCAACAACACCATGACCGCTTACAGCGCTGCCACCACTGGCATCTGCTACGCTATCGTTGGCGACTTAGGCGAAGGCGCCATTGCCAACTTCCCGAACGGCGAAGAAATCACCCTCAAGTTCGATGATCTGTCAAAGGCCGAATACGACCTCGTCAAGATCATTGGCCGTGAGTACGTTGCTCTGGGCGTTGTCGCTCCGGATGCCTTCGTCCAGGTCAAAAAGGCTGCTTAATAAGCAAAAATAGAGAGGAAAGGTAAATGAATATACTTATTGCTGTACCAAGCATGGACGATGTCCCTGCCAGATTTGCTCAGTCTTTATCAATGCTGCGGAAGGTTGGCCACTGTGCCATTGCCTTCCAGATCGGTTCACTTGTTTACATGAGCCGAAACGAGCTCGCAAAGCGAGCGATGGAAATAGGCGCTGACTATGTGCTATGGCTAGACAGCGATATGGTATTCGACCCTGACCTTCTCGAAAAGCTCATGGCTGACATGAGCGAAGAAGTTGAGATCGTCAGCGGCGTATACTTCAGACGGACTCCGCCGTTCACTCCGGTTATGTATAGCAAGCTGGAAGTGGGCGAGGACGACAACCCTGTCTGGGAAGACATGAAGGACTTACCCGAAGAGATGTTCGAAGCCGCCGGTATTGGCTTTGGCTGCGTGCTGATGCGTACCAGCGTTATCATGGACGTCTTCTCAAAGTACCTTTGCCTGTTCGACCCTCTGCGCGGAATGGGAGAGGACCTCTCGTTCTGCTACAGGGCCAGACAGTTAGGGCATAAGGTCTGGGTGGATCCTGCAGTTCAATGCGGACACGTCACGAAGACCGTCGTTGACCAGAACTTCTACAAAGCATACTACGGGAAGGCTTAACCACAAGCCTTCCCCTTTCGAAGGGGGATTACAATGACAGATACACAAATCCTCGCAAGCGTGAAAATGGCACTGCCGATCACTACCACTGCGTATGACAGTGAGATTCAAGAGCTCATTGACAGCGCAGTGCTTGACCTGACAACTGCCGGAGTAGAGATCCCGTCTACCATTGACGGACTGATGCTGACAGCCATCAAGACGTACTGCAGAATGCACTTCGGCGCACCTGCAAACTATGACCAGCTGAAAGCGAGCTATGACGAGCAAAAAGCACAGCTCGGAATGAGGACCGGTTATACGAGATGGACAAGAACACAGTAATCGACCTGATAAAAACCACCTACACAAAGGACACACTCGGTCAGTACACCTACTCGGAGTCGAAAACAACGGTATTCGCAAAGATAACGTCAGTTTCGCAGAGTGAATGGTTCGAAGGCGGTCGCAACGGTCTGAACCCTCAGTTCAGATTCACGACCTTTGCCGGAGACTATTCGGGCGAAAAGGAGCTGGACTACAATTCCAAGCGCTACGTCATCTACCGCACCTATTACACAATGGGCGACACGGTTGAGCTGTATACCGAAGAGAAGAAGGGAACCGAGAATGCCAGCACTGGATCTTAGCCAGCAGGTCAACAAGATCCTGGAAGAATACGGCGACGACATTGACGCAGCTGTCCAGAAGGCGCTGAAGGACGTCGGCAAAGACGGTGTTTCCGTCCTGGCTGAAAAGTCTGACAAGCACGTCAGGACAGGGCGCTACGCAAAAGGCTGGCGAGTTGACGTAAGCAAAGAGATGTTCGGATCGTTTGTGGTGACTCTGTACAACAAGACCGACTGGATGCTGACGCATCTTCTCAACAACGGATACTATTCCGTCAGAGGAAAGCGCAGGATCAAAGGCGACGGTCACATTGACAGCGCAGAGTCCGTTATAAACGAGAAGACGATAAGACAAGTAGAGGAGAGCCTGAAATGACAAGAAACGCAGTAGCAACAATGATCAACAGCATCGGCTTGCCGTGGGCTTACTATTCGTTCGAGAATAGCGTCGCTCCGGACTATCCGTTCATTGTGTACTATTACACCAACGGAGACGACAAGATAGCCGACAACACGAACTACTGCCCGATCGAGGGAATTGTCGTTGAGCTGTACAGCCAGCAGGTGGACTTCACAACAGAATCGACGGTCGAATCAACCCTGAACGCAAACGGAATCGTTTACTCAAAAACACGCACATACATACAGTCAGAATTAGCATGGCAAACCACCTATGAAAGTGAGGTAATCATAAGCAATGGCCAATAAGATTTTCTACGGCATCAGCAATGTTTACTACAGCGTGGTCACCGAGACTCTGAACTCTGGCGTATGGTCGGAAACCTACGGCACACCGAAGGCCCTGAAAGGCGCCGTCGGCATCACCTTACCGGCCAGCAACGAGAGCATTCAGTTTCCGGCAGACAATGATGCCAATTACTTCATGCAGCAGGTCTTCTCCGGATACAGCGGCGGATCATTAGAGCTTCGTTATCTTGACGATCAGTTCCGCAAAGATGTCTTCGGCAATGGCGTCGATGACAACACCATCCTGGAAGAGAACATCAACGACAAGCCGAAGTTCGTTGCGCTGCTGTTCCAGTTCGAAGGTGACAGCACCAATACTCGCTACTGTTTATACAGGGTGAGCATCGGCTTACCTGATACATCTTCAAGCACGAAGACCACAACCATTCCGGAAGTCACCCTCAGCTTACCGCTGAGCGCTGGCGGAAGAATCAGCGATGGACTCGTTAAGACTAAGGCCGACGAAACTGCCAACGCTGTGCAGTATGCAGCCTGGTTCAGTACTGTTTATACACCGGTACATACGTAAAAAGCAGGGCGGGTTATCCCGCCTTTGCTTTGCATTGAAAGGGGAAGGAATATGATAAGAACCATAACCATTGATGGAAAAGAAATCGAAATGAAGTGCACCGGCAATACGCCGAGAGCATACCGCAACGAGTTCACGAAAGATCTGTTCGTAGATCTGGACGAAATGAACCAAGCATACCTGAAAAAGGGAGAGCACGCAGACTTCTCGTGCATCGAGAGGTTGGCATATACAATGGCCAAGCAGGCAAACGCCGAGATCGGCGGTATTGATGAGTGGCTTGACCAATTTGACAGCCCGATGGCTTTGATGATGGCCATGCCCGACATATTGGGCGTATGGAATGAAAGCCAGAAGAGCACAGTAGAGCAAAAAAAAGTGAGCGGCCGGTGATGCGTGATTATACCACAGCGCTATATCTGCTGCGGTGTACGCAACTCGGCCTGCATTATGAAGACATGGAGCATTTAACTGTCGGAATGATCACGGATATGATGATCGAGCGCAGCAATGATGAGTTCGAATATCCGATAAAAGCGACAGCACAAGACTTTAGCAATTTTTAACGAGGTGATTTGATGGCAGCAACGAAAATCAGAGGTATCACCATTGAACTTGGTGCTGATACCACACAACTGACGAAAGCATTCAAAGACATCAGCAAAGAACTGAATACTGTCGACAAGTCTCTGAAGGACGTCAACAAACTACTCAAACTTGATCCGAAGAATGTCGAGCTGCTCGGCCAAAAGCAGGAGTACCTCACAAAAGCAATAGACCTGACCAAGCAGAAACTCGACGAAGAGAAGAAACTGCTTGCGGAAATGCCGTCGGCTGATGACGGTTCCATGACTGAACAGCAGAAGGCACTGCAGAGAGAAATCGAAGCAACTACCATCCAGCTGAACGAATATCAGAAGGAACTGGAAGAAACCAACGACACCGGCAGCAAGAGCACCGGCTTGGTCGGCAAGATCAAAGACAAGTTCGGTGAACTCAAAGACAAACTCAACGAAACCGGCGACAAACTGGCCAAGTTCGGCGATGTCATGCGTGGTGTTAAGGCTGGATTTGACCTGGTATCCACCGGAGTCAACATTGCCAAGAAAGCCTACGAGCAATTTGTGGGCGACACAGTCAAACTTGCCGATGACCTGATGGTTCAGGCGGATGTGACCGGTTTATCAACTGACGCACTCCAGGAATACGCCTACATGGCGGAATTGGTTGACACAGACGTCTCCACCATCACCGGCGCAATGGCCAAGCTGACAAAGAATATGGCCACCGCCAGCAAAGGCACAGGCGACGCCTACAAAGCGTTTGAAAAGCTCGGCGTTGCTATCACCGACGAGAATGGCGAGCTGAGAGACGCCAACACTGTCTTCCAGGAAGCCATTGCTGCTCTGGGCAACATGGACAACGAAACAGAAGCCAATGCGCTTGCCATGCAGATCATGGGCAAGTCTGCAATGGAACTGAATCCGTTGATAAATGCCGGAGCTGACAGTATTGAGGAATATCGGAAACAGGCCCATGAAATGGGCTATGTTATCGACAATGAGACTCTGCAGGCACTTGGTGGAGTAGACGACACAATGCAGTTGCTCAAGAATCAGTTTCAGGCCGTCAAGCAGCAGATAGCAGTAGCATTGATGCCGGTCGTTGAAAAGATCACCACCGCATTTTTGGACTGGGCGCAGTCAGTTGACTGGCAGAAGGTTGGCCAGATAATCAAGAGCGTTATGGACGGCATCGGAAAGGCGATAAATGCGCTAATTCCTATTGTGAAGACCATTATCGACTGGTTCGGCAAGATCGTCGAAGCAATTCATAAGATCTTCACCGCAAAATGGGAATGGCCGCACATCAAGATGCCGCACTTTGCTATCACGCCGAAGGGCTGGAAGCTCAGCGACCTGCTGAAGGGCACAATTCCTAAGCTCGGAATTGAGTGGTATGCAAAGGGCTACGAAGGCATGGTGCTTGACGGTGCCACGATCTTCGGGATGAATAACAAAGGCCAGTTCATGGCTGGCGGTGAGCGTGGGCGTGAAGTCATCATCGGCGAAAACAAACTGAAGTCAATGATCGGCGGTTCAAGCATCGTCATCAACGTCAACGAGGTAAACAACCCTGAAGCCACCGCACAGGCTGTCATGAACAGACTACAGTTGGCAATGGCAACAGAAGGAAGGACGTGGAAATAATGAATAGTTTTACGTTCAATGGTAAATCAAGCGCAGACTTCGGCCTTCTGGTCAGCAACGTCAGCAACTATGGCGCACCGTCACGAGTCGTCGAGAAAATCCAGGTGCCGTACAGAAACGGCGATCTGCTCATTGACTCAGGCGCATACAACAACTACATCGTCAGTTATCAGGTGTCAATAATCACGAACACAGTGGCCAATATGCGTGCCATTGCGGAGTGGCTGCTGGCACCCAAAGGCTATGCTTTGCTGACGGACACATACAACTCCGGAGAGTTCCGACAGGCTGCCTACTATGACCAGCTTGACTATACAATGGCACACTTGAACCGATACGGCAGAGCAACTATCTCTTTTGACTGCAAGCCACAACGGTACCTGGATAGTGGAACGTCTGCCACAACAATTACAAACGGTTCGCATACATTCTCCAACCCCACAGGGTTCGACTCAAAGCCGTTGCTTGTAATTGCCGGCAATGGAACAGCAACTGTCAATGGAGTTCTGATTACTGTGGCAGACAACTCAGGCGATACTATCACGATAGACTGTGAAACAATGCAATGCTACCGTGGGACAACAAATATGAACAGTAGCGTGATTATGGATGACTTCCCTGTTCTGTCACCTGGAAATAACACTGTGACATTGGGAACGGCAACGTCAATTAAAGTCACACCAAGGTGGTGGCGCTTATGATTCCGGTCCTTTTTCCGGCAAATGAGACGACATTCACCACAAACGGCATCACAACGCTGACAGACACTATCAGCTGTACGGTGACCGAAGAGAGAAACGGTCTGTTTGAGTTGGAGATGGTCGTTGCGACCTCTACTCCGTACTTTGACCAGCTCGAAGTCGGCTGTCTGATCCTGGCGAAGCCAAATCACACGCAGACACCGCAGGCATTCGAGATATATGAAATCAGCAAGCCTATTGACCAGAAGGTGACGGTCAGGGCTAACCATATCAGTTATCGTACAAGTTTCATCCCGATAACTCCGTTCAGCGCAACCGGTATCACCGCAACGATAGCCGGTTTCAGTACAAATGCGGCTGAAACGGATCCGTTCACCATCTCATCCGACCTCACAAACGAGGAATCGACCTATAACCAGACTGAGCCAGGTTCGCTCAGATCTCGGCTGGGCGGTACGGAAGGTTCTCTGCTTGACGTTTTCGGCGGCGAATACCTCTGGGACAACTTCACCATCTATCTGCTGAAGGACAGAGGAGCGGACAATGGCGTCCAGCTGCGTCTGGCCAAGAACATCACCGAATTGGAACAGAACCTCAATATGGAACGCGTCGTCACCGGAGCATTGCCCTATTGGACAAGCGCAGACGGTCTCAGCTCGTTCTATGGCGACGTCAACTATTCACAGAGCGTTGGCGATTATGCCTATGCGAGAACAGTTCTTTTGGACGTCAGCGAGCAGTTTGAATCTGCGCCTAGTTTGGACCAGCTGAACTCTGCAGCGCAGCAGTTCCTTCTTCAGACGTCTCTGGCCACGCCAAACAACAACATCTCGGTGAGCTTCGTTGACCTGGCGGACACGGACGAGTACAGCGGATCTCCGCTGGAACGAGTGAATCTGTGCGACATGGTCGAGGTCATCTATCCGGCGCTTGGTCTTGCATACAAAGCAAAAGCAATTAAGGTAGTTTTCGATGTTCTGGCTGAGCGCACGCTTGAGGTCGAGATCGGCGACAGCAGAAGCTCGATGAGTCAGACGATAGAAGACTTGGTCGGCAACAGTGCTGCAGTCATCACTATCGGAAAGAAACTCGTCAGCGTCACCCAGCTCGTTGACAGAGAACTTGGCCAGATAGTAAGCCAGGTATCATCCGTTCAGGAGCAGGTTGACGAGAATACGTCAAACATCACCAACCTGACAACGACAGTTGCGCAGAACGATGAAGCGATTCGAATTGACATCAGCCGTATCGAACAGGAAACGTCTGACAACAGCGACAGCATTGACGAACTGCACGAATACATCACATTCGACCAGAACGGCGTCACCGTCGGAAAGAGCGGAAGTGATATTCGTGGAGTCTTCGGAAATGACTCTCTTGACTTCGTCGATACCAACGACAACCTTCTTGCCTGGCTTTCCACTGATGAAGGTCTGGGTGCGACTGAGGTTTCGATAGGAAACGCTACCGATATTACAAAACGTTGGAGAATCCGCACCAGCGAGTCTGGTGACCATCTATTCTTCCTGAGGAGAACGTAAAAATGAGCCAAATCTATTACTATGAAACCAACTTCATGTACGGCAAAAACGGAACCACCGGCCAGTACAAGTACATAGCAACAATAGAGCTGAACTCACAGAACCAGCAGGCAAACAAGTCAAACATCACCGCTACTCTGTCATTGGTGAGCAATACCAATACGCAGACGAAGATGTGGGATGCTCAAGCCGAGAAAAACCAGCCTTATGCAACTCTTTCCGGAAGCGTATCTGCGACAGGAAACAGAATATCGGTCTATAAGAAGAGCACCACACCGCTGACGCTCGTCACGTGGACCGGAGATATTGCACACAATAACGACGGTACCAAGTCTATCACTGTTAAGTTTGACTGGGTGGAAGGTCAGCTGGTCTATTATCCGGCATCCTTCACTGTAGCAACGGCGACCGTCGCATTGCCTACGATCCAGAGGGCCGGCGAGATCTCCGTCGGCAGTAAGACCATTCAGAGCGCAAGCGACACTCTGCCCTACACTATCACAAGCAGAGGAAACTACTGGTTCAAACTGGTGGCTGCGGTCAGTTATACCTACAACGGCAGCACGCAGACCAGCTCGTTCAATGTTCTGAACGGCCAGTACATCACCAGCACCTACAGCGGAACGATAGACTGCGGAGATCTGCTCGACAGACTTCCGGTCACCACGTCCGGAACGCTGACGTTGACGCTGACTGCCTATAGCAACTCGGCTATGACATCATCCGTTGGCACGAAGACGGCGACCAGCTCGCTGGCGATCAATACCAACTCGGTCAAGCCTACTGTGAGCATCGGCACCATCACCATCAACACGACGCCGATCAGCAGCACCATCGTTGCTGGCTACACCACGCTGACTATTCCGTATACCACCGCAAAGCCACGTGGAACGACAGGCTTGACGAACACTATCACCGCATCCAAAGGTTCGGTGGCCACGTCAACGACAACCGTCGTCGGCAATGGGTCGGTCAATACGAATGCGATGGCTGCATCAACCACCGACTATACGGTCACATACACCATCACGTCAAAAGACAGCAGAGGTGCGACCGCAACAACCACAAAGAACGTATCTGTCAAAGGCTACACCGCACCGCAGATATCCATCCAGGCGTACCGCTGCACAAGTGGCGGTGTTCAGGATGATGCGGACGTCTATGTAAAAGCAACCTATAGCGTTGTTTATTCGCTCACAGGGCAGGGCAACGTCGGTACTGACAGCATCACAAAAGACGGCAGTGCCTATACTGCCGGAACGATCGTATCACTGTCAGAACAGAACAGTGCTGTGTTCCTCGTCACGGCAACAGATAATGTCGGCACCGTCACCAAATCTGTGACCGTCGGTCCGGCACTGATGCCTTTGGACTTGTACGACGATGGAACTGCTCAGCATCTCGGCGTCGGCTTGGCTGGAGCTACGGCTGAAGCCGATAAAGTCAAAGCAGGCAAGAATATGTATGTCGAAGCAACGAGTGGTTGGGTTGGCGTAAGAGCTGGGAGAACAGATACAGGCATAAGCGTAGACCTTCAGGCAGGATCAGGTGGCGCAAATCACGGTATATGGACGGCAGGCTACAATGACGGCACTTTTCATTCCGACGGAAAGTGGATGGTGTATCGTGATGCTAATGGGAACATCATTTTGAACGGCAACGCTACTACCGCCACTACAGCAACAAACGCTACAAATGCGAGCAAATTGGCAACATGGCCAAGCAAACGCCCTGCTAGTGCAACCGGCAATAGCACTTGGGACGCTTCAATGACACACTTCCTCTCGACAAATACCACTACAGATAGACCGCAAGATAACTTCGGCTATATAACGGACTGGCAGTGGGACAACAACAACGGCATTTTAGGTACGCAGATGTACATAGCTTGTAATCAAGATGTAAAACAACCTATTGCTATGAGAGGCAGTAGTTCAAATGTCTGGAATACATGGAATTATGTGCCGACATATAAAGAATTGTGGACAGGCACTTGTCAGGGCGGTAGTTCGGTATCTCTGTCACTAGGCAATAACTACAGATTTATTAGAGTATATGTCAGTTTGTTTAAGGTCGATTTTTATGTTGATGTTGACTTGACACATAAGCCAAACAAGACGGTCGCTGCTGGCAGTTCAAACACCGCCTATCGAGGTTCATCTTCTGCTCCTGTATATGCAACAGCTGCAAGTACGCAGAGAGCCGAGATATTCTATTGCGTGGTCGAAGTTAATAGTGCCAAGACTTCTGTGAGTATCTTGCAAATGGGCTACATTTACAGCTCCGGTTCTAGGCAAGATAGAAACAGCAACGCAGATTATTTTGCATACAAGATCGAAGGCTACTTATAAGGGGGGTTACGTTATGTTCTTTTATCTCATAATTATTCAGAACGCTGGTAGTGGCAGCAGTCAGGCGGTGTACAAGTACGATAATATCGACGATGCACTGGCGGCTTACCATAGCGAGTTAGCGTATCGTGCAGACAGTCGGAATATGACTACCTGCGTGATCCTCGATAACTACGGCAACAGCGTGTACAAAGACGTCTGGGAAAAGCGCACCGAAAACCCAGCGACGGAAAGCTGAGGACAGGATTATGGATAACACAATTCTAGTAGTGATTATCAGCTCCATTGCATCTATCATCACGACGGTCTGGACATCCAGGTCGTCTGATGCGATTCAGGGAGAGCAGATCAAAAACATCCAGTCGGAAATTGAGAAGCTGTCAGCAAAAGTTGAGCAGCATAACAACTACGGTCTGGAAATCGTTGACCTGAAAGCCAGAGTCAGCGCCCTAGAAAAGAGGAGCTAATGTACGAATCAGAAGCGAGGAAACTGAATCTTGACACTGCGCACGCAAGCAAATACTACATTCCGCATACCTATGGCGGCTATAACAAATACGTCAACGTCAAAGACCAGAAGACGCACTCACTGCTTCCCAACTGCACCGGCGGCGCTTTTGGACTTGCACTCCAATTCATGCAGACAACCGAATACACCAAAGTTGACCTGCCGAGAGCAGACGCAGGGAATTGGTGGAAGAACTCCGGATGGCAGCAGAGCAAGTTCCCTGTCATCGGCGCTATTTGCTGCTGGTCGAATAAGGGAGCCGGTCATGTGGCAGTTGTTAAAGACGTTATACGCAATAGCAATGGAAATGCAACCGCCGTAGAGACCGTCGAGAGTTCAGCCTTCTCATATAAGGGAAAAGACTGGCGCTCAGGAAAGACCTACAAGTACAACGTGAACACCGGAACGCTGACCAAGAGCGGTTATACGTTCCAGGGCTATCTGTTATGCCCGAATGTCAAAGCAGATCCTGTGAAGGACCAGCTGAAGGTCGGTGACTACGTTCAGATCATCGCTTCCGGAAACAGCCGTAAAGATGGTAAGGGCAAAGTGAGCAAAGGCATTGGCTATAAGCGCTATATCCTGAAGATCTTCCCGAAGGAAAAGTATCCGTACCAGGTAGGCAGTAAAAAGGGAACGATCACAGGCTACTATCAAGCCAGCGCTTTGAAGAAACTGTAGTCAGATGAATGTTATCAAGTGCGAAGACATCAGCGTAGTCAATGGCGAAGTCATAGTCTACTTGATAGCAGATGTTCACGTTGGAAGTGCTCAATGTAATCTTGAGAAGTTTAGGGAAGTCATTGACGAGATCAGCAAGATCAAAAATGCCTACATAATTCTCAATGGCGACCTTATTGACAATACGCTGAAAGACAGCATCTCGTTTGAGTATAGCGGTCTTTCACCTTCAAGCAGCATAAACATCATCTGCGACATTCTCAGACCAGTGGCCAGCAAGATCCTCTGCATTAACACAGGGAATCACGAGTACCGGACGAAGAAGGCGTCTGACATTGATCCTAACTTGCTTATAGCCACGTTGCTTGGCGTGAAGGACAAGTATTCACCTGGCGCAAGTATCTTGTTTGTGCCGCTTGAGGGTGCGCCACGCAAAGGTTTCTGCACGCTCTTCACGATACTTTGCTATCACGGAGCTGGCGGCGGTACAAAAGCCGGAAGCAAAGCCAACAAAGCTGCGGATATGTCAAAGATATGCCAAGCAGATGTGTATATGATGTCGCACGTGCATATGCCGATGGTCTTCAAAGAGGATTACATCGAAATCGACAAAGTTCACTATAGCGCCAGACAGAGAACGAGGACTTTTGTTATAAGCAACAGTTTCCTCGATTATGGCGGTTATGGTGAGAGAAAAGGAATGACACCGGCAACGATAGCGGTGCCGAAGGTCCATCTGTCTTGCGTGCGAAAACAGAAAAAGGAAATAGACAGCATAGACAAGCTCGTCTATGTCGAAGTTTAAGGAGATGACAAGTATGTATCAGTTTACTACACCGACGATCACCATCACCCTTCCGGAAGAGGTCGAAGTACAGAGCATTGACTCTCTGGCCGTTGTCCTTCAGCAGGGCGACACCAAACTGGTCAAAGACCTTTTGAGCTGCATCCTCGATCCCGACAACAATACCATCACAGTGACGCTCTCACAGGAAGAAACCGGCGGATTCGAGCCTGGCAACGTTGGCGTTCAGGCCCACATCCTCGTAGGCAATACCGCCTATGCTACGCAGATCATGAAGGCGAACATCTTCCGCAACATCCACGGAGAAGTGATATCATGATCGAACTAACGGCAGAACTGAACATCAGCGAGGATCTGACCGCCGAACTTTCCGACAACACTGAAGAGATAGACGCCCAGCTGGGCGAACTGACCATCGTTGGCGTAAGCAGCTGGAATGGTCAGACCGGCGATGTCACCTACACAGAGCCTACTGTACCGACGAAAGTCAGCGAGCTGGACAATGATGCCGGATATATCACATCTGCGCCTGTCACGTCCGTAAACGGCCAGACCGGCGATGTCGTCATTGATTTGCCAGATGCATACACCAAGAGCGAAACCAACGCCCTGCTGTCGGCAAAGGCAAACAGTGCAGATCTATCTGATGTCGCAACTTCAGGCGATTATGACGACCTGAGCAATAAGCCAGCCATTCCGGTCGTACCGGCTAACGTATCAGCCTTTACGAACGATGCTGGATATATCACCTCAGCGCCTGTTTCTTCTGTCAATGGGCAGACTGGAGCAGTGACGCTGAGCATTCCTACGGTGCCGACCAACGTATCGGCATTTACCAATGATGCTGGCTATCTCACACTTTCCGACCTTCCGATCTATCAGGGGGAAGTATCAGCATGACAACGACAGTCACCTATAAAGGCAGCACCCTGGCAACAGTTGACAACGACACCAAGACGTTGCTCACCGCTGGAAAATACTGCGACGCTGACATCACGTTGACCGACGTGAGCGGCAGCAGTGAGGACACGCTTCTTCTGGCGTTGAGAAACCAGGTCACCAGCGTATCTGACAGCACGCTGACAAGCATCCGCTCGTATGGCTTGGCAAATATGTCAGCATTGACAAGCGTCAGCTTCCCAGAATTGCAGACCATCAATACCTATGCGTTCTACAATGATGCCAACCTGGTCATGAATGGCTGGCAGTTCCCGAAAGCCAAGACCATTGGCAACTATGCTTTCCGTTATAACTACGGTTTGACAGGCGAGGTCACACTGCCGTCTACGGTCACCTCGATCGGTCAGTACAGCTTCGCATCCTGCAAAAACATGACGAAGTTCACAGCGACCGGAGCGATAACTACCTTTGGAACGTATACGTTTGTCGGAGCGAGTGCCGACCACAAAATGACTCTAAGGGAATGCTACCTTCCGAATCTGGGAACCAGCATCGCACTCAACCTGAACTGGGGAAATGCGACGGCCGCAAATGCTTGTCAATATCTTGAAGTTGTCGACATCGGCAAAGCAAAGTCGATCGCAGCAAACACCTTTGCAAACTGCTACAAGCTGAGCACGCTCATTATGAGAAGGACCGGAACTGCGACGACTTGCGCCAACGTGAGTGCGTTCCTGAATACGCCGCTCCGTGGATACAGTAGCAGAACCGCCAACATCTACGTTCCGGAAGCCTTAATCGACACCTACAAAGCCGCAAGCGTATGGTCCACGATCAATGGCTATGGCTATGTGACGTGGAATAAACTTGAGGGAAGTATCTATGAATAAAACGGCCTACAGACCGTTTAGAAAGGAATAGAATATGCCTGATATTATTACAGAATATGCTGTACCTGCCATCATGGCAGCTGTTTACCTGATCCTTTTGATGGCCAAGCCATTATTCGGCGAGAAGACCAAGTGGATTCCGCTGGTGGCCGGTCTGATGGGCGTTGGTTTGAACGCCTGGCTGAACATGGGATTCGACTTCAACGTCTTTTTGACCGGTTTGGCGTCAGGTTTATCCGCCACTGGACTTGACCAGATGATCAAGCAGACCAGCGGATACTATGAAAATGAATAAGATCTAGCGGTTTCTTTTTCATACAAATCTCCTTTTGGGTGCGGTCTTAACAGGGCCGCACTCTTTTTTTAGGTGCGAATTAGGTGCGAAAAATCTGAAAACGTGTTTTTGTATATACGCTGAAATACGCTTTTCTAGCAGATTTTAGCGGATATATGCCGATTTTTATGCATTTTTACTGATATAAAAGGCATAAAGCCGTTCCCTCCATCTCCACCAGCGAATCAAAAAAGCCTTTGTATATAAGGCTTTTTTACTTTTTGGGGATGTGCTAGGTGCGAATTAGGTGCGATTATTCCGCCTTTTCCACCAATTCACGCAAGTCTGCGGTGTAAAAGTGCGAATATGTATCGAGAGTCATCTTGGCAGAGGTGTGGCCGAGCAACTTGGCCAAGACGTTCGGAGAGCAACCGAGATGGATATAGTAGGAAGCGCAGCTGTGCCGGAAATCATGGATGCGAATCTGCTTCAGACCGGCTTTTTTTATATACTTATCCTTCACTTTAGTTATTGTCGTTTCCGGCAGGTTAAATAAACCGCCAAAGACGAACCACTGTTCGCTGAAGCCGTCATACCGGCACCAGAAGTCATGCAGCTCGTCGATAATTCCGCTAACTTTGCGAGAATATGGAATAGTGCGGACAGAACCGGCGGTTTTGGGTGACGTGATGAGGTAGCCACCAGACGGCATACGGAGCTTTGTGCTGACCGTTTTGCTGACCGAGAGCGTCCGGCCCACTCTGTCCAGATCAGACCACTGGAGAGCGTTCGCTTCGCCCACACGCAGCCCACAGTAGAACAGAACAGTGAAGAGCGCACGGTACCGGAGATCGTCGGCAGCATCAATGAAGCGGTCGAACTCTTCCTTCGTGAAGAATTGCATAGGCTTCTTCGCTCTGACGGTATCAGCCAGCGGTTCGTACTTCCAGGGAAGCCGATTTGTGATGTCATGCTTCCGGTCAGCGTAGGAAATGAGTGCTTTCACGTGGTTGAGTATCTTATTCTTATAGGAAACGCTCCACGAATCGTTTCCAGCCACTGTGGCACGGAAATTATCGTATTGCGACACGTTCATTGTCGAAACAGGAATATCGCCCAGAAGGGCTGAAACGTGTTCACAGAGCACCTTCGCCCTGAGCCAGGACTGCGGTTTTAACGTCATTTTCTTCTCGGAAAGGTATTCATCAATGATCTGAGCGAACGTCAGGCGTTCTGGCGCTTGTTTGCCGTAGGAAAGCAGGAAGACAGCTTCAGCCTTTTCTGCTTCTTTTTTTGTGGCGAACTTCTTCGACCGATAGTTTTTGTGTTTGCCTGCAGAGGTATAACTGACTTGGAAGAGCCACTGTCTACCGTCTGCGGTCTTTTCTGCTGACTTATAGACCGGCATGGAACACCTTCACGACATCCAGCAGCAGTTTGACCTGGTCTTCATCCAGCAATGGGATGATAGCAATAAGTTTCTGCTGATCTGCGGTCATTGGCTGACTAGAAGTGACCTGCAGAGATCTGACGTCGTACAGATCTGAAGGCGTACATCTAAATAAAACGCATAGCGCTTCGATCTGCGCCGGTTTCAGGTTGGTGGTCTCACCACGTTCGATCTTGCTCACGGCCGAAGTTTGGACACCAAGAATCTCAGCAAGCTGGGACTGTGACATCTTTAGTGCTTTTCTTCTCTGTTTGATATTTTCTCCAATATTCATGACTTTCACCCTTTCCGTTTGTGTCTGAATTATACAACATTTTTCTGAAATTGTCGAAAAATTACAAAAACACTTGCAAATTGTCCCAAGAGTGCTAATATGGAGACAGAAAATGTCGCAAAAGAGCGACGGAAAGGAGAATAATGTGAGAAAGCCGACAATAGAAAATGGCGCTGATCCCGGCCTGGCTTTGAGAGTCTATATGCTTGCGTGTGGACTCGATAGCACCAAGCTGGCCAATAAGATCGGAATGACACGAGCGACGCTGAGTCGAAAACTGAATGGTTATTCTGAGTTTAAGGTCAACGAAGCAAAAGCCATTGCCGATGCGTTGGAAATGACGGACGAAGACAGACTGCATATTTTTTTGGGATGAATATGTCCTAAAAGGACAAGAAAGAGAGGCAAAAATTTGAGAAAATCGCCAACACTGGACGACCTCGACAACTTCACCAGCAAGCTCTATGTGACGCCAGAGGACATCTATCAGATCGCACCGCTGACACGCAAGAGCACGAAGGACCTGGTCCGGAAGATAGTCGAGGAAATGGAAAGGGAAGGTCTGCCACCGATCAGCACCAAGCCGGTCATGGTGCCGACCTACCGAGTTATGCAGAGACTTGGTCTCAATGAAAGGAGTAGAAATGGAAAATAAGGAGTTTCTGGAAACCGTAAAGCAGTACAACGACATAGTCGTCAGCCACATCTGTTATGAAGAAGGCTGCCTGGCGCTTTTCGGAAGCACGGACATTGTGGATGTCAAAGCTGAAATCATGCGCAGAGGTAAAGAAGAACTGCTGAAGAAGACCACATGGTCGTTCGCACCCAGCACCGCAGATGGCTATGACGAATGGGTGAAGCATAAGGTCAAGTTTGACGAGCTGCCGAAGTATCTCACGAAGGAAGCGTATCTGGCAGCATTCAAGCATGACCTGACAGCAATGTATCAGAAGGACAAGAACCATGAAGTTTGACCATAAGGCATTATTCAGGCTGATCGTGCTTGCGTTGCTCGTAGGCTTGGTCGTTGGCTACGTTGTCATTTGCATCTTCTTCATGGTCATCGGCATTGTCGCCGAGAACACGAACTACTTCAGTTTAGGCTTTGGCGGTATCGGTCTGCCGATCGTGCTGCCTGTAATTATCGGAGATATCAAAGCGATATTCTTCTAGGAAAGGGAAAATATGAACATTCAGGAAAAGTTAAACAAGATTCAGTGCGAGCTTAACGCACCGAAGAACCTCTACAACAAGTTCGCTGGCTATGCCTACCGCAACTGCGAGGGCATCCTGACCGGACTCAAGCCATTGCTCGAAAAGTACGGCTGCACCATCATGCTGAGCGATGAGATCGTCCCGCTCGGCGATCGGTACTACGTGAGAGCACTCGCTCAGCTGACTGACATCGAATCCGGCGACTGGGTGAGCAATACTGCATACGCAAGAGAAGATAATACGCAGAAAGGACTCACTCCTGCGCAGATAACGGGTTCTTGCAGCAGTTATGCAAGAAAATACGCCCTAAACGGCTTACTTGCCATTGATGATGTCCAGGATGACGACAGCAGAGACAACAGAACCAAAGAGCAGAAGGACGTTGACGTAAATGCGCTCCGGAAGCAGATGTATCCGAGTGCCGAAAACTCAGGCAATATGCCGTTTTAAAGGAGAGAAAATATGCTGACAAATAAATGCGAGTTTGAGGGAAATATCTACGAGATCTCACCGATCTCCGTGACACAGAGCGGAAAGAAGGTCTGCAAACTGACGGTATCGTGCAGAGGACCGAAGCTGGCAGATGGGAAAGCACTTTATGAATACGTTCGTTGCCTGGCTTACGATCAGAGAGCTGAACTGCTGACCACCTACTTCAAGAAGGGAAAGGCCATTCATCTGCTGACTCACTATCACAATTACAAAGGCACAGACGGCAACTACTATCACGATTTTATCGTTGATGAGATAGCCTTCGTGCCTAGCGATTACGTCGAGCAGACGGCACCGCAGCAGCCCACACAGCCACAGCCACAGCAGATGTCGCAGTACGCTCAGCAGACGCTCAACGTATCACCTGACGATCTGCCGTTCTGATGAAGATCAACGCAACGTTCGAGCGACAGAGCTACGACAGAGACGGAAACATCGAATTGACGTTCAGAACGTCTAGAGTCTCTGACCATTGGGCAAAGTCGCTCGAATATGGCGGCACATACATTCTGGAAGCCGTCAAAGCGAAGCCAAAGCGCAGCCTAGAGCAGAATGCGCTGATGTGGGCAGTCATTCACGACATAGCAGAACACAGGAACGGACGAGCGAACACAGACAACGAGTGGGAGATCTATATCGAAGCTCTGGAGTGTGCCGGCGCCAAGTATGAGGTGCTGACTTGCGTTCCGGAAGCCGAGAAGATCCTCAGAGAAACTAGCAGGGCCATCAAACTGCTGACATCAGCAGAGGTGCGAGGGAAGACGTTCAACGCATACAAAGTATTCTACGGATCCTCAAAGATGAACAAAGAGGAGATGGCCAAGTTGCTGGACGAAGTAATCAACATTGCCTATGAGGAAGGCATTGATGTTATGTATCAATTCTAGGAAAGGGACAAAATGAACGAAAGACAGAGAACATTGGCAGCATATCTGCTGCAGAGCAAAGGCTATGTATCACAGAAGCAGATTCAGGCAGACTTGCCGGAGTATGAGAATGAACGGCTCATCAGGGCCGACGTAAGAGCGCTGAACAACGGATCTTTCAGTTACATCATCGTGAGCGGTGATGACGGCTACAAGATCGCAAACCAGCAGGAAGCGGAAGAGTATCTGGACAAGAAGCGCAAGACAGCTCTTCGGATGCTCGCGCTGGCGGAATCGGTCCGGAATAAATTGCGGAACAACGGTCAGGCGAAGATAAACAACGCCAGCAACATCGTCGAGGTGAAAACGGTATGCGATTAATTGATGCAGATAAACTAGAGAGAACAGATGGCTTATTTACATATAAGTTCACAGATGATTTAGACATCATGAGTTGTTGCGCTTACAGATATGAGGACATCGAAACAGCGCCAACCGTAGAAGCCATACCTGTTGAGTGGCTCGAAACGTACATCGACGAACACTGGAGCGATGAATGCTACCTGGATGGAGTTGGCAGGACGCTGGAGAAGGTCATAGCGCGATGGAGAACAGAATGCGAAAAGTAGCAAAGCACCATATCGGCGTCACCAAGAAAACCTATGAGACGGTCTTTGTCAGAGACCAGGGACGTTGCGCATTGTGCGGTGATGACAGAGTGCAAAACTTGCATCTTCACCACATCAAGACACGCAGCCACCGTGCACTGATCAACGAGCCGGACAACTGCATTCTATTGTGTAGTGCGCATCATCGGATCGTGCATCAGGACATGAAGTATTGGGAACCGATATTGCAGGGAATTGTGGAAAGGAGAAAACTATGGCAGAACGTAGGATGTTCGCAAAGACGATAGTGCTGTCAGACGCCTTCCTGGATATGCCAGTAGGCGCACGGTGCCTGTATATGACAATGAGTATGCTCGCTGATGATGACGGCTTCGTCAATTCACCAAAGAGCGTTATCAGACAGACCGGAGCGACCGAAGACGACCTGAAGGTGCTGATAGCAAAGAAGTTCATCATTCCATTTGACAATGGCGTAATAGTGATAAAGCACTGGCGCATCAACAACTATCTGCGCAATGACCGCTACCAGCCTACCGTCTATACGGAGCAGATGGAGCAGTTATCTTTGGACGAAAACAAAGCCTACACGACCAAGCATAATGCCGTTGGTATACCGAGTATCGGTATACCCAGTATAGGTAAGGATAGTATAGGTAAGGATAGTATAAAGAATAATGTGCGTTTCACGCCGCCCACCGTGCCTGAGTTAGTTGATTATTGCCGTGAAATTGGAGTGGTTATTGATGAAGATGAGTTCATGAATCACTACAACAGCAATGGTTGGATGGTCGGCAGAGTGAAGATGAAAGACTGGAAGGCTGCGGTTCGGAACTGGGCTAAGAGAGAACCGTGGAACAGCAAACCGAAGAAGACGTTCAGTGCAAGTGAGATGGAAGCAGAAGAGCAGGACATTGGCGAGCTGCGGAAGGAACTGTTTGGAGAGGAGCAGGAAAATGGCATATAACCGCATTTACCTAAAGTGCCGAGTCTGTGGAGCGACGTTTATGCTGGCGAAATCATACGGCAACGGTTTCTACCGAGAAGATTACAAAGGCGGACGAGGTGTAGCACTGCTAGCAGAGTTTAACGAGTTTCTCAATCAACACACCTTCTGCAGATATGAAGGAGACGAAGGTGACTACATTCTCGAGTATGAAATGGAGCCAAGAAGGCTCTTTGGAGAGGAGACAGTATGACACTGAAAGAGTTCGTAAAGGCATTCATGGAAGCCAACAATATCGACAAAGACGTAGACGCTATGTGCAAGCATATTGCAGAGGAAGCACAGAAGGTTCAGCAGAACGGATGCGCCTGTCTGGATGAAGAGCAAGTTGAGAAGATCATTCTGGGTGCCAAACTCGAAGCTCTGCCGGTAGAGCATCACGAGATCAAAAAAGTCTATCCTAAGCCAGCACCAAAGCCGGAAGAGAAAAAGGAAGAAAAGAAGGTTGCTGACCAGCTGGACATCTTCAGCTTGGGAGTAGGTTTGTATGACTAGGAACGTAGATCATCTCGTTGAGTTGTATGAGCCGGAGCTCAGAGAGTTCGAATCAACGCTACAGGGAATCCTATACCGTTCGCAGCACCTGAGGATGTGGAAAGAAGGCGATCAGTGGTATCTCTGGTGTGACCAGTGCCGGCATTGGGAGCCGATAGACAAGAAGACGAGGGGGCTCGTAGTTGACAGCCACGTCTGTCCATTCTGTTTCCGGAAGGCGTCAGGGCTTCACCATAAATGCGAGCTGGAGACGCATACATTGATAAGGCTGGACAATACATACGGATACTGGGTCGAATGGTCATTGTACAACGGCGTCCTGAAGATCAAAAGTGCTCATCAGGTGGCCTATTGGACAGAGACACAAGAATATGTTCGTGGAATCATCTACACAATGAACGGCTGTCTCGGCCAGTATTGCAACCGCAACTGGCGTCACGTCAGGCAATACTACGGCTATTGGAAATATCATGGCGCATTCTATGATGCGGAACCATTCGCCGCTGACGAAGATGATCCATGGGATTATGCCATCAAATCCAAGCGTGAATACTACCAGTTCATCAGCCAGGGAATGAATCTGAAGAGCGATCAGGTGAAGTTCATCAGCAACGGTCTGTACGATCAGAACCAGCTGGAGTATATCAGAGCGTTCGACCTGCACGATGCAAAGACGGTGCACAAGTATACCAAGTACATGAAGAAGTACCTGTGCCGGTCCGAGTATAGCGGATGGAATGTGTATACGCTTGACTACTTGGCCAGGAATGACATCCGCATCTATGACTACAAAGACTACTGTGATATGTGCCAAACACTCGGACGGAAACCGGACAAACCGAAGGACTTCAAGTATTGGCACGACCAGATAGCGGATGCTTGCGAAGTCAAAAAGAACGAGCATCTGGCCAGACTGATCCGGGAGCGTGGCAAGAGCCTGATAGGCTATGAACAGAAGAACACGCTGATAAAACCTATTGAGACCTATAACGAGCTGATAGACGTCAGCAAAGAGTTGCACAACTGCATCCGCACTTATGCGGAAAAGTACGCAAAAGGCAACACAGATCTGTACTGCATGATAGTTGACGGTAAGTTGATAGGAGCAATAGAGATCCGGCAGAAGCGTCTGGTGCAGGCCAGAGCTGACCACAATGCGAGTCTTCCGGCCAAACAGCAGAAAATAGTGAATCGCTGGTGCACCCAGCAGGGAGTGAGAGTCTAATGGAAGTTGCAACGATATTCCATAAGGAATACGAAGTCAAAGAAAAACCGGACGGCACGCTGATCCTGAAGCCGATCGTCAGACCGACGGACAAGAGAGCGGCGCTGAAGGAGTATACAACACAGGAACTCGTGGATGAAGTCTGGGACCGCTGCGAGGAAGAACTGAGGAAGGAGAAGGAAGAAAAGGAACTATGGAAAAACATCGTTTTACTTTCGCAAGAGGAGTGCTGAAAGCCCAATATGACAAAGACACCTTCATGGCATGGGAACGTGGAGAGTTGACTACGAAGGAAGCCGCAATGCTCATCAGTGAGAATAACGACTGTGAATGCACGGTCGAGGAGTTTCCGGAAGTGGCGGCATCCTGCGGTTATCGCAGGGCAGCCTACTACGATTCGCTCCAAGATAGGTGGAGAGTCAACAAAGACATCGAAGCGAAGATGGTGAAGAAGGAACAGGAATCGGCGCTGGCTGAGATTATGGCAGGGATGGTGAAAGCAGCATGATGGAACTCATAGAGAGAAGCAAGCTCAGAGATTCGCTGCTGTACGAACAGGCGAAGTACATGATGAGCGAGCACGAGCAGAACAAGCACACAAGCGCAGGGTTTCTGCTGGCGGTCGCAGAGCTGGACAGTCAGCCGAATGTGGATGCGATTCCGGTCAAGTGGATAGCAGAATACATACAGTCCAAGTTGCACCACACAGTGGACGAAGAAGTGATTCAGAAGATGATTCGAGAATGGAGAGCAGATCATGACTAGTATTCCGGTAGAGTGGCTTGAGAAGCTGAGAGCAAAAGCGAAAGAGATGGGACTGGACACAGAGTATTGGGTTCTCGATACGATACTGCGGATGTGGAGCGCACAGCACTTCGAGGTGCCGGATGAGTGATGCACAGGAATATCTGAACCAAGTCAGGCAGATAGACGCACAGATGCGGATCATCCAGGCGCAGATCCGGAACATCGTGGAACTGTCTGGGCTGAGTTATGACAAGATACCGACGCAGGCAAACGGCGACAGCAAAGTCGAGCGTCTGGCAATGCGCAGAGTTGAACTGCTGGACAAGTACGAGAAGAAGCAGCAAGAGCTGCTGAAGACCAAGTACCAGATAACGGACCACATCCTGATGCTGAAGGGCCGATATCAACAGGAGATTCTGTTCAAGAGATACGTTGAACTGAAGCGCTGGGAGAGAATCAGCAGAGAGATGTCGCTGAGCATCCGGCAAGTGCACTATGTCCACAAAGAAGCGTTGCATGAATTATCTGAAACATTGCACTAAATTGCACATAATAAGGTGCTAGAATGTTAGAGTAAAGGACAAGTGTTTGAGGCGAGCTTGTCCTTTTCTTTGTCCGGAAGTGGAGGCTTTTTCATACACACTCTGCGTATTACCCTTTCCCCGCAGAAATCCAAACGGTTTTATGAATTCTCCTGACTATTTTGCGTTTCCAAACAGATTCCATGATATACCTTTCACTCTACTTCCGGACGCAATGAAAGGATGGACAGTATGTACAAAGACATAAAAGAGTTTTACAGCAGCAATGCATGGCGCACGTGCAGGAACACTTACCTGGCTACCAAGACAGGACTGTGCGAGAGATGTCTGAAGAAGGGACTGGTCGTACCGGCAAAGGAAGTACATCACAAGATCAGACTCACAGAGAAGAACATCAACGATCCGAAGGTAGCACTGAACTTTGACAACCTCGAAGCGTTATGCGTTGCGTGTCATGATAGGGAGCACGAAGAGGATGCCAGGCAGAGAAAACAGAAGCAGCCTGAGAGATATACGGTAGATCAGCAGACAGGCGAGGTAGAAGCAAAGGCCGATACCCCCCCAGTCAAGCGGAAGAAAAAGGCGTAGCGCACGAC
>Ga0310690_10002745_pt1 | contig 27955 bp, 27 predicted proteins | sample AusTroGonzalo_MG_2_FD_207661 | JGI IMG/M metagenome (GOLD analysis project Ga0310690, IMG submission 207661) | Bovine rumen microbial communities from tropical cattle in Woodstock, Queensland, Australia - Gonzalo_04 (v2) (version 2) | ecosystem: Host-associated > Mammals > Digestive system >...
CGCCCATGATGTAGAAAGGATAGGTAGTCACCCCATCCATTCTGTGGTTGGCCCCGTTCATCACGAACTCAATGCCCTTGGCGATGGCGCAGAATTTCCCGATAATCAGTTTGTCGCCGATGAAATCATAGAAGTGGGTGACGTGCTTCTCAAACTGATCCGCACCATCCACGTCATCATAGTAAGTGTAATCCCCGATGATAATGCGAGGATTCTTCACCACATTCTTGATGAAGCAGAGACTCGGAATCTTCGGATTCGGGAACGCCGCATTGGGGTTGGGTCTGTTGGATATCTTGTTCATTGGGAATTCCGATTTATCTGAACAAACTTACTAATTCTTCAGCACAACTGCAAAACAGGGACATTGCGTGTTCAAAGGATAATAACACTCCGGAGACTAGCGGTTATTCCATATCTAATTGATTACCAATAAAATAAAGATCCGTTAGATCTTCCGGAAAAGTGAGATACAAGTTAACAACCCCGTACACGCGATTGAGCCCGTCTTCCGCCGGGTTTTTTGTTGCCTAGGTGTACAAGGTGTGTTTTTATGCGATACACCTTGTACATAAACGTCTTTCGAAACCACGCACACTGCGTAGATTCCCTATTGCCATTTGGAAAGACGCTTGGAGCGTTTCTTGTTTGAAGCGGAGAAAGCGTGCTTGCGCGCCTTCAGTAAGACCTTTCGGCCTTCGGGATTCCGGGTATAGACGATGTCGCAATCGCCGATATATTTATTCCACAGTTTCTTGAACAACTCGACATCGCGCTTGTTAGTGGCAACTACGGAAGGGATAGCAAAATAGTCCGTCTGCTTGATCTTCTTAAGGAAAGTGCTGTTCCTGACGAGCAGATAGCGGGGGTTCTCCACCGGGTCGAGGAATTCCTGCAGAGCCTGGATGAACAGATTGTTTTCCTCGGCAGGGAGATTGGAACAACTCACGTATGTCAATCCCTGACTATCATCTTGCACCTTTAATCCAACTTGCCGGAGAGACGTTTTGATGAGCCCTTGTCCGGAGAGCGTTTCCAGAATGACGATGGAAACCTGTTTCATGACCCCGGCAATCGTTCCTGTCTTGAGGAAGCGAACGAAAAGGACAGCAAGGAGGATAACGATTACGATGATGGCAAGGGCCAGCACGGGCACGGGCACCGGCAGCTGCGAGATGAACATGGCAAACGACAGGATCAGGACAAGGTAGTACTTATAACTGGTATATCGCAGCGACCTGACGGTCAACGACTCGGCTTCGATGCCGGTGGAAAGGCCCATCGGCCTGTTGTTCTCATAGCCCAGATACAGCGCTTTCTCCCACCATCTCCGAGTCCTTTCCCGATTCTGCGCAAGGGACAGGTTGGGTGTCGGAACAGCCGATATTTGAATGGGTTCTATCACCCTTTCAATCCCGGACATGATCTCATGCTTGCCAAAATAGGAAGGAGCCTCGAATCCTTCGAACCGGGCGGCGAGTTGTGCAAGGTCGTATGAGTAGCCGCCGGGCTGGGAATCGACCGTCGCCAGATGCCAGATGTTGGACACTTTTTCCGGATGATTCCTGTCGATGCGGATGGCCCGTCCCCTCATCTGGTTGGACAGCATATAGGAACTCACCGTACTTGAGAGGATCAAAGAATTGATCGAAGGCGCGTCCCATCCTTCTCCCAGCAAAGCCTGTGTGCCCACGAGAACCGTCAAGTCTCCTGCGTTGAACATCTCCGTCACCAACCGCACGATATGGTTCCGGATACCTTCTTTTGGAATGATCCTTACATAGTTCTCGTCCTTGTCAAAGCGGTCGAGTGAGACGGCATCGTCATCGATGTCATTCTCAGAAATCAGTTTCTGAAGTATCCCAAGCGTGTTTTGGGGCAGCAGGATCAGCGAACCGCACAGGACGCCAAGGGATATTCTCCCGCTGAAGGATCCCTTCAGTTTTCTCCAGATCGGCACCACGCCCAGTGTTGTACAGGCCGGATCGTTCATCCGGATGAAATCGGCGAGGATGACCATCCGGAGATCCTCTTTCAGAAGACGGCTCTCAAGATCGACAATACTGACGATGGAATCCAACTTGCCGATGCTGTTGGCAATCTGCCGGCAATACTTCTCATTCCCGTCCAGGACGACGCGTTTCCCGTCCGTCAGGCCCATCCTTCTTGCAAGGCTGTAGTACTCATCCCTCGCAGATTCCAAGTCCTTCCAGTTTTCGCCACTTGCCTGGAAGAAGCCATTCAAGAATACCCTGGCCCACTTGATATCGAACTTGGGAAGATTACCGGGTGTGGTTTCAAACAACTGGAGGAACCCGTCGGGTATCGTATGTCCGGTATCCTTCAGGAAGGATGCGATAGACACATAGAACTCCGGAGATTCCAGAATCGTGTCGATATCGGCATCTTCAGCCTGCAAGAACCGCAAGCCCGCCAGAAGGTTCTGCAACTCAGTATCGTTTCTCAGCTTCTCCAGCAAGACATTGACATTCTGACGGTGCTTTTCCAGCAAATCCCGCTCATGCTTCTGAAGAAGGGAATAATGGATGAAATCCTGATGCGGACACAAATCCCCGTTTTTCACCAGCTCCGGAATGGAAATCACCTCGTCGATGTCCCCGCAAAGCGCTTGATACCGTTTCCATTCACCGAGATCCGCGTCATAGGGCGGCGTAGCGGTCAAAGCGAGCGTCTGCTCAGGCACAAGATGCTCGTTAAGATAGGTCAATGCTTTCCACCATTCCTTCCGCAAATGATGGGCTTCATCGAAACAGAGCAAGGAAATCCCGGCCGATTGGAGGATGTCGATGACCTCATCGGCCTTCTCCTGCCGGAACCGGCCGGATGCGGTGATGGAATACTCTTTTTCCCGTCCATCCTCTTCTTCCGGCTTACTGTCCTGCTGCGCGTCATCAAATCCACAGAAAGCGGCCAGCAAGGCCTGATAGGTAATGACGGTGATGTATCCCGGCTTGCGGATATCGGTAGAGACGATCCCGTAATCTTTCTCCTGAAGAAAAGATGTGCAGATCCGCTCCGTCCATTGATTCTTGATCGTGTTCGTCGGACACAACACCAAGGAAGGACGATTCAGGCGCGAAATGACCTCGATACCCAAAGTAGTCTTCCCGGCACCCGGGGCCGCCACCACGTGAAGTTTATGATCACGCAGGTGGAAATCCAGATCATCCAAGATCCGTTTCTGGTAACTCCTCCAAGTACCGTTAAAGTGAAGAATGCATTCTGATGCCATCTTTCCGCCTATATGTGCCTGGGAAAATCCATCTGATCATGAAGAATACGGACGATGCGCACTCTTTCCTTTGACAAGATCCGGAAGAAGATCACATAGCGATGGCAATGATAGCCATGGAGGTCCGGACGGACTTCATCATATGAACGCCCTACTCGCCCGGATTTCTCCGCGATGAATTCGCAGCCATCCAGAAGATGGTTATAATAGACAACAGCCTGCTCCTCCGACCAGGTCTCTCTCGTATAATTGACTATGTCCCTTAAATCCTTCTTGGACCTTTCAGACAGTACATACTCAGCCATTGTCCGATCTCCATCCCTCTTTCAGTTCTTCCAGAAAAGCATTGCGGTCGAAGCCAACCACATCGGGACTGGCATCGCCCTCATCAATGGCCGAGCGAAGAGCAGCAAGACGCATCTCGTCCTCCTCCAACCGGCGTAAACCGGCGCGAATCACCTCGCTGACATTGTTATAACGCCCTCCTGCGATATTTGACTGGATGAAACGCTCATAATGAGGTCCCAGGGTAACGGTAACTGTTCTTGCCATTTCTTATAATCCTTTTCGCAAATGTAAGAATAAATCTTACATTATCCAAACGGAGAGCTTCGATTTCATAAACTCAATTGATTTCCAAGCAGATACACCTCTCTAAAATCATCAAAATTGGTTCAATAATTGTTAACGATCCCGTACACGCGAAACAGCCCGGCCATTCGGCCGGGTTTTCGCATTTCCGGTGCATCCCGTTGCGAACAAAGTGAAGGGGCTCAGCACGGTGGTTATTGTAAGACACTATCAATTAATCACTTAAAAATGCGCACGTGCTCATCCCCGGCAATCCTTCAGGACTGTCGGGGCTTGTGTTATGCCGTTAAATGGGTTTTCAGTGGTTCTTTTTCTTCGCCCAGGTATTGGCAAGAATGACCACAACAATGGACAGGACAAAGGTAAGAGATACAAATGACCAGACCGCGGCCGTCGTATCATCTACAAGCAACAAAGCCGTCATCGGGGCCAGGACAACGAGCAGTCCGCCTATCAGGCCACGAAGGCGTTTGATGTTGTATTGCGACTTTTCCTCCTCAGATGCGGTATTGTATCCGGCAATCAGATTATCACCCTTGCCGATAAGGATGACTATGCCCATAACGAGCAGAGTAACTGCAACAATAAACAATACGATCATATAATTACCGGTTTTGCGAAACGATTACACCTGTTTTCCCATCTCGAACGCTTCCTGGAGCTTGACGTTTCCTTCAATCTCGCCGGGCGCATTAACGCCACCGCAGAAAAGTGTGCCCGCGAGCCTGTCGCTGTTGGACCTGCGACGAAGGCTCGGCGAAATCACTATTACCTTTTTCATATTCATTCTGTTCACGATTGATTATCTGTCAAAGCGCCGAAGGTTTTGAATGGTTTGATACAGTATCACACCGAAACAGATCACGCAGAACGCCAGAAAGATGTCAAGGGCCTTGGGGCCTTTGACGACCAGGGAGTGTATCAGATAAACCAGCATACAGAGCGTCCACGTGGCATTGCTGAAGATGGTGATGATCATACCCTGGCGACGCTCAGCCCGGATGATTTGTTTTTCATCATCCATCCCCTTTTTCATGCGGTCCAGTTTCACATACGAGAATACCCTGAAGGTACAATTGATGGCTAAAAACAAGAACAGGATGGCGCTCATCGCGTTGGTGTCATGCTCCAGACACGCGTAGAGTTCGTAGGCAAACATCACGTAGCATAATACGCCACCAACAACATTCGCCCACATCTTGGGCTTAGTAAAAGAATTGTAGTCCATTGCTTAAATATTTATCTCGTCCTGTTTCGGTTTATCTGAACAAACTTACTAATTCTTCGGCATTTCTGCAAGACAGAGTCCGGTTTCTCCTGGCGAAAGCCCTTTTGGAGATCTGGAAAATATCGCTAGCTTCACGATAGCAAAATGATTGAAGCGTAGGCGGTCATCGCGCTCATCAGTTTAGCCGTATCAACCGGCTTGACACGGGCCGTCACCAGATTCATCCGATAGGACGGCTGTCTCGTCGCAGGGTGTTTGAAAAATAATGCGTATATTTACACCTGCTAACCTACATCGAATGAATGATGACTAAGCGCGCCTGGATATTCCCCATACTGATCGTGGTCGTGAACGCATTGGCGATTCTGATACGATGGAGTTCCCTGCCCGAGATGCTTCCGGCCCATTTCGACCTGCAGGGTAATGCCGGCGGATCGATGCCGCGAAGTACGCTGGTCTTCTATCCTTTGATCGGGGCCGTTCTTTGCGGGATTGCTTATGCCGTGGCCCGCAAAGTCGGGAAACCCGGAATCCAGTCCGGCCTGGTGATCCTCGCAACCGGAATCGGACTCGTCATCCTCTCATCGACCCTGGTTACGCTGACATCCGGGACCATGCCTGTGTTCATGCTCGCGGAACCCGTCATCCTTTTGGCCGCCGTCGCTGCATTCGTTGTCTGCCTGGTCAGGTCCCGCAATAATAACCAAAAACTATAACTATGGAACATTACGAGCACATCGATCTGGATGACTACATCCTGAGCGGAGAGGGTGGTACGGCCCTTTCCTACAACCATAAAGACGGGAAAACCCTGGCGAAGCTGTTCATGCAGGGTATGGGCGCCGAAACGGCCGAGCGCGAGTTCCTGGTGAACAAGACCGTTTTCGAGATGGGGATTCCCACCCCCAAGCCCATCCGGCTGGTGACGGACGGAACCCGGTTCGGAGCCGAATATGAACTTATCCAGAACAAGCGCTCCTTCACCCGCATCATCTCCCAGGAACCGGAACAGCTTGAACCGCTGTCCCTCCGCTTTGCCGAACTGGCCCGGGAGATCCACCAGACGCCGGCAGACACCACCCGCCTGCCCTCCATGAAAAACCTTATCAAGGACCAGATCGTCCGATATAAAGACCTTCCCGAGGATGTGCGCGAAAAAGCGCTGCAGTTCCTGGAAACAGTCCCGGATGCCCCCACCTGCCTCCACGGAGACCTCCACATCGGCAACATCATCACCGACGGGGAGCGCACCCTCTGGATCGACGTGGGCGATTTCGCCTACGGCGTTCCCGAATGGGACCTTAGCGTCATGTTCTATTCGTCCAATTATATGAGCGAGCAGCGGGCCATCAGCATTTTCCACCTCCCCATCGAGGTGCTCAGAAAACACTGGGCCATTTTTGCCCGGGCCTATTATGGCACGACGGACCAGGAGGAACTCCGGAAAAAAGAGCAGGCGCTCCTGCGGTATTTCGCCGTGAAAATGATCTTCATCATCAGTAAAGTACGCAATGGCTCCGGCGCTCCTTCGGAGATGATGCTCGCCCTGATCCGCCGCAACCTAGGAATCTGCTAAGGATTTGCTTTTCTCTCGGCCATCGCCTAAATTTGAGCCATGGAATACCTGTCAAAGCAACGATACGACGAGATTGCCGCCGAGTTGATGCATCTGATCAACGAGGTCTATCCCAAGGTCAAGGACGACCTTGCGGAGGCTAGCGCCCAAGGGGACCGAAGCGATAATGCGGGATACCGTGAAGCACGGAGGAACCAAGGGAAGACCATCAGCCGGATCCGTTTCCTGCAGAAGGTCCTGGAGCATTCCCGCGTGATCGACCCCGACGCCCTCCCCAAAGACAGGGTGTGCCTCCTGAGCCGGGTCGAATTCACGAACCTCGCGACCCATGCCCGGATGAAATTCGAGATCGTCAGCCCCCACGAGATGGACCTGGAGGCCGGCAAGATTTCGCTGCAATCCCCGATCGGCGCCGCCCTGATGGGCAAGAAGGTCGGTGAAATCGCCGAGGCGCAGGTTCCCTCCGGAACCCTGCGCCTGAGAATTGACAATATCTCGTTCGACTAAGGGTAATCCTTCCAGTTGTTACAGCCATTCTGATGGCTTCGGGTCTGATGATGAGTTCCTGCCAGAAGAATGACTGTCTTTCGATCCTGACCAGCGCTACAGTGCCCGTCAAGGGCACTCGGAGCGGGTATAGGCGGAAGGAGTCATGCCCGTGTGGGTCTTGAAGAACTTGTAGAAGACGGACTGGTTGGGAAAATGGAGACGGTAGGCGATCTCCTTGATGCTCAAGTCTGAGTATTTCAGCATATTCTTGGCCTCCAGGATGACGAAGGAGTCAATCCAGTAGGGGGCATTGTGGCCGCTGGCCTGTTTGATCAGCTTGGAAAGGTATTTGGGCGTGAGGCAGAGTTTCTCTGCATAGAACGTCACGTCCCGCTCCGAATGATGATACTCGGTGACCAGTTCGAGGAAGCGCTCGAAAAGCAGGTTCACGCGGGCCGACGGAGGGCGGTTCTCCCGGCGTGCCTCGTCGATGGCGCGCGTCCATGCGTCCATGGTCGCATAAGTGAAGGAGGTGACCAGCGCCCCCAGAATCTCCCGTTTGTTCTGATAGTTCCCCAGGACGATGTTCCGTCCCAGTTTAAAATATTCTTCGGCCAGGGCAACGTCCTGCTCGTTCAAGGTGATGCAGGGGTTGTTCCACAGGTTCAGGCTTTCCTGGAAATACTTGTTGAAGTCGAAGTGGATGCCGCTCATGAACTCGCGTGAGGCCAGCACGAAATAGAGTTCGGCGTCGGCGATCCGGTTTTCGGCATACGAGGAGAGCTTGATGATCTGGCCGGGCACGTTCACCAGGAGGGAGCGTGGCTTGACCTCATAGATGTTGAGGTTCAGGTCGATGGTGAAGTGCCCCTTTTTCAGGAAAAAGATGATAAAGCCGTCAAAGCGGACAGGATACTTGAGCATGGCCAGGATGGCCTCGCTCTTCTCGATCTTCTTCCCGCTGACCTCCCCCATGATGAGATCCGTCCCCAGGGAGTATTCGTCAATGATGGGGGCCAGCGACAGGATACGCTTCAAGTCAATGGTGAGCAGGTTCCGGTTTTCCATGGAATTGTTTTCGACAAAGATACGACTTTTTTGCGAATTTCGACCAAAAGGAGAATTCTATGGCGGAAACGTGCAAAAACAGGGGTAAAATTGGCAATGATTTTGCGAATGTTGAGCGCGAATTTTACAATGGCAGATTGTGACAAAATGACAAATAACGACACTATGAAAAAATTGATCCTGCTCCTTTCCCTGGTTGCCTGCGCCGGACCGGCGATGGCCCAGGAAGTCTCTTACGACGGGCAGCCCCTCACCCTGGACGACTGCCGGCAGATGGCCGCCGCCCAGAGCAAGGAACTCGCACAGGCCCGCACACAGGAAGAAATGGCCGCCTATGACCGCAAGATTGCCCGGGCACAGTATTTCCCCAACGTGAGCGCAACGGGCGCGTACCTGTATAACAGCCAGGACATCGCCTTGGTGAGCGCCGAGCAGAGCGCCCTCCTGCAGAATGCCGGAACCCTGGTCCAGCAGCAGCTGGATGCGGCGATGGCCGGTGCCACCCAGCAGATGGGCGCCGCCATGACGCAGAAGATGACGGAGTTGATGACGGCAATCCAGACCAACCCGGCCCTGGCCGCCGAATATATGGGAAGCCCGATGTGGCAAACCGTCCTGGGCATGCTCCAGAACACCGATCCGTCGGCGCTCTCCGGCCTCATGCCCAATGTGGCGGAGCCCATCAACGCCATCGGGGCCGATATCGACAAGGCCCTGCATCCGGACCTCCACAACATCTGGCTGGGCGCCGTAAGCGTGAAGCAGCCGGTCTTCGTGGGCGGAAAGATCCTGTACAGCAACCAGATGGCGGCCCTGGCCCAGGACCTGGCCGCCACCCAGTACGACCAGAAATATGCCGATGTCATCGTGGACTTGGACCAGGCCTACTGGCAGATCATCTCCATCGCCAACAAGAAGAAACTGGCGCAGAGTTATGCCGATCTCCTGCACCGGATGGAAAGCGACGTGGACAGCGCCATCGCCGCCGGTGTCTCCACCCAGGCCGATGCCCTGCAGGTGAAAGTGAAGGCCAATGAGGCCGATATGATGCTCACCAAGGCCTCCAACGGCCTGACCCTCGCCAAGATGCTGCTGTGCCAGCGCATCGGCCTTCCCCTGGAAACGGAGATCACCCTGGCCGATGAAGACCTGGAAATCATCCCCGAGCCGGAAATGCCGGTGGAAAAGAGCCTGGAAGACATCTACGCCGCCCGTCCCGAGACCCGCAGCCTGCAGCTTGCCAGCCAGATCTACGACAAGAAAGCGAAGGTCGTCCGCGCCGAACTGCTGCCCCAGGTAGCCCTCACGGCCAATTACTACCTCACCAACCCCAACCTGGGCAACGGACTCCAGAACAGCTGGAACGGCGGCGCCTTCACGGCCGGCGTGCTGGTGAGCGTCCCGATCTTCCACGGCCTTGAGAACGTGAACCGTTACAAGAAGGCCAAAGCCGAGCAGCGCCTCTACACCGACAAACTGGCCGATGCGCAGCAACTCATCGGCCTGCAGGTGAGCCAGCAGCGGAAACTGATGGAAGAGGCCCGGGAAAAGCTGACGATGGCCTCCTCCAATCTGGACGCGGCCGAGGAAAACCTCCGCACCGCGACCATCGGCTATGAAGCCGGGGTCATCCCTACCAATACGGTCCTTGCGGCCCAGACCGCCTGGCTCAGCGCCCACAGCGAATCCATCGATGCCGGCATCGAGCTCCAGATGGCCGCCGCATTGCTGCGCAAGGTTGAAGGTGAAAAATAAACAAAAAAAAGAACATATCATGGCAAAGAAGAATTACAATCTCTTGATGGGTGTAGCGGCCCTCGTGGTCATCGTGCTCACCATCTCCATCGTGGGTTATGTCGTGTCCCGTCCCAAGCCCATCGTGATCCAGGGCGAGGCCGAAGCGACCGAATACCGCATCTCCGGCAAGGTGGCGGGCCGTGTGGAAGCTTTCCGCGGCACCGAAGGCGCCTTCGTGCACAAGGGAGACACGCTGGTGCTGATCGACTCCCCCGAAATCCGTTCCAAGATTGCGGAAGCCCGCGCCGCCAAGGCGGCCGCCGTGGCCCAGCGGAACAAGGCTTTCAACGGCGCCCGCAGCGAGCAGATTACCGCCGCGTATGAACTCTGGCAGAAGGCCATCGTGGGCGAAGACGTGATGCGCAAGTCCTACGAACGGATGGAGAAACTGCACGAGCAGAAGGTGGTTTCCGACCAGAAGTTCGATGAGGTGCAGGCCCAGTACAAGGCGGCCGTGGCGACGACCGCCGCCGCCAAGAGCCAGTACGACATGGCCGTGAACGGTGCCCGCCAGGAAGACAAGGACGCGGCCGTGGCCCTGGTGGAACGCGCCAACGCAGCCGTGGAACTGCTCAATTCCTATCAGGATGAGATCTGCCTCACCTCGCCCTCCGACGGCGTCATCGCCGACATCTACCCCAAGGTGGGCGAACTGGTGGGCCAGGGTTCTCCCATCATGACCATCCAGGACTTGAGCGACATGTGGTTCACCTTCAACATCCGCGAAGACCGCCTCAAGGGCATGCAGAGCGGCGACAAGCTGAAACTCACCATCCCGGCCCTGAACAACCGGGAGGTATCGGCCACTGTCTATTACCTGTCCGCCCGTGAATCTTACGCCACCTGGAAAGCCACCCGAGAAATCGGCGAGTTCGACACCCGCACCTTCGAGGTCCGTGCCCGGCCCGACCAGCCCGTGGAAGGCCTCCGTCCCGGCATGAGCGCCATTATGAATGTCATGGAGTAAAAACAAACCATGAACCGCATCATCAAAGTAATCAAGCGGGAACTGGACATCATCCGGCGAAGGCCCGTGTACATCCTGGCCTCGGTGGGCGTGCTGCTGGTGAACATCGTGTTCTACGTCTCCCTGTTCGGGGACGGCCTTCCGCACGACCTTCCCATCGGCCTGATCGACCAGGACCGGAGTTCCACGTCCCGCGCCTTTGCCCAGCAGCTGGATGCCTCCCAGCTGGGAAAGGTCATCTATTACGATGACCTGCACCAGGCCCGGAAAGATATGGAAACGGGCCGGATCACCTCCTATGTGGTGATTCCCGAGGGATTCAACGCCGATATCCAGAGCCAGCGGCAGCCGCACATCGGCTATTATGTGAACTCCCTGTACTTTGTGGGAGGAGCCCTGGCGTGGAAAGACATCGTGACGATGGTGAACCTCACCGGCGGCGCCGTGCAAAGGGAAGTCCTGCGCATGAAAGGCTTCAATGAGCGGGAGATCATGGGCCTGATCCAACCCATCGTGCTGGACCAGCACCAGATCGGCAATCCGGCCACCAACTACGGCATCTACATCAACGGGGTGCTGCTGCCCGGTATCCTGGAGATGATCGTGATCCTCATCACCATCTACACCCTGGGCGCCGAACTCAAATACGGGACCTCCCGGCATCTGCTGGAAGCGGCCGGCGGGTCCTTCGAGAAGGCCCTGCTGGGCAAAATGGTACCTTATGCCATCATCTTCACCACCCTGGGCGTGCTGCTCGAGCTGGTCCTGTTCCATTGGCTCAAATACCCGCTGGCGGGGTCCATCTGGTGGATGTTCCTGGATATGCTCCTGCTGGTGGCGGCCTCCGAAGCCCTGGCGGTCTTCATCGTCGGCCTGTTCCCCGTGCTGCGCCTGGCGATCAGCGTGGGCGCCATCGTGAGCGTGCTGGGCTTCTCCCTGGCCGGATTCACCCTGCCGGTGGAGGTGATGCCTCCCTATATCCAGGGATTCAGCGCCATCTTCCCGCTGCGCCATTATTACCTGTTCCACGTGCAGGAAACCATCTGGGGAAGCGGCTTTGCCGGATGGTGGCAGGAGGCGGTCCATCTGCTCCTGTTCCTCTTCCTTCCCCCGTTGGTGATGAGACGCCTGCACAGCGCCTATATCAAGCAAGACTATGAAAAAGACTGATTCCTTCCTGAGGACCTGGTTCCGCAACTGGTACGACATCTTCGTGCACGAACTCCGGCTCATCTTCTCGGACGCCGGCGTGATGGTGATCTTCTTTATCGGCGGACTGCTGTACCCGGTGCTGTACAACCTCATCTATATGAATGGCACGGTAGACGAGATGCCTGTGGCCGTGGTGGACCTCTCCGGAGGCTCCTACAGCCGCCGTTACCTGCAGAAGGTGGACGCCACGCGCGAATGCGAGATACTCACCTACTGCGCCTCCTTGGAAGAGGCCCGGCGGCTCATGCAGCAGCGGGTGGTCCACGGGATCATCCTGGTCCCGGACGATTTTGACGCCCGCCTGGTGCGCGGGGAGCAGGGCTTCATCTCCACCTATGCCGATATGTCCAGCTTCCTGTACTACAAGTGCCTCACCATGGGCACCAGCCTCACCATGCTGGACGAAATCCACCAGATCCAGACGGAGCGGTACACCGCAGCCGGCGAAGACGCGCAGGTAGCCTACCAGCTCACGCAGCCCGTGCTGTCCGACGAGAGCCTGCCTTTCAACAAGCCCTTCTCCTACACCATCTTCTTCATCTCGGCTGCCCTGATGCTGGTGATTCAGCAGACCATGTTCTACGGTTCTTCCCTGCTGGCCGGCACCCTGCGGGAGCAGAACCGCAGTTTCGCCTCCCTGCCCCGGCATCTGCAGGGTCTGGGAATCGGGCGCGTGATCCTGGGCCGCGGGGCCGCCTACATGGCGGTGTACCTGTGCATCGGCACCATCATCGCGCTGCTCATCCCCTGGCTGTTCAAGCTGCCGCAGCACGCCTGGTGGGGCGATATCATGGTGCTGCTGGTGTTCTTCATCCTGGACTGCATCTTCTTCACCTTCACCTGGAGCACCCTGATCTGGAGACGGGAAACCGTGTTCGTGCTCTTCCTGTCGGTGTCGCCCATCTGCATGTTCCTCACCGGCTTCTCCTGGCCCACGACGGCCATCCCCGAGGTCTGGCAGTGGGTGGGATACCTCTTCCCCTCCACCTTCGGCTGCCGCGCATTCATCAACCTGAACACGGCAGGCTGCACCCTGGCCGACGTGGCGCCGGAATTCCGCGCCATAATCATCCAGACCGTCGTGTACTATGTGCTGTCATTCGTGGCGGTCTTTGCCGAAAACCGCTTCCTCGCCCGCCGGTCCCCGGCCAGTGCCGGCATCGAACCGGCGCAGGCATAAAACCGATAGGAAGTGCTGGAAATGTCGATGAATCGTTGTAAATTTGAGCCCATACCGAAGAACAGTCTCCGGGAAAAACGGACATTGACATGAAAAGCATTTTCAGAGCATTCCTCTGCCTCGGGCTGGCAGGGACACTGGCCGCCTGTGCACCATCAGAAAAGACTTGCCCCGTCCTCACCATCGAGGGTGGTCAGGTCCAGGGCGTAGCAGCCGAACTGGACGACGTTTTCGTATTCAGGGGAATCCCCTACGCCGCGCCGCCGACCGGCGAATTGCGCTGGAAAGAGCCGCAGCCGGTCCGGCCCTGGGAAGGGATCCTCAAGGCCGATGCATTCGGCCACCCGAGCTATCAGGCCGTGCATTACCCCGGGAATTATTTCACGGAGTGGGGCTATGGCGAGGAAAAGCAGTGCAGTGAAGACTGCCTGTACCTGAACGTCTGGACCAAGTACCCCGGACAGGTGGACCGCAAAGCCCCGGTTGCCGTCTGGATCCACGGCGGCGGTTACCGGGAAGGCTGGGGTTCCGAGCCGGAGTTCGACGCCCAGGAATGGGCGGCCCGGGATGTCATCCTGGTGTCCATCAATTACCGCCTCGGCATCTTCGGGTTCATGGCCCATCCCGAGCTTTCGGCGGAAAGCCCGTACGGCGTATCGGGAAACTACGGCATCCTGGACCAGATCGAATCCCTGAAATGGGTCAAGAAGAACATCGCCCAGTTCGGAGGCGATCCGGACAATGTGATGATCTTCGGCCAGAGCGCGGGCGGCGGCAGCGTCAGGACGCTTTGCGCCTCGCCCTTGGCCAAGCCTTACTTCAATAAGGCCGTCATCATGAGCGCCAACGGCCTGAACGTGGTCAAGGACCAGGCATTCAAACTGGCCGCAGGCCCTGCCGTCCCGCCGTCCATGATCAAGATGATGTTCGGCGGCCAGACCCTTCGGGAAGCGGAAGCCGAGGCGAAAGCCGTGATGGACTGGGCCGGCCTGACCGACTTGAAGAAGATGCGTTCCGCGGCCACCGAGACCATCCACGCCGCCAGCGCCCTTTATACCCAGGCCACCGGCAATCCCGGCATCACCATTACGCCGATCATCGACGGGCACGTATCCGTCGAGGTCTTCGATGACGCGGCCGCGGACGGTTCCCTGGCCGATGTCCCGTATCTGATCGGCTACACGCTCAACGACATGGCGGATATGTCGGCCGGCATCGCCGCCTTCTGCGTGAACCGCCAGGAAAAGGGCAACAAGGCCTGGGCCTATGAATTCGCCCGTCCCCTGCCCGATGACGGCTCCCATCCGGAAGACCGGCTCAAGGGCGCATTCCATTCGTCGGACCTGTGGTTCGTGTTCAAGTCCCTCCAGCACTGCTGGCGGCCCTGGACCCAGGGCGACTGGGACCTGTCCGAGAAGATGATCACCGCCTGGACCAATTTCGCCAAATACGGGGATCCCAACGGGCCGTGCGAAGGCGCCTGGACCCCTTACACCCGGGAGAACGGCAACTTCATGCTCTTCAAGCTGGACGCCGCCGATGCCGAAGCGTCCGAGATGGGCCAGCCGATCGTTCCCTAGGGAGGGGCGTCCAAGGGCACCATTGTCCAAAAAGACCATTTCGCAAATCAGTGCATCAGTTTGGGAAAAAAGTGCTAATTTTGATGCAAGATTAGCGAGTGTCAATCATTTAGGCAATAGTGCATTACCAATCATCCGTCATTCTATGAATAGAACGCTTTGCTGCCTGACCGCCATCCTTGTCACGATCCTCGCGCATGCCCAGGAGGAGGGCCAGGCCCGATGGGCGCCCGAGTTTTCCGCCAAGGCTTATGTCTCCATCTATCACGGGTCGTACGAAATCACGGCGGGAGCCCGCGTCAATGACAATGTGTTCGGTCTGGGCAGCGGTTATGGCCACGAGTACTGGGATGCTTATCCGGCGAAAGTCAAGAAGATTCCCGTTTACGGTTTCTACCGCCGATACTTTCCCCTGGGCCAGAAAAAGCGCTTCCTGCTGTTCGGAGAGGCGACCTTGGGCGGAGAGTGCGTGTATAAAATCAGTGGACACTCTTCCGATGGCCAGGAGTTCAGACAGACGCCCTACTGGAAATGGAGAGCCACGATCACACCCGGCATTGCGCTACGCCTGTTCGAGATCACAAGCATCTACCTGGCTCCGACGCTGGAGGTAATCAATTCATACGAACTTCTCCCCGGCATCACCGCCGGGATCAATTTGAGTTTTTGACCTGAGAGCATGAATCCCAAGGAATTTCTGGATATTCTGCACGTGGCCGAGCGGCTGAAGGACACGCCGCGGCACTGCACGACTTCACGCCGCCGGACGGAAAGCGTGGCGGAACACAGCTGGCGGATTTCCCTGATGGCCTTCCTGCTTCGGGACGTGTTCCCGGATCTGGATATGGACAGGGTCATCCGGATGTGCCTGATCCACGACCTGGGCGAATGTTTCACCGGCGATATCCCGACCTTCCTGAAGACGGACAAGGACCGGGAGACGGAGGATTCCCTGTTAGGCCAATGGGTACGCTCCCTGCCGGCCGGCGTCTCCGGGGAGATGTCTTCCCTGTTCGCGGAAATGGATGCCCAACAGACCCTGGAATCCAAGGTCTATAAGGCCCTGGACAAACTCGAAGCCCTTATCCAGCACAATGAATCCCCGATCGACACCTGGTCGGAGAACGAGTATTCCCTGAACAAAACCTACGCTTTCGATACCGTCGCATTCTCCGACTGGCTCACAAACCTCCGTCAGGAGGTGCTCCGGGACACGCTGGAAAAGATCGCCCGGGAGGGCCAATGACCTTCGTACTTACGAGCATCCGAAATAACGGCGAAGAAAGGGACTGGAAAAATTAGTATTTTTCAAAAGTCCCCTATCTTTGCCGTAACAACCTATGAACCGCAACAGTTATGGCGCTGCAAACAATGGGATAGAGGCACAGTTTGACACCGAGGGGAATTGGATCTGGGAATAAAGAGGCAATCCCCATGAAAAAATGCTTATCTTTGCAAGAATCACATAAGCATACACGCGGACTATGAAAATACCCCTGCCCCCTGCCCTGGCCCGGGCATTCCTGCTCATTGCCCTCATCGGCACGGGCGGAGCCTGTACGGACCATACCTACGATTTTGACCGGACCGGATCAGATATCACGCTGTTTGGGGAAGATGTCGCCTTCCCCCTGGGCCAGACCGGCCCCCTGACCGTCGAAGCCCTCCTGGGTGAGAAGATGGCCGGTTTCCTTGTTCCCATCGAAGACGGGACCTGCGCCATCCAATACAAGGGGAAGGCCGTCAATTTCGTCTTCGACGAACTCAAGAACATCGACGGAGCGGCCCCCTTCAAACGTTTCTGCGACTTCCCCATCAGCTACGATTTCGCCCTGTTCAGCAAGCCCGGGAATCCTTCCTTCGACGCCCAGGGGAATGCCGACCTCCGCGAATCCATTCCCGGCCACGTCGATCTCCAGAACCTGTCCAAGAGCCTGGACCTCAGCGTCTCGGGCCTTCCGGCCCAGCTCGCCTCCCTGCAAGCGATCACCCTGAGCCAGAAATCCCGCATCGAGATCACCGTTTCCGTTCCCGACTGCCTGATGACGGGCGGCACCGTCACCCCCAATCTGACCTTCGACATGGGCAGTTTCTTCGAAAGCGACGATTTCCCGGAGGGTCTCATCCTGATCAATACCCCGCTGACCAGCGCCAACGGCTATTCGGCCACCACGACCATCCCGCTCCACAAGTTCGCGCTGGACCCGAAGAACTTCAACCCGGCCGACCACTCCCTCACCGTGGCCGCCTCGCTGAAATTCAGCGGCTCCTGCACCATCACGGAGCCGCGGACCAACCGCGACCGGCATGCGAAAGCGCCCCAGGAGGCCCAGCTCCACGTGACCGTCATTATGAAAGACATCGCCTGCCAGGAGATTGAAGGGACCTTCGACTATGCCCGCAAGAGCCAGGTCACCTTCGCCCTCGGCGATCTCGCCGCCGGCCTGACGGACAAGCTGAACGGGGACGTCCATTTCGATTTCGTCGATCCCACCATCCTGCTGGACATCGAGAGCAACATCACGATTCCCATCTCCGCCCAGCTCACGCTGGCGGCCCGGCAGCAGAAAGCCAAGTACGCGGAAGTCAAGGACATTCCGGTCGAGTTCCCCGTCGCGGTTCCCGGCTCCTCCGCATCGAAGCGCCTGCGGATGGCCAAGGCTCCCGCCCAGAACCCGGGCGAGACCCCGGTTCCCCTCGATTTCACCAGCCTGCTCACCCGGATGCCCGACGACCTGCTGATTACCGCCGATGCGGCCACCCGCAGCGACCAGGCGGCCGTCCTGCGCATCGGGGAGAATTACAGGGTGAGCATCTCACCCCAGATCCTCATCCCGCTGCATTTCGGCCCGGACACGAAAGTGACGATGAGCGACACGCTCCCCCTGCCCCAGGAGGTCGGGAACTGCATCAAGGACAACAGTTTCCGGATCCAAGGGAAGATTGACAACGGCTTCCCGCTGGCCTTCTCCTTCAGTCTCGTCCTGGTCGATGAAGACGGCGTCGCCCTCACGGAGACCGTCCGTCAGACCCTTGCGGCAGACGCTTCCAACGACCTGTCATTGACGCTGGCCAAACTCCCCGGAGCGGACCCCTCGCGGCTCGCCTCCGCCGTCCTTTCCTTCGGGGCGGACGGCATTGCGGAAAGCCGGCCCATCAAGGCCACCGACGCCCTCCAGGCCAGCCTCCACGTCGTGGTGCCCGACGGCATCCATCTTGAACTTTAATCTGCCCGGGCTATGAAAAGATTGTTTTGGATCATCCTGTTGGTTGCGCTGGGCACGATGGCCTCGGCCCAGTCCCGCGGCAGCTATTTCTTCGAAAACTCCCTGCTCAGGAGCAAGCTCAATCCCGCCTTCGCCCCGAAGACCGATTACGCTTCCTTCCCCGGTGTGGGCAGTTTCTCCGCCGATATGGCCGGCAATGTGGGCCTGCAGCATTTCCTGTTCCCGCAAGGCGATGCCAATTACCTCTATCTCAGCGACAACGTCCCTACCGAGCAGTTCCTGTCGGGACTGCCGGAGCGCGATCCGTACCTGCAGGAACGGGTGGAGAGCGACCTGTTCGGCTTCGGAATGAAGGTGGGCCGGGACGGCTTTGCGACCCTGAGCCTATCCCTCGTGGAGAACGGCCATTTCACGGTTTCCGGCGACCTGCTCCGCTATACCAAGTCCCGCAGCAGCGTGACGAAGGAGTCCTTTGAAGGCGGATCGGCCGACCTCGCCGGTTATGCCGCCCTGGCGGCAGGCTACAGCCGGGATCTGGGGTCGCTCGTCCAGGGCCTCCGGGCCGGCGTGCGCGTCAAGCTCCTGATCGGCCTCTCGGCCGGCCGTTTTGCCGTCGACCGGATGGGCATGCAGTTCAGCCCGGACCAGGTTTCCGCCACCGTGCACGGCACCGGTGCGCTCGCGGGCATCAAATACGGTTCTGCCGATGGTTTATCGCTGGCAAGTCCCGGCCTCCGCAGCCTGGGGGCAGCCATCGACCTCGGGGCATCGTACTGGCTCCCGATTGACAATGCCGGAACACTGAACGGCATCGAACTGTCGGCCTCCGTCTGCGACCTGGGCGGGCTCCGGTACCGCAACGATGTCTCCTCGCTTTCCCTCGACCATCAGTTCACATTCTCGGGTATCGAAGACCTCACCGGGGACGTCAAGGCCGGGTTCGAGCAGGTCATCGGCGACATCCGGGCCTTCACGGAAATCGATTCATCGGCCGGAGAACCCTTCTTCCACCGGCTTCCGGCCAGCATCCACATCGGCGTCACGGCGCACCTGTGGCAGGACAAGGCGAATGCCGGCCTGCTCTACTATCACGCGGTGGGCCACAGCAATGTGATGGTCGCCGGCGGCGTCTCGCCGACCCAATGGCTGAACCTGGGCGTCAACTGGACCTTCCTGGGCCCGGCGAACCGGCTGGGATGCTACGCGGAATTCATCCCCAAGAAGTATTTCGGCGTGTTCCTGGGCATGGAGTGCGCCTCCCTGCGCCACAACGCCAGCCATATCCCCATCCGGAACTTCACCGAGAGTTTCGCCTTCGGCGTGAACGTCCTGTTCGGGAATAACCGGGGCCAATGATGATGAAACCTCCTACCTTATCACAAGGGAGGAGGTTTTAGACAACAATAAAAGGTCCACAAAACTTTAACTACATAATGACTTATGACCGGAGGCAAAGGTACGGAGTTCTCCGGTACGGGGCAATCCCCAGATGTTGGTATTTTACAACCCTAAAGCTCGAGCAATAACCCATTCATCAATCAGAGGGTGAGGAGATATTCCGTCGAAGCCATCCCGAAGAAGCAGAGGACACCCAGGACCACCAGGTCCACGAGCCAGAGGATGAAAATCACGAGGCCGGGACGCCACTTCGGGGGCTTGAACCCGAAAATCATCTGGATCCCCCCGTAGATGAGGCCGATCAGGGGCAGGACGACGGCGATGATGGCCAGGACCAGGATCCAGGGCGTATTGAGCATATCATAGAAGACAGGGACGTTCACCGACAGATCATCCAGGAAATGGTCCAGGGGGACGCTGAACAGGGTCGGTCCCTTCAGGCCGATCACAGACACCGAGGCCAGGCCGGAAACACCGGACAGCAGGAGGACGATGCCGATGATGATCAAAATGATCTTCCCCAGTTCCTTCCCGTTCTGGGAACGGACCGCGTCGCCCACTTCCCGCATGCCCCGGCGGGCCACATCGCCCATCTCCTGGACGCCGTTCCGCACCTGCCGCTGGATATCGTTCAGTGAGCCGCTGTCCCCTCTCATCGCCCAGCGCTCCTGGGCCGTCCGGGCAGGCGGCATGGCGATCCAGAAGAGCGCATAGACGCCCAGACCGGTCAGGGACCACATGCCGTGGCGGCCGAAGCCGAAGAAGAAGGCCACGGTGACGAGGACGAACGCCAGGCGGCACAGGGCCACATCGACATTGAAATAATTCCCCAGGCCGGCACAGACCCCGGCGACCTGCTTGTTCTCCAGATCGCGGTACATCCGCCTGCGGGGCTGTTCCTGCGACGTTTCCGGCTCAGGATCGTCCGCCTCGATGCGCTCGGGACGGCCCAGGATGTCGATGACGCCCCGGATGTCGGAGAGGGTGGCTACGCCCCCCTGCCCGCATTTCTCGAGCAGGAGTTCGGCCATCCGTTCCTCGATCCCTTCCATGATCTCCTTGCCGCCTTCCTGACCCAGATAATGGGCCTCCAGGCCGTTCAGGTACTGTTCCACCTCCACGGAGGCGTCCTTTTCGAGCGTGAAGGCATAGCCTCCGATGCTCACTTTCTCAATCTCTTTCATCGCTTGAGGGTATCAATGCTTTCCACCATTTCCTGCCAGGCGGCGTCCATCTCGGCGAGCTGGGCGCGGCCCTTGTCGGTAATACCGTAGTATTTGCGGGGCGGACCCTGGGTGGATTCCTCCCACCGGTAGGTCAGCAGCCCCTGGTTCTTCTGCCGGATCAGCAGCGGGTACAGGGTCCCTTCGACCACGATCATGTTCGCGGCCTTGAGGGAATCGATGATACTGGAAGCATAGGCTTCCTGCTTGCTGAGAATACACAGGATGCAGTATTCCAGCACGCCCTTCCGCATCTGGGAACGGACATTGTCGGTCGTACTCTCCATAAGGCTATCGTTCAACAAGTTACTGGGCATAGTTCTTAAAGCGGGACATATTCTCGGCCGTGGCGGGGATGCCGCGCATCTCGCACTGCTGGGCCGGCGTCAGGGCCTTGGGAACGGCGATCCACAGGATCACGTAGATCCAGAATCCGGAGGTGCCCGCGAACAGGGCCACCAGCATGATGATCCGGATGAGGGTTACGTCGATGTCAAAGTACCAGGCGAGACCGGAACAGACACCGGCGACGCCCTTGTTCTCCACGTCCCGGTACAGTTTCTTCTGGACCTTGTCCTCCGGGAAGGCCCGGGAATAGGAATAACCGGTTTCGGCCGATCCGTCCGGCATCCCGAGGGTCGATACGACCCGCTCCACCATGGGCAGGGTCACCACGCGGGCGCTGTCCCCCACTTCCGCATAGAACAGTTCGGCGATGCGGCTTTCGATATCGTCCATCACCTCCCCCTTCTGGGTTTCCGGGACGGTCAGTTTGGCCCGGAAGTTCCGCAGGTAGGCATCCAGGCGGTTGTAGGCGTCATCGTCCATCGTGAAATTGCGTCCTCCGACGCAGGCACTCATCACACGTTTCATGGTTTGCAAAATATTTGTTACTGCAAAGATATAAATAATTTTGATTACTTTGCAATACAAGGTACTTATTTTTTCAAAAAATCGACATCGATTCCTTTTCAAACGGTACCCGAGGCCTCGTCTGTCGTTTCAGACGGAGCCCGAAGGGCGCCGCTACCTGTCATTTCGAGCGGAGCCCGAAGGGCGCAGTCGAGAAATCTCTGCCGATTTCCAGTGGCCTATTCCGCCGGGGAGAAATCGTCCTTTCCGACACCGCAGTAAGGGCACACCCAGTCCGCAGGGATGTCTTCAAAGGCCGTTCCGGGAGCGATGCCGCCGTCGGGATCTCCCACAGCCGGGTCATAAACGAAACCACAGATGTTGCAAACGTATTTCATGATGTTTTAGTGTTTGGTTACGGGATGCAATATCGGAATTTTCCGTGAATAATACTAACTTTGCCAAAGAAGTTGCAACTTTTTAACCACATAACGACTTATGAAACACTATTTTTGGATACTTGCCATCGCCTTGCTCGCCTTCACGGCCTGTCATCGGGAGTCCGTGACACCCGACCTCCACGTGGCCGAGATGATTATCGGGAAATGGATGAAGAGCGACCAGAACGGCCAGCCCCTGCCCACCAACCAGAAGATGGTGTACACGTTCGTTTCACCGACCAAGGCCATTATGAGCGCCTCGATCGACGCTCGCCCCGAAGTGGGAACGCACTGGGTTGACCAGTTGGAAGCCGATGTCACCATCAGCGGCAACAAGGTATCGCTGACCAGTTACTCGGAAGAAGGCGCGACGATGGTGGTCGACTACAACATCACCTCCATCGACGCCAAACAGTTCACGGCGGACCACAAAGTGACCATCACGCTGAACGGATCCGTGGTGTATTCCGTCGAAGACATCCTCCGCTTCGAGAAGGTCACCGCCGATTTCTCCGATGCGGTCCATGGCATCTGGGAGGGCAGATGCACCAGCGCAAATTCGGCGTTCGATGACGGCCAGCTCCATCGCTGGGAATACAGGGAGGACGGCACCTATGCCTATTACATAAAGGAAAACAACAACTGGAAACCCGTCACATACCCGATCAACGAGTACTTCGTGGATGGGAACCTCCTCTGCACCCGCTGGGTGAGCGACGGTGTGGAGAATCGCGAATGGTGGGAGATTAAGGTCAACGGCGACACCATGAAATGGACCGCACTGCGCCGGAACCCGGACGGAACCACCGCCACCGCGACGTTCGAAATGGAGAAGGCCACCGTCGATGAAGTGCGCCTCACCGGGAGTTACATGGTGTCAGCCCTTCCAACCGGTAGAATCTTGGCCGCTACCACTTCCTCCTGGACCTGGGAAAAAGGCCTCTTGACATCGATCCATATCTCCTTGTATACGTCTTCCGGCGGTGATACCGACATGGGCACGTACACCTTTGTCTATAGCGGCAGCGACTGTACTGAGTGCAACTATTCCTCCAAGAACCAGAACGTCAAACAGTATTTCACTTACACCGACGGCCGCATGTCTGAAGCTGTCAGGAAGGATGATGACGTGATCACCATGAGGGTCACCATCCACGCCTACTCCGACGACGGATACATCCGGTCGTTGACTTATCAGGATTTCAGTGATGGCACAATCACCGACTATGAACTCACCTGGGAGAATGGAGATATGGTGGACATCATCAAACACCCCGTGGAGCCGGCCGGCGAGGATATTTCCTACTATGCCCTCTACGATAATTACCCCAACTGCCACACCGGCTTTCCCCTGGCCGAACATATCTTCGAAATTGACAACCTGGCCGTCCATGGCTCCAGGCACAACTGCATTGTCGACTACCACGAACTATCCTACTCCAACGGCCGCCTCGTTACCAGTTCCCAGTCTCTCCTCACTACCTACTTCACCTACAGCGACGGCACCACGGGGAGAGAATAATGCGCCAAAAGATTTGCAGAGGTGGATTTGATTGGCTAACTTTGTCAAGATTGAAACAATAAAAGTCACTATAATGGCAGAATTCAAATACGCGCCCATGTTCCAGTTGGGCCCAGACACCACCGAGTACTACAAGATTCCCGGCTCCGAAAAGCTGGTAAAGACCACTGAATTCGGAGATAAAACCCTCCTGGAGGTTTCTCCCGAAGCCCTCACGCTGGTGGCCCGGCAGTCCTTCCACGACTGCCAGTTCATGCTGCGCCGCGCCCACAATGAGCAGGTGGCGGCCATCCTGAAGGATCCGGAGGCCTCTGACAATGACAAATACGTGGCCCTGCAGTTCCTGCGCAACGCCGAGACTTCCGTCAAGGGCGTGCTCCCCTTCTGCCAAGACACCGGAACCGCCATCATTCACGGAGAGAAAGGACAGCAGGTGTGGACGGACTTCGAGGACGAAGAGGCCCTGAGCCTCGGCGTCTTTGAGACCTACACCCAGGAGAATCTCCGCTACAGCCAGAACGCTCCGCTGAACATGTACGACGAGGTCAACACCCGCTGCAACCTCCCTGCACAGATTGACATCGAGGCCACCCGCGGAGCCGAATACCGCTTCATCATGGTGGCCAAGGGCGGCGGCAGCGCCAACAAGACCTACTTCTACCCCATGACCAAGGCCACCATCCAGAATGAAGGCACCCTCATTCCCTTCCTGGTGGAGAAAATGCGTTCGCTGGGTACGGCAGCCTGCCCGCCCTACCACATCGCCTTTGTCATCGGCGGCACCTCGGCCGAGAAGAACCTATTGACGGTGAAGCTCGCCAGCATCAAGTTCTACGACAACCTGCCCACCACCGGCGACGAGACCGGCCGCGCTTTCCGCGACATCGACCTGGAAGAAAAGCTCTTGAAAGAGGCGCAGAAGATCGGCCTCGGTGCCCAGTTCGGCGGGAAATACCTGGCCCACGACATCCGCGTGGTGCGTCTCCCCCGCCACGGTGCCAGCTGCCCCATCGGCATGGGCGTCAGCTGCAGCGCCGACCGCAACATCAAGTCCAAGATCAACGCCGACGGCGTGTGGATCGAGAAGATGGACACCAACCCCTCGGAGCTCATTCCGGAAGAACTCCGCCGCCCCGGCGAAGGCCCGAAGGGCATCGAGATTGACCTGGACAAGGGAATCGACTCCGTGCGTGCCGAACTCACCAAGTACGCCGTGGGCACCCGCGTCAACCTCAAGGGAACCATCATCGTCGCCCGGGATATTGCCCACGCCAAGCTCAAGGCCCGCCTGGATGCCGGAGAGGGGATGCCCGCCTACTTCAAGGACCATCCCATCCTGTATGCCGGTCCGGCCAAAACGCCGGCAGGCTACCCCTGTGGTTCCATGGGCCCCACCACGGCCAACCGCATGGACCCGTATGTCGATGAATTCCAGGACCATGGCGCTTCCCTGGTCATGATTGCCAAGGGCAACCGTTCCAAGGTGGTCACGGATGCCTGCCTCAAACACGGAGGCTTCTACCTGGGCACCATCGGCGGCGTCGCGGCCGTCCTGTCCCAGAGCAGCATCCGCGGCATCGAATGCGTGGAGTATCCCGAACTGGGCATGGAGGCCATCTGGAAGATCCGCGTCGAGGACTTCCCCGCCTTCATCCTCGTGGACGACAAGGGCAACGATTTCTTCAAGACAATCGGCCTGTAAGTTTCTGGCGCCGGCTGTAAGGTCTGCAGGATCATTGTTTGCAACTTACTGACCTTTAACGACTTACAATACTACATTCCGCAGACCTCCCAAAATTTAGGCAGGTCTGCGGATTAATATTTATAAGTAACTGATTAACAGCAGATTGCAAAATATCAATCCGCAGACCATCTGCCAAGACCTACAGCAGCGCAAAGATTCGCTGCAGGGACGCCGGATCGCCGGAGGAATGCAGGTCGATGCTGAAGGGGCCTTCATCCAGCGGGATGCAGTCCTTTTCCAGGATGCGGACGGTCTGGCGGGCGACGGCGGGGGCCGGGTCGATGACCTGGACCCCGGGGCCGGCGATGGCCTCGATGACGGGCCGCAGGAAGGGATAGTGGGTGCAGCCCAGGACGATGCGGTCGGCGCCGGCGTCCAGCAGGGGCTGAAGCGATGCGTGGACGGTTCCATGGGCCTCTGGACCCTCCAGGATGCCTTTTTCCACCAGTTCTACGAAGCCGGTCCCCACGTGTTCCACGATCCGGACGTCGTCCTCGAAAAGGCCTTTTGTCTTGAGATACTTGGAACCTTTCAGGGTGCCGGCCGTGGCCAGGACGCCGATGACCCCGCTTACGGTGCCCAGGGCGGCGGGTTTCACGGCCGGTTCCATCCCCACGAACGGAACGTTCGGGTACTCTTCCCGGAGCGTGGTGATGGCCGCGGCCGTGGCCGTGTTGCAGGCGACGACGATGATATCGGCCCCCTTGTGGAGGAGGAAGTCCGTGATCGACCGGGCGCGGTCCTGGATGTAGGCTGCCGATTTCTCCCCGTACGGGCAGTGGGCATTGTCCGCATAATAGACGTACCGCTCGTAGGGGAGCAGTTTCACGATTTCCCGATAGACGGAAAGACCGCCGGAACCCGAGTCGAATATGCCGATGGTAGCCATACAAATACAAATATACGAGAAATTATTCGTATTTTTGTAGACTTATTCGGAAAGCCGTATGACGACCCTCGAACAGATCAAAGACCTCCATTCCCGCCTGGACACCCTGGAAAAGTGCCTGGACATCGCGGGAAAGCGGAAGGATGTGGAGCAGAAGACGCAGGAGAGCCTGGCGCCTGATTTCTGGAACGACCCCAAAGCCGCGGAAGGCTTCCTCAAGAAACTCGCCGGCGTGAAGGCCTGGGTGACCGATTTCCAGAAGGCCGCCACCCTCGCCGATGACCTGGACGTCCTGTACGATTTCGCGAAGGACAGCATCTCCGGCAGCGAGGACGAGGCCGTCGAGACCGATGAGACCCGCGAACTGGACGCCACCTTCGCCAAGGCCGTCGAGGCCGTGGAAGCGCTGGAACTCAAGAACATGCTGGGGAACGAAGGCGACAACCTGGGCGCCGTCCTCACCATCAACTCCGGCGCCGGCGGTACGGAGGCCAATGACTGGTCCGCGATGCTCATGCGCATGTACCTCCGCTGGTGCGAGCGTAACGGGTACAAGTACACCGTGACCTCCCTGCTGGAAGGCGAAGAGGCCGGCATCAAATCCTGCACCATCGAGGTCGAGGGCGACTACGCCTACGGCTACCTGAAGGCCGAAAACGGCGTCCACCGCCTCGTCCGCATCTCCCCGTTCAACGCCCAGGGCAAGCGCCAGACCACCTTCTCCTCGGTCTTCGTGTATCCGCTGGTCGATGACTCCATCCACATTGAAATCAACCCCGGCGACCTCGAGTGGGACACCTTCCGTTCCGGCGGCCACGGCGGCCAGAACGTGAACAAGGTGGAAACCGGCGTCCGCGTGCGGCACATCCCCTCCGGCATCATGGTGGAGAACACCGAAACGCGTTCCCAGCAGGACAACCGCCAGCGCGCCCTCCTCATCCTCAAGTCCCGCCTCTACGACATCGAACTCAAGAAGCGCCAGGAGAAGCAGGCCGAACTCGAGGGCCAGAAGAAGCGCATCGAATGGGGCTCCCAGATCCGCAACTACGTCCTCCACCCCTACAAGCTCGTGAAGGACCTCCGCACCGGCTACAACACCGCTGACACCCAGGGTGTCCTGGACGGCGACCTCAACGAATTCATGAAGTCTTTCCTGATGGGCAACGGCGCCGCCGTCACCGACGTGGACGACGACCTCGACTAGATGCCCGGTCAAGCCGGGGCCCAACCCCCTCGGGCACCCACGCAAGACCCACCCACGAAAGACACCACCCACGTACAAGAAGGCCGGCTCGCAAGGAGCCGGCCTCTTCGTGTGGTTCTACCGGGTAGCGGTAGGTGCTGTTACCGGTAGATGCTGTACTGGTTGTACAGGGAACCGTACATCTGGCCGAGGACTTCGAGATAAGGCTGGCCGTCGAAGAGGGTGGTGCGGTAAACCGTGTTGTCCACCATGTAATACTCGACGCCGTTCATGACGATGATCTCGTAGTCGTCCGGGAGGGAGGTCACGAGGGCTCCGGCCGGAGGGACGATGGTGGTCCAGTTGCCGGACGCGCCGACGCTGTAGAAGACACCGTCCTGGTAGAAGTACTCGGAGTTGGCGTAGGCGTAGCTCTGCACGAGGCCGAGCTTGTTGGCCAGCTCGTAGGCGGAGAGGGCGCGGCCGCTGTTCAGGGCGTAACTCGCGTTCTGGGCGGCGATCCGGGCGTTGTTCTG
>Ga0310690_10002746_pt1 | contig 27952 bp, 17 predicted proteins | sample AusTroGonzalo_MG_2_FD_207661 | JGI IMG/M metagenome (GOLD analysis project Ga0310690, IMG submission 207661) | Bovine rumen microbial communities from tropical cattle in Woodstock, Queensland, Australia - Gonzalo_04 (v2) (version 2) | ecosystem: Host-associated > Mammals > Digestive system >...
GACGTTTTCCAGTGGAAGGAGTTTGACCCTGAGAACTTATGAAGCTGACCTCACGGAAAATACTGGCTTATAGCCTTTTTGGTACGCAAGAGAAGTATTGGGCGGGGTTTTTGAACGCTGTAAGGGACGCACCGAGGGTATATCCAGGCTGGCAGGTAGTGGTTTACATTGAAAAGAACCATTTTTTATTGCCTATACTGAATGAGTTGGGTATTAGTTATGAGGAAGAGGTGTTTGTGGAGGGTGATCGGTACTTAGGTTCACGGTGGGGTGCGTTATGGCGGTTCTATGCGTTTGAATTGGATGCCGATTTTATCGAAACAAGGGATTGTGACTTTGTTTTGAGTGAAACAGACTATAAATGTACGGAGGAATGGGTGCAAAGCGGTTATCCAGCGCATATTATACGCTATTTTGACACGGAACAACCTATGTTTGGTGGTTTAAGCGGTGTCCGAGGTGGAATCGTTAAGGAAGTGAGAGAGTTAGCGAAGGAATACGTCTATACGAACGATATAGCGAGCGAATATCACTCGGACGAGAACTTTTTAAGGGATAGAGTGGTGATGCAGTTGGGTGGTCGGGATAAGATACTGAATCAGGGACATCCTGACCCTCTGGGGGATAAGGATAAGTTTACACCCTATCCCGAAGTGTCGGACAGACCGAAAGACTTTTTGGAACTGACTTATATTAAGTGGTTCAAAGAGACGTTTTATAAGTATATATGCCATTAGTGGTTAGACTAGGTGATTATGGTACGGGGCATGGATGTTACCCTTCGAGGCCGAACATCCAGGCTTCTCCTGATGTATTTGTGAATAACCTCGGATGGCATAGAGTGGGGGATGCTTGGGCGAGTCACTGCTGTCCACCGAGTTGTCACGGTGGTGTACTGGCTGCGGGCAGTCCTGATGTGTTTATCAATGGAAGGGCTGGCGGTAGGATGGGCGACCCTGTGAGTTGCGGGAGCCGATGCCTACAGCATAGCCCAGATGTGAACGCTAATGAGTAGAACGCTGAGACAGAAACCGCATTCAAGACGGTATGAATGGTGTAACCCACTGGGTAAGTGGATTTATAAGTGGTGTGGGGATTGTTTTTCAGAATGGTGGATGATGAGAGGTAAATATAGGCGAAGGAAAGAGGAAAAGGATTATCGGGAAGAGATAGACGAGGCGGTCAATGAGTGAGTACAGTGTGTTAGAAGATATACTGAACGCAAGGACGTTTAAGCCCAGAGTGGTTCTAAGCCAGTCTGAGTATGACAAGTTAGATACTCTGGCGAAAAGGGATTATGAGCCAACAGAGGGGAGTCTATATTTAGAGAAGGAAGATGTGTTCCTGGAACGGAAGAGGTATTGGGATTATGAATCGGAACATTGGGATGACTGGTTGCATGAGGAAGGTTAGCTATGGCGGTACAATATGTAAACGGAGTTTATTCAGACCTGAATCAGTTGAACGCACCTAACAATGAATTGGTGTTTGATATGGATTCAGTGTATCAGAGCATTGGCAATATCCTACAGACAGAACGAGGTGAACGGTTTTTCAGACCTGACTTCGGTGCTGATCTGAGCAGGTTATTGTTTGAGATCAATGATGCTGGTACGGAAGCAATGGTTGAAAAGATAATAGTGGACGCTATAGAACGGTGGGATGGTCGGTTGCAGGTGGATTATGCAAGAACCAGTGTGAAGCGTGACCCCGATAACAACCAGATGACATTGAGTTTAGCTTTTAAGGTAGAGGGGTTGCCGAGGCAGACAATACAATACACGGGAGTGATTAGGAATTAGTATGGCTGGAAGTCCTATTGAAAATAAGAGTTTAAGTTTTGACAAGGTACTGGATGACCTGAAAACCTATGTGCAGAGTTTACCCGATTACGCACGGTGGAAGGACTTTTATGCCTCTAGTGCGGGAGCTACGTTCTTAGAGTTGTTAGCAGGTACAGGAGCCTATTTGAACTTTCACAGCTTGGCTTCGAGGCGTGAGAGCTACTTAGAGACGGCTAAGTTAAAATCAAGTGTGTATAACATGGCAACGATGCTGGGTTATGAACCGAATAGACGGACTGCGCCTGTGTTTAGAGTACATCTATTAAAGAACCCAGGGCTGTACCCGAAAGCGAGTGATGGTTTTGTATGGCCGAGCAAGAATGTACCGATAGCGACTTATAACGGCTATAACTTGGTGACACTGGACACGATAAGCGTATTGAACCGTCAGGAAATGGCTGGTAAGGTGTTTGATATTTGCATGGGTGATTGGACACGACAGGAGCAGGTCGTGGAAGAGACAAAGCCGTTCTTGAAAATGTTTATCGAGGATAACAGCATAGACAACAGCCTTGACCATATTTTTGTAACGGTGTTGCAGTCCAGCAATTCAATGGCGCAAGTGCCTTTGACGGGTGTACGGTATGCGGAAGAGCTAGTCCCGCCTGACAGTGAGACTAAAGTGCTGATACGCAGTAGTTATGACGGTGTAACACTGGTGTTTGGTGATGGGAGCTTTGGCTATAAGGTGGGCATGGGTGATGTGGTTCGGGTCGAGTATTTAAGCACGGTTGGACGGCCAGCAGTGAGCGTGAGCAGTGAATCATTGAGGGAGAGCCTGAAATGGAGTGTGGACTGGCTAGGTGATATGGTGGATTACATTGAGGTATTGAGTCCTGGATATGAAGAGGATAGTTTGGATAAGATAAGGTCGTTAGCGAGTGGGTACTTTGCTGCGAGAAGGAGGATGCTGACTGTATCCGATCACAATGCGGTGCTGATGAGTTACCCTGATGTAGTGAGTGCAGGTACACGGAGAAAGGGCTATGGTGATGGTTTATCATGCTGTATCGTGCAAATGTGTCCGTTATTTGAGGATGAACACGTTATAAACAGTGATGACAGAGAGGTAGTTATAGCGAGCGTGGAATTGGAAGAGGGCGTGTATAAGTTTATATTGGATGCAGACTACGATTTAAGGTTATTCACAGGGGGTTATAATTCCAGTACGGTACAATACCCGAACCTGAGCTTTAAGCTGTATGTGGATAAGGGTCAGGAAGGGAGTCTGACAGGGCTGAGTCAATACCCGACTTATTACGTTATATCGGATATTACGGACAGGATAGTGTCAGAGGTGGACGGTGCGACAGTAGTGACACCTGCGACATTTAAGCTGAAAGACCCTGTAACATTGGAATATATCGGTGGTGAGGAATTGCCTGAGTGGAAGAATGGCACACTGATGGCGGGAGCGGATGATTACTTGGCACAGGACAGGTCAGTAGGTGGCTTGAATCGAACAACGGTGATAACGAGTTGGAACTATGGCGATAATTTGGAAGAGGATAATAATACGCTGACATTGGCGAATAATACGGACTTGGTAGATGGCGCAAGGGTGGGCTTTGCGTTTGGCGGTGCATTGTTAGAAGATGGTTCAGAGGTATGTCTGCCTGAGCCTTTAATGAGTGAGTTACTGGCTAATCCTGAAAAGGAATGGGTGGTTGAACGTGTAGATGATGATAGCTTGAGCTATAGACTATTGGATGAGAATAACAATCCGATAGTGTTTAGTAACTACAAGATCAATGTGGGTACGGAGAATGAAACGGAGGTATCTCCGAAGGGTACGGTCATGTTTAAGTGGAAAGCGAACACGGATTCAGCCTTGATAAGCTGGAACGTGGAGAATAACACGATTACTGTACCGAATACTGTGACTTTAGAAGATAATCAGGTCGTATGGTTTAGCGGTATTGACCCTGATATGCACTACTACAGAGAGTTGCCAGCAGGTACGTCACACTTGCCATACCATGACCCTGTGAGTGTAGGGAACGAGTGGAATAAGCCTTGGGGCAGAACTGTAAGAGGCAGTGCGTTTGTGCCTTTATGGTTGCCGAGACAGTGTTATACACACTATGGATGGTCACAGAATGGAAGTGGCCCACAGTTTTTAGCCAGACCGAAAGCAGGGACACCGAACGAGTATGAGATTTATGATCTGAATGGACATAAGCTGACGATTACAAACGCAGGGGTAGCGAATTGCTGGCTGTGCTGGTCAAAGGAAGGGGATAAGGACAACTACGGTACGAGAGAACAGCGGTCTATCATGTTGTTTATGGAAGATATGAAGGTAGCGGGCGAGGTGATAGAGCTAGTTGACCCTGTAAAGGTGATATTACAGATGAAAATGACTGTGGTTGTGGAGGATGCTGTGACGGTATCGGAATTGGAAACACAGATACAAGAGGTGTTGCAGGGACGGATAAAGAGGCTGGGCAAGACGTTCCGACCTGGTGAAGTGGTTGCAGAAGTAAGTAAGTTACAGGGTGTTAAGCGTGTGTACCTGAAATATCCGACCAGCGATAAGGAATTGGACTATAACCAGTACATTGGGTTTGATGAAGGAACGTATCTGGACTTGAGGATAAGGGAGGCTATTTTCGGGGATATAAACCATTACATAGCACCGTTAGACTTGAATATAACTACGAATGAGAGTACAATAGTGGATATGGTTCCTGATGCCACAAAGGGTTACTATGAGGAGATTTAATAATGTCTGAGCCGTATTTTATAAAAGCTGGTGCAATAGGTATTATAAGGACGTATGAGAACGAGCCTGTAACACTGGATATTTATGCGACCTGTGCGGAAGCGAATCCAGAGGAGACAGACATTAAAGATACCAGAACACCAGAGGAGATTGAAGCGGATAGATATAAGGCATTAGAGAACCTGACGCTGGACTTGAGTGTTACGTCTGCGTATGAGGATAAGGAATCGTATGTCAATCATGTGTTTGGCAGACGTTTAGTCCCTGATGGCGGTCTGGATTATGAGCTAGTGGAAGTGACTACACTGGATAACAGACTGTGTAACCATTACAAGGTGACAGTAACACCGTTAAGGGAACGGTATGGTGCAGCGGGTATTAAGATTGTTATAGAGGATTATAACCAAGAAGAGGTAGAGTATTCAGAGCCATATAGCGGTGATGAATCGGGGTACATAGCGATTTACTGGCAGAGGGTGGATGCTTCTCCCAGAATGACCGACTTGAAGGATGTGGTTATTGGCAAGGATAGGTTGTCGGGGGTGTTTGAGTTTAAGGTGATGGATGAGGAATCAGACTCGAAAGACCTGATCGTGGATATGCGACCCAAGACAGAGGGCATTATCCAGAGCATCCAGCAGACCACACCGCTTGAACCGATCAAGAACGGTTATGTGCGCCCAGGCTGGACTTATAAGGTAAAGGGTGGCACGGAGATACTTTATTCCAGCAAGATATACACGGCTGGCAGTACGTTTAAGGGGTTAGAGAATTATAAGACGTGGAGCAAGACCGATAAGAGTACAGGCGAGGAAGAGGTCTTTGAGATAGACGGTATCACGAGAGCCTATCAGATCATGCCTGAGCAGGGAGCGACTGGAAGCACTGAGGTAGAAGTGACTATAGCGGACAGGATGACGGTTGACTACTATGACGTGATACACTATCTTGGTTTCGCTAAACATTTTAAGACGATCTATGACGGTGAGAGCTTCTGGGTAGCAGACGCACAGGGCTATGGTGTGATACAGCCTGACCCTTATGCGGATGTAATAAATTGGGGACAGAAGTATGTAGCGACTGGCACAGTACACCGTGATATGGTGATAGGTACTGTAAGCGCAGGGACTTTTATCGTAACGGTTGGCTATGGTACGGTGACGTTTTCGGGCGAGGAAGAGGGTGAACCTGATGTGATAAAGCCGTTAGCGTATATCTGTTTTGGTAGATTCCCAGAGGTAAAAGTGCCTACAGGTGCGTTGACCCCTGTGTTTAAGGATAAGAATGGGAATTATCTGTACGATGTAGCGTTTTACGGTGTCAGTTATGGTGCAAGTGAAATGGCTACGGATACACGCTTTGTAGCGGTTGGCACTAAGAAGGTGAATGGTGTTACTTATGGTGTGGTGTATAGCTCGAAGGATGTGAGGAATTGGGAGGAGGAAGCCATACTGGACGCTGGTGCGGTGTTACAGTGTGTGGATTACTCGAATGGTTACTTTGTAGCAGCAGGGTATAAAGAGGGGTATGGTACAGTTATTTATTCCAGTTCAAAGGAAGGTGTGTGGAAGGAGATCAATCAGACATTCAGCAGAAGGGTGTTTGCGCTGGATAGCACGTCTCCTGAGTATTACATAGACGATGTAACGAGTCTGACCCACTTAGGAGATACGTTCATTTTAACTGGTTCAGTAAGACATAAGGTTTCAGGTGGTTACGTTCCAGATGCTTATAGTACGGTGGTGATGTATGGTAGTGCGTATGGAGACTGGACAGCGGAGAAGATACCCTGGGGACGTGGCTGGTTAGTGGGGTTGACGAATGCAGGTGATTTCGTGTTGGGCGTGGGTAACGATTACACAGCGGTGCTGATAACGCCTGATATGAGGTTTTACAATCAATGGTACACGAATAAGGATACTGTACCAACTAGCCCTTATGTGCTGAACAGTGTAGCGTTTGGCGGTGGGTTGATCTTTGGCGTGGGTGATGGCCGTATAGGATTCCTGAGCAGTACGTCTATACGGTTGACTGAGGGCAGTTTTGTTACTACGGTTACGGATTGGTGGGAGAGCAAGGACTTTCTACCTAGTGCGATCAGAGAGCATCCGCTGTTCGCAAAGACGGCAGAGTTGCTGGATTATCTTGTCACTCAAGGACATATACAGAACATGATTAAAGTGGATAATCTCTATGAAGGGAAGTCTATCCACTTTGACGAGAATTATTTAACGAACCTACTGACGGATGATTCTTTCAGGGCGTTAGATATTGCACAAGATAATAAGGAGACGTTAGCGGTTATAGCAGCGAACATATACAACATAAAAGGAACGGTGAGGGGGTTGAAGTATATGTTGAGTCTGTTAAGTGTGGCTGGTCAGACATTGGATGCGGACGTTTATGATTGGGTGTATGTCAATAAGAACTTGGAAGAGTTTAATTTGGCACAGCCTTTAGATGCTTGTACGGTGTTGGTAAAGGTGAAAGTGCCTCTGAGCATACACTTGGATGAAGCGTTAGAGCATAGACTGGTGGAGATCATGCAGAGCTTTTTCTGGATATGTGCTAACATAGTATTTAACTGGACAAGAACGATTGAGACCGATGTTGAGTTTCACGACTTGTTTGACGCACAAGAGGAGATTCCACCGTTTGAGGATAGCTGGCCGTTCGGGAGACCGTTTGACCTTCTGAAATATGATGATATGGAGGGGTGGGTTGATATTGTTAGTGTGTTCGAGGATAGCATTGGTGATATTAGCTGGGAAGCGGACTTAGCAACGCCAGTGGATATTAAAGAGGATTTGGGGGTTTATGACGGTCTGGCGTTTCGGAATAGCTGGTTAGATACGCAAGAGCCGACAGATGATGATATACTGATTGACACGAAGCTGTGGTGTCGTGAATGGGTGAATGAAAACAGCGACTCATGGAGTGACTATTTTGATTGGGTCAGTGCTGATATTGACTGGCAAACCTCTTTTGAGGTGTGGGATTTATTCTCTTTGGAAGAGAGCAGCGGGTTTATTACAGAGTTATCGGATGAGGTCGAGATTGATGTGGTGCTGGAAATGGATTTCCCGATGTCGTTCAGTGATTGGACGGAATCGGTGGAGGATAGTGTTGAGTTTGATATTGAGCCGTTTATCGAGGATGCACTGGATATAAGCTGGTGCAGTATGGGTACAGTGTGGGTATCACTGGAAGGATGGAGTGACGAGGTTACGATTGACGGCGATATACTCACTATGGAAGAGCAGGTCACAAGCTGGGCTGAATCGTTCCCTGATGCGATAGTCAGCTACGATATGGACTTGTCACTGGATGAGTGGATTGACTATGCCTTTGAAGGTTCGGTGTACTTGTGGGAAGATACAAAGGTGGGCGGTGGCAGTGATGGTATGTTCGTAACCAGTGTGATATATGACGATGAACTGGATATTTCAGCGGATTGGGGTATTTATCACAGTGACTATTTCCCTGTGAGTGATGGTCATGTGGATTTCACCTCTGGAATGAAGGTCGAGCTTGATGACGAATTAGAGATAACGTCATGGCTGCTAATTGCCTATATTACAACGTACCCCGAATATGGAATTGATTTGATTTGGGGTTCCTTTGAATACGGCACAGAGGAGTATGAGGTTAGGATTTTGAGCTAAATTTAACTATAAACATACGAGTATGGAAGATAGAGTAATAACGGTTGATGCGAATAACAGCGCATTACATGAGAGTGTCCAGGAATATGCGTTAAAAATGCGTGGTCATGTGCGTATTCTTGTGGATGACGAAGAGAAAGGGAGTTATGTCCACTTTGATGACCATAACATTATCGTGAATGGTGCTAAGAAAGTCATGGCGGTAATGATTGCAAAGGGCGATAACTCCTATAAGATCAGTGGTCTCGAATTGGGTACAGGTCACACGAACAGCAGCATTCTGGACGTGACAGCACCGCAAGCGAATGAGACACACTTGGCGACCCCGATGAGTCCGAGAACATGGATTCCTGTGGGGAATAACTATTCTCCTGATTCACTGAATAATAACGGTATCGCTAAGTTCACGTTTGTTCTGGCGAAGGGTGCTGGTAACGGTGATGGCGTGGTTGCCTATACCGAAGCTGGTCTGTGGGCAGTGGGCGACCCTGACTCGACAGGTGCGACTTTGTTTGCGCTTGAGACGTTCCCTGCGTTGATTAAGAACAACTCAAGGCAGATCACATTTGAGTGGTCTATTATATTCTAAGTAATTAGGAGATAGGCATTTGAGAGTTCCGATTTGTCTATTTGAAAGAGAGGACTTAGTTTATCTGCGTGATAGACTAGGCCCTCTTCGTACACGGAACGGTTGCCTGGTGTTCACCAGTGGCGAGTGGAGGCGTGTGTTGAACTGGACAGGTACGGGCTTGTCGGAGAGAGAAAAAGCACAGAAACGATTATCTCTTCGGTTAAGTGCAGAGTTTATGGAGCAAAAGAAGAGGGGTGCAGACAGAAGCACTCTTTTTCGTATAGCTGAAAGCATATTGAGATACGAGCCAGAGGTGGGCGAGTGGTTATTAGCTAGGATGGACAATAGCAAATAATGGCGACATGGCATAATGTACTTTCGTATGTATATAATGGAGAATCGGCTACGGGAATTGGAGAACCCGCTGACCCTGGTTCCCCGTTAGGTACTGCGAACAGAACCAGTATTGAGTTATTAGACAATGATAACTGGTTACTGGAAAATTTTAGTAATTATGCTGCGTTAGCAGGTGCTACGTTTCAGGGTATGGTAACATTAGCATTAGACCCTGTGCAAGACCTTGACGCAGTGACAAAGCGGTATGCGGACACGAAAGCAAAGCCATTACGATTTGACTTTACTACCGCACAGGATGAGTGGGTATGTACGCATAATTTGAACAGAGAAGTGAGTGTGACGGCGTTGGACGAGGACGGAGATCAGATATTTGGCGGTGTGAGCGTGATAGATAGTAATAATATCAAGATAAACTTCTGCGTACCATTGAGGGGAACCGTATATATCGTGTAAAATATAAGGAATTTAAGGTATGTCCACGACAGTAAAATACTATCAATCAATTACATTATTGGGTGGTGCAGAATTGCAGAACCCAAGAATCCACAACATTGACACCGAGCATGAACCGACAACAGCGTATATCGGTCAGATGTACTATAACACGGATGAATCCTGTTTGTACGTCTGTTACCAGACTTCGCCCACAGTAAAATGGAAAAAGGTAGGTTCAGGGGGTGCAATAGTAGAAGCGGATAGCAGTGTAACGAATCCAGCAATCAATGTAAATTCTTCTGCTGGAACTGATGGTATAACGACTTATAAGCTAAGTGTTCAGAGTTTAGCGAACAGTAATATATCGAATAACGCAGCAATAGCTTGGAGCAAGCTGGCTACAGGAACAGCGAGCAGGTTAGCGGTGACGAATGGAAGCGGTGTACTGACGACTTCACCGTTTACAGTGGGTGCAGGTGGAACGGGTGTAGCGGGTACGATCAATGTAGCTGGGTATCGGGTGACGAATGTGGCTGACCCGATAGATGGAACGGATGCAATCAATTTTACAACATTAAAGGCGTGGTTTAGTGGGAATGTGGATATACATGAGCCTTGTGATGTGGCTACTACGGGGAACATTGCGCTGACAGGCGATTCAGTGCCTACTACGTTTGACGGTATTGATCTGACAGTAGGCGGTGGTTCTACGACTAGGATTTTGGTATGGCAACAGACTAACCCTGTGCAGAATGGTATCTACGATTGGACGTATAACTCTAGCACGGGCAAAGCGACCATGACTCGTTCCAGTGATTGTAATGAGAACACGGAGCTTTACCCTGGTTCCACGACCTATGTTATCAATGGTAACGTCTATGGGGCAACGGGTTTCGTGCAGAAAGACCAAGGTTCAGGTGTAGGTGGTGCGATTGGGATTGGGTCAGAGGCGAATAATTGGGTAGAGAATTATTCTATAGCTAAGATCAATGCAGGTGCAGGTTTAACAAGAGTGGGGAACACTATATCGGTAAACCCGAATAGCACGTTAGAGATAGACACGAACAGTAAGGTGGGTTTGGCTACTGTAACAGTGACTACTACTGGTTCAGGTGCAAGCAATACGACACCGACATTGACAGTGGATGACTATGGCAGGGTGTCTGCTATAACTTACAATGCTATTAAGATTGCTGCTGGGGATATAACAAGCGGTGTTTTAGGTAGAGCAAGAGGCGGTACGGGCATTGCTACGGTGGCAAAAGGTGATATTTTGTATGGCAGTGCAGCGAATACTTGGGGTAGATTAGCTATTGGTGGGACTTCTTATGCAGGGACAATTCTTTATAATACAGGAGAAGTGCCTGAGTGGAAAACATTGAATGATGCTGGCATTGCGAGTAAAGACCATACACACCAGATAACAAACTTGCAGATTGGTGATGCTGGGTTAAATTCTAATTTAACAAGACAGTTTTTGCGGAAACAGTTGTCAGGTGCAGGTTCTACTTCAACACCAGAATGGTCTTATATAGATGCGTTAGACTTGTTCTATTGTAACTCTGTAGGTGGTGTTCCAGTACAGGACACAACACAGAATGGTTTACTTGTGTTAGAGGGAGGGCAGGGTCATTGGTTGACAACAGACCAGCCAGGCTCGGCACATGGGGCGTTGTTCTTGGGTATAGTATCCTCAACGTCAGGTTCGACTTCACCAGACCAGTTTAGTATTTTAGATTTTGATGAGTATGTAGCGGAATACTTGACAGGGTTAGGCACATCAGGTGTGGTCAGAGTGGATAACGGTACAGTGTCGCTTGGGCAAGTTTCATTGGGTTCTACAACAGATGTGACGGGTATCTTACCGTTAGCGAATGGCGGTACAAACAAGAATCTGTCTAGTGCTACGAATTATGGAGTGGTGTATAAAGCGAGTGATGGTTTAGCGGTTACAGGCGCAGGTACAGCGAATTATCCGTTAGTGGGTAAGGGTTCGGCTGCACCTGGATGGGCGAGCTATGCGTTACCTGCTTCGCTGACGGCGAACACGATATTGACGGTTGGGTCGAGTACGACAGCGGTGGGCTGTACGAATGTGTTGCCGTTCACGGTTGGAATTGAACAGGGCGGTACAGGTGCAACTACAGAGGCTTCTGCTAGAGCTAACCTGCACATTCCAAGGTATTTCTCACAACAGATAACAGACTGGACGACACAGGATTATACTGTTACACATAATTTGGGTTCGTCTAAAGCTCTTGTTCAGCTATATGAACAAAATAGTACGGATAACACTAAGTGGGAGAAGGTAGATGTGGGGTTGACGGTTACATCGAACACTATTATACTCTCTTCGGCGAAGGCTGGCATAATGAGTGGAAAGACGTTATTGGTGACTGCCGTACTTATTGAAGCATAAACTCTATGGGTAGAACAGTTTATACAGATGTACTGGTAAGAGGCTACCAGAATGTTGGTTATGAAACTATACAGGATAACGCACGTCTGGATGTGGCGGGCGGTGATTCAGGTATAGCACCGTTTAAGATTGGTGTAGGTGGGCTGACAACGGTTCCGAGACCAGGGGCGATTGAGAATGTGGGTGACGATATACTTTGGACGGACAGTTTTGGGGTGAGGCATTCACTCTTGAAAGCGGATTCCACAGTAGATAGCTCATTAGATGTACTGATGTATAGCAAAGCCTCTCTTGTGCGGAAAGAGGGGTATATGGGAGCGAGTGAGGGCTGGTATCGTATAGCCTCTACAAAGGTTTCCATAGGTGTAAACGAGGCAACGATTAGGTTTTACGAGAAGAGTTACGACTGCATTTTTGCGATCAAAGCGTGTATCAGCAAGAACCACACACCGACAATAGCGGTGGACGTATTGAGTGGTTTGAGTGAGGTAGGTGTTACGAAGGTCAGGTTGGTTTATACTACGGGGGATGTGAATGGGTACTATGCGTATGTGGAAGTGTATAAAGTCAGCGAAGCACCGATGTATGCAACAGTGGAGAGTGTAGAACCGCATGGGTGGGAGTTGTTACCACCTGTTATACCTGGTGGAGTGCCAGATGATTTTCTCACGAAAGAGATAACACTGGTAGAAGGTGCTGACTTTAACGGTATTGCAGCGTATGTGGTGAGTGAACCTGCCTTTGATGGTACTTACTTTATCACAGGTGTTCAGGAACCGAACGGAGTCCATAAGTACAGCTACGATGTGTATTTGGATGCGGGCGAGGGTAGTCTGAATAGTTTAAGGGTCAATACGGGGGTTTTAGATGTTACAGGGGAGATAAATGCTGCTTTGTTAAATTCAGGTGTGGTGCATGGGGATGATACAGGCATATTGTATAGTGGAAATGTACTGTTAGACAGTGAGGTAGAAGGTATTTTACCTGTTACGAATGGTGGCACAGGAAGGAGCAGTATAACGGCGGGTGCGTTGTTATATGGCAATGGAACGGGTGTGGCGAGTATGCTGGGGATAGGCTCTAATAACTATGTGCTGGTGAGTAATGGGAGCGCACCGACTTGGGCTGAAAAAGCACCGAACGCTACGAATGCGGATAAGGTGGGTATCACTTCTAGTACGGCAAAGTTACACGTTCTTGGGGTAGCTACGAATGCTAGTGGGAACACTACGATTTATAAAGATCAGAGCGTTACGGTGGAAGGTGGGACGGTTACAGCAACTACGTTTAGTGGGTCGTTAAGTGGTGGAACGGTATCATGTACGACTCTAACGGCTTCTAGTACAGTTACGTTTAGTGGATTGGGAACAGGTGTAGCACATTTAACCGCAGGGGTGTTAAGTGTAGGGGACGTGAATCTAGCTAACGAGGTGACTGGTACGTTACCAGTGGAAAGAGGTGGGACAGGAGCAACTACGTTTACAGCCTATAGGTTACTGGTTGGGAACGGTGCAAGTGCTGTGAGTACGTTGGGACAGGCTACAAGTAATTATGTTTTAGTAGGTAATGGAAACAGTGCTGTACCAACTTGGCAAGAGAAGGCTCCGAAAGCTACGGATGCAGATAATGCAAGCAATGTAGGTGTAGCCTCTACTTCGGCAAAGCTGTATGTGGCAGGTGTATTGACTTCTGCGAGTGGGAACAGTGCGGTTTATAAAGACCAGAGCGTTACAGTGGAAGGTGGAACGGTTACAGCAACTACGTTTAGTGGTTCATTGAATGGTGGTGCTATTTCGGGTACTACGTTGACCGTAAGCAGTACGGCTACTTTTAGCGGACTAGGAACAGGGGTTGCAAAGCTGGCGAACGGGGTTCTGAGTGCAGGGAGTGTGGATTTAGCCTCTAGTGAGGTGACAGGCACACTGGTTGTAACCAAGGGCGGTACGGGCATTGCTACGGTGGAAAAAGGTGATATTTTGTATGGCAGTGCAACAGATACATGGAATAAGTTAGCGATCGGTGGAACGAGTTATGCTGGCAGGGTGCTTTATAACACGGGTACATTGCCTGAGTGGAAAACATTGAGTGACGCAGGTATAGCGACTAAAGACCATAACCATGATGGAACCTATTTGAAGCTGGCTGGCGGTGAGTCTGTAACAGGATTGACGACTTTTACGAATGGTTTGACGGTATCGGGTGGGAATCTCACGGCGAATGCGGGTATATTCACCAGTGTTAAGGTGGGTGGGGGAGCTTTATTGAAGTATGCGGATAGTATGCTCAATATCAGGAATAGTGCAGATAGTGATTGGGCGAGCGTAAAGGTGGGGAATTTGACGGTGGAAGGTACGATCACTTATATCAATACACAAGACCTGAATGTGGCTGATAACATTATCACGCTGAACAGTGACGTGACAGGCACACCGTCTGAGAATGGCGGTATTGAGATCAAGAGAGGTACAAGCACGAATGCGAGCTTGCTGTGGGATGAGAGCAATGATGTATGGAAGTGTGGTTTGGTCGGCAGTGAAAGCATTATTGTAACGGCTGCGAATTACACGGATTATGTAAAGAATGGTAGCTTGTATTTGCAAGCGAATGGTTCAGGTGTAGCGACATTTACGGCTAACCAGAGTGGGAACACTACGCTGAACATTGGGACAGGTTCAAGCAATGGTACGATTTCAGTAGGCGGTTCTGATGTAGCGGTGAAAGGGTTAGGCAGTAATGCTTATAATAGTACGGCGTATTTACCGTTAGCAGGGTTAGCTACTGTAACGGGTTTAACTACTTTTTCAGGTGGTTTATATATTGAAGTACAAGAGGGAACTTATGTGTCGGGTATGACCCAGACAAAGACAATCACTTTTGAAACAACCTCTTCTTCAAGTAGTTACTATTATCCATACCTGAGAGGGCTGACGTATGGCAATCATGTATGGAATTGGGGTGGGTATCAGAATCTAGTAGGTGTGTGGGGGTACTTTGCTGGACGTACAGCGAACAGTTACGATTGGAGGACTGTTTGGGATGTCAGCACAGGAAACTTGACTCATACGAAAGGTGTGACTGTATCGGGCATAGCTACGTTTGGGAGTAGTGTGGGGGTAGCCAGTGCATTGACGGTGGGGACTACGTTGAGTGTGACAGGTGCGACTACATTGACAGGGAACCTCACAGCGAATGGTATATCTACCATAGCGGACTTGAGACCGACCTTATTGACGTTGCCTGTGGTGAGCTTGCCGAACACTACTGTGTCAGGCCGTATCGAGAACGATGGGAGTTACTTGTACTTTACGGACAGTGGTTTAACACGGCATAAGCTGTTATTTGCCGAGGATAACAGTGTGGAGATAGCTGCGATATGGAATGATCTGGATGAACTACGGTTCAGGGCTATGGGCGAGCGCATGGAAGGTACGTTACCCGCAGTAGTGGGCTGGTATCGTATCGCTACGTTAGAGGGCAGAGCTAGTGCTAATGGCTTGTTCCGTGTGAGTGATATTCTGGGTGGGAGTGAGGTTCTGTTTTCGGCTAGTGTGGGTGTGGGTTCTAATGGAAGTTTAGTACAGATAGGTGGAAGCGGAACTACGATAAGCAAGGTCAGGATTGCCTATAGCGGTGCGTATGCTTTCTTGGAGATATATAACCCGACTGTGACTGCAAGACTGATTAGCGTGGAAGCGATAGGTCAAGTGGGTTGGAGGTTGACCCCTGGTATTAAGGGCGGTGCGCCTACGAACTATAACATAGTGGAGTTGACCTTCCACAGCAATGCGCTGGTGGCTAACTACATATATGGTGATGGCAGTAACTTGACGAACGTGTCAGGTGGTTCGTTCTCTGGTGTATTGAGCGTAACACACGGCGGTACGGGCATGAGCAGTTTTGTAGCAGGTGACTTGTTATATGCAAGCTCGACTGATACGTTTGTTCCGTTGGGTATAGGTTCTACAGCTACAATACTTTATAGCAATGGTATTATACCAAGTTGGAAAACTCCGAATGATGCTGGTATCGTGATAAAGGCTGGCAGCACATGGACAGGTGTTATGACTGCTTGGGGTTCACAGTACACCGATAGCAGGTCGGGTGCGCTGAACATGAACAACAGCAACATCTATGGTGTGAACAGTGTGATCTTTGCGGATAAATGCGATAACAGTGCGGAGGGCTTGCAATGGTACAGGGACACCACTACGGTGGATAGTGTCTGGGTGAAGGATGGTGTGATGTATCTGACACCGAATAGGACGTTTGGCAGTACAGGCACGGATTATGTGTTTATCCATTCTGGTAACTATACGGACTATGTAAAGGATGGAACACTGCATTTACAGGCAAGCGGAACTGATGTAAGGACATTCACAGCTAACCAGACAGGTGCAACTACGTTTAACATTGGAACAGGCTCAAGTAATGGTACAATATCAGTAGCAGGTACAGACGTTCCAGTTAAGGGCTTAGGCAGTAATGCTTATACGTCAACGGCTTATTTGCCGTTAGGAGGTGGAACCATGACGGGCGTTGTGACCTTTGATAGTGGTGGGACTTCTGAGCTTTCAGTGTATTTTGACACGAACAGAAAGAAAGCGAACGGGGGAGGTTGGGCTTACTCGCCTATACGGTTCAGGGATAATGCGGACGAGACGTTTTTCCAGATTGGTGCGTTTGGGTCAAGTGCGACATTCAATTATGCGTTTCTGGGTGTAAACGCTTATGATTCAGCAAATAATCTGCGTATATACAGTGATGGTGTGAAGTGGGGAACGAACACGATCATTCATGCAGGGAATTACACGTCTTATGTAAAGGATGGAACATTGCATTTACAGGCAAGTGGAACCGATGTAACGACTTTTACAGCGAACCAGACGGGTGCAGCGACCTTTAATATAGCAACGGGTTCGAGTAATGGCACGATTTCAGTGGGTGGGACTGATGTGTCTGTGTATGGGTTAGGGACACACGCCTTTGATAGTACGTCTTATTTGCCTACAGGTGGGGGTACTATGACAGGTGTGTTGAAGCTGAACGGTACATATATCGCTGAGAATGGTGGAGTGGGCTTGCTGGCTTATAAAATATCCTCTTTGACAGGTGCATCTAATACACAGTGGGTAGTGGGTGCGAATGACGTTCAGGGCGTGATAAGGTCAAGTAACACTGATCTGATACACTATAAGAACGGTGTGGGCAGTACGGTGATATTGGATGCAAGTAACTTTAATACTTATGCACCAACATTGCTGGGTACAGGAGCGAGTGGAACTTGGGGTATAGATATATCTGGCACAGCGAGCTATGTGAGTTCTGCGGTGAAAACGGCTAGTGGAACGTATTATATGTTGGGAGCGACTACGGCAAGTGGAGCAGTGGGGTATAGTACGGGTATTTACTTTAACCCTAGTACGAACACAATAACGGCTACAAAGTTTAGTGGTGAAGCAACGAATGTAAGTACGGGTTCTGATACTTCTAACTCGCTGTATTTGGTGGGGGTTAAGAACGGTGCAACTACTACGTTAAAATACGATTCCAGCGTATATGTTCAAGGTGGGAAAGTGGGAGCCACTACGTTTATCGGGTATCTGAATGGAAATGCGGACAGTGCTGATTATGCCACAAGTGCAGGTTCAGCTACAAGTGCGGGTACAGCGACTACAGCGACTAATGTGAGTGGTGGAACGGTATCCTGTACGACACTGACAGCGAGCAGTACGGTTAAGTTTACAGGGATTACAACTACTGGACTATTGAATATAACGAGCGGAACAGTGGGTGTAACGACTCTATTGAGTGTAGATTATTTGCCTGTAGGTAGTGGGAGTACACAAGTAGCAGCGGGCAATCATGGACACTTATATGCGTTAAGTTCCAGTGATGGAGGCAGTGCAACTTATGTAAATACTACCTCTGATACGACTAACACGCTGTATGTGACTGGTGTTCAAGCAGGTGCAACTACTTCGTTAAAGTACGATTCCAGTGTAACAGTGGCAGGGGGTACGATCACGGCCCCTACAGGGGCTATCAATAAGATTTTTGTAGGAACGACAAGCACGGTTAAGGCAACAGGTGTGTCATTCTGGCAGACACCTACTAGCGGACGACCTGATTGGCAGATATACATGGCGAATGCAAGCACTACTGCTTGTGGTGTGAATGCAAAGATCACCGCACCTAGTGGAACCTATGTAACGGGCTATGCGCTGAGGAGTGTTGTTCAGAATACGGCTAACTACGGATGGACTTGGGAGAAGTGTGCGAGTACAGCGAACACGACCGTAACACCGACAATAGTAGCTGAGTTGCGGAATGACGGTATATTTAAGGCAGCGGGTTTTGTGGGTGCAGGTACGTCTATAACGAACCTGAATGCGGATAATTTGGCTTCTGGTGTTGTGGCAGTAGGCAGAGGTGGTCTTGGCACTACAACGGGTATTACGGGTCTTATAGTAGGCTCTGGGAGTGCATACACTGGATTAGCTACGAATAGCACTACGACTAAGTACGTTGTATGGAAGGGTAGTACAAGTTCGTTTGACTTTATGGAACCTGAGACGGTTTCTACACCGCCTATAAACCAGTTGGATAGTGGAAGCACCCAAACGAATTATGTTCTGGTAGTGGGAGCAGGGAATACTTACGCACCGACATGGGTGGAATACGCACCGAAAGCGACAGATGCCACTAATGCAAGCAAGTTGTCTGTGGTGAAAGATACATCCAACACGTTATACTTGTTAGGTGTGACTACTGCAACGGCGACAGCGGGGCCTAAATCGGTGGTTGCAGATACAAGTGTGTATGTGCAGGGTGGAACGCTTACTATGTCAGGTGATCTAACGCTGACAGCAGGTAATGAAAACAGGTATCTTAATTTTCAATATACCAGTACAGGGTATGACTGGCGAATTGGTTATGAGGGTAGTGGTTCAGGTAATGCGAATTATTTGGTTATTGAGTCTGATGGTACTGCGGGTACTACTTGGAGTAAAGTGCTAAGAATGGGTTTGGTTGACCATGAAGCTACGTTTTATGGTACAGTACAGCCTGATGAGACTAATAGTAGAAACTTAGGTACTAGCTCATTGAAGTGGTCTAATGTGTATGCCACTAATTTGAATGGTAATTTAGTAGGGGGTACTATTTCAGGTACTACTTTAACAGCGAGTAGTACGGTTAAGTTTACAGGTATTACAACTACAGGTATCTTAAAGATAACGAGCGGTACAGTGGGTGTAACTACTGTGATAGGAGTGGATTATCTTCCTGTGGGAAGCGGAAGCACCCAGGTTGCAGCGGGCAATCACGGACATAACTATGCTTTAAGTAGCTCTGACGGTGGGAGCGCAACTTATGTGAATACAGGCAGCAGTGCAGATACGTCTGATACATTGTATTTATTAGGTGTAAAAAGTGGTGCATTGACTACAGTGAGGTATAATACGGGGCTTACCATGAAGAATGGAACCTTGACGGGTAGTTTGAGTGGGAATGCCTCAAGTGCGACAAAGCTGGCTAGTGGTGTGAGTGTGACTCTTACGGGTGCGGTTACGGGTACAGTGACTTCATGGGATGGTTCTGGGAATCTGTCTGTAGCCACTACGTTAAGTAGCCATGCGCATGGTGCAGGTGATATAACATCTGGTACGTTACCTGTGGCAAGGGGTGGAACAGGAGCGACTACATTGACAGGTGTACTGATTGGGAATGGGACGAATGCGATAGGAGCGACAAGTGGTTCGTCAGCAGGGCAGTATTTGTATTATAATGGAACGGGTTATGGATTTACCAGTATATCCGTGTCGAATGTGACGACTACGGAGAACACATCTAATGACTTGTATCTGTTAGGTGTAAAGAGTACGGCCACGACTGCGTTATTGTATAATAGTGGGTTGTCCATGAAGAACGGCACACTGACTGGTACGTTGTCGGGTACAGCGACAGGGGTAGCAAGGGCAACATCGTCAAACCTAAACTCAGAGACATTACTGAATGGATTTTTAGAGCAGTATATACTCAAGGTAAACTCATGGAATGGGATAGCGACTACAAGCACATACTACCCAGGTGTAACTGATGGTGTGATTATATCGGCTGGAAGTTATTACAGTGGTTATGGGTTCCAGATCGCAGTGGATGATGACAACACGGGATTCATTGCTTTGAGGCAGAGGAGTTCTAATAGTGCTTGGGGTGCTTGGAGGCGGTTTGCTATGGGTGATGGTACAGGTGCAGGTGGGACATGGGGTATAAATATATCTGGGAATGCTGCAACAGCTACATATCCGACTGTAACAGGTGTTGTAACGACAGGAACAGGGTCAAGCACACCTTATTATTTAACAGGGGTGGAGACCTTTGGAAATGCTGGAACAGGGGCGACAAGAGTGTTAAAATCAACAAAGCTGGTGACATGGACAGGTGCAGGTGCGTTATCTGCTGTGTCTCTTACATTATCAGGTGTGAAGAGTGGTGTGATGATTACAGACTCGAATGGTGTTGTATCTAAGTTACAGTATTCCAGTGGAACCGCTGGGCAGGTGTTGGCTTTGAATGATGCTGGCACAGGTGTTACATGGGTGAATCAGGGTAGTGGGGGCGGTATTGATACAGGGGGTAATTATAATTGGACAGGTGTAAATACCTTCTCTGGGTCGCTGTATGTGGGTGCTGGCACAGGGTTATTATCTGTTTCAGATGGTTTGGTATCTCCCGTAAGTTCTATTTCGTATGGATATGTTAGCGGTATAGTTGGTAATGGAGCTAATCAGATAGCAGCGGGTGTCCATACACACGCAGCTTATATCAATAAGGATGGTTCAGTTAGCTTTACTTATCCGTATGGTAAGTGGGAGTCTTATTCTAGGGGTGTGTATAATTGTTTAGCATCTTATAGGGGTACGTCAGCTAGTCAATCAGGTCAGGTACAGGTTAAGCTAGGTGTAATAGCTGTAGCTACGACTGCGAATTATGCTTTGATACGAACTATAAGGATAGTTGTTTTTGATAAGAACCCTGATAATTCTGGGGAGATTATTGTTTCTGGGTATATAGTGAGTAATACTTGGAATAAGGTAAATGTGTTCAAGAGCAATCCTAATATGCCAGAAGTGAGTATGGTATATTCTACTACTTCAGGTGATGTATTTCCTTATATACTTATAGGTAGTACAAGTACGTCATGGAATTATGTATATGTGGCTGTATTAGAGGATATATTTAATTCACATCATAATACTACCTACGCAGCGGAAAGAACTGGATGGACTGTTACGGTATCAAGTTCTGCTAAAAGTGGAAATACAGTGTTAGATACTGAAATAAAGAGGTATGAGGGTGTTCCTCAACCTGTGTCTGGGGATGACGGTAAGTATTTGAAGTATGAGACTGGTACAGGTTTAACATGGGCTACAGTAAGTAGTGGTTCTGGGAGTGTAGCTCACTTGTACGATATTGGTGATGTGACTATAACAAGTCCAGGTGCGTATGCGTTACTGTATTACGATACTTCTGGGACAACACCGCAATGGAAAAATTTAACTGCACCTAGCACAAATAATACTTATTTGAGGTATAATACAACTAATGGATTGGAGTGGGTTACAGTGAGTGGCGGAGGTGGTGGAACTGTAGAGCATTTAGATGATATTGGTGATGTTGGTGTTACGACAGCTAAGAAGGGTGATCTATTGCTTTATAATGGAACAGAGTGGGAGAATCTGCCAGGCCCGACAGGTACACGAATTTTGAGGGCGACATATAGTTCTACTACTCAAGAGGTAACTGTGGGCTGGGGGACTACTGCACCAGCAGCGTCAAGTGCGACACAGGTATATACTAATGTTAGAGCAGCTACTAATACAGCAAAGAATTATTTAGTAGGAGTTGTTTCTTCTACAAGTGGAATGGTTGCGGGGAATAAATCACTCTATACTAACGGGGGGATGAGTGTTTACTTTACAGGTGCTGGTGAGGTAGGGTTTAACTCGTTGAAGTTGAACGGAAACGCAGGTACGGCTGGACAGGTGCTTGGTGTGAATAGTGATGGTACAGGGGTGGAGTGGGTTCCTCCTGGTGTATTTAAGACTGTGTTAGTGGATTGTACCGGTTCAGGCACTACAGACGTAACTTTACAAGCTGGTAATGCGTATCTGTTTTATACTTCAAGTACGGGTAAGACCGAAGTGACTGCTTATTTACCTACTACATATAGTGGGATTATAATACTAATTGTACCTAGTACACAAAGAGCAAACGCTACTGATATGAAAATTAAGTTCAGTAGTAACCCCATATCGAGTATGTCTTTATATGATCTATCTGTTTGGACGAATCCTCCTGATGGAAATAACCATTATACTTCTGAACATACTATAGAAACAAAAGGGTATGCAGGTAGGAACATTATTCTAGTAGGAAACCCGTCTGGTACTTACGCTGGATGGTATGGGAATTTAACATAAAAATATATGTATAAACGATTATTGGTTAGAGGACATTGTGATGCGTATAGTGGTTATGGTCAGCTATTCCTGAACATGGTTCGGGGATTGCGTGATTATGGCTACGATCTGGTAGTACGACCCACTGCCATAGATGAGAAGTATGCGCCTTACCCAGAGGATGTAAAGCGGTTGTTATGGGACAGGGAACCGATGATACAGCGAGAGCTATTCATACACTTGCCCAGAGCGTTATATCCGAACAGGAAGGTGGTTCTCTGGTACACTATGTGGGAGAGTACACGGCTGCAATCACAGTGGGTAGAGTACATAGACAGTGCGAATGCTGTGATTGTACCTAGCACTTATAACGCTAATGTATTTAGTGCGAACGGAATACACCAGCCTATACATAAGATTCCATTGTTTATAGATGATGTGTATGAGTATAGGGAATATCCTAAGCGTAAAAAGTTTATCTTTGGAGCAGGGGGACGCACTACATACGGTGGGTGCAGGAAAGGCTTAGGGCGGTTGATGGAGCTATTCACTAAGGCGTTTCCTGATGAAAAGGATGTTGAGCTACAGATCAAGACGTTACCCGATACAGAACTGATGGAGTCTGCGGATAAGCGCATACATATAATAAGGGACTATTACACGGAACCACAGATGTTAGATTGGTACAAGAACCTGAATGCTTTTGTGTCTATCAGTACATCCGAAGGGTGGGGGTTTATGCAACACCAAGCTATGAAGGTGGGGCGACCGCTGATTAGTACGAACTATGCAGGTGTATCTGAGTATTTTGACGATACCTGTGGTTTAGCTCTGGATTATGAGTTTGAACAGGCGACCGATATATACAAGGATATGGGTATATGGGCAGTGCCTACAGAGGAGAGTATTATCCGTTGTATGCGTATTATGTATGGCAACAGAGAGCTTGCTAAGGTGATGGGTCAGAATGCCAGTGAAAGGGTGTCACAGTTTACCAGAGAAAGAACGATCACGGCATTGTCTAAGCTGATACAGAAGTACGATGTAGCCCGATGAAGTGTATTTGCATACCAGTCCGAGAGCGGTTTAGCTTGTTAGTACAGCTAGTAGAGAGCTTAGAGCCATTACAGCGGAAGGGCTGGACGGTTGTATTATGTATTGAGCCAGGGAGTGAGTTGATAAATAGGGTGTATGGTAAAAGGAACCCTGTTTACACACTGTTTAACACAGCGATATATGGTATAGGGTGGAACCATTACAGGGTGTTGGTGTATGCGTTTAACCAGTTACAGGCGGATATAGCTATGGTGATAGACGCAGATACGAAGCTGTTACCCGATGCGGTGAACCTAGCGGAATGGTTCTATCCCAGACGGAACGATTATCTGGGACTAAGTATGTTGTCCCCGAAGCTGGAAGATTCTTACCCACACCATGATGGGGCTTTAGTGGAGTGTGGTTTCTCGTCACGATTCCAGTTGACATTATCCAGTGAGATATGGTATAAATACATTCAGCCCGTATGGATGCGGAAGGGTTATTGGGATGAGGACTTTAGCGATGTGGTTAGACGCACAGGATTAAAGGTTGTGCATCCTGAAAAATCCCGACTGAGGTTGTACGGTCAAACGAATAGCAGGGTACTCAATGTTGAGGAACATGAGCGGATAGAAGAGAGGCTTGTCTGCTTCGAGGGGGATTCTGTTCGTGGGTACTATATGAAAGACCCTGTTATAGTGGAAAGAAGATAGCTATGGAATTAAAGTTAAAACGGAATCAAGTGTATGCCATGCACGGTGCATTGACTTCACTGGATAGAGTGGATAACCCAAACAGTGATAAGAAGGATAAGATCAGTTTCAGTACGAACACGACTTATGCCCTCTATAAGAACCTGAAACGTGTGACAGAGAAGTTCGAGGAGTACGAGAAAATCCGTAACTCTATTGTGCGCAAATACCTGAAAGACGGTGAGACTTCTCTGGACAAAGAAGCGGGCGAGAAAGCCACTAAGGAATGGAACGAGTTTGCGGAAGCAGAGGATTCCATTGAACTTTTTAAGATCAAGTTCAGCGATTTACAGGTTGAAAAGAACAAGATTCCTCTGAGTGTTCTGGTCAATCTGGGGGACATTATCATTGACGATAATGACCTTGAAAGTCAGTTGTATGCTGACGAGCGTAAGTCCACTGGTGAAGTGGGTCAAGAGGATTAGTCATAATTGGTTGGGAGGTGGTGGGCGAGAGTTCACCACCTTTTTTTAGTGCTATGGTTAAAACGGTTATATGTGTGTTAGTGTTCTTAGCCTGTGCTGGATGTAATAGTTATACGTTCAAGAGCAGCAGGTTAGCTAAGGTTGAGTCTCAATTAGAAGAGGCACAGAGACAGGTAACAGAGAAGCAGAGACAGTACACTACTGCCACAGTAGATGCTTTGACCGCTCCTGGGACACCATACACGAACGCTAACGTGATCGTGGCTACTGAGTATGCGAAGGGTGCGCAGAGCCTCGCTGGTATGCCGAACGAACGTCTGGATGTGGTTTCAGCTATTGAACAGGTGCGTGAAAAGGTGGACACTATAGACCAGAACACTACGAACCTACAGGCAGAGGTCAATAAGGTTTGGCTGGCTATAACGAACGGCAGTGTAGGCAGTATGAAAAAGGACATAGCCGATGCCAGTGCGTTACTGAAAAAGGTGGAAGAGCTAGAGGTGAAGGTTCAGAAAGCCGAGGATGCTTTGGTCTCTAAGGCTGCGTATGAGGAGAAGCAGGGTGTTAAGCGGTTTTGGCAGAAAACGGGCTTCTGGACGAAAATAGGCATTATAGCGGGCGGTATTATAGCCTTGTGTGTGTTTGTTCCAGCGGTGATTCCTGTGTTGGGTTCTCTGATTGGCTGGTTGATCGGTAAAATACCGACTTTGGTTAGCTTTGTGGGCGTGGTGGGCAAGAACACTTTTGATGCAGTGGTCGAGGGTGTAGGCAATGCGAAAAAGGCAGTTAAGAATACCTCTGTGGACAGTGTGGTTACTGAGGAGAAAGAGACCTATACACGGGCAGAAGTGGATGTGATGTTGGAAAGTATGAAGAGTAAGATAGAAAGTATATATGCGAATAACCTGCGGAATACGACTTCCGATGCGGATAAGGCAGTGATCGCTAGTAGAGAATTGCAGGTAGTGGATAGAGGAGTGACAGAGTAATGATATACGGATTAAAAGGGTTTCATTCATATTGGACTAAGCCACAGTTAGTTAAGCGTGGTAAAATAACCATGCAAGACTTTGAGATACTGACGATGGCGTTAAGTGCGTGTGTGTTCAGACGGTTAGGTTATCCGATGACACTGATAACGGACACGAAAGGCGCACAGTTTATGCAGAAAATAGGTGTATTACAGTGTTATGACAATGTATATACAACACTGGATAGACTGACAGGGGTGAATCCGAGCATCTTTTTCGCTGCGGGCAAGAACTTAGCGTATGAAATGATGACCACACCGTGCGTAAGTATTGATTTGGACGCAGTTGTGTGGAGAATGCCTGAGTTTGACGAGTTCAATACCGATTTAGTGGTGTTGCATGAGGATTTTATCGAGTGGGACTGTTACCATAGCTCGAAAGAATTGTATGGAGAGCTAGGATTTAAGTCTGATCTGTGGAATTGGGGTGTCAGACCGTTTAATGTAGCCGTGTTACTGTTTAACAACAGCTATTTAAGGACAGCATATACTTCTCTAAGCCAGATGTTTATGGAAAACTACTCACGGTTTTATTCCAGGGACTATTTACAGGAACAGAGCAAGGATATAGTCAAATACGGCAGACATCCAAGGGTATTTGAACAGATTTTCGCCGAACAACAGCTATTAGCCATGATAGCGAATAGGATGAAAGCGAAGGTATGCACAATAAGCTCCATAGATAAGGCTACAGACCATTTAATGAGCAATCCGCTAGTGACACATCTATGGGGAATAAAAACCGTTTATAGGTCAAATATGGAGGTTAAAGACGCACTTGTGACTGGATTGCTGAACACGCTGGGTAAAAACTATCCTGAGACACGGCGGTTGTGTAATTATGTGCGGAAGGTTTACTCCAAGAGCAACAGGGACACTGAGGGCGATATATTTGAGGGCAGTTTCCAGTTTAAGGACACACCTATAGCGGAGGACAGTTATTCCCACAGCATACCGTATCGGGATAGGATGATGAAGGTTTTAGACGTACAGGGTGAGGTTCTGGCGAGCGATATATGCTTCGGGTACAAGAGACCTGTGCGCAAGAATGGTGTGGTTGTAGTGGGTGAGAGTATATATTTGAGAGAAGGGGCTTTTTGCGTACTTCTAAGGGGCGGTAAAGCGGTGATAGTGAAAGCACCAGCTAACGCTATTAAGGATGGCGAGGGCTGGGTGAAAACGAAAGTGATTAAAAAAGTTAAGGAAGGAACACTATGACAGGTACTATTATAACAGTGGTTGTGATCGCTGTATTGGCGGTTATTCTGAGACAGACCATTATCAATAAGAACGCTGAATTGAAAGAGGCGTTTGATAAGTTGGACGCTGAGGTCAAAGAAAAGGTGAAAACCGTTGCGACTGAGGTAAAAGAGAAGGTCGAAGAGGCTAAAGCCAAAAAGACGACCAAGAAAAAAGATGCGGAATCTGAAAAATAAATGTAGAAAAAACGAGGGCTAGACGATATATATTAGATACTAGCCGATATGTGGCGTGGTTGGTATGAATGGGTTTCATAGTTATTTTGTCACCCCAAAGGTGAGACAAGGAAAGGTCAGGTTCGCTAAGTTCGAGCTATTGACTTGGGTTGCGAGTGCCGTGCAGTGGAAAAAGCTGTATGGCGGGCTTGATTTTATTACAGATGCAGATGGTTTGCAGGTGATAAGCAAGCTCGGTCTGGGCGGGTTGTACGATTCCATTAAGGTATTGGACACACCGTTTAAGAAAATCAATCCAAGCGTGTTCTGGGCAGCGGGTAAGATCGTGGCTATGAAACACTATGTGGGCTTCGAGGATGTGTATTCAGTGGACACGGACTGCATACTCTGGAAGCACATGAAGCAGAAGAGTGGGTTGGCATTGGTGGGATTGAATTATGATAATCCAGAGTTCTATAAGATCGTGACTGAGCGATACAGGGATGATCTGAAAGGCTGGGGGTTGAATAATAAGCCTATCAATGCAGCCATACTCGGTTTTAACGGTTATTGTGGGGATGGAAGTCTCCTAGATGTGTTTACGTCTGTGAGCTTAAAGTTCATGGAAACGGTGTCAAGACGTGATAACTTGGACAGCGCAAGCATGATATTTGCAGAACAGAAGTTATCCGCTGAGGTATGCAGCCAGATGGGATTGGATTATGGTGTGTTATGTCATGCGGATGCCAGCACAGGATACCATATTGACTGTGGAGATATACCGTATATAACACACTTATGGGACACCAAAGA
>Ga0310690_10002747_pt1 | contig 27925 bp, 28 predicted proteins | sample AusTroGonzalo_MG_2_FD_207661 | JGI IMG/M metagenome (GOLD analysis project Ga0310690, IMG submission 207661) | Bovine rumen microbial communities from tropical cattle in Woodstock, Queensland, Australia - Gonzalo_04 (v2) (version 2) | ecosystem: Host-associated > Mammals > Digestive system >...
GGACGGCAAACGAGACAGCCAAGATGATGAAATGGGTGGATCCCTCCATTGAGCTGGTGGCCTGCGGCAGCTGCGCACACAACATGCCTACCTTCGGCACCTGGGAATACGAGATGCTGACGGAGTGCTACGACAATGTGGACTATGTATCCCTGCACCGCTACTACGGCAATCCTACCGGCGACACCCCCGGATTCCTGGCCCGGAGCATGGACCTGAACGACTTCATCAAGGAAGTGGTCGCGCTGTGCGACGCAGTCGGGGCCAAGAAGCACGCGAAGAAAAAGCTGAACCTGTCCTTTGACGAGTGGAATGTATGGTATCACTCCAGCGAACAGGACAAGGAAGTCTGGAAGGCGGAGAAGTGGGGCCGCGCCCTGCCGCTGCTGGAGGATATCTATAACTTTGAGGACGCGCTGCTGGCCGGCGCGATCCTGATCACCTTCCTGAAGAATGCGGACCGGGTAAAGGTGGCCTGCCTTGCCCAGCTGGTGAACGTCATCGCGCCGATCATGACGCGGAACGGCGGCGGCGCATGGGCGCAGACAATTTTCTGGCCGCTGATGCATGCGTCGAAGTACGGCCGGGGAACCTCCCTGCGGCCGGTGATGGCTTCGCCGGTATACGACTGCAAGGATTACGAGAAGGTTCCGCTGGTGGACGCGGCGGCTGTGCTGGGCGACGACGGCAGCCTGACGGTCTTCGCGATCAACCGGGATATGCAGGACGCGATTCCGCTGGAATGCGACCTGCGGGCCTTCGGCGAAATGAAGATTGCGGAACATATTGTACTGCATCACGACGACGTGAAGGCGGTCAACACCGAGGAGCATCCGGACACGGTAGCTCCGAAGAAGGGCCGCGGCGGAAAGATCGACGGCGGCAGGATGAGTATCCGGCTGCCCGCCCTGAGCTGGAATGTGATCCGGCTGACAAGCAAATAATCTTTTCCGGCCTTCGGGCCGGTTTTTGCGTGGAATGATACGGTATGATGAGGCACATGGAAACAAGCGACGTAACGCTCCGGCATCTGCTGGATCTCTGCCGGAAAAGTGAGAAGACCGGAAGCTGGCAGTATTCCGGGTTCCTGTCCCCCGCGGAGCAGGATGACCTGCTCCGCAGCCGGGAGGCAGCGGCTTTCTCCTTTTTCCTGACCGGCGGATATGAAAACGCGGAGCGGAAGATCTTGGCCGCCGGAAACGAGGAGGAAGCCGGGAAGGCGGAGCCGCCGCTGGCTGTGATTGAAGTGCGTCCGAAATCGGAGAAGTACGCGGAGGAACTGACACACCGGGATTACCTGGGCGCGATTCTCGGCCTGGGTATTGAGCGCAGCCTCATCGGCGACATCCTGGTGCGCGGGAAAAGCGCCTGGTTTATCTGCCTGTCCTCCGCGGCGGAGATGCTGACATCCTCTCTGGACCAGGTGCGCAGGACAGCGGTAACGGCGGCCCCTGCCGCGGCGGATATCCCGGAACTGGAACCGAGCTATGCCCCGATGCGGGTGAATGTGGCATCGGAACGGCTGGACGCGGTGGTCGCCGCCTTCGCGAATCTTTCCCGCGCTCAGGCGGACAGGCTGTTCACGGCGGAGAAAGTGTTTGTGAACGGAAGGACTGTGACGGACAGGAGTACACGCCTGAAGGAAGGCGACATGCTGTCCGTGCGCGGTTTCGGAAAAGCCGTATACGACGGGATTGAATACGAGACCCGGAAAAAACGGTTTCTGGTTCAGCTCCGGAAACTGATATAAAATACAGAAGAAAGAAGGCGAGCGTATGGAAAAGAAAGATTACTCAGCGATCCTGCCGGATGGCAGCAGTTTTCATTTCTGGGAGAAGGAACCCGTCTATTCACGGGAACTGTTCGTAAGCGCGGAGGACCCTGCCGCATCGGATGAAAATGACGGCAGCGAAGGCGCTCCCTTCCGGACGATCGGCCGCGCCGCGGCAGCGGCTGAACCCGGAACCCGGATCCGGATTCATGCCGGGACCTACCGGGAATGTGTCCGCCCGGCCCGCGGCGGGGAGAACCCGGAGCATATGATCGCCTATGAAGCGTACGGGGACGGGGATGTGGTGGTCAGCGCTTCGGAAGAAGTGACGGAATTTATCCCCAGTGAAGACTGGATGCTGCGCGTGAAGGACAAGGAGGATATCCGGATCTGGGAATATGATCTGGATCCGGACCTTTTCCGGGGATATAATCCCTTCTGCGCCGTGAATATTATCCACGACCGGCTCTTTATTGAATACGACAAAACAGATATGACGACATACCTGAACCGGCGCGGATGCGTGTTCTGCGACGGGAAACCGCTGGAGCAGGTACCGCTGTATTATCTGATGGGGCAGAAGGACAATACCTACTGGGTGGAAGCGAACGGAATGAAGGTTCATTTCCGCCTGGCAGGGGATGAGGATCCGCACGCCCACAGGATTGAAGTAACCGTGCGGGAGCAGTGCTTCGCACCGGACAAGCCGTTCCTGAACTACATCCGGGTGAAAGGCCTGACCTTTGAGCACGCCGCGACCGGCGCACCTGTGCCGCAGCGCGGCATGCTGTCGGCATACCGCGGCCATCACTGGATCATCGAGGACTGTACATTCAACTGGTCCAACACGCTGGCCATTGATGTGGGCAACGAGTGCTGGCATCATACGCACCGGCCGGACGAGGTGATCGGCTACAGCGTGATCCGCGGGTGCCGGATCCGGGACGCCGGGGTATGCGGAATCGCGGGCCTGTTCGCCGCGGAAATGCTGATTGAGGATAACACCATCGAGGGAACCGGGTGGCAGAAGATGGAATTGTCCTGGGAAGCCGGGGCCATCAAGCTGCATAACAGTGTCAACGGCCTGATCCGCCGGAACGTATTCCGGAACACGCTGCGCGCGGACCATCTGTGGCTGGACTGCGGAAACGAGAACAACCGGATCACCTGCAACTGGTTCCTGGACGGAATCGAGCAGCGGGAGGCCATCTTTATTGAATGCACCCGGGACGGGGTGAACCTGATCGACAACAATATTATCTGGAACGTGCCCGGGCGGTTCGACCCGGCGAAGATTCCGCAGGAGCCCGGATCCTCCGGCTGGTACAAGCTGCGTGAAACGGACGCCGTCAACGGCTACGGCGTATACGGAGAAGGAACGGACCGGCTGTATGTTGCCCATAACCTGATCGGCCGGTGCCGCCACAGCGGTTATTACCTGAAGCCGGTGGGCTTCCGCATGCACGGGATGGACCGGGGCGGAACATCCCGGGACGCGAAAATTATCAACAATATCTTCTATGAATGCGGGGAGGCCGCCATCGACTTCCCGACCCGGGACAACCGGGCGGAGGGGAACCTCTATGTCCGGATGCAGGGCGGATACCTGCGGGTGATGTATCCGGAACCGGAAGTGTGCCTGAACCTGCCGGCCTGGCAGGAGTTCTGCGGGTTTGACCGGGAAGGGCAGAACGCCTGGTTTGATATCGAAGTGGATACGGAAAAGCAGACGGTCGCGTTCCGGACCGCGAAGGAAGGACCTTTTGCCATGCCGCGGCAGCTGGAACGGCTGCACATGATCATGGATCCGAAGCAGGTGAAACCGGTGGCTGCGGCGGAAGGCGTTCCCTGCGACATGACCGGCGCGCCCCGGACCGGGAAAACCGCGCTGCCCGGCCCTTTCCCTGCCATCCCTGAGTGAGAACAACAGTGCCACATGAAAAGCGGTCCATACAATGGACCGCTTTTCTGCTGAACGGAATGCTTACCTGCCTGCGGCAGTGGTCAGTTCGCTCCAGGCAGTGCTCAGGCTCTCGATGATGTTCAGGTGCTGCGGGCAGGCGGCTTCGCAGGCGCCGCAGCCGACGCATTTGTCCGCGCCGCTGTCCTGGTTTTTGATCATGCCGTACTGCCAGTCGGATTTCGGATCGACATTATAGAGGGATACATTATTCCAGATAGAGAATACGCCGGGGATATTCACGCCGTTCGGGCAGGGCATGCAGTAACGGCATCCGGTGCAGCCGATTTTGGTGCGGCTGATGTAGGCTGCCCGCACATCGTCAATCAGTTTCAGTTCTTCGGCGCTCATGATCCCGGGTTCGACGGTATCGAAGATCCGCAGGTTCTCCTCAATCTGCTCCGCCTCATTGCAGCCGGAAAGCACCACGGAAACCTCGGGATGATTGCACAGCCAGCGGAAAGCCCATTCCACTGCGGAACGCCTGACCGGGAACCGGTCATAAAGCGCCTGCACATTGTCCGGCGCGTTGGCCAGGCGGCCGCCGAGCATACCTTCCATGATTACGACCGGAATGCCTTTGCTCCCGGCCAGCTCCAGGCCCTTGGTACCGGCCTGGTTGTTGATATCCATAAAGTTGTACTGGATCTGGACCATATCCCAGTCCCAGTCGTTGAGGATATACTCAAATTCTTCATAGGGGCCGTGGAAAGAGAAGCATTTGTAGCGGATCTTCCCTTCCTTCTTCATGTCGTTGAAGAATTCCGGCGCGCCAATGGATTTGAAGTATTCCCATTTTTCCTTGTTGATTCCGTGCATCAGGTAAAAATCAATATGGTCTGTCTGCAGCTTTCCAAGCTCTTCCGCCAGCAGCGCTTCCATGCTTGCCCGGTCCTTTACGGCTTCCGCAGGCATCTTGGTGGCGATGGTGACCCTGTCACGGTATCCGTCCAGCAGCGCCTTGCCCAGCACAATTTCGGAGGTTTTGCCAAGATAGACATACGCGGTGTCCAGGTAGGTCACGCCGCCGTCAATGGCTTTACGGATGAGGGAGACAGCTTTCTGCTCATCAATGGTGCTGTCGCCGGAAGCGGGCCCGTTGAAGCGCATGCAGCCCAGGCCGAAAGCAGAGGCCTGGATGCCGAGTTTTCCCATGGTACGGTATTTCATGATACAGTTCCTCCTTCACAGTATCGCAATCTTTTTTCCGGTTTCTTTTCCATAACAATACTGCTTTGAGTACACTCTAAGTCAATGCCCCCTGCCTTTCCGTACCATGAAGGCCCGCGCGACATTGATCCCGATCCTGTAGGGCAGGGGGCGAAGCGCCCTGTCCGCCTCCTTCAGCTTTTCCCGGATCGGGATGCCCTGCGGACAGTGCTTTTCGCATTTGCCGCATCCGACGCACTGGGTGGCGAAGGCCGGTTCCCGGGTCATGCCGACGGTCTGGGCAAACTGGAAGCGGGCGTCCGTCTTTCCTTCGGAATACATGGCGTTATAGCAGCGGAAAATGCCGGGGATGTCGACGCCTTTCGGGCAGGGCATGCAGTAACGGCAGGCAGTGCAGCCGACCTTTTCCCCGAGGCGGATGGCGGCCTTTACTTTTTCAAGAAGCGCGAAGTCCGCTTCCGTCAGGTCTCCCGCACGGGCGGTATCCGCTGTTGCAACGTTTTCAGCCACCATTTCCAGTGAATTCATGCCGGAGAGGACCACGGTGACTTCCGGCTGGTTATACAGCCAGCGGAAAGACCAGGCGGCAGGGGACCAGCGGCGTTCGTTTTCCGCGATGGCCTTTTTCGCCTCCGCGGGCAGGAGGTTTACCAGCTTTCCGCCGCGGAGCGGTTCCATGATAATGACGGGAATGCCCCTGGCGGCAGCGGCTTTCAGTCCCTCCACGCCGGCCTGCGTCGTCTCGTCCAGGTAGTTGTACTGGATCTGGCAGAATTCCCAGTCATAGTCCTGCAGGATTTTCAGGAAGTTTTCCGTATTTCCGTGATAGGAAAAGCCGATGTTCCGGATAGCGCCGGAGGCTTTCTTTTCGCGGATCCAGTCAAGGATGCCGATTTTCTTCAGGCGTTCCCACTGGGCAATATCCGTCAGCATATGCATCAGGTAATAATCGATATAATCCGTCCGGAGGCGTGAAAGTTCTTCCCGGAAAGTTTTTTCCGCGCCGGCAAGGTTGCGGATCATGTACTGGGGGAGTTTTGTCGCGATATTCACCTTGTCCCGGATCCCGTTCCGCTCCAGCACGGTGCCCAGGAGGACCTCGCTGCCGGGATAGATGTAGGCGGTATCGTAATAATTCACGCCGGCCCGGAAGGCAGCCATGATTTCCGTTTCCGCCTTCTCAAGGTCGATGGTGTTTCCCTTTTTCGTGAAGCGCATGCAGCCGAAGCCCAGGACGGACAGTTCACGGCCGTATTTATCCTTGCGGTACTGCATATCGTTTTCCTCCGTCTGAAAATTTCCGGGGCAAAAAATGCGGCTGCTGCTCCGGAATCATTGCTTTTGCCGGGAATCACTGATGGGCATAGTTGGAAAGGAACTGGCGCGTCCGCTCCTGCTGCGGATTGGAGAACACCTCTTCCGGTGTTCCCTCCTCACAGATTTTTCCGCGGTCCATGAAAATGACATGGTTGGCCACATCCCGGGCGAAAGCCATCTCGTGGGTGACAATGATCATGGTGGTGCGCCTGGCGGCGAGGCCCCGGATTTCCCGGAGCACTTCGCCGGTCAGCTCCGGATCCAGGGCGGAGGTGGGTTCGTCAAAGCAGAGGATATCCGGATTCAGCGCCAGGGCGCGGGCGATTGCGACACGCTGGCACTGGCCGCCGGAAAGCTGATGCGGGTAATTGTTCATCCGGTCCTGCAGCCCCATATCTGCCAGGAGGCTTTCCGCGTGCGCCCGGATCTCCTGCAGCCGGGAGGATTTGTGTTCCTTCCAGTCCGGCTGCTCTTTCGCCAGCAGTTTTTCGGCCAGCATCACGTTTTCCAGGGCGGTATACTGGGGAAAGAGATTGAAGGACTGGAAGACCAGGCCGAAATGGAGACGCTTCAGGCGAATGTTGCGCTGAAAGTCTGAAGCGGAGGCAGCGGAAGCATCCAGGAGCGTTTCGCCGTTAACCCGGATGATCCCGGCATCCGGCCGCTCCAGGAAATTCAGGCAGCGCAGCAGCGTTGTTTTTCCGCTGCCGGAGGAGCCGATCATGGACAGGACGTCTCCTTTTTCCATAGAAAAGGAAATATCGTCCAGGACCAGTGTGGAGCCAAAGGATTTCCGCAGGTTCTGTACTTCAAGGATTGCCATGGATCATCATCCTCCCTTCCCTCAGCGGAAAAAGCTGAGCTTTTTCTCCAGGCGCCCGAACAGCAGCGTCAGGAGACCGGTAAAAGCCAGGTAATAGATGCCGGTAAAGAACAGGGGCCAGATCGCGCCGGAGATTCCCCGGCTGCCCTTCATAAAGGCCTGGCCGGCCCAGATGATTTCCTGCAGCGCGATGATACGGGCCAGGGAGGTATCCTTGACAAGGGTAATGATTTCATTGGAGATGGGCGGAAGGATCGCTTTGATTACCTGGAGGAGCTTGACCCGGAAAAAGATCTGTACCGGTTTCATGCCCAGGACCAGGCCGGCTTCCTCCTGCCCGACGGGAATCCCCTGGATACCGCCCCGGAAGATTTCGCAGAAATAGCAGGCATAATTGATGACAAAGGCAACCGCGGCAGCGGCAAAGCGGCCGCTTTCACCGCTTCCCCACAGGGGCGTATTGAAAACCAGGCCGGGAAAGTAGAAGATGATCAGCAGCTGGATCATCAGCGGGGATCCGCGGACGGCCCAGACGACGGTCTTAATGACGGTACGCAGCAGGCGGAGGCGGGACATTTCCCCGAGGGCCAGCAGCATCCCCAGCGGAAGCGCGCAGACCAGCGTAACCAGGAACAGGCGCAGCGTCTGCAGGAAACCGGTGTTCAGGGCGGAAAAAACAATCGGCAACTGTTCGCCAAAGCTCATGAGAAACCTCCGGAAGAATGAAAACAAAATAGTCGGCAGGCGGAAGCTTCCGCCTGCCGGAAAAAACCACGGGAATTATTCGGCAACAAGGGCGGCCTGTACGCCGTAGGTTTCCGCCACTTTCAGCAGGGAACCGTCCGCGGCGCAGGCGGCCAGGAAAGCATCCAGTTCGGCAGCCAGGTCGGAACCGGTCCGGAAACCGACGCCGTACTGTTCGTCATTCAGCGGTACGGAATAAGTAAGATCCGCGTAGCTGGTGCCTTCGCCGACCATGGCGGCTGCCATCAGCGCGTCGATTACGGCGGCGTCAGAGGTGCCGGCTTTCACTTCCATGAGGGCGGCAGCCTGATTCTGCACGGCGTTCACCTGGTAGCCGAGTTCGGTCACGACCGCTTCGCCGGCGCTTCCGGCTTCCACAGCGAAGACCAGGGAGGCCAGGCTTTCCACTGTGGTGTAGTCCGCGCTCCTGTCCGTGCGCATCACAACGACCTGCGCATTGTTCATATAGGGTTTGGAGCATGCCATGGCGGAGAGCACTTCGTCCGTAAGGGTCATGCCGTTCCATACACAGTCGATGCTCTTTCCGTTCAGTTCGAAAATTTTGCTGTCCCAGTCAATTTCCTGGAATTCCACTTCCACGCCGAGGTAAGCGGCAAAGGCGCGGGCCATGTCGGCGTCGAAGCCGATCCAGTCGCCGGCTTCATTCCTGTAATCCATGGGTTCGAAATCCGTTATACCGACAACCAGCTTGCCTTTTCCGAGGACATAGGCCTTGTCGCTTTCCCCTTCGGCGACCGCGAAGGCGGCAACAGAAGCGAGAACCAGGCACAGCAGCAGGGCAATCAATTTTTTCATACGTAAAAGCCTCCTGTTTTCAGATCATATTCGGGAACTAACCGCTCCCGTCATGTTCAGTACAATAGCACTTTATTACGCTAAAGTCAAGGGCGCAAAAAAGAAACCGGAAACCGGTTATCTCCCGGTTTCGCGGCTTTCCCTTTCTGCCTTGCGGAGGCGTTTGTCCGAATAGAGGGCACGGTCGGATTCCGCCATGATCTGATTCAGGGATACGGGACCGTCGATGGGACAGGAAGACGCGCCGAGGCTGGCGGAGATCAGGTAATCCTTCGGACCGCAGATTTCCCGGGCTTTTGCCTCCAGCTGTGTACGGATTTCATTTACGCCGGAAGGCGGCAGTTTTTCGCCCAGAATCGCGAAAGCGAACTCATCGCCTCCGTACCGGGCGCAGATGCCGTTGCCATCCAGCAGCTGCTCCAGCGCTTTGGCCAGGCACTGGATGGCATAGTCGCCTTCGGAATGCCCGTAGAGATCGTTGACGGATTTCAGCCCGTCCATGTCCAGGGAGAAAAGCGTCAGCGTCTTTCCCTGGGCTTCCGGCTGCTGCAGCCTGCGTTCCAGTTCCCCCAGGAATCCCCGGCGGTTGTACAGCCCGGTCAGGTAATCATGCTCCGCCATCCGGAGAATGGCTTTGTTGGCTTCCGCCAGGCGCCGGTTGCTGAGGACGGCATTGAAGGCGGCGGAAAGGAACAGGGCTTCCTCCTCGAAGCGGTCCTGCTCACGCTGGGTCCAGGCCTGCAGGCCGGAAACCAGGTAACCCATGGTTTCCTCTTCGTTCTGCAGCAGCTGCACCATCAGGATCCGGATTGCAGGATCATTCCGGACAGACGCTTCATCGGTAACGGGCGTCTCCTGCCAGCGGAAGGAGGATCCGGGGAGGAACAGGCCGTGACGGCTGTGGAGTACACTGCGGGCGATGCTCCGGTCCTTCTCATCGAGCATGGCGGCAAAATAGAACGGGTTCGGCCAGCCGGCAAAAAGGGCACACAGCTGTTCGGACAGCTTATCCCGGGAATTCATGCTCAGGGTTTTGCGGATGAAATTGCCCATTGCACGGATGTGGCGCGTATACAGCAGGTTATCGATTTTCAGCTCGCCGCTCTTTTTCGTGGAGAGGAACGCGTTGCTCTGCTCGCAGCCGCAGGATTCCCGCCGGATAAATTCAAAGGGGATCGGCCACTTCTCCGTTTTTCCTGTATCCTCCGGAGACCAGGCGTTCATTCTCTCCAGCATCCTGCCGAACATATAGGCAAAATCCGGCCGTGCGGTGGTGATGGCGGGAACATGGCTTTCGCCCTGGAGGATCCCGTCAAATCCGGCGACCCGTACCTGCTCCGGAACCCGGATATTCCTTTCGGACAGGTAAATGCACACGGCGATGGCCATGGCGTCATTGGCGCAGAGGAAAGCCTGCGGGAGGCTGCCGCCGGAAGAAAAATACTGATTCAGGGCCTTGTATGTGGGTTCATCCCAGTATTCGCCGTAGATGACTTTTTCCTGCGGAAGGGTTTTCCCGTGCTCCTCCAGGATCCGGCGGCACAGGTCGATCCGTTCATCGGAGAAGGAGTTTCCCCTGATTCCGGCAACCATGACGATATCCGTGCAGTCATGATCCTCCACCAGGTGGCGGGCAACCTTCTCGAACCCCTCCAGATAGGAGAAAGCCATATTGATACAGCCTTCATACTCACGTTCCAGCATGAAGACAGGCAGTTTCTTCTCCTGTGCAAGCTGAATGATATGCTGATTGATCGTGTCTGAACGGATCATTTCCCCGAACAGCAGGAAGCCGGCCAGCTGCGGAACATCAAAAGCGGACATGAGTTCACGGATGCTTTCCTCTCCCCGGGCTTCAACCCCGTTGCGGTCGAAAGCCACGCACATCGGGAGGACTCCATGCGCTTCCGTTGCCTCGATCAGCCGGTTCAGCATGAGATTCAGGTTTTCCACATCCTCCCATGATGCGCAAACGGCAATGATTTTCCGGCCGTCATAGCGACTGTTCATATCAGAATAAATCCCCTTTGCCTGTCATGATTGCCTTGCGGATTCGTCTGTCCGCCTGTAAGTTTTTGGTGTTTTTCCTATCATACAGCAAAAAACGGATTATGGGAAGAGAGAACCCTTTGATCCGGACTCCGAGAGGGTACAGCCGTTGAAGGCGGCAAAACGCCGCGCTGCTTTTTCAATCAGGGCGGAGAGCTTTTTTGTACGGCGGATGCCCGGTTCAAGCCAGATGTTCTGAACGGTAAGGGTGTTTGTTTTCCTGTCCGCCTTCGGCTCAATCCTGCCGATCAGACGGTCGCCGTACAGCACGGGAAGCACATAATACCCGTATTTCCGTTTGGAGACCGGCGTGTAGATTTCCCATGAATACCGGTAGCCGAAGACTGCCTCGACCAGTTTCCGGTCCCACAGCATCGGATCCAGCGGGGCAAGGAATTCCAGCCGGGCCTTCGGCGGTTCCTGCATGGAAAGAACAGACTCCAGAAGCGGAAAATCCTCGCGCAGCAGGTACAGCGGGGAAGACAGGCTGCCTGCCTGCACCGGGAGAATGCTGCCTTCCTTTTCCAGGCGGCTGAAAGCATCGTTCCGCTGCTGCGTATTCATGCTGATCCCGAGCCAGGCGTCGGAACGGCGGTTCCAGAGCAGTCCGACGGCGCCGATCCGGCGGCGGACACGCCAGGAAAGGAAAGCGGATTCATCCGGGAAGGGATCCGGAGCCGCCAGCAGTTCCGCGGGCAGATACTTCTCCGCCAGGTCATAGAACTTGCGGGTGCCGGATTTATGATGGATCAGGAGGATTCCGTCCGTATAGAGCTGCTCCAGCACGGAACGGGCGGCCGGGGATTCCCTGTGCCAGTTTCCGCTCCAGTGCATGGAGGAATGCCAGAAGACCGTTCCCCCGACCGGAAGGGTATCGCTGCTGACAGGGCCGTTTGCCCGGATATGGCGGAGGGCTTGCTCCTCCAGCTCCGGAATGCCGGCAAAGCCTTTGCCGTGTTCGATGCTCCGTTTCCGGTAGGAAGCGAAACACGGCCAGTCCTCGCTGGGCCAGATGGACAGCTCCTTATCCGAATAATCCACCAGGAGGCGGTCCCAGTAGAGCAGGTCATTCAGCATCTGCCTGGTGAAGCCTTTCACGCGGGACTGCAGCGTCAGCTCAGCGTTCCGGCCGCAGACATCCACCGGATCATACTGGATACATCCGGCCTGGCGGACATACTGATACGCGCCGCTTTTTCCGGCAAAGTGATGTTCCCCGAGCAGCCCCTGTTTCAGCAGGATAAACTGCCGTGCCTGGTCCGGCGTGATGGTCAGCATAGGTTTTCCCTCCGGCGGCGGTCAGCCGCAATTGTTCTGAACACATTTTATCATTCCTCCGTGAAGAATAAAAGGCGAACAAACCGCAGGGAGATTCTTTTCAATCCGGCCGATTTCTCATATAATAAAACAGATGACGATTTTGCATAAACGGGCATAGGCAGGAACGCCTTAAAGAAAGACAAAGGATTGTGGTCGAAATGAAAACGCTGCTGAAAAACGCGAAGATTTATGACGGCACAGGCGCGGAACCCTATAGCGCGGATATCCTTACGGAAGACGCCCGGATCCTCCGGATCGCGAAAGGAATGGACGAGGCGGCGGACCGGGTGATTGACCTGTCGGGGAAATCCGTATCCTCCGGATTTATCGACGGCCATTCGCACAACGACTGGTTTGCCATCAGAAAGGAGCCGCTGCCTTTCTTCAGCCCGTTCATCCGGCAGGGAATTACAACCTTTGTGACCGGAAACTGCGGAATATCCGAGATCGGCTTTGAGAAGGGAAATCCGTATACGGACAAGCTGGGCGGCGGGATTTTCGGGTTTGAGGACACGACCGGGAAGTATGGCACGGCGGAGGAATACTTCCGGGCGGTGGACGGGAAGATGCCCTGCAACATGGCGGTGCTGGCGGGCCACTGCTCCGCCCGGGCGGCTGCCGGCGGGATTGAGAACAGGCCGCTGACCCCGGAAGAGGAGAAGCGGATGCTGGAGATCCTGGAGACGGCGCTTCAGCAGGGCGCGGCGGGGATCTCCCTGGGGCTGATGTACAATCCGGGCCTGTTCGCAGGCGTGGAGGAACTGAAGAAGGTCGCGGCGCTGTGCGTGAAATACAACAAACCCCTGACGGTGCATCCGCGGGCGGAATCGAAGGTATCCATGGCCTATCCCCAGCTGTTCGGCCGCTCCCACCTGCTGCGGGCGGTGGATGAGCTGGTCGAAATCTCAAAGGGAACGAACCTGAAACTGCAGTATTCCCACGCGATCTTCGTCGGAAGGACCACCCTGAAGGACAAGGAGGAGCTGCTGAGGATCTTTGACCGGCTTCGGGCCGAAGGCGTGGATGTGATGTTCGATATCTACAATGAGTGCCTGGGCGTATCGGTGATCACGGTGATCCTGCCCACCTGGTACCAGGGAATGGCGGAGCAGCAGCGCAAGGGCCTGCTTACACGCCTGAAGCTGGCGGCACTGGTGAAGGCCACCAGCAAGCTGCTTGGATTCGGGTTTAAGGATATCCAGATCGCATATATCGGGCCGGGATATGAAAAATACGAAGGCAAGACGGTGCACCAGATTGCACAGGAGGAAGGACTTTCCGACCTGAAAGCTTATCTCATGCTGTGCGAGAAGAGCAATTTTGCCGGACGTGTGAATATGGGTCCCTATTCCACGCCGGAAATCATTTCCGACTTTGAGCATAACGAGCACTGCCTGTATATGACGGACGCCTGGGTGGAGAAATACGGGGTCCAGAATCCTGCGATTTATGACTGTTATCCCAAATTCCTGCGGGATTCCCTGCGGGGAACGGGGGACACGCTGCCCAACACGGTCCGCCGGATGACAGGCGCCATTGCGGACCGGTTTATGCTGGCGGACCGGGGCTACCTGAAGGAAGGGTATTACGCCGACCTGACCGTGTTCGACGAGGAAACGCTGAAAAACGGTGTGCCGGACCGGGAAAAGCCCTTCGGCATCGAAAAGGTGTTCATCAACGGGAAACTGGTATACAGCGACGACCAGCTGGACGAGGACGCATTGAAAACCACCGGACGCGCAATCCCGGTGTTCGGATAACGACACGGATCCTGCTTTAGTCCGGGACAAAATAAAAAACAGGAGGCGGATTCCATGGAAAAACTCATGCTTCCCTCTGACGACAACTACCAGCTTTCCCTGTCCTTCTTTGAAAGCGAAAGCGAACAAGCCGCGGGCGTCGTCCAGATCGTCCACGGCATGGAGGAGCACAAGGAACGCTACTATGATTTTGCCCGGTACCTGGCGGAAAACGGGCTGCATGTGGCGGTCGCCGACCTGCGCGGCCACGGGGAGGACGCGCCCTTGCTTTCCCACATTGCGGACAGGAGCGGCGACGACCTGCTGATCCGGGACCAGCAGGTCATCGCGGCCTGGATTGCCGGCCGGTTTCCCGGCCTTCCCGTCATGCTTTTCGGCCATTCCATGGGAAGCATCATCTCCCGCGTCCTTCTGCAGACCGATTCCTCCCGCTATGCCAAAGCTGCCCTCAGCGGTTATGTCAATCCGAATCCCGCCGCTCCCGTCGCCGTCGCCCTCGGAAACGCGGCCCGCCTTTCCAAAGGCAGCCGGGCGCACTCAAAACTGCTGAACGGACTGGCGCTGGGGCCGTACGGAAAGAGTATCCGCGACCGGAAAACGGATCTGGACTGGTTGTCTTATAACGAAGAAAACGTGCGAAAATATATCGAGGATCCCCTCTGCGGGGCGGAGTTCACCGTCGGGAGCTACTGCGCGCTGTTCAGCCTGCTGAACCGCATGGGAAAACCCGGAGCTTACCGGGATGTGAACGCGGGAATGCCCGTCCTGCTGATTGCCGGAAAGGAGGATCCCTGCACCGGCGGGGAGAAAGGCCGGGCGAACAGCCGCGCCGTGCTGGAAAAAGCCGGCTTCCGGAATATTTCCGCAATCACCTACGAGCATATGCGTCATGAGATCCTGAACGAGACCGACAATGAAAAAGTCTACCGGGATCTGCGGGACTTCTTCCTCGAAAACCCGGCATGATTTCGAATGCCGCCGAAAAAAGACACAGGCAAAGGGGAATCAGAATGAAACTGAACAGGCTGACGGAGCGGATCTGGGTCTATCCCTATGAAGAGGAACGGGACCGCCCCAACCTCAGTTATATTCGCGGAGACCGCTGGAGTATGGCGGTGGATGCGGGCCACTCCGCGGAGCATACGCAGGATTTTTACCGGGCGCTGGAGGAAGCGGGGCTGCCGCTGCCGGAGCTGACGGTGCTGACGCACTGGCACTGGGACCATACCTTCGGTATGCACGCGGTACACGGATTATGCATTGCGAATGAGCAGACGAACCGGTATCTGGATGATTTCCGGAAGCGGCTTGAAGCGGAAGGACCTGAATTCTTTCTTGCCATGCATGAATCGATTCGCAGGGAGTATACGGACGGGAAGCCGGTGCTGGTTACGCCTGCGGATATGGTCTTCAGGAACGAGATCCTGCTGGACGCGGGCAACTGTCCCATCCGTATTTTCCGGGCGGAAGCGCCGCATACGGATGATTCAACGCTGATTGAAATCCCCGGGGAGAAAACGCTGATCCTGGGCGACTGCACCGGCGGCACGTTTCCGGACGGGGCGATGGACCAGCGGCTGGCCGATAAACTGGCGCAGACTGTCCGGGAAATCAATCCGGAGATCTGCCTGACCGGACACTGGACACCGCTCACGCCGGAGGTTATCATTCAGGATTTGCTGGAAGGCAACGGGTGAGTTCCGGGAAAAGCGCATACCGGACAGATCACACAAAAAAGAAATCGGAGGAGGCATAAGACGATGATTGAAAGGATACAGGACGCGGGATTAAAAAGAACCATAGCCAGGAAGGTGCTGGAAGCGCTGCACGACTGGTTTGAGGTAGACGAGAGCAGGGAAAAATACATTGCGGACTGCGGGGACTGGATATTCCTTGCCGCAAAGGAAGACGGCGATTATGTCGGCTTTCTCTGCCTGAAGGAAACCGGCAATGCTACGGTGGAGCTGGCGGTTATGGGCGTTCTCAGGGAGTATCACCGCAAGGGCCTGGGAAGGGCCCTGTTCGAAGAGGCAAAAAAGACAGCCACAGAAAAAGGATACTCTTTTATGCAGGTAAAAACCGTGAAGATGGGCGTTTATCCCGACTATGATATTACGAACCGGTTCTACCGGTCCCTGGGTTTTCAGGAATTCGAAGTGATCGGGGAAATCTGGGGCGAGGACAATCCCTGCCAGATCTATGTGATGTCCCTGGCGTAAGGGCTGCTTCATCTTTGGAACACAGCAGAGATAAGGAGGAAGGACATGAAAAAGTGGTATGACGAAGAATACGAGTTCAACGTGGAAGTAACGGGTTTCCTGCACGGCGATCATACGGAGCGGTACTGCCGGAACGGGGAAGAGATCGGCGATACGTATACCTGTACCTACGGATGCCCGGTCAACAAGGACGGATACGGCATCTGCTCTAAAACGATGATGATGCTTTATCCGCTGATGGAAGCCGTGCGCAGCGGCGGTGACCTTGAAAACCTTGGCGGTGACGGGAAATACTCGAAAACAGTCGTGTGCCCGGACGGGTGCGTAATCTTCAGGCTGACCGCCAAGCCGCTGGGGAATGAGAATTTCCACAAAGGCGGATTCTGGGAATACCCGGACCAGACCTGAAGACGGCACAGGGAAGCGGAAAACAGAGCATCCTGTTGAATGGATGGAGTATCGTGCGGAATGAAAGCCGAAGAAATCAGTGCACTGCAGCAAATTGTTGACCGGTCCCGCCGGATTGTGTTTTTCGGCGGGGCCGGCGTTTCCACTGCCAGCGGTATACCCGATTTCCGCTCTGCGGAAGGGCTTTATGCGGAGGAGGAAGACGGGGTTTCCCCGGAGATGATCCTGAGCAAAACCTACTTCTATCTGCAGCCGGAGAGATTCTTTGACTGGTACCGGAAAAATATGCTGTATCCGGAGGCGAAACCCAACGCGGCGCACCGCAAGCTGTATGAACTGGAACAGGCGGACAGGCTGCGGGGTATTGTGACGCAGAATGTGGACGGCCTGCATAAAGCGGCCGGGAATATCCGGGTTTACGAGCTCCACGGAAACGTTCATGAAAACCGCTGCATGGACTGCAACGCGGCCTATCCTGCGGAAGCTGTCCTGCATGCGGAAGGCATTCCCCGCTGCGCGGAGTGCGGGGGCGTGATCAAACCCGGTATCACGCTGTACGGCGAGCCGCTGGAGAAATATGTGTGTATCGGGGCAATCCGGGAGATTACGAACGCGGATACCCTGATCGTTGCCGGAACTTCCCTGGCAGTGGAGCCGGCGGCGTCTTTCATCAGCCATTTCCGCGGGAAAAACCTGGTGGTGCTGAACCGGGAGGCGATTCCCGCGGAGGAACAGGCGACGCTGGTCATTCACGGGGATGTGGCGGAAATCATGGACCGGCTGACCGTCCGGTAAACAGGGAAACAGAAGACATTCCGGAAAAGGCGGGAAGGATATGGCGGAGCAGTTTCTGACATTGATGGCGGATCTGGATGATGAAGCGCAGGCGCTTTTGTCCGGATGGTATCATTCCCTGCAGGAGGCAGGATTCACCGGGATTCAGACGCCGGGACTCCCTTATCATATCAGCCTGTCAACTTTCCCCCCGGAACAGGAAAGAGAGGCGGCCGGGATTGCGAAAAAGGCGGCAGCTTCCTTTGCGCCGGTACCGGTTCATATTAGCCACATCGGGATGTTTGCCGGAGGGAAGATCCTGTTTGCCGCCCCGGAAAAGGATGCGGGGCTGGCCGCGCTTCAGGAAGCCTGCCGGTCCGGTACGCCGCAGCAGTATCCATGGACACCGCATACCACCGTCCTGATTGATGAACCGGAAACCATCCACGCGGCGCTGCCGGTTTTTGTGCAATCCTTTGTTCCTTTTACGGCCAGGATCACCCGGCTGCATCTGTGCGCATTCTGGCCGACGCGGGAAATCGGATCCTATATCCTTGCAGGAGAAAGGTGAGGACATGAGGCTGTTCCACAGGGTTAATACGGGAGGGAATAAAGGATGATCCGGGAAGTCAGACGTGAAGAACTTTCAGCATGTGCGGATCTGATCAGGAAAAGCTTTCAGACGGTGGCTGACGAGTTCGGCTTCACCAGGGAAAACGCGCCGCGGTTTACCGCCTTTGCGACCACCGAAGAGAGACTGGCCTGGCAGATGGACGGTGAGCACAGGCTCATGTTCCTGGATGAGGAAGACGGCAGGATCTGCGGCTATTATTCCCTGCTGCGCAAAGATAAGGACGAATGCGAACTAGGCAATCTTTCCGTGCTTCCGGAATACCGGCACACGGGTATCGGCGGCAAACTGCTCCGGCATGCAATGAAAACGGCCGGAGGGCAGAACTGCACGGTGATGAGCCTGAGCATTGTGGAGGAGAATACCGTTCTCCGGAAGTGGTATGAAAGCTACGGCGCAATTCATACAGGCACAGAGAAGTTTGATTTCTTTCCGTTCACCTGCGGATATATGAAGATCATGTTGCCGCCTGTCGTGAATGAAACGAAGTGAAGTTGGAAAATAAAGGAAGAACAGACAGATGATCAGCCGGTTTGTGGAAATGTCGAAGGAGATCCTGGATGACCGCCTTGCGGGGATCTATCTGCACGGATCCGCGGCGATGGGCTGCTATCAGCCGAAGAAAAGCGATCTGGATTTCCTGGTTGTTGTAAACAGTGAACTGTCGGATATGGCAAAGCGCAGTTTTATGGACAGGCTGCTGGAACTGGACCAGGCATGTCCCGGCAAGGGAATCGAAATGAGTATCGTCACAAAGGATGTCTGCAATCCGTTTGTTTATCCGACGCCCTTTCTCCTGCATTATTCCCGGATGCATACGGAACGGTACCGGAGGGATCCGGAGGAATATATCCGGAAGATGAAGGGAACGGACAAGGATCTTGCCGCACACTTCACGGTAATCCGGAACAGGGGCCGCTGCCTGTACGGGCTGCCGGTTCAGGATGTGTTCGGCGAGGTACCTGAGAAGGATTATATCGATTCCATATGGGATGACGTTTCCGGCGCGAAAGAAGAGATCAGGGAAAACCCCATGTATATGATTCTGAATCTGGCAAGGGTGCTGGCATACCTGAAGGACAGGAAGGTCCTGTCCAAGGAGGAAGGCGGAAAATGGGGATTGGAATTCCTGCCGGAGCGGTATCATCCGCTGATCCGCTCCGCACTCCGGGAGTATGAAAGCGGGGACAACGTCCCGTATGACCCGGAGGCGGCAAAAGACTATGCGGCCTGTATACTGGAGCAGATCACAGGTTTGCGGCACGCGGAAGAATTCTCTGCCGGCTGCAGGTGAAATAGAGCGGATTGCAAGGAGATGCGGGCATGAACGATGCGGGGAAACAGCATAAAAAAGCATGGGAATACGATGCATACAATTTCTGGGTTGAGCACAACGGAACGCCGGAGGAGAGAGCCGGGGAGGACGTTGAAAACCCGGTGAAGATGCTCCGGAAGTATGCTGCGTATTTTGACCGTTATGAAGGGATAAAGGTTGCCAATATCTGCGGATCCTGCGGAAAGAAAGCAATCCCGCTGGCGCTGCTCGGCGCGGATGTGACGGTTTTTGACATCTCCGAGGAAAACAGGCGGTATGCCATGGAGACCGCGCAGGCGGCGAATGTCAGCATCTGTTATTGCGTGGGCGATGTGATGGATATTGACCTGGAGCAGTATGGCGGGACTTTCGATGTGGTTTTCATGGAAGGCGGAATCCTTGCCTATTTCCATGATATCGGTGCATTCATGCGGATCATGTACGCCCTCCTGAAGCCGGGCGGAAAAATGATCTGCAGTGATTTCCATCCCTTCATCAAGATCATGGATACGCTGAAACTGGAAACGCCCACCATGGACTATTTTTCAACGGATGTATTTGAAGGCGAAATGGCCCATGCACGTTTTTACGAAAAGGAAATCCGGGAGAAGTTTCCCAAATGCCGTTACAGGAGATACACGGTCAGCGAGATCATCAATGCCATCATCGACAGCGGATTTGTCCTGAAACGTTTTGACGAGCATCCTGCGTGGGAAGACAAAACGCTGCCCGGGGAGTTTACAGCTGTTGCATGCAAGTGCAGCTGAAGGACTTTTGCCTGTTCGAAATTTCACCATAAAAGGAGCTGTGTTTTCACAGCTCCAAAATTTTTCCGATAATGCCTGCTTTTCCAGACACTATGATTTTCCTTCTTTCATCATGTACCGGTAGAATGAGGATGATTCAACGAAGGCGTAAATAACGGAAAACGCCGCGCAGCATTTTGCCGGGATGACGCTGGAGGAGGCTGTGCGGAAGGCGGAAAAGGAATTCGATAGCCCATACGGAAAATAAGGCGGAGAGAGAATCCGTGCTTTCCTGTTGTAAAAAAACGGCGGTTCATATAGAATGAAAGCGTACGGGATGCACCAAAACAGAGCATGGAACCTGGACAGAATCCCAATACAGATTCGGGAGGTATCAGCATGAAGAAAGGATTTTCTCTTTTCCTGGCGCTCCTTCTGGCGCTGACGGCGTCTGCTGTTCCGGCGATGGCGGAAACAACGGTCAGAATCGGTGAGCTCACCTATCTGAACAGCGACGGAACTTCCCGCAGCGGTATGATGGTGGAAGCGATGAAGGCCATCCAGCAATACAGCGGCGGTTTCCAGATCTTCGGAAACACGTATATCTTTAACGATGCGGAAACGGCGGCTCCGGAGCAGATCGACCATGTGGAAGCCGTGGAGTTTGACAACCTGAACAGCATGCTCATGAGCCTGAACGCAGGCCAGATCGACGGAATGATCGTATACTTTACGGTCGGCAGCTATCTGTGCCGGCAGAACGAAAACCTGACCTCCTGGCTCGAGTACAGTGAGATGGAAAAAATTTACGGGGGAGAGATGACGAACATCAAGAACCGGTTCATCCTGGATCAGATCCTGGGAACCGACTTCTCTTTCCTCATGACGAAGAATCACATCGCCCTGCGGGATGAGTTCAACCGGGCGATTGCCGATATGAAAGCGGATGGGACGCTGGACGCGCTGAAAGCTTCCATCATGGACCTGGAAAAGACAGAGATCGCGAAGATTGACGGCGCCGAGACCGTCCGGGTCGCTGTTACCGGTGACCTGCCTCCCATCGATTACGTCGACGAAGCAGGGGTTCCTGCTGGTTTCAACACCGCGGTACTTGCGGAAATCAGCAGGCGGACCGGCAAAAACATCGAACTGGTCAGCATTGAATCCGGAGCGCGTTCCCTCGCACTGTCCCAGGGGGAAGTGGACGCGGTATTCTGGAGCCGGATCAGCATGCCGGACCAGAGTATCTTTGATTCCCTGCCCGAGAAGCGGAAAGGGGAAGCGACGATGATTGCCCTGGTGCTTTCATCGTACCGGCATCCCGGTATAGACATCCCCGAAGGAACCATTACGACAGACGTCTATTTCCATGATATCTTTGTCACGCTGTATCTGAAAAAATAAAAAACTGGCGAAAGCCCGTTTCAGACCGTAGACAACAGAGGTGTGCCCGGACCATATACATATGCTGGTAAGTAAAAAGCCACCGGCCAGGCCGGTGGCTTTGATTCATTGCAGTGCGGGGAACGATGGGGAGTCGGATGAATCCTGTTACATGTCAACAAAATCATAACAATGGCTGTCACATCCCCCACCCCAGCCGCCGGACAGGTCGTTCAGCTGTTCCCGGGAGAGTTCATAGCCGGTCTCTTTGACAGCGGCCAGTAAATCCTCCTTGTTTTTTGCATTTTCGATCAGCTTCTTCTGTTCGTCGGTCAGGGAATCCAGAATCTTTTTTGGAGCTTTCATATGGTTTCTCCTCCTTTCATGGCTGATGGAAAGAATCTGTCGTTTGCGATTCCTGCTTCCGCCGTTTCTTTTCGGCAAGCCGGGTATAAAGTGTCTGCACAAACTTTTCCGGTTCGTTTTTCATCGCGAAGCAAAGCTTATGACCCTGCAGGCGGCGATGGGGGCAGCCGCCGGCGCACAGCGGAAGCCAGACGCATTCGCAGCACTCCTCATCGTTCAGGGGCAGCGCGGTGTTCAGATACCGGGTCAGCGCGTCCGGATTGAACGCGGTTTCCAGCGGCCGCGCGGGATCCCAGTCACGGGCGTTCGCGAAGGAAAGCGCCGGATCCGACGCGTTTTCCCAGCACTTGAAGAGGCGGCCCGTCTCATCAATTCCGACGCTGAAGAGAGTATTCGCACCGCAGAAGTGCCCGCGGCCTGCGGACAAATGCAGCGTTTCCCGCATCAGAAAGATTTCGGGGGTATCCTCCCTGCACAGGGTTCGGGTGTGCTCCCCGCGCGCCTCCGCGGCCTCGTTGGCGGAGACGGGAGCCGGAACGTATGCAAGCGTATTTCCGGATTCCTTCGCCATCTGTTCAACGAAGGCCTTCACCTTTGGCACCTCGTCGAGGTTGCTCTGCTGGACATTCTGGCGGATACCGACATGGAACGGAATTTTATTCTTTCTCAGGTTATCGGTAATCCGAGCGAAGGTGGGGCCGCCCTCCGCCAGGCGGCGGGTCGCGTCGTTCTTTTCCCCCAGTCCGTCAAGGGATACCTGGCTGCTCCTGACCCGGCACCGGTCCAGCAGATCGATGTTCTTCTGCGAAAGCAGGTAGCCGTTGGTGATGATTTCCGCGGAATAGCCGGCATGGAACTCCTCCGCCAGGGCCATCAATCGTTCCGAAAGGGACTCAATCACGTCGGGCGCCAGCAGCGGTTCTCCGCCGAACCAGGTGACAGACAGGCTTTTTCCTCCCCCGATCTCCAGCATGCGCCGGGCCAGGTTCACCACGTCGTCCTGCACCTCCGGACTCATTTTGCCCTGGCGGCGGTTTTCAAAGCAGTAAGGGCAACTGAAATTGCAGTTCATGGTCGGGCAGATGGTCAGCGCGACGCCGCGCGATCCGGCGCACGCCCCCCGGCCCATTGCTTCCAGGGCTGCCTTTTCGTCGAAGTTGACGATGATCCCGCGCTGCGCGAAATGCCCGATCGCCGGATGATGCTCGTCCAGCCGCTCCAGGATGCTGAGCATGTAAAGCTCCGGCGGGTTATACGCCGCGACGGTTCCTTTAAAAAGATTGACGATGATGTCGGAGTCTTCTTTTCCCGGCACCGGCGCACTCAGGTTATAGCGGGACAGGCGCCACCCGGCTTCTCCGGCGGTGCGCTTTTCCGCGGCAGGCCCGTGCGCCGGCTGCTCTGCCGGACGCATGAAAGGTTCCTGTTTTATGATGCAGCCTCCTTTCCAGGCGGATGGTTGCGGTCTTGTCTGATGCGTGGATTATACACCGGAAAAAAATATCATGCAATGGTGGACGCTGCAAAAACTTTCTTCTCCGGTTCAGATCCGGATCGCGCCTCACGGAATAAACGGTAAAAAAGGCGAAAATAATGTGAACGATCGTTCTCTTTTTTGCTGCCACCCCGCTCCGCTGCTGCGTATATACAGGTGAAAGGACCCTGAAAGAAATAAACTGAAAGAAAAAAAGGAGCGCACAGCGCAAGGAGGGAAACAGAATGAATACCAATATGAATACGAACATGAAAGAACTGAACCTGAACGAAATGGAAATGATCAATGCAGGCTGGAACATTGGAAAATCCATCCTGTGGGGTGTCTTCGGAACGGTCGTCGGAGCAGCCATCGGAGCCCAGATCGGTGGCGGCGTCGGAGCGGCGGCAGGCAGCCTGCTCGGCGGAACGGCCGGCGTGTTAAGCGGCAGCGATTAACCGCCGCGGATGACCCGTCAAAAAAAATCAGACCGGATCGGAAGATCCGGCCTTTTGTATTGTCTGCTTCAGCAACAAAACAACCACCGGCTGTGCCGGTGAGATATAAAGAATCTTTAGATACAAGATACCTCCTTTGATAGAATAGTTACAGGTTCGCCAACCGTAACAAATCAAAGGAGGTATGCCATTTATGGCAAATGACAGTGCAAGTTTATCACATACAAAATGGAACTGTAAATATCACATAGTATTTGCACCAAAGTACAGGAGGCAGGAAATCTACGGAAAGGATAGGTTTTGTAGAATTCTTCAAAGTGCTGCACCGCGAAGTTAATCCGGAGGTAGCAGTACGGATGGATGTTGTGCGCGCTTTCAGGAGACAGATTCGCGGAGGGAATGCTTTCGCTGAAGAAATAGGCGAACGCCCGGAAGTAAGCGTCATAGTCGAAGTTTTCCGTATTCCGGGCTATGTCCATGGTCAACCTTTCTGTATGGTCTTTTTGCTCATTATATAATCGGCAGCGTGAGAGGGTCATTATAAAAACGGAAGGGAAACAGCGGAAAGGTCTTTCTTCCGGCAGGAATACACGGCTGCCCGGCGCCGTATACATGCATAAAAAGAAAAAACTGAAAACCGATACGGGAGGCTTAGAAACATGACGCAGCATGAAACGAAAACAGCTGTAAAGCGGATCGAAGGGGCTGTCGGAACGTTTGTTCTGGTTTACGGCCTGCATTACCTGGGTTATTTTCTCCGGGAAAGGTACTTTACCGGACTGGAAAACCTGCAGCTGGAGGACGCCCTGAACCACGCGCTGCAGTATATGGGCCATCTGGTCTTCCTGGCCGTGATGGTGCTGTATGTGCTGGCAGTGAAAAAAGACCGGAAATATCTGACGGTTCACTTCGCGGACAGGCCCGGACGGAGCCTGAAGTTCGCGCTGCTGGGCGCCCTGACCGGCGCGGCCATGATGGGGATCTGCATCCTTGCCGCCTCGCTGAACGGCAATCTGACGATCCGGCCGGCCGCGGGCATCAGCTTCCCCCTGCTGCTGCTTTCCGTCGTTGCGGTGTTCCTCCAGTCCTCCATTGAGGAACTGGAAAGCCGGTCCCTGGTCTTCGGCCGCATGAAGGACCAGGGAGTTCCCTGTATCCCCGCGGCGGTGATCAGCGCCTTCTTCTTTTCCTATCTTCACGCCGCAAACCCGGGCTTCGGCCTGCTGCCGCTGTTCAGCATCTTCGTCGTCGGGATTCTATACGCCCTGTGCTACCACTATTTCGGCAATATCTGGTTCGTCTGCATGGCCCACATGATGTGGAACTTCACGCAGGATTTCATCTTCGGCCTGCCGGACAGCGGGAAGCCCGCCGCGCTCTCCTTCTTCAATACGGAGACGCAGGGCTCCGGCTTCTTCTATGACGAGGTTTTCGGCATCGAGGGAAGCTGGATGGCGATCCTGGTGAATATCGCGGCCTGTGTGATTGTGGTGCTGATCGGAAGGCATATGCGCAAAAAGCAGGCGGCCTGACGGAAAAACGGAAAAACCTTACAATTGGAAAAAAATGCTTGATACAGGCGGGGAAATACGCTACAATGGTTACATAAATAAGAAAACCAGGAAATGCGTAACCGGAAGCCTGCTGTTTTCCGTTGCTTTTCTGCAGATAATCACAAATTCGTCCCCGCCGATGCGGCAGGCAGACTGCCGGCTTTTCACCGAGGTTGTAAAGCAATTCGCGTCGTCTTCTGCAGCGCGTAGAGCACCATCGCGACAATCAGGGGTGTCGCGCTGTAGCGGATTGCCATCAGGATGGTCCGCTCCGTCAAGTATCCGCTGACGCCGTTCCTCTCTTGTTGAATCGCGGGGCGCGCTCTGCTATAATGGCGGCAGCTGGTAAACAAAAAAAAGGGAACGATGGGGACAGTCCCTTTCATTACCGGAGGAGTCACGATGAAAACCAAGGTTTTGCGCCTGTTCCTGGTTGTCTGTCTGCTTGTTTTCGCGGCTGCCGGTTTCGCGGAGCCGGTTCCGGAGGCGGATCTTCCGCGGGCGGAAGCGATATCGTGATGGTGTTCCAGGACGGCGTCGACGTGGAATTCCTGGCCAGGACGGAAGGGGAGGACTACGCGCATCTGCTGATGGGCGAGCCGTACGCCGCCCTGACCCGCAAATAAAAAAAATCCGAGGACGGTGATCGGCTCTGAGCCTGTCAGAGAAGCTTTATGCAATCCTGATCAAGGGGGATTCCTGGAGAACCATTCTGGAAGGCCTGTGGATGACGGTCCGCATTTCCGCGCTGGCGCTGCTGCTCGGCACGTTGCTGGGCGCGGCCGTCTGTCTGCTGCGCACCCGGAAGAACCCGATCCTCCGGGGTATTGCCTCAGTCTATATCGCCGTGCTCCGGGGGACGCCGGTGCTGATGCTCCTGCTCCTGCTGTATTACGGCGTGTTCGCCCGGTCCGGCCTTGCACCGGTAACGGTGGCGGTGATCACCTTCGCGCTGAACGTCTCCGCACATGTCGCAGAGCTGCTCCGCGCGGCGCTCAGGGCTTCCGACAGGGGACAGGCCGAGGCGGCGCGGACGCTGGGCTTTTCCGCCTGGGACGCCTTCCGCCTCGTCACGCTGCCCCAGGTGCTGCACATCGCCCGGCCGGTCTATCAGTCCACCATCGTGAACCTGATCCAGTGGACCAGCGTGGTGGGCTACGTGACCATCACGGACCTGACCCGCGTCATCAACAACACAGCCTCCAGAACCATGCAGCCGCTGCTGACCATCATCATCGGCATGCTGATCTACCTGGCGCTGTCCTATATCGTGTTCGGCCTGTTCGCGCTGTCGGACAGGCGCAGGCAGAGAAAGCGGGGTGCGGCGGCATGAGTCTGATCGAAGTCAGGGGCCTGAAGAAATCCTTCGGTTCGCTCGATGTGCTCAGGGGCGTCGATCTGACGGCGGAGCAGGGTGAGCGCATCGCCATTATCGGCAGCTCTGGCTGCGGCAAAAGCGTGTTTCTGCGCTCCCTGTGCATGCTGGAGAAGCCGGATGCGGGGAAAGTGTTCATCGACGGGCAGGAGATTACCGCGAAGGGCGCCGGCGTGGACCGGATCCGCCGCAGCATAGGCATGGTATTCCAGAAGTTCAACCTGTTTTCCGAGATGAATGTGATAGACAATCTGTGCCTGGCGCCGACGCACATCCTGAAAATGCCCCGGAAGGAAGCGGAGGAGCGGGCCATGAAGCTCCTCGGGCAGGTCGGCCTCGCCGGCCGCGCGAAGGACTGGCCGACGGTGCTCTCCGGCGGAGAGCAGCAGCGGATTGCGATCTGCCGCTGCCTGATGATGGAGCCGAAGCTGCTGCTGTTCGACGAACCCACCAGCGCTCTGGATCCCACGATGGTGGGCGAGGTGCTGGCAGTGATCCGGATGCTGGCGAAGCAGGACATGGGCATGCTGATCGTGACCCACGAGATGAACTTCGCCCGGGAAGTCGCGGACCGGGTGCTTTTCCTCGCCGATGGCGTGATCTATGAGCAAGGTACGCCCGCGGAGATCTTTGACGCTCCGAAGCGGGAAAAGACCGTGGATTTTATCCGCAAGATCAAGTATTTCAACTATGAAATCCGTGGGCGCCGCTTCGACCTGATGCGGATGCAGGGCGGCATCCAGACCTTCGGCGAGAAGTACGGGCTGGATCCGCAGCACATCAGCCGGCTGCAGCTGTGCTGCGAGGAGACGGTTTATGTCCTGCTGGAAAACTGCTATCCCGGCCGGGACGACGTGGAAGTGGATCTGTCCGTTTCCCACGCAGAGCAGAATCAGACGACGCAGATCGACATCATCTGCGGCGGCGCGCCCTGCAATCCCTTTGAGCAGGAGAAATACAGCATCAACGTGAAGATTCTGAAAAGCCTGTCCGCCCGGCTGGATTACCGCCGGACGAACGACAGAAACGAGATCACCATCCAGCTGTAAGGAGGCAAACAGCCGGCAGCTATAATATGAACGGGCCCGGACGTCAATATCGGCGGGCCCGCCCGCAAAAATTGTTCTGAAAAAAACCCGGGGGTTGGATATACATTCTACGGGTTAACGATAGCGCACCCCCTTGGAAACCGCATAAAACAAGGCTTCAAGGAAAACTTTGCGGAATATTAGTGCTCCGGTTTTTTGCCTCTTGAAATCAGTAATTGTTTAGCTGCTTTCGGTAATCGTAAAACAGTATAGTAATCGTTAAACAGTACAGCATTTTTGCCGGTCAGCATGGTTTCGCTTTCTTGGTTTTCATGGTATCATTTGTGCAAGAAATGGCTTCGGCCATCGAGTTTTATCTTTTGAAATTCCTTGCCATTAAGGACTTTGTAACAATTCATCCTTTGTCCTCTGAAACAACCAGGATCCCCTGTTTTCTGTTATGAT
>Ga0310690_10002748_pt1 | contig 27924 bp, 18 predicted proteins | sample AusTroGonzalo_MG_2_FD_207661 | JGI IMG/M metagenome (GOLD analysis project Ga0310690, IMG submission 207661) | Bovine rumen microbial communities from tropical cattle in Woodstock, Queensland, Australia - Gonzalo_04 (v2) (version 2) | ecosystem: Host-associated > Mammals > Digestive system >...
ACTCATCGTAAGCCAGCGCAGCCTCGTCGTACAAGGCGGTGACAGCATACACGATGCCGTCCTTGCCAAGAATGCTTGCTTCCATTTTCAACTTCTTGTCTTCAAGGGTAATCGTGGCCTTGGCTTTACTCGTACTAATCTTGGTAGAAGTCTCGCCTTTCTTTATCAGATAGGTGTAGTTGAGGTCGAAATCTTCATCCTCTGAATTGTATGTGCCGGCAGGAGACTCGGAATTGTTGCTGTAGAAATCCAGACAAAGCTTGTAATTGTCATTCTCAGCGACGATGTACCAGTCTTTCGATGAGTTATAGTAGGTCATATTAAACGACCTATTGATGACAACGTTGATGGTTTCGCCGGTAGGAGGAATGCTCTTGGGCTCCTCATATACAACGTGGTAGGCACCGTCATCCGTAATTACATCAGCTACAATCCTAACGAGCCCCTCGTCATACAGCGACTTGGTGAATGTTGCGTCGGCGAATAATTTCTTGCTGGTGGCCGTTTCTCTGTATGCGTAACTTGTCATCATGTCAGACAGCGTGTAGGTCTTGTCAATCTCGGTGTCCTGCTGTCCGTCCTCCAGATAGATGGCAAACACAAACGTACTCGTGTTGTCTTCAGACACCAGCTGGTACACAACCAAGCCCAGATTTGAGCGGTATTCCTTCTCTACAATACCAATCTTGACATTGGTGTATTCCGAAGGAGGAGTCGGCTTGGTGTACGTATAGTTCACATTCCAGGTGTTACCGCTCTTGTCAACAACAACGGCAACAATAGTGTAAGAGCCGTCAGCGGCTACTGTCTGGGTAAATTGTACGGATGCGTAATAGATGTAGTCTTGCTTTACCAAATCTTCACCAAAAGAGGAGTCCTCCTCCATGTCGGCCATCGTGTACGTCTTACCGGACTCCAGAGCTCTCTGGCCTGCCGGCAGCTTGATGTCAAAATTGAATGCGTATTTCCCCTCTGCATCAGCCATTTCCACAGCTATATCGCTGCCCGTCTTGTAATATGTCAGGGTTGCCGTAGCCATTGTCAGATTATACACTTCCGGAGCGTCTGCTGTAGCAGATTTCCTTGTGGCGTTCCATTCAACAGTTTTCTTGGCCTTGGAATCCTGTTGAACGGTCTTCTGCAACTGAGCCTCTGTTATCTTGCCGATAGCAGATCCCGGGGCAGCGGCTGCGCTCAAAGCGATTACAAGAGCGCAAAGAATAGAAGTAAATTTTATCATACCTTAAAAAAGCTTTAGGTTATACATTATGTAGATTTATCAATTGCACAAACAGCATGGTTTCTACTGCCACAGATAAGTACAGATAACAAAGTTATACAAATAATTTGAAAATACAAAACAAATGCCACGAAAAATGTTTTTTTCTGTGGCAAATTGTGAAGAATTATTATCTATGGTTGGCAAACGGCGACCGTCAAAAAAACAAAGGCCTGCGAACATGCAGACCTTTGTTTGGCAGTTAGTACAATCCCTCGGGATTACTTGATTTCCGAACCGAGCAGGTTGTAGCGTACACCGTTCTTCTCGATTACTACCTGACCGTTTACAATACGCTTAATAGCATTGCCCTGAGCCTTAACAGCCTCAACAGCAGTCGGCTCGAGTGCTTCGGTATAGGTCAAATTCCAGATGTCGCTGTTAACGTCAACGATAGAAGCTTCTATCTTGATCTGACTTGCGCTGACTGTCTTTACAAAAGTAGCGGAAGCGAAGTCAATATAGTTGTAGCTATTATCCACGCCGTATGAACTGTTTGTGTTGCCGCCCATGTCGTCAGCAAACGTATAGGTCTTGCCGGATTCAACATCCTCGGAGTCAAGGGTGATTTTGAAGAAGAACTTGTAATCATCGTTACTCAGCTTGTAGCGAATGAAACCGTTGCCCTTGGTTGTCTCAACAGCGGTCATAGTCAGGTTCGTTACAACAGGCTCCGGCTGGTCAAATACCAGGTGGTAAACGTTAACCTTGTTATCCACTATAGTCGCCTCAATGTGAGCACGACCTTCTACGTTGAACGTCTTAACGAAGCTGACTTGCTTCAGACCTGTATTGTTGCCGTCTATTTGTACATACGTGTATGTTGAGCTGGTTTCCATGTCCGCCATCGTGTATGTCTGACCGGCAATAACGTCGGTAGTTTCATACAGATATACATAGATGTCAAACGAAAAGATCGTGTCGGCGGTAGCATTGCTCAACTCATAGATAACGTCACCGTATGATGAATTGTACGGAGTGAAAGACATCTTCGTAGCAACCACTTCAATAGGATGATCGAAATCAGGCTCAATAGATTTACTCAATACGGGATCGGTATAGTTGCCATCATAGTATTTTTCAGCAAGTACACCATACATCTGTCCTTCTGCCGTATAAGTATCTGCTTCTGCATCGTAAATGAACTCAGCATTTCCGTTATAGAAGAAATATGAAGAACCGGTCGTGCCTAAGTCACCCATATATTGTTTCTTCGCAAAAGTAACAGTATTACCTTCTTTTGTGCCGACAACCCATGCTTCAGGCAGATATGAACTCATGCCTTGGAAATAAACCTGATTGCCAACGACTGCCACATTGATTGGTTTGGCATCTGCCGAACCACTCTTTGTGAACTCCATCGTGTATTCTACAACGGTTGCTCCCTCGGGAAGAACTACGAGTTTATCACCTTCTTTTGAATACGTGATGTTCCAGGTCTTACTGTTCTCGTCAACGATTACGAGTACAATCGTGTATGAACCGTCTGCAGCAACGGTTTTGGTAAATTGAAGAGAAGTGAAGTGAATTTTCTGGTTATTGGCTGTAATATAGCAATAATCAGCATCAAAATCTGCCAAAGTGTATGTCTGGCCGGAAACGACGTCTTGGGTAGTTGCATCCACATCAATCCAGAGTGTTACTGTTGCAGAAATGGAAGAGAGTATAAAGCTATAATACCTCTGACCATACGTGGAGTTGTAACTGGAAGAAAGATCATCGGCAACGAATGTACCACCTTCGGGAGCAGCAGGCTTCTCTCCGGAGAAGACCGGATTGGTCCAGTAGGCGTATGCGCTAAGTTCTGTGGCAGACGCACTTTCAACGAGCATAGCAGTTTGCGAAGTCAGGGTGTTCGTAGCAGGGTCATAGACGAATACAATGTTCTCTGCAAGAGTCGATCCGTCATTGGAGCCCACAAGGTACTCATCGCCGTAGCTATCCGATCCGAGAAGTTGTCCGTTGGCAAACGTGATGGTGTTGCCGTCCATCGTGCCTTGGATGGCACCTTCATCAAAATAATAAGCCAGACCGGTGATGGTTACATTGTTGCCGTTCACCGTAACTTGAATGGACGGCATATAGGATGTTGCGTCCACCCAGCTGCTTGAGTAAACAAGGAATTTACCGCCGGTAGTGTAATACGTACCCGTGGCCAGTGCTGCGTCAGATGCGGCACTCGGAGCACGATTGACAGAAGGCTTGGCGTCCGTCTTCTCAAGCTTAAGCCCCAGAGTTTTGACAAACTCCTTGGTTGCCTGCTTCTCGATAACCGGAGCGGCTACACGGGGAGCAGCGGTTGCGCTCAATGCGATTACAAGAGCGCAAAGAATAGAAGTTAATTTCTTCATACCTTAAAAACTTTTAGTTAAACAATAAGTTAAGTGGTTTTATATAATACCATAATTCGTATAGCAAAACGATTGCCATAGACAAATACCGATTGCAAAATTATAGAAATAATTCGAAAATACAAAACAAATGCCACAAAAAACGTTTTTTCTGTGGCAAAATGTGAAGAATTATTATCTATGGTTGGCAAATGTGCAATCTTTCCTCTTTCGTAGGCGAGGATGGCGGCTCTTGTTAATTAATCTGTACGGGCGCGCGCAATGTGCTCGTTGTAAAACATCCAAAGCACAAAGAAACAACCGTAGAACAGGTACTTGAACAGGTAGGTGTGCAGCAGTTCGAACCAGTCAGGGTGGTTCTTCGTCAGCAGTGCGACCATGAAGATGCGGAAGATATTGAACAGGTAGGCGAAGAGCCAGCCGGCAGGTATGTACCATAGTCTGTCCTGCCATCGTCCACGTGAGGCAAGCATGATAACCAGCCAGATGAACGACTGCTTGATAGCCGTGCAGCCCCATACAATGGTAACGCCGACACCCGTGTCGGTGAAACGCAGGCGGTTGCCGTCGGTAAGGGTGACTGCATCGTCGAACCACCGGAGCATGGCGTAAACGATACCCGCAATGTGGTCGGCCAGACGGTCGAAATACCAGGTCAGGTCCAGACCGAACCAGGTGACCGCACCATGACCGTTCTCGTCGCCAAGAACGGTGAACTTCCAGAAGTAGTTGGCGGCAAGCATGGCTACCACAAAGCGGATAATGCCTTCGTACGGGCGAAGCCGGGCTGACAGCAATATGTTTTCTTTCTGACTCAAAAAATCCCCAATTTTGAAATTATAAATTCTAAATCCTAAATCTATATTGTGGTCTTGGCGTAGGGTACGGCGTCCATGGGGCAGAAGTCACCGTCAAGGAACTTGTAGTATGCCGCTTGGGCAATCATGGCGGCGTTGTCGGTCGTGAACGAGAACGGCGGGATGAACGCCTGCCAGTGATAACGCCTGGCGTAATCGAGCAAGGCGGCACGCAGCCCGGAGTTGGCACTCACGCCTCCGGCAAGAGCCACCTGACGAATATCGAGGTCGTTGGCGGCCTTCTTGAGCTTGCGCATGAGTATGTCAATAACCGTCTCCTGCAGTGCGGCGCAGTAGTCCTCACGCAGGTTGGGCACTTTCTCCGCCAGGGCATCAATAGTATCTACACCGTACTCCTGCATCTGGTCACGAAGCGAGTAGAGGAACGATGTTTTCAGTCCCGAGAACGAGTAATCGTAACCCGGTATGTTCGGCTTGGCGAGTGAGTAAACCCTAGGATTGCCTCGGTGAGCCAGGCTGTCAACCACGGGACCGCCCGGGTATGGCAAGCCCAGAACCTTGGCGCATTTGTCGAACGCCTCACCGGCTGCGTCATCAATCGTCTGGCCGATAATGCGCATGACACCCCCGTGCCCCCTTTCAGAGGGGGATTTATCAGTGTTCATCTCCCCCTTTTGAGAAGTGGGTTGGGGGGATGTCACCAATACTATCTGGCTGTTGCCGCCGCTGACCAGCAGGCAAAGGAAAGGATAATCCGGATGCTTGAACTCAATGCCCTGCAACCTGGGGGTGGCGGCAATCATCTGTTCTGACGGATGGACGAAGTGCGCCATCACGTGCCCTTGCAGATGGTTGACCTCGATAAGCGGGATATTAAGGCTGAGCGCCAGTCCTTTGGCGAACGATGTGCCGACCAGCAGGCTGCCGAGCAGTCCCGGACCGCGTGTGAAGCCGATGGCACTGAGTTCCTCCTTGGCGACACCGGCGCGCTTAAGTGCTGCATCCACCACGGGAACGATGTTCTGCTGGTGCGCACGGCTCGCCAGCTCGGGCACCACACCGCCGAACTCCTCATGCACCGACTGCGAGGCGGTGACGTTACTCAACAGCAGACCGTCACGGATGACTGCCGCCGAGGTATCGTCACAACTAGACTCAATGGAAAGTATTGTTATATGTTTTGCCATTTTTCAAGGGTGGCAAATGCCACTTTTTTGACAATTTTGCATATTTTTTCGTAAAAACGCACAAAAATACAACAAATATTTGGAAATTCCAAAAAAAATCGCTATATTTGTACACTTTTTGCCGGTTGCAAGGTGAAAAGTGCAAGTAGAGCGCACGGAACGGATGGAAGAGTGCCCGTCAATTGCGCGGATAACACGGATAATTCAGTCAGATGTATATTTATATCTTTTTGGTATGGCTCGCGTCGCTGTTCGGGCATCGTAAGGCGCGTATGCTCTTCCGCGGACAGTGGAAAGCGACGGACGAATTGCGCACCAGGCTCCCGCACAAGACGGGTAGGCAGAGACGCATTTGGATCCACGTGGCTTCGGTCGGTGAGTTCGAACAGGCGCGTCCCGTCATTGAGCGTCTGCGCAGGGAGCATCCCGAAGTGCAGATTGTACTGACGTTCTTCTCGCCGTCGGGGTACAACCTGAGGAAGGGGTATGACAAGGTGGATGCAGTGACCTACTTGCCGTTTGCCACACGCAGGAATGCACGTATGTTCCTGGATGTAGTCAAACCCGATACAGCCATCTTCGTCAAGTATGAGTTCTGGCCCGCCTATCTGCGCGAACTCGCCAAACGCGGCATCCGGACATACAGTATATCCGCCATTTTCCGTGAGAAACAGGCGTTCTTCCGCTGGTGGGGAAAGCCGTACCTGAAACTGCTGAGATTATTTACGGCAATCTACGTGCAGGACGAAGCTTCGGCACGATTATTGCGAGAGCATGGTATAGAGCGTACGGAGGTGGCCGGCGACACGCGTTTCGACCGTGTGCACGCTATCGCCCAGCAGGCGAAGGATATACCGCAGATAGCGCGGTTCGTCGAGGATGGCGCCAAGGTGATCATAGCAGGCAGCACGTGGCCGCCTGACGAAGAGCTGCTGGCGAGGTACATTGACGAGAACCCGGATGTTAAACTGGTGCTGGCGCCGCACGAGATACACGAGGCGCATCTGCATCAAATATTACAGCAGTTCGAGGGTCGCTACGTGCGCTTCACCCAGGCGACAATCAACAGCCTTGACGCCGTACGCGTGCTGGTGGTGGACACGATGGGTATGCTGTCGTCCATCTATCGCTACGGTCAGGTGGCATACATAGGCGGAGGGTTCGGCGTTGGAATACACAACACTATTGAGGCGGCGGTGTTCGGAATGCCGGTTCTGTTCGGACCGAACCACAAGCACTTCCGCGAAGCATGTGCGCTGATAGATGCCGGCGGCGGAATAGCGGTGGACAACTATGCCGCATTCAAGGCCGCAATGGACAATGCACTGGCTGACCATGAGGCGATAGGTAAGAAATCAAGTGATTATGTGGTGTCAGAACTTGGCGCTACGGACAAAATATACGATGCGTTATTTGTAAAACAGCATTTGTAGATTCATAGATTTGAAGATTTGAAAATTTTTAGCAATGCAAAAACCCGCTATACCCAAAGGAACGCGTGACTTCTCGCAACTGGAGATGGCACGCCGTAACTATATATTCTCCACTATCCGCGACGTGTTCGCGCTGTACGGTTTTGCACAGATAGAGACGCCGGCCATGGAGTTGATGTCCACCCTGATGGGCAAGTACGGCGAGGAGGGCGACAAACTGCTGTTCCGCATTCAGAACTCCGGCGAGAAGGCCAACGAGGCTCCGGAAAAAGGCTTGCGTTATGACCTGACCGTGCCGTTTGCGCGGTACGTGGTGCAGCACCGCGATACCATACAGTTCCCCTTCAAGCGCTATCAGATACAGCCCGTATGGCGTGCCGACCGTCCGCAGAAAGGACGCTATCGCGAATTCTACCAGTGCGATGTGGATGTTGTAGGTACGGATAGCCTGCTCTCTGAGGTGGAGCTGATACAGATAGTGGAAGAGGTTTATCGCCGTCTGGGCATACGCGTCTGCCTGCACCTGAATAACAGGAAAGTGCTGGCGGGTATAGCCGAAGTGATCGGTGCGCCGGACAAAATGGTGGATATCACCGTAGCCATTGACAAGCTTGACAAGATAGGGGTGGACAAGGTAAACGAGGAACTGAAGGAGCGCGGGCTGAGTGGCGAAGCAGTCGATGCGTTACAGCCTATACTGAACCTCAGCGGTTCGAACGCGGACAAGCTGTGCGCCCTGCGTACCATACTCGCCGGCAGCGAGGTAGGACTGAAAGGCGTGCAGGAACTGGAGGAGGTCTTCAATTATTTGTCATTTGTCAATTGTCAATTGTCCATCGAGTTGGACTTGTGCCTGGCACGCGGACTGAACTATTATACCGGAGCGATCTTCGAGGTGAAGGCGCTGGATGTACAGATGGGCTCCATCACCGGCGGCGGACGCTACGACAACCTGACAGGTATCTTCGGTATGCCGGATGTCTCGGGTGTAGGCATCTCGTTCGGTGCGGACCGTATATATGACGTGCTGACCGAACTGAACCTCTATCCCGAGGACCTGCAGTCGGCTACGCAGGTGCTGTTCGCCTGCTTCGGCGAGGAAGAACTGAAGTTTGCCATGCAGTGCGCCACCGCCTTGCGCATGCAGGGAATACGTGCTGAGGTCTATCCCGAAGCGGTGAAGATGAAGCGGCAGATGGCGTACGCCGATGCCAAGCATATACCGTATGTGGCCATCATCGGCAGCAACGAACTGGCGGAACGGAAAGTAATGCTCAAGCAGATGCTGTCCGGCGAACAGCAGCTGATGAGCGCCGATGAACTGATACAGCGGCTGAAAGCCTGAAACACCAAAAGTTTAAATAAATATTTTATTTAAATAACTCTAAATATACCAAACACAATAATGAAAAAAATTCTTTTTGGCTTTTTAGCCATGTTGGTGTCAGTGACACTATTTGCAGAGCGTATATCGCCTGATGATGCAGCGCTTGTGGCAAACAACTTTATGAACGTCGCCTCGGCGCCGGGTGTCAAGAAAGCCGTACCGCAGAAGAAGATGGTACGCAAGGCAACCGCTGAGGAGAACCTGTTCTATGTTTATGAAAACGAAAACGGCGAGGGTTGGGTAATCGTTGCCGCTAACGATGTTGTAAGGCCTATTCTGGCATATTCGGAGACCGGTCATTTCCGCACGGATAACCAGCCGGTCAACGTTCGCAGCTGGATGGGGAAGTACAACCATTTTATCACAAAGATTGAGGCTGACGGAGTCGAAGCCAGCGAAGAGGCCGCCGAGGAATGGAACGAACTGCGCAAAGGTGTCCGTAAAAGTAAAGGTGACGCTGTAGTTGGTCCGTTGGTTAAGACGCAATGGGATCAGGATGAGCCCTACAATAACCTTTGCCCGGGTACAGGTACGAATAAAGCCTATACAGGTTGTGTCGCAACAGCTATGGCGCAAGTGATGAAGTACTGGGAGTGGCCGGTGAAAGGTACAGGCAGTCACTCTTATCAACCTCTTGATCCGAACAGTGAGACCGGCGCCAAGTCAAAACGCTATGGTGTTCAGACGGTTAACTTTGGTGAGACTACCTACGACTGGGCGAATATGAAGAATAGTTATTCGGGCAATTATGCCAGCGCACAGGCACAGGCTGTGGCTACTCTAATGTATCACTGCGGTGTGGCTACCGAAATGATGTACGGCAATGACGCTGACGGCGGTTCAGGTGCGTACACCGTGAACTATGGCGATTGGGAGACAAATGCATTCCCTTGTGCACAGAATGCGTTCCATGAGTTCTTCGGCTACAAGAAAGACGGACTGACCGGCTACATGCGCGACGGATCTACCTACGAGGGTGTAACGTATTACAAAAAATGGTCGGACGCAGATTGGACGGCTATGATCAAGGAGGAACTGGATAAACGGCACCCGATCATGTACGCCGGTGCAGGTTCTGGTGGTGGTCACAGTTTTATCTGCGACGGTTACGACGATTCGGGCTATTTTCACTTCAACTGGGGCTGGTCGGGAGAGAACGATGGTTACTATACACTTTCCGATTTGGCTCCCGGTAGCGGTGGTGCCGGTGGCGGTAGCTACTCTTTCTCCGAAGACCAGGACGTAATAATCGGTATCGTGCCTGATAAGAAAGACCTGCCGAAGGTAAAGGTTACCTGGTCGGTTGACGGAGTTGAGACTGACGTGGAATATACACAAGAGGATAACCTGGTGCTTCCTGAGAATCCTGCTGACTGCGAAAGCGGTAAGGTGTTCGTCGGTTGGACGGCAAAGAACACTGTTGACGGTGAGAAACCTGCTGACCTGTTTACATCTGCTGCTGGCAAGACTGTAGGGGCTTCTATTACCTATTATGCTGTGTTTGCGCAGGTTAAGACTGATGAAGGGGTCTCGGTCGATGATAAGCTTACGCAAGCTACAACAGGTGTTACCGGAGGCTCGTATGCTTTATGGAGTGGCAAATCGGTTGCCTCAAGTGCTGTGTATGGAGGTAATAGTGCCGCTACATATAATTCTATACAATTACGCTCTAAGAACAATAACTCTGGTATTTACACATCTGCATCCGGTGGTAAGTTGAGTAAAGTGACTGTTGATTGGAACGAGAATACAACTGATGGACGTAAGGTGGATATCTATGGGAAAAATAGTGCTTATTCCAGTGCTACCGACCTGTATGGTAATGACAAGGGTGATTTGCTCGGATCTATCGTTTGTGGCACAAGTACGTCGTTGACCATTGAAGGCAATTATACATACATAGGTGTCCGCTCTAACAATAGCGCTTTGTACATGAATTCAATCACCTTCACATGGGGCGGTGGCAAGCAACACTACAATTACTCGACAACTTGCTCGGGTGAGCAGACTGCTGTGGAGCACACTGGCCTTGAACAATCCGGTGCGGTCAAAGCTATCCGCAATGGCGAGGTGGTTATCATCCGTGGCAATGATGTATATAACATCCTTGGCGTGAAGAAATAATCAGGCATTTGATATTTGACCAAATTAACCGTCATGACAACAGCTGAAGCATACGACCTGGTACTCGCACAGTGCAGGAGTATCTATATCAAGAAGATGAAGGACTACGGCCCCTCGTGGCGTATCATGCGCCCGCAGACGGTCAACGACCAGCTCTTCATCAAGGCCAAACGGGTTCGCACTCTCGAAATGACGGGTGTGAACCTTGTGGGCGAGGATATCGCCGGCGAAGTGCGCGCTATAGTCAACTACTCGGTGATGGGTATCATACAGCTGCGGCACGGCTTTGCGGACAGCATTGACATGACGCCCGAGCAAGTGACTGAACTGTACGACAAGTACGTGGCTGAAGCCAAAGCACTCATGATGCGCAAGAACCATGATTACGGTGAAGCGTGGAGGGACATGTTGCCCTCCTCGCTCATCGACATCATCCTGACGAAGATTAACCGCAACAAGCAGATAGCGTCCAACGACAACCATACGCTCATCTCCGAAGGTGCGGACGGCAACTACTTCGACATGCTCAATTATGCGGTGTTCTACCTCATACTGACCGCTCCGGAAAAAGAGTAAAGACCGCAGACTATCAAAGACCAAAGACCAATCTTGACAAATGAACAAGACAGCTCACATCACAGGCTCAATAGCACGCACACTGCTGGCGTTGACGTTTTTGTTTTCAGGCTTCGTGAAAGCGGTGGACCCCGTAGGTACAGTCTATAAGATTGAAGATTACCTCACGGCTTTCGGCGGTATATTCACCTCTTTGTTGCCTCTGGCAACCACGGCGGCTGTGCTGCTTATCCTGACCGAATGGACACTAGGCGTGATGATGCTGCTGAACGTGCGCACGCAGTTGACTGCTTGGCTGGCACTCATCTTCTATGCGGTGATGACTCCGGTCACGCTATATATAGCCTTCACAAATCCAATCACGGACTGCGGCTGCTTCGGCGATGCGCTGGTGATAAGCAACTGGCAGACCTTCGGCAAGAATGTGGTACTGACGGCACTGGTGGTTGTGCTCCTGTGCACGAAGAAATATATTCCGCAGACGTTTATATGGTGGGCTGAACTGGGCATCGTGCTCATCAGCATGGCATTGGCAGGCGGACTGATGCTCTATACGCATTACCATCTGCCGCTGATAGACTTCCGGCCGTACAAGATTGGCAATAACATACCCGAACTGATGGAGATACCCGAAGGTGCTCCGGCTGACGAGTACGCCATAACGCTCATCTACGAGAAGGACGGGGTGGAGCAGGAGTTCACATTGCAGGACTATCCGCGCGGTGACTCAACATGGCGGTTTGTGGACCAGCAGTCCAAACTGATACAAAAAGGCTATGAACCGCCAATTCACGATTTTGTGCTGGTGGATTACGAAGGCGAGGATGTAACCTACGATTTGCTGGAGATGGAGAAAGTGGTATTCGTTGTGATGTACGACCTGCAGAAGACTGACCTGACGCAAGTGGGGAAAGTAGTGCAGTTGTGTCTTGCCACTGAGGAGCAGGCTGTGCCGTTCCGCATACTGACATCCGCTACTGACGAACAGATATGGGACTTCATTGACGCACACCGTGAGCTTTTGCTCGCCAACGGTATAGCGCCCTCCGACCCGGCGATGGATCCTGAGGAGGCGGCCGGCTTCAACGACGAACTGCTGAGCCACTGGCGGATGCTCTTCCTCAACGGAGACGGTATCATGCTCAAGACCATCGTGCGTGCCAACCCGGGCGTGTTCGTCATCGAAAACGGAACAATCACTGATAAATATAATATAAGGAATAGATAACTATGAAATGCTTGATTATAGGCTCAGGTCCGGCTGGCTATACCGCTGCCATCTATGCCTCACGTGCAAACTTGCAACCCGTACTGATTGAAGGTCCGCAACTCGGCGGACAACTCACTATCACTACCGAGGTGGAGAACTTTCCTGGTTATCCCGACGGCGTTGAACCGTTCCAGATGATGGATGATTTGCGCAGACAGGCCGAGCGTTTCGGAACGACCTTCGTTTCGGCTATCGTGGAGAAAGTGGATTTCTCATGTTCGCCGAAGAAAGTCTGGACGGATGACGGGACACTCTACGAGGCAGAGACGGTTATCATAGCTACCGGTGCATCCGCCAAGTGGCTGGGCATCCCGAGTGAAAAGGAGTACCGCGGTCGCGGTGTGAGTGCGTGTGCCACTTGTGACGGTTTCTTCTACCGCGGCAAGACTGTGGCTGTAGTAGGTGGCGGTGACACAGCCTGTGAGGAGGCGACCTATCTGGCTAACCTCTGCCAGAAGGTGTACATGATTGTCCGTAAACCCTATTTCCGGGCATCGGAAATCATGCAGAAGCGCGTGTTTGACAACCCGAAGATCGAGGTGCTGTTTGAGCACAACACGCTGCGGCTGACCGGTGAGACCAAGGTGGAAGGCGCTGATCTTATTTATAAGAAAGGACTCCCCGACGAGGAGCAGAGGCATATAGCCATTGACGGTTTCTTCCTGGCTATCGGTCATCAGCCGAACACCAAGTTGTTTGCCAATTATCTGGACTTGGATACCGAAGGATACATCAAGGTGAAGGGTGACAGCCCGTGTACGAATGTGCCGGGCGTATATGCTGCAGGCGACTGCGCTGACCCGCATTACCGTCAGGCAGTGGTGGCTGCGGCTGCAGGCTGCAAAGCAGCCATCGAGGCGGACAAGTATCTGAAGAGTTTGTGATTTTCAGTGAGCCGGAAACGGCTCACACTTATGCCAGGGCATTGACCAGCATTCCGCACGCGGCGAGTATATCTTCGCCGCGTGATTTGCGTATGGTGCAGGTCACACAGTGCTCGCTCAGGTAGTCGCGGAACGCTACCATCCGCTGTTCGTCGCTCGCAGGGAACGTCGGTCTTTGCTCTTTTTGCGGAGCGGTCATTGATCTTTCGGCATCACCGGTCTGATGAAAACGTATCAGGTTCACGCGGCAGGGTAAACCCTGTACAAGGCGTATCAACTGTTTGGCGTGAGACGTGTCATCATTCACACCGCTCCAGCATATATATTCGAACGACAATCGCCGCTGATGTGTCCAGTCGTATTGCCGCACGATGTCCAACACCTCCTCGACGGGCGTTAGTTTTTGCGCAGGCATGATTGCCGCCCGCTCGGCAGGATAGGCATTGTGCAGCGAGATTGCCAGATGGCAGTCGGTCTCGTTCAGAAAACGCTGCAAGGCACTGACACCTGATTTCTGCAGGATACCTACCGTTGATACTGTTATTCGTTTCGGACTCCAGCCCAGACCCCATTCGGAAGTGAGGACATTGAGGGCACGCAGTACGTTGTCGATGTTGTCCATCGGTTCGCCTTCGCCCATCAGTACGAGGTTCGTCAGGTCGGGAAAATACAGCACCTGCGCCAGAATGGCGTCGGTGGTCAGATTGCCGTGAAAGCCTAATGTACCCGTCATACAGAATTTGCAGCCCATCTTGCAGCCGGCCTGTGTGCTCACGCACAGCGTTGTGCGGTCTTCCTCCGGCAGCCACACGCATTCTACTTGCTGGCTTTCGACTTTCGACTGGTCTCTTTCGACAATTACCGGAAAGAGGTATTTGCGTGTACCGTCAACTGACACGGCTTCGGCGGTCGGCTTGATGCGGCCGATAGCATACTTCTCCTGCAGCGTTTGGCGTGCCTTGACAGAGATGTTCGACATCTCGTCGAACGAGGTCACACGGTGACGGTAAATCCACTCACATAGCTGCTTGCCAACGAAGCGGGGTAGTCCCGCTTCGATGGCAATGGTTTGCAGTTCTGCTAATGTTTTACCCAATAAGGCTTCCATGTTCAGTGCCTCAGTTCCCTATATCCTTAATGGTGAATCACTCAGCCTTAGCCAGCGGCACGATGATTGCCGTCAGCGGCTCAACGGTGATGCGCTTGTTCAGGTCGATAGTATTGCCGGAAATGATATCCGTACCCTGCTTGGCGTAGTTGATAAGCAACTCGTGGTACTGAGCTATCGGCATCTGTCGCGGCTCTGATGCAGCGTTGATATATACGAGCACTGCTTCCTTATCTGTATATCGCACGTACGCGTACGTGTTGTCGCGGCTGAGGAAGTGCATCAGTTTGCCTTCATGAATGGTCTTGTTCGTGCGACGCCAGCTGAACAGTTTGGTGTAGTAGGCGAACAGGTCTTCCTGCTCTTTCTCCAGACCCGTTGCCGTGCCGTTGAACCATGGGTGGTTGACGCGCAGGGCACCGTGGTTGCCTATATCCTCAGGATTGAGGGATATCAGACCGTACTCTTCACCATAGGTCAGTTGAGGTATACCGCGCATAGTGGCGAGGATGGCTGCCACCAGTTTGTTGCGTTCGAAACTCTTGTCGAGGAGCATGTCGCGCACACGCGGTGTGTCGTGGTTGCTGTCGAAGATCAGCAGGTTGTCCGGATGGGCGTACAGGTAGTCGTCAGCCACCACTTCGTAGCACTTCAAGAGCCCTTGTCCCCATCCTTCACCCGTGCCTCCGAGTGCTGCTGCGATAGCCTCCTGCAAGGGGAAGTCCATCACGCAGGGCAGGTTGGAGTTGTATCCGTCCGGATTACGGGCGTCAGCCTGCCAGTATGCAATCTGTGACGAAGGACGCGTCCAGCACTCACCTACGATGTTGATGCCCGGGTACTCGTTGCGAACGGCTTTCGTCCACTGGGAGATAGGCACTTTCTCGTTGTACGGGTAGGTGTCCACACGCAGTCCGTCAAGGTTGAATGCTTCAATCCACCAGATGGCCCATTGCTGGAAGTATTTGAGCAGGTCGGGGTTGTCAAGGTTCATGTCCGGCATGGAGGTGTCAAACCAACCGCTGTTCATTCCCAGGAAGTCCGCCTCTGAGGCGTGGATATCCGCTGCGGTGGTGAACTGCCAGTTCGAACGTGTGAATGTCGGATACTGGTGGATCCAGTCGTAGTACGGCAGGTCCTTCATCCACCAGTGTGCCGAGCCGCAATGGTTGGGCACTATGTCCATGATTACTTTCAGCCCCTTGTTGTGTGCCGTGTTGACGAAATCCAGATAGAGCTCGTTGCTGCCGTAGCGCGGGTCAATGTGATAGTAGTCGGCGCAAGCATAGCCGTGGTAGGATTGCGTAGGCTCGTTGTCCAACAGCAGCGGCGTGCACCATATAGCCGTGGCCCCCAGGGCCTTGATGGCGTCAAGGTGGTCGATGATACCTTTGAGGTCGCCACCGTGACGTCCGAACCACTCCGTGGGAGCAGCCTTCTCTGCGGTGTTGTCAGTATTGTCGTTGCCCGGGTCGCCGTTGGCAAAACGGTCAGGCATGATCAGGTAGATCACATCCTCTGGACCGTAACTGGTGTTTGCTGCGGGATTCGGACGACGGTCATTGATGACATAATCGATAGATACGGACTTCTTGTCCTTGGTCAAGGTGATGCGGTAGGTGCCTGATGTCTTGGCATCCATATCAACAAACAGGTAGTTGGGCGATTCGGCGTTGTGCTGGCGTTTGAGGGTCAGACCGGTGCATTCGCCTTTGGCAGCCTTGCCGTTAATCAGCTGTTGGATGCTCACCGTGGCATCAGCCAGGTCTTCACCTTGCAGCATCAGGGTGAGCGGCATCTTCATGTCCGTGAACCAACTCAACGGCTCGGCACGCTCGATACGAGGCTTGGCTTGCAGTAACATACTCATGAGCAGGCATATAGCCACACTCGATAAACGCATAATGTGTTTCATAATAGTATTATTTTATAAATATATTAGTCTATTTTTGACTGTTGAGGTGCTATCTCGTCAATACGTATATTTTTGAGCGAGTTATGCTCGTCTTTGAGCTGGAGGTAGTGCTTCCAGAATGCCTGCATCTCGGGTGTAGCACCACGCAGGAACTCTTCCGTGCCCTGTTTGTCGATGCGCTCAATCACCATGCCCACCGTTATCTTGTGCGTGTCCAGTGCAGGCTGATAGGTGCGTTCCTCTTTCTGCTCAACGTAGATGGTGCGTAGCAGTCCGACCTCTACAAGCCTGTTCAGCAGTTGGGTGACCAGTCGGATAGGCACGTTGTTTTCATGCGCCAGTTCGATGGCCATGAGCGGTTCTTCATCATTCTCAAAGCGCCGGATAATGCAATGAAGCAGGTACAGCGTCAGGAAGTCCTTGTATCGTCTGGACATCTTTTCCAGGTCTTTCTCGTACTCAAACTGCTCGTTGCTCTGTATGGCGTAACTCATCTCCGCGCCGATAAGGATGAGCAGACAGGTCCATTGCAACCACATCATAATGATGGGGATGGCGGCGAACGCGCCATATACGATGCTCGTGCGGCCGAGTAACACAATCATGTAAATCGACAGCATTTGTAACAACTGGAACAGTGTACCCATCAGGATGGCCGGAAAGATGGCGCTTCGGAAACGTACCTTCGTGTTAGGGATAGCCATGTACATCCACAGGAACACTCCCCAGGCCACCTCGAACTGCGCGAGATGTACCAACGACTCCTGCCACTGGCTTATCTGGCCGAAGTATGGCAGTGCTTCTATCGTAGAGTGAATGATGATGCTCATACCCGAGGTGGCTATCACCAGTACCGGTACCAGAAACAGCACAGCAATGTATGTCGTCAGCTGACGAATGACCGAGCGCGACTGTTTGACTGCCCATATGGCGTTGAACGCCTGCTCTACGTTACGGAAGAAACTGTACACCGCCCAGATAAGGATAAGCAGGCCTATACCGAGGAACGCGCCGCCTTGGGCTGTCTCCAAATAACGGTTGACCATACCCATGACTTCCGGTATAATCTGCGTCTCACCAAGCGGCGAGTGCTCAAGATGCATCTCTATCACTTCTGCAAATCCGAAACCTTTGGCTATAGCCAGCACCATCGCCAGGATAGGGATGATAGCGAACACAAGGTTGTAGGTCAGTGCGTTGGCGGTCATGTTCAACTGCTTGCTGCTGAAGCCTCGGATAACAAGAATGACGGTCTTGAGCACACCGAACCCGATACGCTTGGTGCCCTTCAGTTCGTGTGACGTACGCCGCCACAGGTCGTACTGAATAAACCGCTGTATGTCCTGCCAGTTAGCCATTTTGTTCCGTGTTAATCCGGATAGTCCTTACTCGGATCTGCCAAAACGCGAAAGTAAGCCCGTAAGCGGGGTTCTGTTTTAGCTTATCATTAATCTTGGGTACATGTTACCATGCAACTCTATCGCGCTCTACCCTCCAACTCGGACGAGCAATCCTCTTTTCGGTATACCGAAGGCGTTGGTTTACTTGAGCTTGCAGCCCGCAGTGTGCTCGTTTCACCCGCCTTGCCCGTTTCCCCTGATTGGAGCCCCGACACAACATTCGTTGTGGTGGGGAGAGCCGAAGGCGACTCGTCTCTGTAGCAGTGACCAAACATTTCTGCCTGACGGTCGTTAACCGCTGCGGTGCTCTGCGCTGCCCCGACTTTCCTCTACCGGCTTGAACCGGTAGCGATAAGCCGACCTGCTTTCGCGTTATAGCAAATTACCGTGCAAAGATACGAAAAATATTTCAAATATGCAAATTTTTTCGTACCGAAAATATCTTCCTCCATTGTTTATTGCGCTTTTTGCCCGTGAAGTACGTTTGTCAGGCGGTTGCGGAGCAAGATATGGATGGCCAGAATACGGTATCATTTATATGGGTTAAGAATACAGAAAAAGGCTGCCGGTCGGCAGCCTTTTGGTGACAAGTGAACAAACCTTGTGAGATTTACTTCACGCGGCGCTCGGGTATACGAGCCTTCTTACCGGTGAGGTCACGCAGGTAATAGAGTTTCGCACGGCGAACCTTGCCATACTTGTTAACGGTGATTGACTCAATGAAAGGAGAGTCCATCGGGAAGATACGCTCAACGCCAACGTTACCTGACATCTTACGAACAGTGAAACGCTTCTTGTCCTCGCTGCCGTGGATGGCGATTACGTCGCCACGGAACTCCTGAATACGCTCCTTGTTACCTTCCTTAATACGATACGCTACCGTGATCTGGTCTCCGGCCTTGAATGCAGGAAACTCTTTCTTCTCACCTGCAAATGCTTGTTCAGCAATCTTAATTAAATCCATTGTCTTATACAATTCTTTTCTCGACTAGCCTCAATGATTAAGCTGGCCGTTCACATTGTTTGACAAAAGCATTCACTACTATTTGGCGCTCGACATGTTGCGAGTCAGGCCTACCTAAATCGCCAGAGGCTTTTGTCGGATTGGCTGCAAAGGTACAATAATTCTTTGATATTTGCAAGTCTTTGCCAGAAAAAAAACATCTCTTGGCGCGTAAAGGTGCATTTTGCAATGCCGATATGTCGCTTGTTGTCCTTTTTCTATATTTTGACGCGCGTGTATATGCATGATTGTAACTTACACATTGCAAACAGAAGACCTGTGTTTTGTGACAATTTGTCACCGATTATACCCGTTCACTGTCCAAATGTAAACAGCAGTTTTCAAAAAGCCTGAAAAATATGCTATAAAACATGTTTTTTTTGTGAAAAATTTGCATATATGCGTAAAATGTAGTACTTTTGCATCGTGTTTTTCATGGTATTAGATTTAAGGTTAATAAAGATTGGGTTGTCGGGAGACAATCCTTCTTTGCTTTTTAGGGGTAATCCTTCAGAAACTTTCCGATTCTGGTTGTTATTTTAGCGTATAATAGTTGCATTTTCATAGAAAATGTACTATTTCGCAAAAAAAATGCGTATTCTCTTGCAAATCTGCAAAAGTTTTTGTAATTTTGTAGGCTTTTTATGTGAATAAAGATGGATTATCGTTATCTGAATAGCATTAACTCGCCAGCAGACCTGAAGGCATTGCCTCGTGAGGCGTTGCCCGATGTGTGTGCGGAGTTGCGTGATTTCATTGTAAGCGAGCTGAGTCATAATCCTGGCCATCTGGGGTCGTCGCTCGGTGTGATAGAGCTGACCGTTGCCTTGCACTATGTGTTCGACACGCCGTATGACCGCCTGGTGTGGGATGTCGGTCATCAGGCATACGCCCACAAGATACTGACCGGTCGTCGTGACGCCTTCCATACCAACCGTCAGTTCGGCGGTCTGGCGCCCTTCCCGACACCTATGGAGAGTGAGTATGACACCTGTGTGTCCGGTCATGCCAGCAATAGTATCTCCGTGGCACTGGGTATGCAGATTGCCGATAGCCATCAGTCGATGGCGAACGGTAAGAAGCCCCGTAAAGTGGTGGCGGTGATAGGTGACGGAGCCATGACCGGCGGTCTGGCGTTCGAGGGACTGAACAATGCCTCGATGGACAAGAACGACCTGCTCATCGTGCTCAATGACAACAATATGGCCATTGATCCCATCAAGGGTGGTTTTACGCAGTACCTGGTGGACCTGACTACCTCGCCGCGTTACAACAAGTTGCGCTGGTGGGCGTATCAGGCGCTCGTCAAGCTGCATCTGATGTCCGACCATAAGCGCGCAAAGATGCTGCGCTTCCACAATAACCTCAAGACCACACTTACCAAGCAGCCGTCCAATATCTTCCAGGGCCTGAATATCCGCTATTTCGGTCCTGCGGACGGTCATGACGTGATAGGACTGGTGCGTATTCTGAGCGAGATAAAGAACTTCCACGGTCCGAAAGTGCTGCATATCGTCACGCAGAAAGGCAAAGGTTACGCGCCTGCCGAAGCAGACCAGACCGCCTGGCATGCACCCGGAGAGTTCGATGTGGAGAGTGGTGAGCGCTTGTCGGTCACCAGTGACGGTACGCCGCTATGGCAGGAGGTGTTCGGGCAGACCCTGCTCGACCTGGCCGAACAGGACAAGCGCATCGTGGGTATAACGCCGGCTATGCCGTCAGGCTGCTCGATGGCCATCATGCAGAAACAGCTTCCTGAACGCGTGTTCGATGTCGGCATAGCCGAAGGACACGCCGTGACTTTCAGTGCCGGTCTGGCCAAAGAGGGTATGGTGCCGTTCTGTAATATCTACTCTTCGTTCCTGCAGCGCGCCTACGACAATATCATCCACGACGTAGCCATTGGCAAGATGCATGTGGTGTTCTGCATTGACCGTGCAGGCATAGTCGGCAACGACGGTGCCACGCACCACGGTCTGCTGGACCTTGCCTATCTGCGCCCTGTGCCGAACATGCAGATTGCCGCACCGATGACCGCTACTGACCTCCGTCAAATGATGACCATGGCAGTAGATATGCAAGGACCGGTGGCCATCCGCTATCCGCGCGGCAGAAGCAAGGACCGCGAGTTGCCGCCCGTTGAATATGGCAAATCAGTTAAACTGCGTGAAGGCAACAAAGTATGCGTCCTGTCTATCGGTTCGATAGGCAATACTGTGGAACTGGTGCTGGATACAAATGAGCAGTTGAACTCCATCGGGCACTACAATATGCGATGGCTCAAGCCGCTTGATACAAAAGTGGTGAAGGATGTCGCGGAGCGCTATGATACGATCGTCACGATTGAGGATGGGCTGGTTAGCGGCGGCCTGGGCAGTGCCGTGCTGGAGACGCTTGATACACGGAAAGTGCGTGTTGTCCGCCTTGGTGTTGACGACCGGTTTGTCACTCACGGCAGCACAGCCGAGCTGATGCACATGCTGGGACTTGATGCAGAAGGGATTGCTGCTTCACTGACCGGACTGCTAAACGAATAGTCGAAACTATACCGTTACTAAAGAATAAACCAAACGAACTGAAATACTATGCGAGTGATTATTGTTGGAGCTGGCGAAGTTGGAACGCACTTGGCGAAACTGCTGTCGCGTGAGAAGATGGACATCAGTCTGATGGATGAGCGTGCTGACCGTATTGAAGGTCTGGATGCCGACTATGACATGCTGACAAAGGTCGGTGTGCCCACATCCATCCGTGACCTGCAGGACATAGGTGTTCGCGACGTGGACCTGTTTGTGGCGGTTACGCCGTCGGAGACGGAGAACATGACTGCTTGTCTCATTGCCAACCAGTTGGGAGCAAAGAAAACCCTTGCACGGATTGACAACTATGAGTATCTGCTGCCGGAGAACAAGCGCTTTTTCGAGCAGATGGGTCTCAACCACCTCATCTATCCCGAGGTGCTGGCAGCTCAGGAGATTTGCGAATCATTGAAGAAGAACTGGATGCGCTACCACCTGACCCTCTGTAACGGACAACTTGACCTTTGCGTCGTGAAGATCCGCGAAGGGGCGCCGATGATAGGCAAGCAGTTTATGTCCGGCTATTTCGCCCACGGCAACTACCGAATAGTAGCCATCAAGCGCAGTCAGGAGACCATTATACCGAGCGGTACCGATGCTGTAGAGGTCGGTGACCTAATCTACGCCGTTTGCACTCGCGAGAACATGTCCGTGCTGCGCAAGGAAGCCGGTAAGAGTGAGCGCGAGATCAATAATATCATCTTCTTCGGTGGCAGCAAGATAGCCCAGAAGGCTGTCATGTCGCTGCCTGAAGGCAAGACTGTAAAGGTGCTGGAGGCGGACCGCGAACTATGTGAGAAGCTCTCCGAGAAGTTAGGTTCTGCGCTGATTATCCACGCTGACGGCAGCGATATGAGCGTACTTAAAGAGGAAGGCATTCAGGACGCTGACGCCTTTGTAGCAGTGACCGAGCATAGCGAGTCGAACATTTTTGCCTGTCTGGCTGCACGGCGGTTTGGCGTACGCAAGACCATAGCCGAGATAGAGAACATGGACTACATAAACATGGCTGAGCAACTGGAGGTCGGTGCGATGCTCAATAAGAAGACCATCACCGCCAGCTACATCTACCGTCTGCTGATGAAAGCCAGTGTGCAGAACGTGCAACACCTGACATCCGCCGATGCGGAAATCGTGGAGTTCGTGGTCACGGAGAACAGCCGCATCACGCGGGACGTAATCAAGAATATGCGTTTGCCTCTGGACTGCAACATTGGTGCGCTGATGCGTGCCGGCGAAGGCATACTGGTGAACGGCGATACACAACTGCTGCCCGGTGACCAGGTGGTAGTGTTCTGCAAGAGTAACGAACTCCAACGAGTAGAAAAGTTCTTCAAATGACCAAAACGTTTAACTGGAAAATAGTATCGCGAGCCTACGGCGCCCTGGTCTTGATTGAGGCGTTGTTCATGGCTGTTCCGACTGTTGCGGCGTACCTGTACGGTGACCACGATGGAGGAGCGTTTGCCGTGAGCACGTTCATCACGCTCATAGCAGGTCTTATAGCGCTGCGTGTCGGACGAAACGCCCAGAGGCATGTGAGCGAACGTGAGGGCTACCTGATTGTGGCACTCGTCTGGATTGTGTTCTCGGCTTTCGGTATGCTGCCGTTCTACCTCAGTGGTGCATTGGAGACAATCACCGATAGTTGGTTTGAGACCATGGCGGGTTTCTCCACCATGGGTGCCACGGTTATCCCGAATGTGGAGATTATGTCGCACGCCGTTCTGCTGTGGCGCGCCATCTGTCAGTGGCTGGGAGGTATGGGTATTATCGTTCTCAGTGTGGCTGTGCTGCCTACGTTCGGCCTGGGTGGCATGCAGCTCTACGCAGCAGAAGTGACCGGCGTGAGTTACGAGAAACTGTCACCGCGCATATCAAAAACCGCGCAGCTCCTATGGAGCACATATGTGCTGCTCACTGTTCTGGAAACACTGCTGCTCAAGTTTTTCGGCATGGACCTGTTTGATGCAGTATGCCATTCGATGGCAACGGTGGCTACCGGCGGTTTCTCCACTAAGAACACCTCTCTGATGCTGTATGGTCCGGCTATCCAATATACCGTGGCGCTGTTCATGCTGCTGTCGGGTATTAACTTCGCCCAGATCATCTACTTCATGAGGGGAAAACCCGAAAAGATGTATCATGACGAAGAGACGCGCTGGTATGCAAGCGGTGTGCTGCTCGGTACGGTGGTGCTCACTGTCGGCCTGTTCGTTTTCTATACATGGATTGAACCGGCCGAATGGTTGCCGCGTCTGCTGAACGGCAATGTGGTCCGCGCCTACGCCACTCATGTTGAGTGGGCGTTCCGCAACGCATTCTTCACTACCTGTGCGGCTATCACCAGTACGGGGTTTGCTTCGGCTGACTATATGCTGTGGCCCAAACTGATCTGGGTGTTCGTGTTCATCATGATGTTCACGGGTGGTGCTTCCGGCAGTACGGCCGGCGGTATCAAATGGGTGCGTATAGCCGTCTTTGCCAAGAACGCCTTTGCAGAGATGTACCGCCGTATACACCCGAACGCTGTGCTACCTATACGATTTAACGGACGGCCCTTGCCGCAGACCGTGACGAACAACGTGATGGCGTTCATGTTCTTTTACATACTTATCATCGTCCTGGCGATGTTTGTCTTCATTGCTTGCGGCATTTCGCCGGGCGAGGCGTTCGCTACAGCCGTCAGCGGTATGGGTAATGTAGGCGAGAGCCTCGGGCAGTATGGTCCGTCGGGCAATTACGCCAACTTCCCGGTTGTTGCGAAGTGGGTGATGACTGCTGTCATGCTCATCGGCCGTTTGGAGATATTCACCGTTTTACTGCTCTTCTCGCCTGTGCTCTGGAGGAAATAATTAATGAAACCGTCCCGGATACTTGTATTCATACTCAGCACGTTCATCGTCCTTGCGGCGGTATGCGTGCTGTTTGCCGGCAAGTCGTCTGTGGTGCGTGTGCCGTCTTTGGCGTCCGTGATAGGGTGGCCGTCGGAGAAGTCGGACTACATCGGGAACGTTGATTATGCTGAAAGCATTGAGATTACAGAGTCTCTGACTGATACGCTGGCTGTCATTGACACCGTTCCGGTTCAGCCTGTCCCCGTCGATACGGTTCCTGCTAAACCGAAAGTGGTCGTACTGCCACAATCTTTGCCGCAGACGGCTCTCAACCTGCCGGCGTTCTACGCAGCATTAGATAGGGCGGATGAGCGGTCGGTGCGGGTGGTGCATTTCGGTGACTCGCAGATTGAGGAGGACCGTATATCCATGGTGCTTCGCCGGCGTCTGCAAGACCGTTTTGGCGGCGGAGGCATAGGCCTGGTACCGATGGTGCAGACTATACCTACATATACCGCCAAGCAGTCCTTGGAGCAGGATGGTCACGAAGTGCCTTATACTACTGTCCGCCGTTATCTGGCGTACGGTCCGTCATCCATGCGCCTCAAGGATGACAACCGATATGGACCGATGGCGCAGGTCGCCTGTGTCGGTCAACCGCTGGATGTCACAATAGAAATGCTGCGTGAACGTGTTCCGACTTACGCTTACGATCATATCCGTGTGCTCTGTTCCGACAGCGTGGTGGTGACACTTGTGCCGGACTCCCTGGAGCAGCAGCGCTTCATTAATGACGCGCCGCTCGACTACGCTGATGCGCCCGCAGAAACCATGCGGCAGGAGATACTTGTGCTAAGCGAACCACAACGCAACAGTGTGCTGCACTTCGATGGTACAGGTCGCGTCTACGGAATATCACTCGAGACTGCTACAGGCGTACAGGTTGATAATATCCCTATGCGCGGTGCGGCTGGCACGTCCTTCACATCCATGGCGCGCAAGCAGTTTGAGGCATACTTCCATCATACGAACACTGCCCTGGTTATCATGCAGTTCGGTGGCAACGCCATGCCGGCTATCCGAACGCAGGCTGCAGTGGATAAATACGTGCAATCCTTGCGTATGCAGATACGCTTCATCATGTCTGCAGCACCCGATGCCTCGTTGCTGTTCATCGGTCCCTCGGATATGATTACCGTCGTCGATGGCGAACAGATGACCTATCCTTTGTTGCCGAAACTGGACAGCCTGCTGGCGGAGATGGTGGTTGAAGAGGGTGGAGCGTACTACTCGCTGTTCAGGCTCATGGGCGGTGCCGGCAGTATGGTCAGTTGGCGTGACAAAGGTCTGGCGGGCGAGGATATGATCCACTTCACCCGTGCCGGAGCGAAGAAGGTGGGAGAGATGCTTGCTAAGCAGCTGCTCGGTGATTATGACAGTTTGACGGAATTGCAAAAGTCGGCAGGCCTGCCTACGGACACGACAACTACCCAACTGCCAGATGCCCAAATAGAAGATACCAAAATGGAAAATGCCCAAATGGAAATAACTAAATAGCGAATGTTGTTAGACCTGTTCAAATATGACCCCGCGTACCCGCTGCTGTTCACCCAGTTCTACTTCTGGGCGTTCTTCGCTATCGTTTATGCCGGCTTTGCGCTGATCATGCAGCGTGCAGGCAGTTCGCGCGGGCGACTCCATGCCCGCAACATCTACCTTATGGCAGCTTCGTGGTTCTTCTATTATAAGACCTCAGGCATCTTCCTTCTCATACTTGCGTTCATTACCGTTTCGGATTTCCTTATTGGCAGGCAGATACCGCACTCCAGGCGACCCAGGCTGTGGCTTGTCCTCAGCGTATGCATCGACCTGTCACTACTATTCTACTTCAAGTACGCCTATTTCTTCACGAACATCTTCAACGACCTGTTCGGTACGTCGGTTCAGGTGTTCGATATCTTTGCGTACATCGGCAACGGATTCAGCTGTGATGGACGCTTCCTTGTTGACAGGATCATCCTGCCGGTGGGTATCTCGTTCTACATCTTCCAGGTCATATCATACGCTGTGGACATTTACCGTGGCAAGATTAAGCCCGTTACCAACCTGCTTGACTTCGGCTTTTACGTCTCGTTTTTCCCGCAACTGGTGGCCGGACCGATAGTCCGTGCCTCGGAGTTCGTACCGCAGCTCTATAAGCCGTTCTTCCTCACCCGCCGTCAGTTTGGCATAGCGGTGTTCTGGATATGCAACGGTCTGTTGAAGAAGATAATCCTCTCCGACTACCTTGCAGTCAACTTTATCGACCGCGTGTTCCAGAGTCCGATGCTCTTCTCAGGATTTGAGAACTTCTTCGCTCTGCTGACCTACTCAATGCAGGTATATGCGGACTTTTCCGGCTATACCGACATTGCAATCGGTGTGGCATTGCTAATGGGATTCTACTTGCCTAAGAACTTCGACTCGCCGTATAAGTCCCGCAATCCGCAGGAGTTCTGGCGCCGCTGGCATCAGTCGTTGTCGCGGTGGCTGAAAGGCTACGTGTACATCCCTTTGGGCGGCAATCGTACCTTGCTCGGGCGTCCGGCAGGCAAACTGTTGGCGTCCAACTGCAACTCGTTCCTCACGATGCTTATCGGCGGTCTGTGGCATGGCGCAAGCTGGAACTTCGTCATATGGGGCGGACTCAATGGGGTAGGCATGATTGTCAATAAGTGCTGGCGAGCATTAAGCGAACACCTCAGGTACGTGCTTATGCTCCTTTTGGCTGTCGGCATGGTAGTTGCGCGACAGCTGACGCACGGCGCTTATCCGCTGGTGAACATGATTGAAGTGTGGGTGCTCATCCTCTGGGCAGGCACATCCATATGGTACATTGGCTGGCTCTGGGGGTTCCGTTCAGACACCAGTCGTTTCGTAGGCTGGGTGGACAACGCCTGGGATATTGTTCAGACGTTCGTGTTCATCTCCTTCACGCGTCTGTTCTTCCGTTCGGCAAGTAATCTTGACCCGGCTACCGCCAACCGCGAGGCATGGCTGACCGCCAAGCAGATGGTGCACCAGATTGGCTGTGCGTGGGACAACTCGATTGTCTGTCCGTTCATGCAGGAGTACAAGTATGTAGTGCTGCTCTTTATCGCCGGTATGATTATCCACTGGCTGCCTGACCGTTTCAAACGTCGTTACCGTCTATGGTTTGCGGCTTTGCCTATGCCGCTGATGATTCTCGCTGTGGCTGCGGCTGTGTTTATCGCCTACCAGTTCATCACCGCCGATATGCAACCGTTCATATATTTCCAGTTCTAATAGCCAAATGGCAAATGATAAATAACAAGATATCACATATCATCGGCGTTACCGGCGGCATAGGTAGCGGCAAGTCCACTGTCCTTCGGGCAGTGGCGCGGCGTGGCTGCCCGGTCTATGATTGCGATGCCGAGGCCAAACGATTGATCGTGGAGAACGCTGAGGTCCGCCGGCAGATGATGGTTGCGTTTGGCGGTGAAGCCTATCATGGCGGTAACTATAACACCCGCTACGTGGCGCAGCAGGTCTTTGCTGACCACGACAAACTTGCGTGCCTCAACGCCATTGTCCATCCGGCGGTCAAGCGGGATATACTGCATTGGGCTGCCGATAAGCCTCTTGCGTTCATTGAGACGGCTATCCTCTTTCAGGCAGGCATGGCAGATATATGCGACGGCGTGGCAGTTGTCACCGTGCCGGAGGAGGAACGTATTGCGCGTGCTTTGCATCGCGACAGACATGCCAAT
>Ga0310690_10002749_pt1 | contig 27913 bp, 20 predicted proteins | sample AusTroGonzalo_MG_2_FD_207661 | JGI IMG/M metagenome (GOLD analysis project Ga0310690, IMG submission 207661) | Bovine rumen microbial communities from tropical cattle in Woodstock, Queensland, Australia - Gonzalo_04 (v2) (version 2) | ecosystem: Host-associated > Mammals > Digestive system >...
TTGATAATGAAGTGCTCGAAAGCCATTCCGAAGCCTGCCCAGCGGTAGTCGGATACCACGTAGAGGCTGTCGGTAGTCGATTCAAGGGCACGTATCTTGCCGTCGACAAATCGGAAGTCCTCGAGGATGCCGCCCAGCTTCGAACCCAGCCACATGGGGCGCACCTTATTATTTACCTGCTTGAAGATGAAGAGGCGTCGTCCCTGCTCAGGATAGAAGCGGGTGGACTTGATGACTCCCACCATCGCATCCTCCTGCCCGTCGCCATCGACGTCGCCCGTCTGGAACTGATATACAGGGTAGGGCAGTCGCCAGTCGCCCAGCCAATACAGGCTGTCGTGCTCACATCGCAGTTCGAATGTCTGCGCCCAGCAGCAATAGGCCAGCATGGTCATCAATATCATCAAGAAGTACTTCTTCATGGGCGCAAAGATACGAAAAAAAGTGAAAAGCGAATAGTGAATAGTGAAAAATTTGCTACCGCAGGCAAGATTATTCAAGTTTTTCCCTACCTTTGCACCTATCAAGAAACTGATGTGATATGAAAATCTTTGCCGTTGGCATGAATTATGCCGCACACAAACAAGAGCTGAAACAGCTTCAGATAGGAGATCGTAGCCAGAAAGCCCCTGTGATATTCACCAAGGCCGACTCAGCGCTGCTGAAGCCAGGCCGCCCGTTCTTCGTACCTGATGACATGGGACGCATCGACTATGAAGCTGAACTGGTCATACGTATTTGCCGATTAGGCAAGAACATTCCTGAACGATTCGCACACCGTTATTACGACGCCGTTACCGTTGGCATTGACTTTACGGCTCGCGACATGCAGCGTCAGGCCAGTGAGGCAGGCCTGCCATGGACCATCTGCAAAGGCTTCGACGGTAGTGCTGCCATAGGCGAGTGGCTGCCTGTCATTCATGCGGAAGATACAGGGGGAGCTGCCTTCGACTATCGTTTCCGTCTCGACAGGAACGGTGAAATGGTGCAGCAAGGCTGTTCCATGAATATGATTCACAATGTAGATCAGCTCATCAGTTACATTTCACGCTTTTTTACCCTAAAGACAGGCGATTTGCTATATACGGGAACGCCAGCCGGCGTAGGACCAGTAGCTATTGGCGACCACTTGGAAGGCTGGATAGGCGAACAACGCGTATTAGACTTAAATTGCAGGTAAAACAATAATCGGGGCCCTTTGCGCGTTATTTATAACGATGGAAAGAGTCCGTAGGCTCATTATCGGCATGGTTCTCTTGCTCAACGGCATGGTTGCAGCAGCGCAAGAGTTCTATAACCTGACCGCCCAAGAGGTCAGGGTTGACTCTGTTTTACCACTTTTTACCTATACACGCGATTTAGGTCTCAACTACTCAGACTCCATCTATTCCGTCAGCATCGACTATCCAGAGTTTATCGATATGTCGGCCACTGACATTGCAAAACTGCATGCCATCACATCGAGTGAAATTCCAGAAATGCCCGTCATAGAACAGTATATTGGCGTGTCGCGCAAACGAGGCATGCTCTATGCGGCTTTTGTTCCCATTGTCTACAGGGAGGGCAAATATCAGAAACTCGTCAGTTTCAAACTGTCTGTCAAAAGCCAGGCAGTAGCGAGGGCTCGTGCTATGGAGCAACAACCATTGGGCAAACGCTATGCCGACCACTCTGTGTTAGCATCAGGACGATGGGCCAAGATTCGAGTGCCTTCAACAGGGGTCTATCAGCTCACCGACGCTTTGGTGAAGCAAGCTGGCTTTACTAATATTAATAAGGTGAAGATTTATGGCTACGGTGGAGCCCTGCAACCTGAGAAACTGACAGCCGACTATCTTGCCAGTACTGATGACCTGCATGAGGTGCCCACCTGTAATGTCGGAGGACGTAGACTGTTCTATGGCATCGGACCTGTGTCATGGGCCAGCAATACGGCCACTTCACGTACACGGAACCCCTACAGCGACTACGGCTACTATTTCCTGACGGAAAACGACTCCACGGCACTCACTGTCGATGAGAGTAGCTTCAAGACTTCCTATTACCCTCAGCCCGATGATTACCATACGCTCTACGAGGTGGACGACTTTGCATGGTATCACGGTGGACGCAATCTCTACGATAGTCGACTGTTCGGCAATGATGTGCAGCGTTCCTATGAGCTGACGGCTCCAGAAGGGGCGAAAGGCCAACTGACGGTGGTGCTGACAGCCGATGGTCCCTTCACTGCAGAGCTTACCTTCAACGGCAAGGCTGTGGCTACCCTTACCAATACCTCTTCCATCGATTCCTACAGTAAGGCATTGGTTAAAACAGGTACATACAAGCTGGAAGACCCTTTGGTAGCTAAAAACCAGGCGGTTATCCGACAAATCTCTGGTTCGAATCTTAGGCTCGACTATTTGTCGCTGCAGTATGATACCCCTCAGGCATGGCCTGAACTTGCGACAGACAATATCCCCGTTCCGGAATACGTCTACAACATTACGAACCAGGATCATCATGCCGACACAATCGTCGACATGGTTATCATCATACCAACCACACAAAAGCTGCTCAGTGAAGCACAGCGTCTGAAAGCGCTTCATGAAGAGCACGACTCACTAAGAGTATGCATTGTGCCTGCTGACGAGCTGTTCAACGAATTCTCCAGCGGTACACCTGATGCCAATGCCTATCGTCGCTACTTGAAAATGCTCTACGACCGGGCTGAAAGCGATGACGATATGCCGCGATATCTGATGCTCTTTGGTGATGGCAGTTGGGATAACCGTATGCTTACAAATGTCTGGAAGAACTACTCTCCCGATGACTTCCTGCTCTGCTATGAGAGCGAGAACTCATTTAGTGAAACCGACTGCTATGTCACCGACGACTACTTCTGCCTGATGGACGATAACGAAGGAGGTGACATGCTGGCTACCGACAAACCTGATATCGCCGTAGGACGTTTCTCGGCACGTACGCCGGAGCAGGCAAAGATACTGGTTGACAAGACCATTGCCTATGCCAATAACACCCATGCAGGGGCATGGCAGAATACCATCTGCTTCTTGGGCGACGATGGCGACTCAAACCGCCACATGAACGATGCCGATGCTGTAGCCACTATGGTGGCAGAAGTCCACCCAGCACTCAACATCAGGAAAGTCTATTGGGACTCCTATCAGCGACAGTCATCGTCAACGGGGTTTAGTTATCCAGAGGTTACCCAGCTCGTACAGCAACAGATGAAGAACGGAGCGCTGATGATTAACTATAGCGGCCACGGTGCTGCTTACACCATGTCGCATGAGCAAGCCGTCAATCTGGCTGATTTCGAATTATCGTCAGACGGAAGACTACCCATGTGGCTCACGGCATCGTGCGACATCATGCCCTTCGACGGACAGGAAGAGAACATTGGTGAGACCGCCATGTTCAACAAGCAGGGAGGTGCCATAGCCTTCTATGGTACTACCCGTACCGTTTATGCTCATTACAACGGCTACATGAACCGTGCCTATACCAACTACGTCTTAGACTCTGACAATCAAGGACGACGATACACCATTGGCGAGGCAGCAAGACTGGCCAAGAACCTCCTCATGACACCGACAGGACAAGGTAATGTCATCGGCACTGACCGTACCACCAATAAACTGCAGTACACATTGTTAGGAGACCCGGCACTCACCCTTGCCCTTCCAACGATGCAAGCTGTCATTGACTCTATCGGCAACGCCAAATCGCTCCGTATCAATGTCGGACAGCCTGTGCTCATAAAAGGTCATATTGTAGGCGCTGCTGACTTCAATGGCGTAGTGACCGTCACTGTCCGAGACATAGAGAAGACCATCACCTGCAGGCTGAACGATGCCTCTGCTGCCGAAGAACCTTTCACCTACACTGACCGACCCGGCACACTCTACGAGGGTAGCGACAGCGTTAGGAATGGACATTTCACGCTTCAGTTCGTACTGCCTAAGGACATCAGCTATTCCGATGGAACGGGTCTGATAACCCTCTACGCCGTTAGTTCTGATAAGAAGCGGACGGCACATGGCTACCACGATACGTTCACAATGGGCAGTGAGGCACTCGACGACAACGACGGTGTCGGCCCCAACATTTACTGCTATCTCAACTCGCCATCGTTCGTGAATGGTGGTAACGTCAATACAACGCCTTACTTCTACGCTGAAATATCGGACAAGGACGGCATCAATGCTTCAGGCAACGGCATTGGTCACGACATGGAACTGATTATAGAAAGTACGGCAGACAACAACGAGATGCAACGCACCTATGTCCTCAACGACTACTTCCAGTACGACTTCGGCAACTATCGCAGCGGCACCCTCGGTTATACTGTACCACAGCTCAGCTATGGTCCGCACAAGTTGATGTTCAGGGCTTGGGACGCTATGGGCAACTCCTCGACAACCGAACTCCAGTTCAATGTTGTAAAGGGGCTCGAACCTTCCATCATCGATATCAATGCCACACGCAATCCCGCCTCTACTGAGACAACATTCGTCATCACTCACGACCGTACAGGGGCAGACGTGGATATCCAGATTGATGTCTTCGATACAGCAGGCCGTCAACTGTGGTGCCATCAGGAGAATGGTATTAGCGCAGGTCAGCCTATTACCGTCAGCTGGGACCTCACTGCCTCAGGTGGACATCGCCTCATGACTGGCGTCTACCTCTACCGCGTCCAGCTCAGTAGTGACGGCAGTTCACAGGCATCGAAAGCGAAGAAACTCATTATAGTGAAGCAATAAAAACAAGGCTTTAACGTTATAAACAATGATGAAGACAAACAAAATACTTATCGCAGTCGGCTGTTGGCTGCTGGCTGTTGGACAGATCAAAGCCGAAGACGATGACAAGCTCAATACATTCAACCCCGTTGAGCATGCCGTCGTATCAGAAACCATTGCACCTGATGCAAGGGCAGCGGGCATGGGTGATGTGGGTGCCGCCACAGACCCTGATGTCAACTCCCAATACTGGAATCCAGCCAAGTATCCCTTCTGCATCAGCAGGGCCGGTATAGCACTTAACTATACCCCTTGGCTGCGACAGCTCGTCAACGACATTGACCTGGCATACGTGGCTGGCTACTACCGCATTGGTGACTACTCGGCTATCTCGGGTTCGTTGCGCTACTTCTCGCTCGGTGAGGTGTTCATCGACTATGGCAACAGCGACATGACTGTCAAACCTTACGAAATGTCAATCGATGCTGCCTACTCGCTCATGCTATCCGAGAACTTCTCGATAGCTGCCGCCATCCGCTGGATCTACAGTGACCTGCGCTTCGACTATTCAGAAGACTCCAAACCCGCCTCAGCCTTCGCTGCTGACCTGGCTATGTATTACAATAACTACCTGATGATTGGCAGCCGCGAGTGCCAGTTAGGACTTGGTATGAATGTCAGGAATATTGGTTCTAAGATCTCTTATTACGGTGACGAGGAAAGCCAGTTCATACCCGCCAACCTGAGACTTGGAGCATCGTTGATGGTGCCTGTTGACGAGTATAATCGTTTCTCGTTCACAGCTGACGCCAACAAGCTGCTCGTGCCGACTGTGCCCCGTCAGAACGAGGGTGAAAGTAATTCCGAATATCAGGACCGCGTGCGCCGCGAATACAGTGACGTGGGTTCCATTAAGGGTATCTTCCAGAGCTTTAGTGATGCTCCTGGTGGCTTTAAGGAGGAAATGGAGGAGGTACAGTGGTCTGTCGGTGCTGAATACGTCTACCATGATCAGTTCTCACTCCGTGCTGGTTATCACCATCAGGCCGAGTCAAAGGGTAACCTCAAGTATTTCACCATCGGTGGAGGTTTCCGCATGAGTGTCTTCTCGCTCGATGTTGGCTACGTCATTTCCACAGCACGTTCCAACCCCCTCGACCAGACCCTTCGTTTCACACTCGCCTTCGATATGGACGGTATCAAAGATTTGTTTAGACGATGAATATACGCGTAGGAATGGGCTACGACGTTCACCAACTGGTGGAAGGTCGTGAACTATGGATGGGCGGCATTAAGATTGAGCACTGTCTCGGACTCTTAGGTCACAGCGATGCTGATGTGTTGATACATGCTATTTGCGATGCACTGCTCGGTGCCGCCAATATGCGTGACATAGGCTACCATTTTCCTGATACTGCCGCAGAGACTGATGGAATGGACAGCAAAGTTATTCTTAAGGAAACCATCGGACTCATAGCACAGAAAGGCTATCGCTTCGTTAACCTCGACGCCACCATTTGCGCTGAGCGTCCCAAAATGAATCCCCACATTCCTGCCATGCAGCAATGTCTTGCCGGCATCATCGGCACCGATCCCGACAATGTCAGCATTAAGGCTACAACCACTGAGCGGCTTGGCTTTACGGGTCGCGAGGAAGGCATTTCGGCCTATGCCGTTGTGCTCATTGAGCGAGACTGAATGATAAGAGTTTAGTGTTTTGAGTTTATAGTTATGATAAAAAACTACAAAAGAATTGCCCTCGTGGCCGCAGTATTCCAACTGTCTTGCTGCTTTTTCCAAGCCAATGCTCAGAAGCGTGTTGAAGCTAAAGTCAATGCCGACATCGTGTCACACTGGTGGTGGCGAGGCATGGACATGAGTGGCGTGTCTATACAGCCAGGGGCCACTATCGGATGGCAGGGGTTTAAGTTCAGCGTCTTTGGCAGTACTGGATTCGAAAGTAATGACAGACGTGAAATCGACCTCGGCCTACAGTACTCCTTCTATGGCATTAACATTGGCGTCACGGACTATTGGAACAATACCGTAGACCCTGACCACCGCTATTTCTATTACAACGAGAAAAAAGGAGGACACCTGTACGAGGCTAATCTGGGATACGCTTGCAAGTACTTTTCACTGCAGGCATATACCATCTTCTGGGGAAATGACTACAAGATCTCCGGCGACAAAGCTTATTCTACCTATATTGAACTCGGTATACCCTTCGTACTGGGAGGTGTCGACTGGGATTTGAAAGCCGGCATATCACCCTTTGAGAGTGCAGGCTATCAGACCGAGACAGAGATGTTGGATGGTCTGGGTTCCACCTACAAGAAGTATCAGCAATACTACTATTACGGCGGCGGACTGTCCTGCGTGATGGCTTCACTTAGGGCAACGAAGAACCTCGACCTTGGATTTACCGAGATTCCAGTCTTTGCAGAGTTCCACACTAACCCTTATATGCGTAAGGCCGACCTGTTGCTCGGCATCACTATCAATCCCTTCTGAGCGAAGCGATGACCCCCGAAACCGCAGAGTTCATTAAACGTCATGCCGATGACGATGTCAGGCAACTGGCTCTTCATGCCAAAAGCCTTGATGGCGTTGACCTCACCTTTGCACTCGAACAGATTGCCGGGCGGCAGACGGCACGGCGGAAACTGCCTGCGTGGGCCTCGATAGAGGGTATCGTCTATCCCCCTCACCTTTCCATGGAACAATGCTCCAGTGAGCAGACGGCTCGTTACAAAGCCTGTCTTGCAGGTCAAGGACGCCTGATAGTAGACCTGACGGGTGGCTTTGGTGTCGATTTCTCATTCATGGCGCAAGGGTTTAAGAAGGCCGTCTACGTTGAGAGACAGCAATCCCTCTGCGAGATTGCCCGTGGGAATTTCCAGCTATTAGGGCTTTCACAGGCTGAGGTGGTCTGCGGCGATGCAGCTGACTACCTATGTGCAATGGAACATGCTGACCTTATTTATATAGACCCTGCCCGTCGCGATGACCATGGTGCACGTACCTATGGTATCAGTGACTGTACACCCGACGTGTTGGCTCTGCGTGAATTGCTGTTGGAAAAGGCTGACCGCGTTATCATTAAACTCTCACCAATGCTTGACTGGCGCAAAGCCGTCAATGATTTGGGTGAACAATATGTCCGTGAAGTCCATATCGTATCAGTAGGAAATGAATGTAAGGAACTGCTGTTGCTGTTAGGACAGGGAGAAGGACTTCGGCTGATTTGTGCTTGCGACAACCAGCGATTAGAGGTTGATGAGTCCCATAAGGCCTATGAGTCCTATGAGCCCTATGAGCCCTATAGGCCAGATGAGATTCATCAGGGCATCTTCCTTTATGAGCCCAATGCCTCGATTATGAAAGCAGGCTGTTTTGATGAGGTTTCACGGCAATTCAAGGTCGGACAATTGGCACAGAACAGTCATCTGTTTGTATCGGCCAACTATGTAAGCGATTTCCCAGGCCGCTCCTTCCAGATTGACGCTGTGACGTCGATGAACAAGCGGGAACTGAAGGAGCAGCTGCAGGGACTGACACAAGCCAATATAGCTGTTAGGAATTTCCCGCTGACGGTAGCTGAGCTGCGCAAGCGACTAAAACTGAGCGAGGGTGGCAGCGTCTATATCTTCGCTACCACCCTCGCATCAGGCCACAGAGTGCTTATCCTCTGTCGTAAAGCTGTTTAGTAAACTTCTTCTACCACTTCGCGGATAACGGTCTGCTTCACCTTCTTGGTGGTTACCTTCTGAACGTCGTACTCTTCGTAGTTGGTCACCTTGAAGGTTCCCTCACCAGTGATAATCACGCAACGGTTCTTGTCGTTCTCCTCGAACGGCTGAACAGTGTCACCCTTTGAGTCGGTAGTCAGACGAGAAGGATCAAGGCCATGCTCATTCACCAGCTTGGCAGTCACATCGTCAGCACGACGCTTGGCGTACATCTGGTTCAGTTTGTAGTTACCTGTACCCTTGTCAGCATAACCCGTAACAGTGAACTTGGCATCCTCTGAAGTCTTCATCAGGTCAGCAACGTCCTTGATGGCCTTATCAGTACCCTCGGCAGAATTGGTATCACTCTCACGAATCTGGAAGAAGATAACCTCTTCGATCTTCTTCTGCTCTTCCTTCACGATGGGGCGCTTCTCCTTCACAACAATGGTATCGGGAACGTCTACCCAAATTTCTTCCTCCACCTGGCGAACCACCTGACGGGGTTTGGTCTTCTGATAACCGAAACGATAGCTCAGGCCAAGCATACCGCTAATCATCCAGTCATCGGCATCGTTGGTCTTGCTGTTGAAACGATCGTCTAAGCTATTGGCAGCAAACTCTAATGACACGCCCAATGGCTTGGTGACATTTGTCTCAAAACGCAGGCCAGCACGCAGGTTGTGGCTCAGGCGGTTGTTGGAAGTCCAAGCCAAAGGAGCCAGGTTGGGGTTCTCCTTGACTATAGCCTTCATGTCATCGTTCTTCCATGCATCGGTAAGACCGATACCTCCAATAAGAATCACGTTCACTGGGTGGCTGTAGTTGCAGCAGCTGAACAGGTTCGTGAGATTCAGCATCACATCAGCGTTAGTCGTAATGAAGTTCCACTTATAGTCCTTATTCAATTCCTCGAAACGACCCTTGGCCTGAAGACCGGAAACGTGTAGACGAGCACCCACCACAGGGGTGAAATAACGACCCAGAGAGACAGCACCGATGGGGGAGAGCAACTTGTCAATCTTGGCGTCTGTTGCCGTCCATTCCATACCGCCTTGTACTTCCACAAAGTTCCAAGACTTCAGCTTGGGACCATTCTTACAGTTGTCTTCTGCCATCATAGCGTTAGACGTAAGCAGCGCAGCAGCTGCAAGGAGTAAAATTTTTTTCATACTTAATTGCAATTATTGTTGTATTATTACTCGAATACACTACTTTCACTTTGCAAAAGTAATTTAACTTATTGAAAAATCCAAATTTTTCTTTCCTTTTTTGAAAAAATAACCGTATCTTTGCCACATATTTGTAAAGAAACCATAAAAAAGGCAGAACTGAATGGCATCAATTGAGATTAAAAAGGTTGAAACAAAGAAGGATTTGAAGGCCTTTATTGAGTTGCATTATGAATTGTATAAAGGCAACGAATTTGACGCCCCGAACCTCTACAGCGACGAGCTGCGCACATTCAGCAAGGACAAAAACCCTGCTTTCGAGTTTTGCGAGGCAGAATATTACCTGGCTTACAAGGAAGGTAAGTTAGTGGGACGAGTTGCCGCTATCATCAACCACCGCTATAACCAGCAGTGGGGATGCGAGTCTGTACGCTTTGGATGGCTCGACCTCATCAACGACATGGACGTGCTGAAAGCCCTCCTTAAAGCTGTTGAAGACTATGGTCGTGAAAAAGGCATGAAAGACATCATCGGACCACTCGGTTTCACCGACATGGATCCCGAGGGTATGCTCTATTACGGCAACGACCAGTTAGGCACTATGGCCACTGGCTATAACTACCGCTACTATTTCGACCTGATGGAGCAAATGGAGGGCTACGAAAAGGACAACGACTATGTGGAGTGGAAACTTTGGGTACCCAAGGAAGGCATGCCTGAGAAATTCCGCCGGGTCGCCGAGATGACCATGCAGCGCTACAACCTCCATGTGCCAGAACTCAAGCGCAGCCAGGTGTTCGGGCCAGAGCAGTATGGCCAGAAAGTGATGCAAGTCATCAACAAGACCTTTGGCCACCTCTATGGCTATTCTGAAATGACCCAGAAGCAAATCGATGCCTACGTACATGAGTACTTCAAATACTTCTCCATGGACATGCTCTGTCTCGTGGAAGACTGGAATACACCCGACCATGACGTCATCGGTGTCGGCATCACCATCCCGTCCCTTACCCGAGCACTCCAGAAATGCCGCAAGGGACGCCTGTTCCCCTTTGGCTGGTGGCACATCATGAGGGCATTATATTTCAAGAAAACCGATGTCGTAGACCTCCTGCTCATCGGTGTGCTGCCCGAATACCGTGCCAAGGGAGCCAACGCACTCCTATTCTACCACCTGATACCTATCTATCAGAAGTACGGCTTCAAATGGGGCGAGACCCACGTTGAGATGGAAACCAACAACAAGGTACAGAATCAGTGGGGCTACTTAGAGAGCGAACAGCACAAGCGCCGCCGGTGCTATAAGAAGTTGCTGTAACTATAAGCAGCCACTATTCGTAGGGAAATCAATTTATTTTACATTATCAGTCTTTCGCCAAAACTCATTGAGTTTGGCGGCAGGAAAGGGTGAGTTTGGAGCCTCAAAAGGGTGAGTTTGCAGCCTTAAATCAATGAGTTTGGAGGCTCCAAACGCCCAATTTTGCAAGCCGCTGTATATCAGTGAGATACAAAAATGGTATAATACTGACTGCTGAAATAAAGATTCTTGACAAAATGTGCGCCTTTATACCCTGACGGTTACATGGTTACAGCTGTAACCGTAACCGCTATACACTCTGCGTGAAGTGGGTAAATAACGCAAAAAAATGCTAATGGAGTTAATAATGTTTGTTTTCGTTTTCGTTTTCGTTGCTGTTTTCGTACCTTTGCAGCAAAAATCGGAAGAAGCATGACCATTAAGGAACTTTATAGGCTCTATCAGGAGCACCCCTGCATCACCACCGACAGCCGCGACTGCCCAAAGGGAAGTATTTTCCTGGCATTGAAAGGTGAGAAGTTTGATGGTAACCTGTTTGCGGCTACAGCGTTGGAACAGGGCTGTAGCTACGTCATTGTCGACAACCCGGAGGTGGCTGTCGATGAGCGATATATCGTGGTGCCTGACACCCTTCAAGCGTTCAAGGACCTGGCCCGCGAACATCGTCGGCAGTTCCAGATTCCTGTAATCGGTATCACTGGCACTAACGGTAAGACAACGACGAAGGAGCTGGTGGCTAATGTGTTGCAGCAGAAATACAATGTGCTCTATACGCAGGGCAACTTCAACAATGACGTTGGCGTTCCCAAGACACTGTTCCGGCTGACGGCAGAGCATGACATCGCAGTGATTGAAATGGGTGCCAGCCATCCTGGCGACATCCGCACACTGGCAGAGACAGCAGAGCCTACCTGTGGTTTGATTACCAACGTGGGGCGTGCCCATCTGGAAGGCTTTGGCTCCTTCAAGAATGTGGTGAAGACCAAGGGGGAGCTTTATGACTTCCTGGGACGTCGTGGTGAGAGTCTGGTATTCCTGAATGCCGACAACGAACGGCTCGTCGACATCCTGCCCGACAACGTTTGGGTGGCTCCCTATTCGACCAATGTGGAGAATGTGGAGGGCTGCACCGTGGGTGAAGTCATCAGCTGTGCGCCTTTCCTGAAGTTCCGTTGGCGCGAGTCGGACTCCAATCTTGAAGACAAGAACGAGCAGCCCCAGTGGTATGAGGTGCAGACGCAGCTCATTGGCTCCTACAATATCGACAACATGATGGCGGCTATAGCCGTAGGACTGAACTTCGGGGTGAGTCCTGCCGATATCAATCGTGCCCTTGAGGCTTACAAACCCTCGAACAACCGTTCACAGCTGACCGTTACGGAGCACAACCACTTGGTGGTGGATGCCTATAATGCGAACCCCTCGAGCATGCGTGCTGCCTTAGAGAACTTCAAAGTGATGGATGTCAGTCCTAAGATGGTGATTCTCGGCGAGATGCGCGAACTGGGCAACTCCAGCCATAAGGAGCACCAGAAACTGGTGGCCCAGCTGGCTGAGAGCAATCTTGATGAGGTGTGGCTTGTTGGTGACGAGTATCTGGAGTTGTGCCCCGGCACTTATCGCCACTTCCACGATGTGGAGGAGGTGAAGGCTGCCATACAGGAAAGTCAGCCCCAGGGCTACTATATCCTGATCAAGGGCAGCAATAGTACGCGTCTCTACCAGTTGCCGGAATTGCTCTGAAAATGAGAAATTGAGAAATGAGATGCATGCTGACCATACTGCTGCTGACGCTATGTGCCATAGAGATAAGGGCACAGGAAGAGGCTACGCCTGATGCCGGCAACCCCACTTTTGTCCCAACGGTGAAGGTGGGTAAGGTGCTGGTAGACGGCGACAGCATACAGTATATGGAGATGTCGAACGTCTACGTCTATCCAGAGCTGACATTCAGCAGTAAGCGGCAGCAGACATCATACATGCGGTTGGTGAAGAATGTGAAAACCACCCTGCCACTGGCCAAGGAGGTACGACAGATCTTGATAGAGACTGCCGAATACCTTGAGACGCTGCCCGACAAGAAAGCGAAGGAGGAGCACATGAAACTGGTGGAAAAGAGCATGTTTAAGGTTTACAAGCCGAAAATGAAGAAACTGACCTACTCGCAAGGTAAACTGCTTATCAAGCTCGTCAATCGCGAATGCAACTCAACCAGTTACGAAGCCATTCAGGCATTCTTGGGCCCGTTTCGTGCCGGCTTCTGGCAAGCATTTGCCTGGGCCTTTGGTGCCAGTTTAAAGAAAGAATATGATCCGAACGGCACTGACCGTCTGACAGAACGTATCGTGCTGATGGTTGAGGCAGGACAGTTGTAAAGTCCCCTCTGCCCACAAAGAGAATGAGAAATTGAGAAAATGAGAAATATGAAAAGAAAATACCTATCGTTACTGTTAGTGCTGCTGCCGCTGTTAGGCAGTGCGCAGAAGGCAGGCTCGTCGAAGAATCATAACTTGGACGTAGCCAAGAATCTTGACATCTTCAATCAGGTGTACAAGAATCTGGATTTGATCTATGTCGATACCCTCAATCCAAATGAGGTGGTGGGTACAGGTATCAAGGCTATGCTTCAGTCGCTGGACCCCTATACGGAGTACTACCCCGAGAGCGAAACCAAGAACCTGAAGATGATGCTGACGGGCAAGTATGCCGGCATTGGCGCACTGATAAGATACCATCAGAAGCTGAAGCGCGTGGTGATTGACGAGCCTTACGAGGGGATGCCTGCCGCTGAGGTGGGTCTCAGAAAAGGCGACATCGTGCTGAGTATCGACGACTCCACGATGACAGACAAGGATGTGTCGTATGTCAGCAGCCATCTGAGAGGTGATGCCGGCACCAACTTCGTGCTAAAGGTATTGCGCCCCACGACAGGCAAGAAAATGAACTTCAAGATAACGCGTCGTGCCATCAAGTTGCCTGAGCTTCCATACTACGGACTATTGGAGGGTGGCATTGGCTATATCAACCTGAACCAGTTTACCGAAGGCTGCTCCAAGGATGTGCGTCGTGCCTTCGTTGACCTGAAGAAGCAAGGTGCTACAGCACTTATCTTCGATTTGCGCAGCAATGGCGGTGGATCAGAGATGGAGGCAGTCGACATCGTGAATCTGTGGGTGGAAAAGGGACAGACCATTGTTGAGAACCGTGGTAAGGTGAAACAGGCCAATCATGAGTACAAGACGCGGCTGGAACCCGTTGACACACTGATGCCCCTTGCAGTACTGGTTAATGGAGAAACAGCCTCGGCAAGCGAGATTACCAGTGGTGCCATTCAGGATTTAGACCGTGGAATAATAATAGGTACGCGTACATACGGGAAGGGATTGGTACAGATACCGCTTGACATGCCCTACAACACCAACCTCAAGGTGACCACCTCGAAATATTACATCCCCAGCGGACGCTGCATACAGGCCATCAACTACAAGCGCGACGGAACGGGTGGCTATCGTGAACGGGTGGCAGACTCGCTGACTCACGTGTTCTATACCAGGGCAGGACGCGAGGTGCGTGACGGCGGAGGCATCAAACCCGACGTAGAGGTACGTAGCGACACCATTCCCAACATTGCCTTCTACTTGTCGGCCTCAGGCCAGGACTCCACCGAGGTGATGTTCGACTGGGTGGTTGACTATATCGACCGCCATCCGACAATAGCTCCGGCAAACGAGTTCCATCTGTCGGATGCCGATTTCGAGGATTTCAAGCAACGGGTGGTGAAAAGCGGATTCACCTACGACCCTGTTAGTCATAAGCAGCTGAAAGAACTGGTGAAGACGGCAAAGGCCGAGGGCTACTACGAACAGGCCAAGCAAGCCTTCGACCAACTGGAGGAGAAGCTGAAGCACGACGTGGGTACCGATATGGACAAACATGAAGCTCTGCTGCGACAGATACTGGAGGTTGACATTATTGCCGCTTACTACTATCAGGCAGGAGCCATAGAGGCAGGATTGAAGTATGACCGCCAGCTGAAGGAGGCCATACGCCTGCTAAAATCGCCTGAAGAGTACAAAAAACTGCTGACACCTAAAAAAACAGCCTAAAAGTTTGGCGGTTTGCAAAAATCTTCGTACCTTTGCACCGTTCAGTGGAATGAGAGACCCCGAGGGGCCTCTCTTTTTCATTATAATTTACGCAATTAGATGATTAATAAAGAAGTTGTAAAGAGTTTTGTGGAAGAGTGGTTGCAGGGCAACGACTACTTCCTTGTAGACATCATGTTCGGTGCCGACGATCGTATCGTCATCGAAATCGACCACGCCGACGGTGTGTGGATTGAAGACTGTGCTGAGCTGAGCCGTTTCCTTCAGGAAAAGCTTGGCGACGAGCTTGGTGACTATGAATTGGAGGTTGGATCGGCTGGTATCGGTCAGCCGTTCAAGGTTGAGCAGCAGTACAAGAACCACATCGGCGACGAGGTGGAGGTATTGCAGCAAGACGGCATTAAGCAGAAAGGTATCCTGAAGGCCGTTGATGGTCGTCAGTTTACCATCACTGTCCAGGAAAAACAGCAGATAGAGGGTAAGAAGCGCCCCATGATGGTGGATATTGATAAAAGCTACTCGATGGACGAGGTCAAGTCCGTCAAGTATCTGCTGGCCTTCAAGTAAATCGAAAATTAATAAATCGAAATATTATAATGGCAACAAGAAAAGATGCGAAAGGCCCCTCAATGATTGAGACCTTTCAGGAGTTTAAAGAGACCAAGAACATAGACCGCACCACATTGGTAAGTGTGCTCGAAGAGAGCTTCCGCAACGTGATTGCCAAGATGTTCGGCTCTGATGAGAACTTCGACGTAATTGTGAACCCCGACAAGGGTGACTTTGAAATCCACCGCAACCGTATCGTTGTTGAGGATGGTGAGGTGCAGGACGAGAACAAGGAGATTGCTCTGAGTGAGGCCCAGAAGATTGAGCCTGACTATGAGGTCGGCGAAGAGGTATCTGAGGAGGTAGACTTCTCGAAGTTCGGTCGCCGCGCTATCCTGAATCTGCGTCAGACACTGGCTTCGAAGATTCTGGAGCTGGAGCACGACTCTCTCTACCAGAAGTACAAGGACAAGGAGAATACCGTTGTCAGCGGCGAAGTCTATCAGATGTGGAAGCGCGAAGTACTGCTCATGGATGATGAGGGTAACGAGCTGCATCTCCCGAAGAGCGAACAGATTCCTTCCGACAACTACCACAAGGGTGAGACAGTCCGTGCCATTGTCAAGGAAGTGCAGAACGAGAACAACAATCCGCGTATCATCCTTTCGCGTACCAGCCCAGTATTCCTGGAGCGTCTGTTAGAGGCTGAGGTACCTGAGATCAACGACGGTCTGATTACCATCAAGCGTGTAGCCCGTATGCCGGGAGAGCGTGCCAAGGTGGCTGTTGAGAGCTACGACGAGCGTATTGACCCCGTAGGAGCCTGCGTCGGTGTGAAGGGTAGCCGTGTCCACGGTATTGTCCGCGAGTTAGGTGGTGAGAACATCGATGTCATCAACTACTCCTCTAACATGCAGCTGTTCATCCAGCGTGCCTTGTCACCTGCAAAGGTATCTTCTATCACCCTCGATGAGGCCAACCACAAGGCAGAAGTGTATCTGCAGCCTGAGGAGGTGAGCCTCGCCATTGGTAAGGGTGGTATGAATATCAAGCTGGCCTCAATGCTCACTGAGCACACCATCGATGTATTCCGCGTTGTCAGCGAAGGTAGCGAGGATGAGGACATCTATCTGGACGAGTTCGCCGATGAGATTGACCAGTGGATTATCGACTCCATCAAGGCTATTGGCCTCGATACAGCAAAAGCCGTGCTCAATGCTCCGCGTGAAATGCTCATCGAGAAGGCCGACCTGGAAGAAGAGACTGTCGACGAGGTACTGAATATCTTAAAGGCAGAATTTGAATAATAACTATGAGGGCTAAAATATGGGTGTAAGATTAAATAAGGTATTATCAGAACTTAATATAGGACTTCAAACGGCAGTTGATTTCCTAAAAAAGAAAAGTAGTCTTGGCGAGGTGAAGGATGACGCCACCCCGAACACCAAGATCAGCGATGAGCAGTATCAGGCGCTGGTCAAGGAGTTCAAGGGCGACAAGGACATCAAGAAACAAGCTGAGAAGATATTCCCGAAGAAGAAAGAGAAGAAGAAAGAGGAAGAAACTCCAAAGGCAGAGGTCCGTCAGGAATTCAAGCCGCTTGGCAAGATTGACTTAGGCAGTCTGAACAAGCGTCCTGCTTCTGCTGCCACTGCGCCGAAGGAGAAACCTAAGGCTGAGGCTGCTGCCGAAACCCCAGTCGTGAAGGAGGAAAAGAAAGTGGAGGTGGCTCCGAAAGAAGAAGTTGTTGAGGTGAAGCCCGAACCAAAGCCTGAACCTGTTGTCGTTGCTCCTGTGGAAGAGGTCGTCGAGACAGTCGAAGAGCCAAAGGAGCAGCCAGCAGAGCCGGCTACAACATCTGAGCCTGAGGTGGCTGACGAAGCCGTGGAAGAGGCAACGGCAGAGCCTGAGGTTGCTGAAGAGAAGCCAATTGAGACCCAGACAGAATCTCCCAAGGTGTTTACCTTGAAGAGTGAAGCCAAACTGGCTCCCAAAGTGAATGTCCTTGGTAAGATAGACCTCGACTCGCTGAATCAGAGTACTCGTCCGAAGAAGAAGTCGAAGGAGGAGAAGAAGAAGGAGCGCGAGGAGAAGCTTGCTCAGCAGCGTAGCGAGAAAAAGAAGCGCGTGCGTATTGGCAAGGAGCGTGTCGACATTGAGGCAGAGGCTAAGAACGAAGCCCAGAACAAGAACAAGAAGAACAAGCAGAAGGGTGGCAATCAGAACTTCACCGACAATACCGGCAACCAGCAGCAAGGCGGCAAGAACAAGAAGAACAAGGCTCGCCTGCAGAAACCTTTGGAGGTTGACGACGAGGCTGTAGCACGCCAGGTCAAGGAGACGCTGGCCCGTCTGACCACCAAGAACCAGAATAAGAAAGGTGCCAAGTATCGTCGTGAGAAGCGTGATGCCGTTCAGGAGCGTATCAGCGAGGAGATGGCAGCAGAGGCAGCACAGTCGAAAGTGCTGAAGCTCACGGAGTTCGTGACCGTTTCAGAGCTGGCTACGATGATGAACGTTGGCGTAAATCAGGTCATCGGTACCTGCATGTCGATAGGCATCATGGTAAGTATCAACCAGCGTCTGGATGCTGAAACCATAAATATTGTGGCTGATGAGTTCGGCTTTACTACTGAATATGTCAGTGCTGAGGTGCAGAACGCCATCACTGAGGAAGAGGACGATGAGAATGATCTGATTAGCCGCGCTCCGATTGTGACCGTCATGGGTCATGTCGACCACGGTAAGACATCATTGCTCGACTTCATCCGTAACACCAATGTGATTGCCGGTGAGGCTGGTGGTATCACGCAGCACATCGGTGCCTACAATGTGAAGCTGAAGGATGGTCGACAGATTACGTTCCTCGATACACCAGGTCACGAGGCTTTCACTGCCATGCGTGCCCGTGGTGCCCAGGTGACGGATATTGCCATCATCATCATTGCTGCCGACGACTCGGTGATGCCTACTACTAAAGAGGCCATCGCCCACGCTCAGGCTGCCAATGTGCCGATGGTGTTTGCTATCAACAAGATTGATAAACCCGGTGCCAACCCCGATAAGATTCGCGAAGACCTGGCTAACATGAACCTGCTCGTTGAAGAGTGGGGCGGCAAGTACCAGTGTCAAGAAATCAGTGCCAAGAAAGGTATGGGTGTCGATGAGCTGCTTGAAAAAGTACTGCTCGAGGCTGAGATGCTCGACCTGAAGGCCAACCCCAACCGTAAGGCTACAGGTTCCATCATTGAGTCGTCGCTCGACAAGGGTCGTGGCTATGTCTCTACAGTACTTGTCTCGAACGGTACACTGAAGGTGGGCGACATTGTTGTTGCCGGAACCAGCTACGGACGTATCAAGGCTATGTTCAATGAACGTAACCAGCGTATTGAGAAGGCCGGTCCTGCCGAGCCCGCTATCATCCTCGGTCTGAATGGTGCCCCCACCGCAGGCGACACCTTCCACATTATGGAAACAGAACAGGAAGCCCGTGACATCACCAATAAGCGTGTACAGTTGCAGCGTGAACAGAGCCTGCGCACTACCACGAAGCTCGGACTTGACGAGTTGTCACACCGTATTGCGTTGGGTGAGTTCCATGAGCTCAACATCATCGTCAAGGGTGATACCGACGGCTCTATTGAGGCTTTGTCCGACTCATTCATCAAACTGTCTACCGAGAAGGTGCAGGTGAATGTCATCGCCAAGGCTGTGGGTCAGATCTCGGAGAACGATGTCATGTTGGCTTCGGCTTCCGATGCCATCATCGTCGGTTTCCAGGTACGTCCCAGTGGTGAAGCCCGTCGACTGGCAGAGCGCGAAGGTGTGGAAATCAACACCTATTCTATCATCTATGATGCCATCGACGAGGTGAAGTCTACCATGCAGGGCATGCTTGATAAGGTGAAGAAGGAAATCGTCACTGGTGAGATTGAGGTCAAGCAGGTGTTCAAGATTTCGAAGGTGGGTACTGTTGCCGGTGGTCTCGTTACCGAAGGCAAGGTTCACAACAAGGACAAGGCCCGCGTTATCCGCGATGGTATCGTTATCCATACGGCAGCCATCGATGCCCTGAAGCGTTACAAGGACGACGCCAAGGAGGTGGCTACAGGTCTGGAGTGCGGTATCTCACTCGTCAACTTCGGCGACATCGAGGTAGGCGATATCATTGAGACCTTCACTGAGATTGAGGTAGAGCAGAAGTTATAAAGACCGATAAGTTGAGTAAGAAGGAGAAAAAGCGCAAATTGCGCCCCTTTGCCCGACGGCTGACACGAAGGATTGCTATCACTCAGTTCATCGTGATGGCCGTGGCTTCCTATCTTATCTACTTCATTGTCAGTAGCATAGTAAGGGGCGAGGAGCTTGACCAGTATAGGAGCTATCTTGTGAACACCAACCTGAGTGTTAGTCGTGTGCTCACAGAAGTCCATACAGGTACCATTAATCATGTGCCTGAGATAGAAGAGAGCCTTGAACGTCCTGACAAGCTTTCTGAAATTATGCGGCGAATCGTGACTCAGAATCCTCGCATCCACAGTTGTGGCATCAGCTTTGTTGCCGACTACTACCCGCAGAAGGGCCATTGGTACTGCCCATACGCCGTTAGAGGGGAGAATGACAAAGTAGAATTGCGCAACAGCGGTGATTCTCACCACGACTATCTGAATGCCATGTGGTTTAAGGAAGCACTGAAGGCTGAGAAGGAATATTGGTCGAAACCGTTCTATGGCGAGGGCGACACACTGAGGCCGCAGGTATCCTATATGGTACCTATCCGCGACAAGAGTGGTAAGACGGTGGCTATTCTCGGAGCCGACCTTCTTCTGGATTGGTTTGATAGCAATACCATCCAGGGCATGAACTATAAGGGCGACTCTCTCAAAATCCATATCAATGACCGTTTGAGTAAGGACAGTTCTTCTGTAGCTAATTCAGGGAGAAACTGGAGGGATTATCTAAAGTTCGCCACTTACAATTTTATCATCGACAGCGACGGAACATTTATCGCCCATCCTGACGCAGATCGCGTGATTAGGGATAACTATTTCAAGCTTGCCACTGAGACTACCGATACCATCGACGACTACATGGGCCATCGGATGGTAGCAGGCGGGAGTGGCAGCTATTATGATGATGGTGAGATTAGTCCGTTCAGTTTCTTCGGCATAGATTATTTGTCTGTCTACATGTTTTATGAACATGTGGAAAATACTGACTGGTCTATTGCACTTGCCGTGCCAAGAATCTTGATTGATTTTCTTGGTATGGGCGTAGGAATCGCCATGCTGTTATTGATAGGCCTTGCCCTGATAGTGGTACGTATTGTAGGAAGCATAGTTATCAAGCACATCACGAAACCGCTAAAGCAACTGGCCGAATCAGCCAACGAGGTGGCAAAGGGTAACTTTAACGCCTCGCTGCCCCAAATCAAATATAATGATGAGGTTCACCTGCTTCGCGACTCCTTTGAGGGCATGCAGCACTCGCTGACACAATACATCGAGGAGCTGAAATCGACCACTGCCTCGAAAGCAGCTATCGAGAATGAACTGAAAGTGGCGCATGATATACAGATGTCGATGCTGCCGAAAACGTTTCCACCCTATCCCGAGCGTAGCGATATCGACATCTTTGGTACGCTGAAACCTGCAAAGGACGTGGGGGGCGACCTCTTCGACTTCTACATCAGCAATGAGCAACTATTCTTCTGCATCGGTGATGTCTCCGGTAAAGGTGTTCCCGCGTCACTCGTCATGGCTGTCACGCGTTCGCTGTTCCGCAACATATCAGCTCACGTAGCAGCGCCAAACCTGATTGTCAGCACACTCAACACGGCTATGACTGAGGGTAACGAGACCAATATGTTTGTGACTCTCTTTGTGGGTGTACTCGATCTGGCCACAGGCCGTCTGACCTATTGCAATGCGGGACATGATGCGCCACTGCTGATTAACCAAGACGTTAGCACGATAGCTTGCGACCCGAATCTGCCTATTGGCGTCATTTCCGGACAAGATTATTCAATGCAGGAGACGGTGTTGCCGCCAGGTTCCACCATTTTCCTCTTTACCGATGGACTGAACGAGGCCGAAGACATTGCCCATAACCAGTTTGGCGACCAACGTATCAATGACATCGCCACAGCACAGTTAGCTAATGGACAGGTTATGCCCGACACGCTTATTGGCGCAATGACTCAGGCTGTTCATGACTTTGTCGGTGAAGCCGAACAGAGTGACGACCTGACGATGCTGGCTATTCAGTATCACGGATCAGACAATATAAAAAACAAAACTATATGAAAAGTATCAAGAATCAATTTGCACAGAAACTGATGGAGATTCAGGCCATCAAGTTGCAGCCGCAGGAGCCCTTTACATGGGCCAGTGGCTGGAAGTCACCCATCTATACCGACAACCGCAAGACGTTGGGATTTCCCCGTCTGCGCTCGTTTGTGAAGTTAGCACTGTGCAACGTCATTCAGGAACAGTTCCCTGAGGCAGAAGCCGTGGCCGGTGTGGCAACGGGAGCGATTGCACAGGGTGCTCTGGTGGCCGACGAGCTGGGACTGCCGTATTGCTATGTACGTCCGAAGCCGAAGGATCACGGCATGGGCAATCAGGTGGAAGGTGAACTGAATAAGGGTGCAAAGGTCGTAGTTGTCGAAGACCTCATCTCTACTGGTGGTTCGTCGCTGAAGGCTGTCGATGCATTGCGCCAGTATGGTGTCGAGGTTATCGGCATGGTGGCATCGTTTACTTATGGATTCCCTGTGGCTGAGGAGGCATTCAAGGCTGCTGGCGTGAAGCTCATCACCCTCTCCAACTACGAAGCTGTCATCGAGGAGGCTGCCAATACCGGTTATATCAAGGAAGATGAAAAGGCTGTGCTGGCTGAATGGCGGAAAAGCCCAGATACGTGGATGAAATAAATCGTAAAACGAGAATCAGTTAATCAATAAGAATTAAGGTGGGACTATTTGACAATACAACGAAGTTTGAGAGTAGTGTGAAGCAAATTCCCTACTCACAGGAAGCGGTATTTCGCAACATCAGCGACCTGCGCAACTTAGAAAAGGTACGCGACCGCGTGCCCGAGGATAAAGTTCAGGACTTTTCGTTCGATGAAGACACTGTCTCTCTGAACGTAGCTCCTGTGGGCGAGTTGAAACTGCGCATCATCGAGCGCGAGGAGCCTAAGTGTGTGAAGTTTGAGACCGCACAGTCACCCGTGCCTTTCAATGTGTGGATTCAGGTACTGCCCGTGACGGAGACAGCGAGTAAGATGAAGGTCACTGTCAAGGCAGAGCTGAACCCTTTCATCAAGGGTATGGTCTCCGGTCCATTGCAGGACGGCGTTGAAAAGATTGCCGACGCATTGGCACAAATACACTATGAGTAAGTAGTTAGAGGAAGTTAGAAGTAGTTAGAAGAAGTTAGTGGAAGTTAGGAGGAGTCAGAGGAATGAAACTTTGGGAGAAGAACTTTGAGATCAATAAGGAGATAGAACGGTTCACTGTTGGACGAGACCGCGAGATGGACCTTTATCTGGCCAAGTATGACGTGCTGGGCTCAATGGCTCACATCACCATGCTGGAGTCGATAGGACTGATCGGTAAGGACGAGTTGCCCGTGTTGCTGCGCGAACTGAAGAATATCTATGAGCTTTGCGAACGCGGTGAGTTCGTCATCGAAGACGACGTCGAGGACGTTCACTCGCAGGTGGAGATGCTGCTGACGCGCCGTTTGGGCGATATGGGCAAGAAGATACACTCTGGCCGTTCGCGTAACGACCAGGTGCTGGTAGACCTGAAGCTCTTCACCCGTCACCAGCTGATGGAGATTGCCGAAGAGGTGAAAGTACTGTTCGACGAGCTAATCCAGAAGTCGAACCAGTATAAGGATGTGCTGATGCCTGGCTACACCCACCTACAGGTAGCCATGCCCTCGTCGTTCGGACTGTGGTTCGGTGCCTATGCTGAGAGTCTCTGCGACGACATGCTCTTCCTGCAGGCCGCTTATAAGATGACCAACCGCAATCCGTTAGGCTCTGCTGCCGGCTATGGTTCTTCGTTCCCATTGAACCGCACAATGACTACCCAGCTGTTGGGCTTCGACTCGATGGACTACAATGTGGTTTACGCCCAGATGGGCCGTGGAAAGATGGAGCGCAACGTGGGCTTCGCCATTGCTACCATCGCCGGCACATTGGCAAAGATGGCATTCGATGCTTGCCTGTTCAATTCACAGAACTTCTCCTTTGTCAAGCTGCCGAAGGAGTGTACGACGGGCTCGTCAATCATGCCGCATAAGAAGAATCCCGATGTGTTCGAGCTGATTCGTGCCAAGTCTAACAAGCTGCAGTCGCTGCCGCAGCAGGTGACACTCATCATGAACAACCTGCCAGTGGGCTACTTCCGTGACTTACAGATCATCAAGGAGGTCTTCCTGCCTGCCTTCGACGAACTGAAGGACTGTCTGCAGATGTGTGCATACATCATCAACAAGATAGAGGTGAACGAACATATCCTCGATAATCCTATGTACGACCCGATGTTCTCTGTAGAGGAAGTCAACCGACTCGCTGCCAACGGCATGCCCTTCCGCGACGCCTATAAGAAGGTGGGCCTTGACATCGAGGCAGGGCAGTTTACCCCCGATAAGGACATTCACCACACCCACGAAGGCTCTATCGGCAATCTCTGCAACGACCAGATTGAGGCGTTGATGCAAAATGTACTCGAAGGTTTTGCCTTCGAGCGAATGACAGAAGCAGAAAAGAAACTCCTGAAAGATTGAAAAAGCTCGCCATACTGATTCTTTGCCTGCTGACGTGGGCCTGCGACGATGCCGAGAACAGCGTCTATCGGGGCTATTCATGCTACTTCATCTTCGATACTACGCTGCACCCCGCACCGTGCCAACTCACCATGTCCTTAGGCAACACAGGACAGTTCATGATGATTAAGACCACGATGTCAGGCGGTATCCGCCATCTGCAGACGACTCGCAACTATGACAAGGCTACAGAAGACATACCCTTGACCACCAAACGTGAGACCGATACCCGATGCCAGTTGGGTGCCAACAATGCCATTATCATTGGACGCAGCAGCTATACTGGAATCTTTGCCTGCTATGAGGGGCAATGCTCCAACTGTCTGGATCAGTTTGGAGGCACCAACTATCCTCTGACGTGGTCGGCCAATGGCCAGCAATTATCCTGCGCCCGCTGCCATCGCACCTATGATGTCAACAACGGAGTGGTAGCGTCAGGCGAAGGTGGCCGCCAGCTCTTTACCTACAACGTCGCCTTCGACGGCAGCATTCTCAGGGCTTGGAATTAGTACTATTTTAGGGGAATACGGCGTGCTGAACGCTCCTTTATATTAAAATGTGTAAAAGTTTTGGCAGTTCGGTAAATTAGCAGTACCTTTGCACAGCGTTTTAGAAACGATGGTTTGCCGCAATGGTGGAATTGGTAGACACGAGGGACTTAAAATCCCTTGACCAGTGATGGTTGTGCGGGTTCGAGTCCCGCTCGCGGCACTACGCTTGCAAGCAAGAATAACCAACAATAGATCTATAAGAAAATGCAGAAAAATCATTTTGTTCTTTTGTCAGCTGCATCATTACTGCTTCTGACATCATGTTCCGGTAAGCTCGGCGCACTCTCTGCCGACAACTTTACTGTAACTCCCAATCCGTTGGAAACTATGGCAGGTAAGGTGCCTGCAACGGTAAACGGTACATTCCCTGAGAAGTATATGAAAAAGAAGGCCGTGGTGACCGTTACTCCCGAGCTGCGCTATGCTGACGGACAGGTAACACGTGGCGAAGGTGCTACTTTCCAGGGTGAGAGTGTCCAAGGTAACGACCAGACCATTCTCTATCAGGTTGGTGGACGCTATAACATCAAGACCAACTTTGACTATCTGGACTGCAACAAGGCCGACATGTACCTGACCTTCGATGCCAAGGTCGGCAAGAAGACTGTTCAGGTGCCCGCCGTTAAGGTGGCTGAAGGTATCATTGCTACCTCTGAGCTGTATAAGAACACGCTGAAGAGCGCTCAGGCACCCATTGCTCCCGATGCTTTCCAGCGCATCAACGCCCAGAAGCAGGAAGCTAACATCAAGTTCCTGATTCAGCAGGCTACGCTGCGCCAGAGTGAGCTGAAGAACAACTCAGTACAGGAGTTCGTGAAGCTGCTTGAGCAGATCAACAACGACCGCGAGGGTCTGAACCTGAAGGATGTTGAGGTTTCTGCCTACGCTTCTCCCGATGGTGGCTACGACCTGAACGACAAGCTGGCTGCCCAGCGTCAGAAGAACACTCAGCAGTATGTCGAGCAGCAGCTGAAGAAGGCCAAGCTGTCTGATGCTGCCGTCGATGCCAAGTATACGGCTGAGGACTGGGATGGTTTCCAGGAGCTGGTAAAGGCTTCTAACATCCAGGACAAGGACGTTATCCTGCGCGTACTCTCCATGTACAAGGATCCGCAGGAGCGCGAGCAGCAGATCAAGAACATCTCGGCTGCCTTCCGTGAGCTGGCTGATGGTATCCTTCCTCAGCTGCGCCGTTCACGCATGATTATCAATTATGAGACTGTTGGTCGCAGTGACGAGCAGATCAAGGATCAGTTCAAGGCTGATGCCTCAAAGCTCAGCGTTGAGGAACTGCTCTATGCAGCTACCCTGACAGAGGATGCTAACGAAAAGGAAAATGTCTATAAGACCACTGCCAGGGTTTATCCCAACGATGGTCGTGCCTACAATAACCTGGCTTCATTGGAGTATGCCAAGGGCAATTTCGATGCTGCCAAGAAGTATGTGGAACAGGCACAGCAGGCCAGCGCCAACCTGCCCGAGGCTGCTGCCAACTTAGGACTCATTGCCCTGCAGAAGGGTGACATCCAGAATGCAGAGGCTCTTATTGCCAAGGCTACTGGTGCCAATGGTCTGAACGAGGTGATGGGTAACCTGAACCTAGCCAAGGGCAACTACGCTCAGGCTGAGCAGGACTTCAAGGATGTCTACTCAAACAGCGCCGCTCTGGCACAGATCCTGAACAAGAACTACGCTTCAGCTGCTGTCACGCTGAAATATATCAAGGACGCCGATGCTACGACTGACTATCTGAAGGCCATTCTCGCAGCACGTATGGGTAACACCAGCGATGCAGCCGAGGCTCTGCGTTCAGCCGTCAGCAAGGATTCCAGCTACGCCAAGTATGCTGCTACCGACCTCGAGCTGAAGAAGATTGCAAAGTAATGCCTGAAAGTGAGGGAAAAGACTTATAAGAAAAACATAATGACAGGAAAAAGCTGCGCAAAATTCTTGCGCAGCCTTTTTCTCATTTTCTCATTTTCCCAAATTCTCATTTTCTCACTTTCCTCATGTAACCCTTCTGGCGACACCTTCGTTATGAAGGGGAAGTTTAAGAACTTCAGCCAGGGTGAACTCTATGTCTACAGTTTAGAGGGTAAGGGGCGTATCGACACCATTCGATTGGCAGACGGCAAGTTTGACTATGAGATACCGCTGGAAGACACAGTGGCATTCCTCATGATATTCCCCAACTACTCTGAAATCCCCTTTATTGCCAGTCCGGGCACCTTGCTGAAGATGGTGGGCGACGCCTCACATCTGAGAGAAGTAGCTGTCACGGGCAATAAAGACAACGAACTGCTGACACAGTTCAGGCTGGAGATAGCCGAACAGACACCCCCTGAGGCACTGAAGGCGGCTGCCGCCTTTATCAAAGAGAACCCAGCCTCGCCAGCCTGCATGTATGTGCTGAACCGCTTCTTCCTGGCACGTGCCGATGCCGACTTCAAACAGGCCAATGAACTGGTGAGCCTCATGGCGAAGGCTGTACCAGACAATCTGAGGTACCAGGAGCTACAGCGCCAGGTGGCGACACTGAATGCTACACGCCTGAACGAGCGGATACCGCCATTCACGGCCACAACCATCAACGGGCGCCACATCAGCAACACCACCCTGCAGGGCGACTTGAACATCATCTTCACATGGGCATCGTGGAACTATGAGTCACAGAACATCCAGCGACGCCTGCACGAGTTAGTGAAGAACTCTGGCAACCGTCTCACGCTGCTGAGCCTGTGCTTGGACGGCAATCCCGCTGACTGCAAGCAGTCGCTTAGCCGCGACTCCGTGTCCTTTCCCGTTGTCTGCGACGGAAAGATGTGGCAGTCACCCCTTGTTGCCAACTTCGGCATCTACGCCGTTCCCTTTATCATGCTCACAGACCGTCATGGCCGC
>Ga0310690_10002750_pt1 | contig 27899 bp, 22 predicted proteins | sample AusTroGonzalo_MG_2_FD_207661 | JGI IMG/M metagenome (GOLD analysis project Ga0310690, IMG submission 207661) | Bovine rumen microbial communities from tropical cattle in Woodstock, Queensland, Australia - Gonzalo_04 (v2) (version 2) | ecosystem: Host-associated > Mammals > Digestive system >...
CTATTTGCACGGGCTCGGCGGCAAGCAAAGAGACCCGGACCTGGCTCTGAAATACATTTCCTCCGCGGCCCGCTCGGGTCATATTGAAGCCGTTACGCTGATGGGGAACTCTTGTTATTATCTGAAGGATTATGACAACGCTCTCAGCTGGTTCCGCGACGCGGCCGCCAAAGAAGATCCCGAGGCGATCTACAGACTGGGTCTGATGTATGAGAACGGCGAAGGCGTAGCTCAGGATTACGGCACGTCTTTCAATTATTTTAAAACGGCCGCTGACAAAGGCCACGAAGACGCCTGGATCAATCTGGGAATAGATTATCTGATCGGCAGGGGAACGGCCCGGGATTACAGCCAGGCTGACTACTGGCTCGAAAAAGCGGCGAAAGCCGAGAAATCGGCGGCGCAGGCGATCCTGGGCGATCTCTATTGCCACGGCTGGGGCGTTCCCACCGATTACACCACCGCCGCTTACTGGTATGAGAAAGCGGTCCAAGGCGGGTCGCTTGAAGCGAAGGAAAAACTGGCGCAGCTGAGGTCTAAGGAAAAAGTCAGCGAAAAAGTTAAGGAAAGGCCGAAGGAAATAGCCACGGAAAAGCCCAAGGAAATTGCCAAGGAAAAACCCAGGGAAATAGCCACGGAAAAACCCAGGGAGACCAAGATCAGGAAAAGGCATGATCCGCCTAAGGCGAGCCGCAAGGGCACCGCTCCAGGCATTTACAAAGCGACGCTCGACCTTAAATTCACCGGACCGACGCGCGCCAAAGTCGCGGATCGCTACAAGTATGTCGTTTCCGTCAAGAATTCCGGTTCCGAAACGGCCGAGAACGTGACCATCGACTATACGCTTCCCATTGGCATTTCTTTAGCCAATGATCCCAGCACCAAGACTTTTACCATGAGCGTGGGAGACATGGCTCCGGGCAGCAAAAAGACCTACAATATCGAGGTCGTCGCCGACTACGCCGGCATCTTCATCAACAGCGTCAGCGTCAAGGGCGCCAACGCCCACGACAAGCATTCTTCCATCTGCACGAAAGTCATCAACCGCAGATGATCTTGTATTACTCTTTGCCGGTCCAGCAGAAGGTGCAGACTTCGTCCTTGGGAAGGCCGATGGCGTCCAGCATGTCGTCGAGGTTCTGATAACGCAAGGTGGTCATCGAGAATTCTCTCCTGATGTGATCGACCATGGCTTCGTATTTGTCCGAGCCGTATTTCAGGTATTCTTCCGGAACGGTCTCGCTGAAGCCTTCCAGATGGTTGATGGCGCGTCTGGCGGCCAGGGAGAGGACGTTGCTGCCGGATCTGGAGAAGTTCAGATATTTGCAGGTGAAAAGATACGGCGGGCAGGCGGAGCGGAAGTGCATTTCTTTTGCGCCGGCGGAGAAGACTCGTGACACGATGTCCCTTAGCTGCGTGCCTCTCACGATCGAGTCTTCCGTGAACAAGACGCGCTTCTGATCGAGGAGCGGTTTGACGACGAGGATCTTCATCCTGGCGATAACTTCCCTGACGCTCTGCGTCGTCGGCATGAAGCTTCTGGCCCAGGTCGGAGTGTATTTCGTGAAGGGACGTCCGAAGGGGACGTGGCGCGTGTTGGAATACCCGATGGCGTAGCCCGTGCCTGAGTCGGGGACGCCGGCGGCCAGGTCTATCTCAACTTTGTCATTCTCGGCCAGTTTCTGGCCGGCGGCGTAGCGGAATTTTTCGACGTTCAGGCCTTCGTAGGTGGAGGCGGGGAAGCCGTAATAGACCCAGAAGAAGGCGCAGACTTTCCTTTTGCCGCAAGGGGCGAGGATCTGTTCGGTGCCGTCGGGAGTCAGCTTCACTATTTCGCCGGGGCCCAGTTCTCTTACGGTGCTGTAGCCTAGATTCAGGAAGGCGGTCGATTCCATCGTAATGGCGCGGGCGCCGTCTTTTTCGCCCAGAATCACGGGCGTTCTGCCGTGGTAGTCTCTGGCGGCGTAGAGGCCGTCTTTAGTCAAAAGCATAAGCGAGCAGGAGCCGTCGATCCTCTTGTAGAGATTCTGGATGCCGTCCACGAAGCTTTCGCCTTCGTTTATGAGCACCGCCACCAGTTCCGTCATGTTGATCTCACCAAGGGAGGTCTCGGAGAAATGCACGGCGTGGCGCTGGCAGACTTCCTCGATGAGCTCCTTGGTGTTGTTTATGATGCCGACGGTGACGATGGCGTATTCGCCCAGGTGCGACCTTATGATCAAAGGCTGAGCGTCGAAGTCACTTATGACGCCCATTCCCATGTTTCCGGAGAAGGAGTCTAATTTTTCTTCAAAGCGCGAGCGGAAGGGCGAATTGCTGATGTCATGGATGATCCTGCTTAAGCTGCCGTCCTTGGCGACAAAGGCCATGCCTGCGCGCCTGGTGCCTAAGTGAGAATGGTAGTCCGTTCCGAAAAAGACGTCGAGTTTGCACTCGGATTTGGAAGCAACACCGAAAAAGCCGCCCATTTTTGACTCCTTTTTGTTAATGGCGGAGAGAGTGGGATTCGAACCCACGGTACGCTAATGCGTACACCGGTTTTCGAAACCGGACCGATCGACCACTCCGGCATCTCTCCACTTATGGTCTCAAACTGTTGAAAAAGTTTAGCAAATCAGACTGGCAAAAGCAAGGCGATTTTAGGGCTTAACATTTGCTTTTTAAGGGGCCCTTATGGTATAATCCCCATATTTACTGAGATTATCGGAATATTATGGAAAGCAATACGAAGAAAACGGTTTTTCTGACTGGCGGCACGGGTTTCCTGGGCGGGCATTTGGGACGCGAGTTTCTCTCCCGCGGCTGGCATGTGCTCTATTTGGCCAGAGCTAAGCGCACTGTTTCCGCTAAAGACCGTGTTTTGACTGTTTTGGAAGCGATAGATCCCAAATGGCGGGAACTCCCCGGGACCTTCGAGCTGGTCGAGGGCGACATCTCTCTGCCCAACCTGGGAGTGGACGACGCGCTTTGGGGCGAGAAACTGAAAACTGTCGATGAGTTTTGGCATTCCGCCGCTGTCCTTTTCTTCTCTGAGGACCAGCGCGAAGTGACCGAGAAAATAAACCACCAGGGGACCCTGAACGTCCTTGACTTCGTGAAACGCTACGGCATCAAGCGCCTTCAGCATATCAGCACGGCCTATGTGAGCGGCCTTTGCGATCACATTGTCAAGGAAGAAGTCACGAAATGTGACTGGGAGTTCCGCAATCCCTACGAAGAGACCAAATACGCCGGCGAGCAGGCTGTCAAGAAATTCGCCGACGAGACGGGCGTGGCGACCACGATCTACCGCCCGGCGGTCATAATAGGGGATACCGTGAACGGGAAGTGCCTGTCATTCACGGGATTTTATAACATCGCCAAGGTCTTCGCCTTGATGAAACGCCTTGTGGTGCGCAAGATCAACGGAGACGCCGAATTTTACAAAAAGCACGATCTTTACACAAACGGAAACTACGTCAATTATCCTTTCCGCTTTCCCTGCCCTTCAGACACGACCGTGAACCTCATTCCGGTCGACTGCGTCGTAAGCAATATCATGAATCTCTGCGAGCGCCCCGAGTCCGTAGGCCAAGTTTATCACCTGACTCATCCGAATCCTCCCAAGATCCGCGAATTGCTGGTCGAGGGATGCAAATGGATCGAAATGGGCGGAGTGGAATTCGTTGACTGCACGTTCGAGCAGTCCGAGCAAGTTTTGAGGGAAGAGGTGAAGAAATTCGCCGCTCTCGGGATCAACATCAGTTTCTGCTTGGAGATCAGCGAATATCTGCGCTATTTGTTCGGCGAACCTGTTTTCGACGTTTCAAAGATACGCGCTGCTTTGAAGGAAAAATACTTTGAAGCTCCCGTTATCGACAAGGCCTTCCTCAGGAAGATCCTTGACTTCGGAGCGGGCTGCCAATGGCATGGCGTAGTTTAGTTTTTCTCTCCCTGCTTTTCCTTGCGGGCTGCAGCTCTACGCTTGTCCTTCACAACGCCAATGTGAAAGTGGCGGAGCAGGCTGATCTCGGAAGCCCTGCCGTTTTTTATCTTGACAAGGTGGTCGTGCCCGTTTTGCTGGACGGTAAGATCGGCAAGATACGGGCTATCGCCGACGGCCAGTGGAGCTGGGTGAAAACCCAGAGCGACCTCTCTGCCTGGGCTGACAAAGAGTGGGAGAACTTCTTCAGGCGCCACGGCCAGACTATGGTCACAGATCCCAAGAAGTGCGACTATCACGTTCTGTGCGACATAGTCAAAATTTACACTGAAAAATTCAACGAGTACATGGGCGCGCACAAGTTCGCCTCCCATGTCGTGATGCGCGTGACGATAAAGCGCGCGTCGGACGGATACTCCGTCTATGCCAAAGAAATAAAGCAATCATTTGCTGTCACTATTCCGGTCGAAGGCTTGGAGAACGCCGGGGACGAAGCCATTTACAATTACTGCCTGTCCGCGGTTTTCCAAAATTGCCTGGAAAAGATAAGGCTGCCCCAATGACCGGGAACAAAATTTATCCAATTCAATGAAGAATCAAAAAATAGAAAGAGAAATTATCATCGACACCGAGCAGGCCCAGGAGCGCCGCGTCGCCGTCGTGGAAGACAAGCAGCTTGAGGAATACTACATCGAGCGCGACGAGCAGCACAGGCATATGGGCAGCGTTTACAAAGGCAGGGTGGAGAACATCATCCCGGCCATCAACGCGGCTTTCATCGACATCGGCCTTGAGAAAAACGGCTTCATCCACATCGACGACGTTTTCGCCTCCAACTTAGACGCCATGGAACTTGACGACGAGGAAGAGGAAGAAGGCGAGAAGAAGAACCAGAATCAAAACCAAAACAAGAACCGTCCGAAAAACCGCAAGGACCTGAAGATCTCCGACATCCTGAAAGAAAAGCAGGAGATCATCGTCCAGGTCGTGAAAGAGCCCATCAGCACGAAAGGCTGCCGCCTTACGACCGACATCAGCCTGCCGGGCCGCTTCCTTGTTCTGATGCCCTTTGAAAAGCAGATCGCCGTTTCCAGGCGTATCAGCAATGTCCAGGAACGCAAGAGACTCCGCCAGATGGCCCGCGAAGTTGACCTGCCGGAAGGCTGCGGCCTCATCATCAGGACCGCGGCGGAAGGCTGCACGCAAAAGGCTTTCGAAAACGACGTGGCCTACCTTGTCAACACCTGGAAGGAAATAGAAGAAAAGCACCGCGCGACTTCCGCTCCGGCTTTGCTGCATCCCGAACTCGACCTCGTCCTGAGGACGATCAGGGACAGCTACGGCGAAGACGTTTCCCGTATCGTTGTCAACACCAAGCCCGACTACGACCGCATCATGACTTTTGTCAAGAGCTTCGTGCCCGAGGCGAAGAACAACGTCAGGCTCTACGAAGGCGACGTTCCCATCTTCGAGAGATGGAACGTTCAGAAAGATATCGACAGGGCTTTCAGGCGCAACGTCTGGCTGAAATCCGGCGGATATATCGTCATCGACCAGACCGAGGCTATGATCGCCATCGACGTTAACTCCGGTCGCCACACTTCAAGCGACAACCAGGAAGAGACCGTCACCAAGACGAACCTGGAAGCGGCCGACGAGATCGCCAGACAGCTGAAATTGAGAAATATCGGCGGCCTGGTCGTGGTGGACTTCATCGACATGCATTCCAAGCAGAACCAGAAGGAAGTCGTGATGCGCTTACAAAGCGCCCTGAAGCGCGACAAAGCCAAGAGCAGCATTCTTCCCTTATCCGAATTCGGCCTTTTGGAAATGACGCGTCAGCGCGTCACTGAGTCCATCAGGCAGTCCGTTTACGACGAGTGCCCCTATTGCCACGGCAGAGGTCTTGTGAAATCTTTGCTCTCCATCTGCCTGGAACTCCAGCGCGCGCTGCAGTCCCTGCTTTCCCTGGAAAAGGAAAAGGACGTCAGGATCGACGTCAATCCGAGCGTGGCTGTCAGTTTGAGGGAAAATTTAGACATCCTAAAGAAGATAGAAGAGCAGTACAACGCGAACCTGACCATAACTTCCAATCCGAAAATGGACCTGGAGGATTATAAATTCTACGATGCCATTAGCGGCAAGGCGCTGCAGTTGAAGCGCCGTTAACACGAAGGTAAAATTACCATGCCGACTTACGAATACCGCTGCAAAAAATGCGGTTATGAATTCGAGAAATTCCAACAGATAACCGCCGAACCCCTAAAGAAGTGCCCCGAATGCGGGGGACACGTCGAGAGACTGATCAGCGGGGGAGCGGGAATAATCTTCAAAGGCAGCGGTTTCTACGAGACCGACTACAAGTGCAAGGCCAGCGAGTCATGCCATCAGATCGAGCACGAACACGGCGCAGGCTGCGGCTGCGAACATTGTCACCATAAAAAATAGGAAGACCTCTATGACTACCCCGAAAAGAATCATCCCATGCCTTGACACGAAAGGCGGCAGATTGGTGAAAGGCGTTAATTTCCTGGGCCTGGCCGACGTCGGCGACCCGGTGGAATACGCCAGAATGTACAACGAACAGGGCGCGGACGAACTGGTCTTCCTTGACATCACGGCCTCCCACGAAGGCAGGGACACCATCGTTGATCTCGTATCCAAGACTTCCGAAGTCATCTTCATGCCCTTGACGGTCGGCGGCGGCATCAAATCAACAGACGACATGCAGCGCATCCTAAGAGCCGGCGCGGACAAAGTCGGCATCAACACCGCGGCTGTCATGCGCCCCGAGATCTTAAAGGAAGGCGCCAAGATGTTCGGTACGCAGTGCATCGTCCTGGCCGTGGACGCCAGGGACCGCAGGCTCAATACGAAAGTGAACGTTGCGGAAGCGCACAAGATCGACTGGGGCTGGGATATCTCTCCTCTCAAAGTCGATGAGAACAGTCTCTGGGAAGTTTACGTCCACGGCGGCCGTACGGCCACCGGCATCGACCTTATCAAGTGGTGCAAATACGCCGTCTCCTTGGGCGCCGGCGAAATACTCTTGACCTCCATGGACAAGGACGGCACCAAAGACGGCTACGACAACGCTATGAACAAAGCCGTGCGCGACGCCGTCAGCGTTCCCCTTGTCGCCTCCGGCGGCGCCGGCTGCCTAGAGGACTTCTACAAAGGCGCTGTGGAAGGCGAAGCGGATGCCTTGCTCGCGGCCTCACTCTTCCATTTTGGCACGTTAACGGTCCCGCAGGTAAAAGAATACCTTGCAAGCAAAGGCGTGCCTGTAAGGCCCGTAGAGAAGAAATAAAAAGAAGGCGGCACCTGCCGCCTTTTTTTTTATTCCCTTTTCATCATCTTTTCAAGCTTCCTGAGTTTCGGAAAGCTTACTCCGTCCTCTATTTCCCAGACGGAATCAAAATCCCAGCTCTTGTAGGTCTCCTTTTTAAGGAGCCTTTCGTTGTAGAGGCCGGTCTTTTCACCGCTGTGCCAGTTCTTCTTGACATTGTCGGTGCTGTAAAAGGAATTGATAGATTTTTCGTTGGGAAAATAATGTACGTTCCTATCTTTTTTGCTTGAGAAGAGTTTCGTAAGCATAAGGCAGTTTTCCAAACGAAACTCGCCTTTTGAAACGCATACGATATCGTAATCTTTTGCCGGCTTCTTGGGTTTCGGCTTGCCGCCAAATGATTTGACAAGGGCGTGCTGGTTAGGTTTAGATCTTTCGATTTCAGGGCTTTCACCGACGAACTCGAAATCTCCCAGCAGCAGGCAGTTCTTGATATAAACGTTGTCGGCTTTTAAAAAGATCCCTCCGGCTATGCAGTAGTTGTTTCGGTGCGTGATGTCAAAGGCGCAGCCTTCTATGAAAGAGTTCGAGCAGTTCAGCGCTAATCCGCCTTCTTTTAATTTGCTTTGAAGCGTTCCTGTAATGAGAACGTCCGTGATCTTAGAGAGACTGATTGTTTTGGCCAGCCCGCAGGCGGTCTTGTCGCTAGAAAACATGCAGTTCAAAATGGCGAGATCTTTGACACAGGTGTCGATCTTTACCGATTCGAGCGTCTCCTCATAAGAGTTGGTTGTGAAAGGGAAGGGGAACGGCGTCTTTTTCCCCAAAGAAGTGAAAAGAGCGGCCGGTTCGGATGATGTGGCGATGTAGAGGTTCGAGATGTAATGGCCGCCGCCGTCGAAAGTGCCGTTGAAATGGCCAAGCGGCAGGAAACCGCGGGCGCCGTTCCATCCTCTGGTCTCTGATGCGTCGATGTCGGCTGTCATTTTGAAATGCTTGTCAGCGCACTCAGAGGAGTTTTCCCTAAACCAGACGAGATTCTCGATCCTATCGATAAGATAGGGATCCTCCGCGCTGCCGCTGCCTTTCGGTTTTACGGGCGAGTTTCCGGCAAGCGACAGACAGGGGAACAATAGGAGCAATAAAACGAGAATTTTTTTCATAAGCGCTTCAGCATCTTTTCAAGCTTACGAAGTTTCGGGAAGCTTTTTCCGTCCTCGATCTCCCAGACTGTGTCAAAGTCCCAGTTCTTGTAGGTCTCTTTTTTCCTCAGCTTTTCGTTGGAGATGCCGACCTTGTTGTTATCGTTCAAAGTTCTTCTGATATTTTCGACGCTGTAAAAGGAATTGTGAACCGTTGCGGAATCTGAGAAAGTGATGACCTTATCCTTCCGCCTGTCGGTCAGAATGGAATTCAAAACAAGGCAGTTGTAAAGATAATAGTTGCCTCCGCCTACGAGAATGATGGAATAATAGGCGTACGATTTCCCTGTTTTCCTGATTGTGCGGGCGCTGTAGCCGGTGTCGATCCTCGAATCTGTGGGATCGTCCATGCTGTATTGGAAGGAGCCGAGTGAAAGGTAATTTTTCAGGACTGTGTTCTGGGAGGAAGTGAAGCAGCCGAAGGCGCTGCATTCGCGGTTCCTGAATTCGATATCGGTCTCGCATTCCTCCAGGCAGGAATTGTTGCAGGTCAGGGAAAATCCGGCCGCTGTTTTTTCGCTTTTCAACTTTCCGGAGATGTAAACCCTGGAGATCATGGCGAAATCGATATTGCAGGAGAGGCCGGCCGCCAGATCTTTCCCGAAGAAGTCGCAGTTTACGAGCGCGAGATCTTTTACCGTGGCGAAATCTTTGGAGCGCCGAGCCAAGTTCTCGAGGACGTTGGTTGAGAAATCGAAGTTTTGCAAAGGTGTGCCGATCCTGGCGAAAAGGGCGGCGCCTTGTTCTTTCCTGTTGATGAAAAGGTTTGAGATTATATGCCCCCCGCCGTCGAAGCAACCCCGGAAGGGATAGGAGGCATAGGCTTTTTTATTTTCGTGCATATATCCGATAGGTAAAAAGCCTCTGCCGTCGTTCCAGAATTTCGTTTCTGCCGCGTTTATGTCCGAGGTCAATTTAAAATTTTTCGTAGAAACATTGGTTATGTTTTCTCCCATCCAAACTAGGTGCTCGATCTTATTAATAAGGAAAGGATCATCCGCACTGCCTGTGCCCGCGGGCTTGATAGCTATGTTTTCCGCAAATACTGAAGCGGCGAAGATCAGAAGCACCAAAGTTACCGAATGAATTTTCATACTTATCTCTTTAACATTTTTTCAATTCTTCGCAGCTTTGGGAAACTTTTCCCATCCTCTATCTCCCAGACTGAATCGAAGTCCCAGCCAACGTACGTCGATTTATCCATGAGTTTGCTGTTGGGAAGACCGCCAAGGTCTTCGTCTTTCGGATCTTTCTGAAGATTGTCCGTGCTGTAAAAGGAATTCTGCAGGTCTTCTGAATTTGAGAAACAATAAAGCCAGTACTTTCGTTTGGTGCTCAGAAGGGAATTCAAGACAAGACAATTGTAAAGGTTGAGCCGTCCTTCGCCTGAAAGGGTAATGGAAAAACAACTCAGCGGTCTTTTGTTGTGATAGGGACTTAATCTGTGAAGGGGAGTCGTATATTTGAGCTTAAGACTTTTTTCGTAAGTGGGGTCCTGGCTGTATTGGAAAGATCCGAGCGACAGGCAGTTTTTCAGATAAGCATTTTTAGAGGAAGAAAAGAAACAGGCTGCATCTGAAAAACGGTTGTCGAATTTTAAATCTATTTCGCATTCGTCCAGGCAGGAATTCTCGCATTTTTCGGCAATGCCGGCCGTAAGCCTGTCGCTTTTCAGCGTGCCGGATATGTAAACTCTGGAGATAAGTGCGTACTCAATTTCATCGCTAAGACCTGCAGCCAGGTTTTTGCCTACGAAATTACAGTCAACTAACGCCAGATCTTTTATGACGGCCGTGCCTTTGGAGATATCGGTAAGGTTTTTGATAACGTCCGGGGAAAAATCGCGCTTTTGAAAAATCATGCCGATCTTGGCGAAAAATGAGGCGGGCTGTTTTTTTCTGTTGATGAAAAGATTCGAGATAACGTGTCCGCCGCCGTCGAAAGTGCCGCAGAAGCTAGCGGGACGCCCGGAATTTTCGCTGATGTACCCGATGGGCAGGAAACCTCTGCTGTTGTGCCAAGTCTTGGTTTCCGAGGCGTCGATGTCGGCGGTCAAACGGAAACATTTTGCGGAGACGTTGGTAATGTTTTCTCCCATCCAGACAAGATGTTCGATCTTGCTGATAAGGAAGGGGTCCTCGGCGCTGCCGCTGCCAGCTGGCTTAATAGCTTTGTTTTCCGCAAGCGCGGAAAGCGAAAATAGAAGTATCAAAGCAATTAGCAGTTGTTTCATACTTCTATTTTAGCAGAAAAATGGCAATGAAACTACTTAACGGTTTTTGGAGAGGTAGCGCCAATAGGCCATGAGGCTCTTGGGGTCGTCCGTGACTTCCGAGAGAGAGCGCAAGGGAATGATATCCACTCTTATCTTTTCGTTTTCGTCGGGGCAGCCGCAGATCCTGCCTTTCAGGGAGTCGAGCTCTTCTTTTGTCAGGTCTATTTCCGCGGCGAAGAGGAAGATTATTTCGTCGCTGATGCCGTAGGTGGGGAAGAAGCCGCCGAGGTCGATCACGTTTTCTTTCGTTATCTCGAGGCCGGTCTCTTCTTTCACTTCCCTTACGGCGGTCGTTAATTTGTCGGTGGAGTCGTCCAGCATGCCGGCGGGGATCTCTTTCGTTTCATAGAGGCCGGCGGCGAACCTGGGCTGGCGCACGATGACGGTGTATTTTTCTCCTTCGCAGCGGATTATTATGAGGACGGCGGAAGCGTCGCCGCGCATGAGCACGGCGCCCGGGACCTGGCGGCCGTCCTGGTCGAAGGCCTGGACGAAGAGCTTGGCGAAGAGCAGGCCGCCGTTGTGGCGGCGGTCAACGGCCTGGACGGTTATTTCCTTAATGCTGAAGCGCTGGTCCATGCGGCGGATCCAGTTCTTGTACTGCAGGCTGGTCCTGACCATCTCGATGTCTTCCTTGCGGCCTTTCCAGGTGAAGCTGTCGAAAGAGCTTTCCTCTTCGAGGTCGTTTCCGGTAAGGGAGTCGATCCATTCCTTGATCCTGACGTAAAGGGGCTGTTTGAAGCCGACTACGTAAGGGTAGAAATCCTCCCATTTTCTCCATTCGAAAGCGCTGAACTCCTTATCAAAGTCTTCGCTGGCTTTGGCTAAATTCTCAGCCGCTTCCGGGTCGCCCTTGTAGCGGAAGAGGAACCATTTCTGAGTCTGGCCGCGGTAGCCGAAGAAGGTAGGTTTGTTCCTGGGGACTTCGTAGGTGAGCCAGAAAGGACATTCGGCTGTGAGCTCCACTTCGTTTTCAGAGAGCCCGGTCTCTTCTTTGAGTTCGCGCCAGGCGGCTTCCCTGGGCGTTTCGCCGGGATCGATGCCGCCCTGGGGCCACTGCCAGGAGCCTTTGAAGCTGAGCCGTTCTCCGGTCCAGAAAAGACCGTCGCCGTTTATCACGACAAGGCCTACGCAGGGCCGGAAGGCGTTGTTTATGGGAGTCATTTGAGTACGCATAGAGCCATTATAGCATAAGCGCTTTTGGTTTTACATTTAACCACTTTTATACTATAATTTAATTTATACAATCAATAATATAAGGGTATTATGATCCAAGTCAAGGAACTTGTAAAAACCTACGCCGACCTTACGGCGGTGGACCATATCTCGTTTAATGTCGAGAAAGGGGACGTGGTCGGCCTCCTGGGCCCGAACGGGGCCGGGAAGACGACTACCATGAAGATCCTGACCTGCTTCATGCCGGCTACTTCCGGCGAATGCAAGGTCGCCGGGCACGACGTTTTCAAGGAATCGCTGGAAGTCAGAAGGCACATCGGCTATATGCCTGAGAACGTTCCCCTTTACACCGATATGCGCGTGGTGGAATTTCTTGCTTACAGGGGAAGACTGAAAGGCTTGAAGGGGCAGAGCCTCATCAACCGCATCAACTGCGTGATAGACGCCTGCGAACTCGGCCAGGTCAGGACCAGGATAATCGAGCAGCTGAGCAAGGGAAACAAGCAGCGCGTCGGTTTGGCGGACGCCTTGATAGGGGACCCGGACATCCTGATCCTGGACGAACCGACCATCGGCTTGGACCCCAACCAGGTCAGGAAGGTCAGGGAGCTGATCAGGGAGATAGGCCGCGACAGGACGGTCATACTTTCCACGCACATTCTACCGGAAGTCGAGATGGTCTGCGAGAAGGTCATCATCATGTACAAAGGGAAGATCGTGGCCGAGGACTCGATGTCGAATCTGAGGAGCGGCAACAAGAAGCGCTACGTGGTCGAGATCTTCGCGCCGAAGGCGGAAGTGGAAAGGGCCTTGCTGGACGTTAAGGAAGCCTACGAGATCAGGACAAGCGAATCGGAAGGCTGGGTGAGGGCCGAGATGCTCTCCCGTCTGCCTGAGGAAAATATTTCGGAGAAGATCTTCCTGGCTCTCCAGAAACCGAATTGGAAGATCAGGCTTCTGACGACGGTCATGCCGACCTTGGAAGACATCTTCGTGGAAATGACGACGAAACACTAAGGAAATATGCGGAATTTCAGAACACTTTTCAGAAGGGAGCTGGCGACCCTCTACTACACGCCGACGAGCTATGTCGTCATGTGCGTGTTTTTGATCGTGGTCGGCTGGCTCTTCTGGATCCTTGTGAACTACCTAAACGCGCCTTCGAAGCCGATTGACGCCAACGTCTTCGGTTATCTTTTCGGCGGGACTTTCATTTACTGGATGGTGGTGGCGGCCGTCACTTCCGCGCTTACGATGCGTTCCTTCTCAGAGGAATACAGGAGCGGGACCATAGAGATGCTGATGACGACGCCTGTGACGGACACGCAGGTCGTATTGTCCAAGTTCGCGGCGGCCCAGGCCTTCCTGATGATCATGTGGGTGCCGACGCTCGTTTACGTCTATGTCTTGAGCCGCTTCACGACGGTCGATATGGGCGTAGTTATGGCGGGGTATCTGGGAACGTTCCTTTTGAACTGCATGCTGACGTCTCTGGGCATCATGATCTCCTCGACGAACAGAAGCCAGTTCGTTTCCTTCTTCGTGACTTTCATCGGCATTCTGATGCTTTTCTCCTTGAACTTCATGCAGGACGTCGTCTCCAACAAGTGGCGCGTGGTGTACCGCTATGCGTCCGTTCTGGAGCAGTTCAACCCCTTCACCAAGGGCGTCATCAGTTCGCAAAGCGTCATCTATTTCGTAAGCATCACGCTCTTCCTTTTGTTCTGCACCATAAAGAGCGTGGAATCCAGGAAGTGGAGATGATCTTATGAAAGAGACGATTATAAGAAGACTGACTTACGGCGCCAACGTCGGCATAGGCATTATTTTGGCTTTCGTTCTGGTAATTTTGGCGAACGCTTTGGCCGCCAAATACCCGAGGCGTTACGACTTCATCCAGAAGCAGGATCTCTACAAATTGAGCGAAAAAACGCTGAACGTTTTGAAGGAGCTCCAGCAGCCGGTGGAATTCTACGTTTTCGGCAATCCGCAGAACAGTGAGCTTTACCCGAAGGTCAAGCGTTTAATCGACCAGTACTGCGACGCCAGCTCGAAAGTGACCTGCATCCTGGCGGACGATTACATTTTGAGAGACCCCGGCAAGATTCAGAAGATCAAGAACCAGTTCAACGTGACCGATTGGGACACCGTCATCGTGAAAGTGGGCGAGGAGACGAAGGAGCTCAAGGAAAACGACATGGGCGACTTCAAGTTCGAGCACAACTACTATGACTACGGACAGAAGAAGAAACTTGTGTTGTTCAAAGCAGAGCAGGCCCTGACCTCCGCCATCCTGGAACTGCAGAATCCCGAGCAGAAGCACGTCTATTTCACGGTCAACCACGGCGAGAGAAGCATTCTTAGCAAAGAGGACCGCAACTACAGTATCGTGAAGGAATACCTGGAAAGGGACCGCGTGCTGTGCGCGCCCTTAGAACTCTACAGGCTATCCGACATGACGGAGACGAACTGCGATCTATTGGTGATTGCCGGTCCGACCAGGGATTTCCTGGAGGAGGAAGTGGAAGTGCTGCGCCGCTACATCATGCAGGGCGGACGCGCGCTCATCATGATGGATCCGAATTCAGACTGCAAGAGCATTCCGAAGCTTCTGACTTCCTGCAACGTCAATGTCGGCGACGACGTCACCGTCGATCCAACGACCAGGATAGCGGGCACAGGCTGGTTCGATCTTGTCATCCCGACTTATCCTCCGCACGAGATCACGAAAAACCTCGATTCGCTCAGCATCTTCTACATGGCGCGCTCTGTCATGGAGATCAATCCTGACAACAAGGATTATTTTGTCACGCCTTTCCTGCAGACGACTGCGGACGGTTGGGGCGAGACTAAGTACCACGGCACTTCCTATCACTTCGATGAGAAGACCGACCTGCCCGGACCTGTGACGATCGGCGCGGCTGTTGAGAACAGGCGCACGGGGCTGAGGCTCGTCGTGATAGGCGACGCGGATTTCGCCGACAACTTCTATGCGGAGCGCCCTATCTCGAACCGCGACATTTTCCTGAACGCCTGCAACTGGGCGATGCAGAGGGAATACCTTGTCTCCATTGGGCCGAAGACGATCCAGGAGATCAGGAGCCTGAAACTGAACCGCAAGCAGATCTCTTTGATAAGAACTTTGGTAATAGTTTTGGTGCCGGCGCTGGCGCTCTCCCTGGGCCTTCTCGTTTATGTGCGCCGCCGTCAGTAAGGAATTTTCATGAAATTTAAGACCACGTTATTTTTATTAATACTCGTTCTGGCGGTCGGCGGCTACGTCTGGTTCGTGGACCGCTTCAAACCAAGCACGGCCGAGTTGAAGCAGACTGAAAAGAGAGTCCTGCAGGATTTCCGTCCCGAACTGATCACCAGGATAACTATTGACAGGCAGGTGAGGGAGAACGATACCGGAAAAGTGCTCCGCCTTGACAAATATGAGCTTGAGAAGGAAGCGCTGGGCTGGAAACTCGTGAAGCCTGTGAACTTCCCGGTCAACACGCCGCTTGTCCGCCAGATCCTTGACAATCTTAAGAAAGTCGATCAGAACCGCTTCATTTCCGGCAGCGAGTACGAGAACATGAACCGCGACGCCACCGGACTGAACGCACCGGACATCATTGCGACTTTCGAAACGCCGCAGACGTCCGTTGTTTTGCGCGTGGGAGCCCAGGTCCCCCTGGGCTGGGAATACTACGCCGAACTGAAGGGCAAGCGCCAGGCTTACTTCATTCCGAACCAGATGCGCAACATCCTCTGCTTCGAGACCGACAGCTCCGAGCAGGACGTAAGGCGCAGGAAAGTCTTTGACGTCACTCCGGAATACGTGAACGCCGTGCAGATGTCGATAGGCGGCTATGAGATTGACCTGAGGAAGGGCAAAGACATTCTGAGCTGGTACACCCAGACGCCTGTTTACGACAGAGCGGACGATAAGCTGATGGGGGAATTGGTCAAGAAACTTTCCAAGGTCGATGTTTTGCAGTACATCGAGCAGCCGAAGGAGAAGATCGACTTCAAATATTCCGTGGCGCTCGTTCAAAGGGAGAATTCCCAGCGTCTGCAGATCAGCGACGTCATAACCACGGTTGACGAATGGGACGAGACAAACCGCTTCTGTTATGCCAGAAGATCCGAGTACGGCCAGTTCTTCACGCTGCATCCGGATGTTCTCGATTCCTTCGTGCCCGACGTCGATCACTACCGCGCCAAGACGCTCATAGCGCCGGGCGTTTTCGACGACGTCTGCGAACTGGAGCTCATAAAGGACGGCAAGGTCATGAACTTCTCGTTCGACAAGCAGGCTAACAAGTGGGATCTCTCAAGCATGCTGACGACGACGCTGAAGGACGAGATGGCGATAGAGGACTATGTCTTCCTCTGGATGGATATGCCGATAAAGCGTTTTGCCGGAGCTGATGAAGCCAGATCCGCCCTGCAGGAGAAGTTCCTTGACATGAGAGTGCGCTATCAGGACAGGGACGAATACGAGAATTACGCGCTTTCCGCTCCCAAAGACGGCTTGATGTTCATGGAGCGCATGACGAACGTTTTCGTCGCTGTAAGCGCTGACGAGGTCGCAAAGCTCTATACGACGAACACCTTCCGCTTCCTGACGAGGGAGGCTATGAACGTTCCGGAAAACGAGGTTGACAGAATTGAATTGGAGACGCCGGAAACGTCCATAAACATCAGTTACGGTACGAATTTCTGGCTGGCCACCGAGAACGACAAGTCCCGCCAGATCCTTCCCAGGATAAGGGATGAAGTGGCCAGCCGCATGCCGGTTTTGATCGACCATTACGTCAAGGAGTGCTCCGAACTGGACCTGCCGGCTTTCGGACTTGACAAACCGTTTTTGAAACTGACTTTCGTTCTGAAGAAAGGCGAGAGCAAGACTATCGCGCTTGGCAAGGAGGCCGAGTCCGGCCGCTACGCCATGCTGGGCGAACAGCCCTATGTCTTTGTGGTGAACAAAGAGACGGCGCTCGCTCTGGAGCAGTTCATAGAACTAGCAAGAATTTATCGTGAATGACTATCAAAGGAGTCAAAACATGAGAAAAGTCATATTCATCCTTTCCCTCCTCAGCATGTTCTCTTATTGCGCCAACGCCGCCGACGTTGTCGGCATGGCGCCGAGAGAGACGAGCGTTGTGGTTCGCACGCAGAAGAACCTGAAGTCTTTTTTGCGCATTCCCTCCCCGGGCTTCTGCTATGACGAGATGAAATACACGGCCCGCGTCATGTCCGAGCCTAAGTCTACGGTCTTCCAGGTCAGCATGCTGGCGCCGACCAATCAGCCCGACAGGATCGTCATGCCTTACGCCAGGGTGCTCCGCCCGGACTATACGGAAGTTGCCGCCGACACTTTTACCAACGCGGTCTTCTGGGCTAACGGCCAGATACTCGCCAAGCGTTTCGTCGTCCCTGAAACGATGACCAAGTACCTCATAGCGGTGGGATACGTGGATTACAGGGATGCCAGGCACCGCCATATAAGCGGCGGCCCCTACGAGACCGTCATCGACCAGAAAGGCAGGATCGTCCACCGCGGCGAACCTTTGCAGAAATCGCAGTACAAGTCGTCTTTCAGCATAGAGTCCGACATCCTCTTCCTGGACGACGAGCTTGAGATCCAGGTTACCCAGGAGGAAGTCAGGAAGGGCGCCACGAACGTCGTTGAGACGATGTTCAGTTACACCGTGGTGAACCTCGACACCGGAAAGATCGTTCTGAACGGCGAGGAAGTCAGGAAGCCAGTGATAAAGATGAAGACTTTGGGCAACTATGCTGTCGATCTCAGAATGTCCAGGAACAACAGCACTTTCTGGCACGGCATGAAAGTTTACTGCGTGCTTCCCAGGCTGGAAAAGACATTCGACCCTGCTTACCTTGGCAAACTGACTTTGAACGACGGCATAATCTGCGGCTCCTCCAACGATCTTCACCAGCTCCAGGACGGCCGCTACTCTCCCGCTGTCAAGGAAAGGATCACCCAGCGCATCTACTCCTCCGAGATAACCAACATCTTCGGCGGCAAAGGGCGCGTCATTACCCAGGACAGGGGATACGTGAGTTACGTTCTGGGCGTCAACCTGAAGCTGAACATGCCCTACCTTCTGGAGATCGAGTATCCCGAGGATGCGCCGCGCACGATCGCGGTCTCCGTCAACGGCGGAACTTATTCTCCCTGCGTACAGACCGGACACACCCTGCCATACCAGGAGCCCAGCCAGTTCGTCGAGCAGCTGCAGCTGCCCCTGAACGGCGACATTAACAAGATGCGTTTCATCGTCTGGGCGGGCGACGACGAGATACGAAACGGCTTCAACGTTGCGATCGCCGATCCCGGCGACGTCAACGCGCCCTTCAGCAAAAAGCCGCTCGTCCTGAGGATCAATCTCTATTCTTTCCTGACCATCGCCGTGCCTCAGGCGAAAGAGCATTTCCCCAAGGAATTCCAGCGCTATGTGTGGACGGAAGGCGAGCAGATGATGGGCCGCGACGGCGTTTCCTTCGCGCCTGTTCTGAACAGTCTTTTCTACGGCCTGAACTCTTTTTCGCCCCTGACCCTGGCCTGGAACTCGCACGCCGGCAGCAACGGAACGGTCCTTTTCCCGACGGAGCATTACACCATCTCTTATAAGACGGAGATCAACGGCGTTGAGTACATGAGCGACCGCAAGGAAGACAATACCAAGCGCGAAAACTATATCGGCGGCGCAGCCGATCTTGCGCGCTACCTTAAGATGAGGATCTTCCCGAGGATCGAGTACGGCGGCAGCGACAAGTTGAAGGACAAATTTGCGGTAGGCCCGGACGGCCAGCCTTATCAGCCCTACATCTATGACAGCAATTCCGCTCCGCTTTTCGACTCCGTGGACGTGACCTATGACGGCGTTTTGGAAGACTGCGTTGGCATAGTAAAGGAAATGATCGACGCCATTCCTGACAAATCCCGCGCGAATCTTGAAAATCTCATCATGAGGCAGCGCGCCAACTTCACGCCGGTTTCCTACAGCGACAACGCGCTGAAACTCTATGCCAAGGAAAAAGGCCTTGCGGTTCCGGAAGAGGGGCTGCGCGACGAGATCGTCATGAAGCGCCAGGATGATTACAAGGTCTGGTACCAGAACAAGAAATACGCTTTCTTCGCCCAGGTGAACGAAGCTTACAATCGCCTTTTGAACAAAAACGGCAGCCTTATCTACTACAACTGGAGAAAAGGCGGCATGCCTTACGAAGGCCTCTATTATTACGACCCCGCCGCCTGGACGGAAGTCAAAAGGGTAAGGGCTCTGCCTGTGGAAGGCTTCCCGCTTCCCACCATTACGGGCGAGCAGCTTGCTGCGGCTCCTTGCAAGTGGACGAACGATGAGGACGCGCTGCTGAAAGACGTCTTCAATTACGGCCTGAATCCCGTCTGCCCGGTCTTCGGAACGCTGGCGGCCGCTTCTTCAAGCTACCATGACATCTTCCGCAAGAATTCCGATTCTCTCGACATGGCGGTGAAGATCACTCCGAACGTTCAGTCGAAGACGCTGGTCTTGGATTGCAAGAAGGTTCCCAGCCTGGCCGGCCAGACGATGTACCGCTCCAGGGAGTATTCTATGTACGATCCCTTGCTGGCTTTCATTTACGCCAATCCTAAGTATCTGGCTTTCGAGCAGTCGCACCAGTCCTGCTTCCCGTTCGCCGAAGTTACCAGGCGTTTCATGATGAACTATCTCGCCCTGCCGCTCGTGCCTTTCGGCGAAGTCAGGCAAAGCGAGGGAACGCCTCTTAACGTTTATCTCGGCGTTTACAACGGAAGCCCCTACATCGCTGTCGTCAACAAGACCCTGAAGCCTGTCAGCGCCAGGATAAGCCTGCCCCTGGCTGGCGTCAAGCAGCTCAGGCCGCTCGTTACAAAGGAAAAGCGCCAGCCCTATTTCGTCAAGGAAGACACCATCGAAGTCGATCTGACGCTGCAGCCCATGGAACTCAGGAGCTTCAAGGCGGAATAAAGATGTCCGAGGTCTGGCGGGATAAAGATGACAAAAGGAATTTTTCTCCGTCATGTCTTGTGACGGTCCTTCTTTTCAGCGCCGCTCTCATCCTTGGTCTTTTTTTCCTAGCGAACTTCGTGACGGAAAGGTGCGGAGACCTTTTGAAGATGACGTATCCTTACGTCATGCCTTTCGTGGAAAAAGACGTGACGGAAGGGGAGCGGGCGGAGTTTTCGAATTCCTGGTTCAGGATCGCTGACTGCATAAGCAGGAATCCTCTTATCCTGACCAACAGAAGCGTCATGATTATAAAGAACGTCGTCCTGGACCACAGCGTCTCCAAAGAGGAGATCGCGGATATGAAAAAGTTGGCGGAGCGTTTGGAAGAGAATGAATAGGGCGCTTTTCCTCGTTTTCGCGGCCTCGCTTGCGTTTGGCGCCGAGAGCTATTTCACGGTCGATCTTCCCGAGAACTGGCAGAAAGTTCCCACCAGCAGCCTCTCGATCTACAATCACGCCGAGGACGCTCTGAAGAACGAGAAGGTCGGGACTTACAGCGCGGCCTACGAGCGCAAGGCGCTCCTTGATTTCACGCTGCCGTATATCCTGGTAGAACAGGAGAAGCATGCTCCTTACAGTGTAAGCGAACTGGAGAGCATGGCGGAGGAGATGCCCTCCATCATCAGGCAGGCTTACCTTCCTCTGCACCGCGCCGGGAAATTCGGGGAAGTGAAGGTCATGCCCGGGATCTACGACCGCGAGCGCAACATGGTCTTTACCTACTACGAGATGGTGCGCGCCAAACCCAGGGAGGAGATGTTCGCCTTCACGGCCTGCTTCCCAAGCAAACTGGGCCTTGTCAAGCTGCACGGCTTCGGCAAAAGATCCGACTATGAAAAGAGCATGGCGGAGATGGAGCAGATCTTAAACTCCTTCAGGTTCGGAAGCAATTACTTTTACACCCCGCCGCTTAAGAGCTCCAAAAAACTGAAAGCGCTGCCGGCGGTATGCATCGGTGCTTTTATATTGCTCTACGCCCTGCGCTTTATTGGCAAACGTCAGTCAGGCGGAAGGGAGCCTTTTTCCAAAAAAGAGTGACTATGAAAAATCTGTTTTTGACTCTGGCCTTTTTGATCATGCTCAGCGCCTGCGCAAAGCAGGGCGCCGAAACTCCCGATTGGCAGAAAATGCCGAAAGCCCAGTCGTTGAGCGGAGATCTGGGCGACAAGGTTTTCGCGCTTGCCGGCACGAACCGCTGCCTGCTTATGGGTAAAAAGATGGCGCTGCCCAAGTACGCCGCCTTTTACAGCGAGCCGGGGCAGGATCCGAAAAGCATAGTTCCAATTCTTATCGCGATAGGGGAGAGACAGTATTTTTCCGGGGAGATGTACGCGGACACCAACAAGGTCGGGACTTTCAAAACGCCCTCTTTCTTTTTGGGGACCTGCATCTCCAAGCACGGCTACTTCAGCCGTTCGGCTTTTAGTCCAATTAAACTTCCCCATGAAGTCGCGAACATTACTCTCTGGGCCAACCAGAGCCTTATCAGGGAAGCCAATGTGAGGCGCTGGAACGACATCCTGAGCTATCACGACGACGCCTACAGGGAGCGCATGGCGAAGGCTTTCCGGACCACCAATATGCAGACTGACGAAGTCTGGGACGACGAAGTGGACCTGACCGTCAGGATCCGCTACATATTGGACGGCTACACTTACATGTTCTACAAATCCGGCCGCACCGTCAGTTCCCCTGAAAACATTGAGCCCGTGGACGTCTTCAAAAAGTTGACTGCGGAGATAGAGACGAGAACTTCTCCCTCGAACGCGAATCTGCGCGACGTGATGCTCTATTTCTCTTATGACGGCGGGCCGCGCTACTACATGTACAAGCGCGATTACGACCTGGAAGCCTGCTACTGGCGCCAGGCTGAGCACGTGACGCTTCAGAACGATCCCTCGAAAGTCAGCGTCAGCATGATGCTCAAAAACAAAGGCTCCGTTATTGAGAGCCGTACTCTCGCCCTTTCGGATTTCGTCGCCAATTATTTTCCCTACGCCACTTTCACGAACTGCGTCAGCAAAGTAACGATCGAGGAGCCGCCGGAAGACACGATACTGAAGATCGTAATAGACGGCGGACCTTTTTACGGCCTCATTGAAGCGGAAAAACAGATCAAGTGAATCAGAAGCCGGATTCCACTCTGAGCATGACGGTCCTGGACTGGATGCAGCTAAGCTTGTCGAGTTCCGCGATGGCGTCCTTTATTTTCGCTTCTTTGGTTTCCCTCGTCATGAACGTCACGATTGAATAGGGCTGGGCCTTGGCGAATTCGTGAAGGATCACGGAGCTAATGCCGATGTTTCTTTCGGTCAGGACGTTTGAGAGCGCCGCGATGACGCCGGGCTTGTCGTCCGTTTTCCAGCGCAGATAGTAGCGCATTTCCATGTCAGGGGCGGGCACGACTTCGATCTCTTTATCCAAAGCGAAGACGGGCAGTCTTCCTACGGAACCGCTGTAGATGTTCCTGGCGATGTCGATTATGTCGGCTGTCACGGCGCTGCTTGTCGCGTCCATGCCGGCGCCTTCGCCGTAATAGACGGTGCGGCCTATGGGCGTTCCGTTGATCTCGACGGCGTTGTAGGCGTCACTTACTTTTGCCAGCATGCTTCCCTTGTCGATTAGCGTCGGGGCGACCATGCACTCCAGCTTGCCTTCCTTCTCTTTGGCCCAGGCCAGAAGCTTAATGGCGTAGCCGAGTTCGTAGGCGCAGCGGATGTCGATCTGGTCGAGGCCCATGATGCCTTCCGTAGAGATGTTTTCCGGCTTCACCCAGGAGCCGAAGCAGTTGGCGCAGAGCAAAACGATTTTGTGCAAAGAATCTTTGCCGATAAGGTCGAAGGTAGGATCCGCTTCCGCGTACCCGTTCTGCTGCGCGGCTTTGACGGCGTCGTCGAAGGCCATTTGGTCTTTGCCCATCCTGGTCAGGATGTAGTTGCAGGTGCCGTTGACGATGCCGCGGACGCTCTTTATGGTGTCGGCGGCCAAGCCTTCCCTGACGGCCTTGATGACCGGGATGCCGCCGCAGACGGCCGCTTCGTAATAGAGATCTACGCCGTTTTCCTTAGCCAGCGCGGCCAGCTTCGGACCGTACTCTGCGAGCAGAGCCTTGTTGGCGGTGACGACGTTCTTCTTATTTTCCAGAGCCTTTGTGATGACCTGCAGGGCGATGCCGCAGCCGCCTATAAGTTCGACGACGATGTCGATCTCGGGATCGTTCAAGATGTCGTCGGCGTTCGTGGTGAAGAGGTCAAGCGGCAGCTTGTAGGCGCGTTCCTTGTAGGGGTAAAGATCCGCGATCCTCTTCAGTTTCAGCTCGCAGGGCAGGTGGCGTTTCTGCGCCGTCCCGTTCACGAGGTTGTTGGCGACGCCGGTGCCGACGACGCCGCAGCCGATGAGGCCGACGTTTATGCAATTCTTAGTCATGATTATTTTAGTGTTCTAGTTTATGAAGAGAAGTTCGCGGTACTTGGGCAGCGGCCAGAGGTCGTTGTCGACAAGCTCCTCGAGCCTGTCTATGGGCTTCCTGACGACTTCTATCATGGCGGCCACTTCGTGGTAGGCGAGCGCCTTTTCGTAGATGTCCTCTATGACGTTGGCCTTCTTTCTCGCTTCTATGAGCGCGTCAACGTCGGAGCGGATCTCAGCGATGAGAGCCGACACTTCTTTGGCCAATTCTATTTCCGGTCCGGAAGTCGCGAGGTAATCCTCGGGGAAGATCTCCTTTGAGAGCGAGACGCTCTTCAAAAGCCTCGTCTTGTATTCCAGGGCGGCCGGGATGACATGGTTCGTCGCCATGCGGCCGATTACGCGCGCCTCGATCTGGACTTTCTTGACGTAGGTCTCCCATTTGACTTCGTTGCGGGCGATGAGTTCCTTCACCGTATAGACGCCCGTTCTGCGGAACATCTCGACGGATTCCGGTTCTGTAAAAGTTGTGAACATTTTGGGAACGTTGCTTTCAGTGTCCAGCCCGCGTTTTTTCGCTTCCTTTTTCCATTCCTCGGTGTAGCCGTTGCCGTCGAAGCAGATCGTTTCGAGCGCTTCTTTTATCATGGGTTTCAGAAGATCCATGATGGCGGTCTGCAGATCTTTTCCGGAGGAGAGATCCTTGCTCAAGGCAGCGTAGAAACTGGCAAGCTGGTCGGCGACCGCGGCGTTTAAAGTCGTGAGCGCGCCGGCGCAGTTGGCCGAAGAGCCCACGGCCCGGAACTCGAACCTGTTGCCGGTGAAGGCAAAGGGGCTCGTCCTGTTGCGGTCGGTGTTGTCGATAAGTATCTCGGGTATCTCCACGAGCCCTATTTTCTTCCCGTGCTTGCCGGCGATCTCGATGGGCGTATTGGAGGGAACTTCCAGGAGCTTTTTCAAAACGTTTGTCATGGCCTGGCCCAGGAACACCGAAATAATGGCCGGAGGAGCCTCGCTGGCCCCTAATCTGTGCGCGTTGGTAGAAGATGCTATGGAAGCCTTCAAAAGGCCGTTGTAACGCTTCACAGCCATTAAGGTGTTGACGAGGAAGGTCAAAAACTGCAGATTGCCAAGGGGGTCCTTTCCAGGAGCGAAGAGGGGAACGCCCGTATCGGTGCCCAAAGACCAGTTGTTGTGCTTGCCGCTGCCGTTGATGCCGGCGAAGGGCTTCTCGTGAAGAAGAACGACGAAGCCGTGCTTCCTGGCCACGTAGTTCATGAGGTTCATCACCTGCTGGTTCTGGTCATTACTGAGGTTCATCTCGCCGTAGATGGGCGCTATCTCGTACTGGTTGGGCGCGACCTCGTTGTGCCTCGTCTTCAGGGGAATGCCGAGCTTGTAGGCCGCGATCTCCAGTTCGCGCATAAAGTTCACGACTCTGGCGGGGATGAAGCCCATGTAATGGTCGTCGAGCTGCTGGCTCTTGCTGGATTCGTGGCCCATGAGAGTCCTGCCGGCCAGCGTCAGGTCGGTCCTGGCGGCGTAGAGCTCTTCATCGACCAGGAAGAATTCCTGTTCCCAGCCGAGGTAGGCTTTCACTTTGCTGACGCGCTTGTCAAAAAGTTCGCAGATGGGGAGAGCGGCTTCGGAAAGCGCTTTCAAAGATTTTTTAAGCGGCGTCTTGTAGTCCAATGCTTCGCCGGTGTAGGCCAAAAAGACCGTGGGGATGCAGAGCGTGTCGCCCTGGATGAAAACGGGGGAGGTCGGGTCCCAGGCCGTATATCCTCTGGCTTCGAAGGTCGCCCTGATGCCGCCGTTGGGGAAACTGGAGGCGTCCGGTTCCTGCTGGATCAAAACTTTGCCGTCGAAGACTTCGATCATGCCGCCTTTGCCGTCGTACTCCAAAAAGGAGTCGTGCTTTTCGGCGGTGGTGTCCGTCAGCGGCTGGAACCAGTGCGTGATGTGCGTCGCGCCGTGCGCGAGCGCCCATTTCTTCATGCCGGACGCGACTTCGTCCGCAATGGAAACGCTTAAGGGTTTCCCGTTGTCGATGCAGTCTGTGAGAGCCTCATAGGTCTTGGGCTCGAGGTACTCCTTCATCTTGGCGCGCGTGAAAGTCAGCTCGCCGAAGTATTCGGAGGGGAGTTTGTCGGGGGTATCTACGGGGATGGGCTTCTTGTTGAAGGAGGCGCGCACCGCTTTGAATCTAAGGTTACTCATTTTTCTTTACGGTTGGTTGCTAAAAATTCATTTGAACATCGTGTCGCTTTCCAGCCGCTGTCGCGCTGATTTGTCGTACAAAAACTCGACGAGCGCGAGAGCGAAAAGGTAGGCCGCGCCGGGCCCTTTTCCCGTTATTATGTTCCTGTCGATGACGACCGGTTCTTCGGTGCGCCAATTCGTTTTCTGATATCCTTCCTCGCAGGAGGGGTAGCAGGTCGCCTCATAGCCGTCGAGGAGGCCTTTCTCAGCCAGGATGAAGGCCGGGGCCGCGCAGATGGCGGCTATCGCTTCGCCCTTTTCGGCGCTTTTCCTTAATATCTTGTCGAGCGCCTCGCAGTCCCTTAAGTTGTAAGCTCCGGGGAGCCCGCCCGGCAGAACAACGAGGTCGAAAGTTTCGCTTTCAACTTCGCCTATTGAGCAGTCGCTCACGACCGTGAGGCCGCGGGACATGGAAACGAAACCGCCTTCCGGGGAGGCGAGGGTCACTTCCGCTCCGGCTCGCTTCAGAAGATCGTAGGCTGTCAAAGCTTCGATCTCTTCGCTGCCGTCGGCTATGGCTATGAGAACTTTTTTGGTCATTTTATTTTGAGAGGAAGCGGAGCGCTTCGACGCGCTCCTCGATTTTAGCGAGCGTCAGGTCGCGGAAAGCGTTGATAGAGAACGCTGTGACAAGGAAGGAGCCCATGGCCGTTCCGTATCTGACAGCTTCCGTAACGTTGTCGTTGTTCAGTCTGCCGTTCCTGGCGATGAAGCCCAGAACTCCTCCCGCAAAGGAATCGCCGGCGCCTGTCGGGTCCACGACTTTTTCCGTCGGGAAGGCGGGGACGGCTTTTATGAAGCTGTTGCGCCCGAAAACCAAAGCGCCGTGCTCGCCTTTTTTCAGCAGGAGATATTCCGGCGAGAAGCGTTCCATTATTTTTTTCCCAGCCGTGATCAGGTTTGGGCAGTCCGTGAACATTCTCGCTTCGCCGTCGTTCATGAAGATGACGTCGGCCTTCTCGAAAACTTTTTCGAGTTCGTCCCTGGCGGAGTTGATGTAGAAGTTCATGGTGTCGCAGACCTTGTAGCAGGAAGATCCCATCTCTTCCATCACTTTCATCTGCAGGGAGGGGAGAATGTTCGCCAGGAAAAGCGTTTTGGCCTTCTTGTAATTCTCCGGGATCTTGGGCTCAAAAGTCGCGAAGACGTTCAGCATCGTGCAGTGCGTGTCGGCGGCGTTGACGTCGTTCAGGTAAGATCCGGACCAGCGGAACGTCTTGGCGCCAGGGACGACTTCAAGTCCCTCGAGGTCGATGCCGTGCGCTTTCAAAAGTTCCGTGTGTTCCTTGGGAAAATCATCGCCCACGACGCCTATCAAGCCCACTTTAGCCTGGAAGGAGGCGCTCATGGAGAAATAAACAGCCGAACCGCCCAGACAGTCTTTGTGCGTACCAAAGCGCGTCGTGACGGTATCGAGGGCCATGGAGCCCACGGCGGTTATATCTGGGATATTGATCATGGCTCAAGCGCCGGCGAGGTGTTGCTGCCGCCGGAAATAAGCGTCGTTTCCTTTCCGGTCTCGCTGTCGATTATCATGATGGAGGAGCCGGCGCGGGTGAAGACGATGTGGCGGGAGTCGGCGGCCCAGCAGGGGAATTCGTCGTTACTGGGGTTGTTCGTGACGTTCGTTGAGTTGCCGCTCGCCAGGTCGCAAACGCAAACTTCGTAGTTGCCGCCGATCTGGGCGACGAAAGCGATCTTCTTGCCGTCGGGCGACCAGGCCGGGGAAGTGCAGTAGCGGGAGACGTTGCGGCAGATGCGGGTGCGGCCGCCGCCACTTGCGTTCATGATGTAGATCTGGGGGCTCTTGCCTTCGTCGCAGGAGAAGACGATCTTCTTGCTGTCGGGTGACCAGGAGGGCGAGGACTCGTTGTCGCGGCCTCTGGTCAGGCGCTTGTGGGAACCGCCGTTCAGCGCGTAGGTGTAGAGTTCCGGGAAGCCGTCCTTGTCAAGGATGGCGGCCAGCTGCCTGCCGTCCGGGGAAATGCAGCCGGAGGTGTTCATGCCGGGCATGGCCAGAAGCTTCTGCGTTTTGCCGCTCGTCAGATCAAGCTTGTAGATGACGGCGTGGTTGGCGCGGTAGCTCGTGTAGAGGATGTTCTTGTGATCGGGGTACCAGTCCGGGAAGGTGTTGAGGTCGCTGCCGCTCGTCAGATTCTTCTTGTCGCCGCCCAGGATGTCGCACATCACAATGTTCTTGGCGCGGCCGTAGCCTGAGGAGTAGAGCATCCTGGACTGGAAGAAGCCTTTCTCTTTGAGGACGTCCTGGACGATGTCGTTGGCGATGGCGTGGGCCACTCTGCGCGGGGAGACGGAG
>Ga0310690_10002751_pt1 | contig 27894 bp, 48 predicted proteins | sample AusTroGonzalo_MG_2_FD_207661 | JGI IMG/M metagenome (GOLD analysis project Ga0310690, IMG submission 207661) | Bovine rumen microbial communities from tropical cattle in Woodstock, Queensland, Australia - Gonzalo_04 (v2) (version 2) | ecosystem: Host-associated > Mammals > Digestive system >...
ATAAAACAAAGTCACCAAGAGCCAGATTGTTGACTATCTCCCAAAAGGGATATCTCCTGAGCTTTTCCTGTTGCCTATATGGCACCGGGATCACTCCGGGAGTCTGGCACTCACATGGGACAAAGCAGACTTTCTTTTCATAAGGTAGTGACAGAAATCTGCCAATCAAGTCTCTGTCCTCATCAAAGAGCATCACAAAGAGATTGTCCCAGTTTATCCGCTCTTTTCTTCTCTCCCAGATGGCCTTTGCCTCATCAAAGTCTGCATAATGATTCATCCACAAAGAGACATCTCCAAGCATAGCCACTGGAAATGGCTCTTTTAATGTGTCATCAATATACATCTCTCTGAGAGTGAGCTCCTGACTCATATAATACTTAGGATCAGACAAAAACTTAAGATACTCATCATGAGGCATGTGCATATTAATAAGAGGAGACCTAAACTCCAGCCCCAGATGATGGTATGTGATTCCGCCCCAGCAATTTGGTGCAAATATGGTGGGAGTGTTCTCTTGGAGCTCCCTGATCTTCTCATTTCTTGTATAGCTCATTGACTATCCTCTGGATTGTTTCATAATCATACCCGGCCATGGTCAAAAGCTTTTTCCTTGATGGGTTTGTCTTTGCACTGCCCCACTTGTCTGCTATGACCTCATATGCAATCTCAAGATTGGTCTTTTTATATGGCTCCTTGGCAATGAGATTGACCACACCATCAAAGTCCACATCAAGGTCAACATTGCCCTTGATACCATCAACATGTCCCTTGCTGGAATACTGCCAAGCAACTGCTGTCCTATAACTTGGTCTCAATGAGCTCTGAGGATTGTACTGTCCTGAGTCATTCCTTGGATATCTGGCAATCCAAAAGTCAAAATCATCCTTGAGCATGTTAGTGATCACGTTGTCATACCAGTCTTTATTGCAATAAATCCCAGTATAATATCCGGCTGATCTGAATAGATTGGCATAGATGTATGTCATCTCCTCAATCTTTTTCTTGCCCTGTTGCCTGAGGACTGCTGCCTCATAGTCCAGCCAGATACCATATTCCAGTGGCCTGTCTGTCAGATGTTTCAAAAGAGCCTTAGCATCACCCTCAGGATCAGCAATTGATGCTGAGGCTATAAAGATATAGACTCCTCTTGATATACCATAGATGCCACATTTTCTATAATTCTCCTCAAAACACTCATCTTTCCTGTGGCTCTGAGCCTCATACATGCACTTGAGGATTGCAAACTCTTTCCCAGCTGCTGCCACTTGTTTCCAGTCTATGTCCTTTTGATAATGAGATACATCAATCCCAAGCTTTTCCATAATTTAATCCCTCTTTACGGCCTTACCATCAACCCAAGCCTCACAAAATGCATAAATTGCAGCTGATAATATACCGCATATTGTACCAATGGCAGTAACAGTATTATTGCAAGTAGCCAGACCAGATATAGACACAGCAATACTGGCTAAAAATGCAGCCACACAAATCCAAAATTTTCTACTTGTCAGCTTTTCCATCACTCCTTGTCCTCCTTGTTTAATTTGTCTCTCATTATTTCAATGGCTCCTGTGATCAGGAGCTCCACAGCACCACCACCCAGTCCGAACTGGATCAAAGTGTCCGGGACTGAGTCTTTAAACCAAAAAGTTATCCATGCAACTGCAACAAATATGATCCAATATAGACACACCCCTCTCACTATTGTGTCTATCTTCTTTGGTTTTTGCTTGATACGGCACCGCTCAATGCCAGTCTCATTTTTCCGCCATATACTCATCCAAAGCCTCCTTGGCTTTTTCAAGTCCTTTGCTCATTTCTTTGTGTTCAATCAGGCAGTATTGCATCTCAAACTCCACCAGAGCAATGGTCGCTCTGATCAGCACCTTGAGTGCCCTGTCCATCTCTTGGAATTTTCCATCACCCCTAAATAGGGACTGCTTTATGTCCTTGATGTCACTCTCACATTTGACAACACGCTCCTCCAGAGAGTCATGTGGCTTGTTTAGGAATCTTTTAAATGCATAACCTAAAACGCAAATGTTTGCAATTGCAATAATGGTCTGTAAAAATGGCAGAATTGATGATATGTTCATTTTCCCTCCAATGAAAAAGAGCCATCACCTTTGGCAGTGATAGCTCTTTGTTGTCTTATACCTCTGGCTCAGGTGGCTCAGGCTCAGGCTTATGATTTACAATCTCCATAATCTCAGCATTTCCCATCTCGTTGACAATCTGGACAATGGCATAAAGCACATCAGCTGCATTGTGATATGCTGTCAGAATCTGATGATAGGACACAATTGCAGCATCTTTTGTCTCAAAGACTGCAATTGATGAGCCGTCCTGTCCCTGTGTGTTGGTGAGTAACTTTACAAGATAGTATTTCATGTTTTACCTCCTTTTATTTGAGTCCGCTGATTTTTGTGATGATACAATAACCGTTGTTTTGCGTAGTTGTTCCGGCTTGATAACAATTACTATTTCCAAAAGTCGTGTCATTTACATAATATATACCTCTTGCAAATGAATTAGTTGCTTTTGAATACATACCCAAAAAGTTAGTATTTGCTGTGTTGGTCATTTTCTTAAATTCCTCAACAGACACCATAATACTACTTTGAATGTCTTGATTTACTGTCATTCTCCAATATATTTTTAAATACTTATAATTTGATATATCATCGGACAATGTTCTCGCTGCGGATGGACTCATACTACTTGTCGGTGATGGATTAGTCCAAAGCACTGTTTCGCTTAATGATCCACCCCCACCTGTTTTAAACCATGCCATAACTATCCCTCCTTACATGATATAAATTCTTATTCCCAAACTAAATGCACTGCTCTGCTTGGGGATTGTTACGACACACTGACCGCTGGACACTGCAATGTTGCTTGGATTGATGCCAAACACATCTGCATATACCTCAATCCTTGAGCTGGTGGTGATGGCTGCATTATTAAATTGATATGATGTGTCTGTTGATGTGTCCACAGTCTTGGTCAGCTCCATGTATTTGGTGCCCTTGACCTCATACATTGTCCCGGCTGCTTTGATATACTGATATGAGACAGCTGTGTCTGATGCTGTCCCAGTATTACCAACTGCCAGATAATTGGACTGAGCAATCTTTTTAGGCTTGCCAGCTGATACATCATAAAATGGTACAAAGTCAGCTGAGTCAACTGCTGTCTCTGTCTGATCTGATGTCTTGTAAATACCCTCAACCAAATCATCCATCTGTGTGATTGTCGGTGCCACATTGACAAGATTGTCCAGTGTGGATGTGTCCACTGTAAAGGTGGCCAGATTTATCTCATAAACTCCATTCACAATGTTGACATCAGAATCTTGGATCACTGGAGTGAGAGTCTCAGCTGTCTCAACGAGTAGTGAGATAGGCTCATCAGTGTCTGACAAATCCATGTGGATGTATAATCTGCCATCAAGTGATCCTGATGGAGTCAGGGACACTGCAATGTCTGTCTCCTCAATAGTAAATTTTCTACCACACAAAGCACCATGAGCTGTTGCAACATGGAGTGTATTGGCATTTTTGATGGTGACTGCTCCACCATAGATGAGTCCACTGCCTGTCAAGGCAGTCTCATATATGAGTGCATCATCCTGAGGAGTCACAGTTGAGCCAGCAAATGTGACCAAAGAAATACCCATTTTAAAGTCCTCCTTTTAATATCTTTGTCAAATCAAGTCTGACTGTGCCAAAAGTCAGCTTTGTTACATCACTACGCTCCACACCTGTCAAGATTGATGCATAAGATGTCCCATTTGATGCCACATTTACCAGCTGACCAATTGTCAGCGTGTCCGGCATGACAAGTGCATCCTCATTCTGGACTGTCAGCTCAATCAAATTTGAGTAACTGTCAACATCAAACTGCTTGTCAGCAGCATCCTGTGCAGCATCTGCAAATGTGTCACCCTCAGAGACTGCCACTGATGTGATCGCATATATAACTGGAGTGATCCTGTCATCATCCGTGGTGTCATATGAGCCATCAGGATGCTTGTAGTAAATCACATTGGTCTCAAGGTCTGCCTGATCATAGATGATGAGTTTGTTCATGTCCTGAGTGCTTTCATTGACAATGATTGATTTCTCAATGACATTTGGCAAATCGGCCTCAATGAAAAAGGTGCCCGGTGCTTTTACTCCAATCTTTATGACAATCTTTTTATTAGAAAAGTCAGGCTCAGCATAAAGACCTACCTGATACTTGGTCAAAGACCTCCTGATGATGGATGTCATAAAGTTGATGACTGCTTTATTGAGTCCTTTTTGGTCTGATGTGATATGGAATCCCCATCCACTGGTGCTGGATATGGTCTGCACCTCAAGGCCATAAATGTTTTGCTCCGAGTCTGCATTGTTTATCCAGTAATCAGTGATATAATCTGCAATCATCTGCTCCAGAGTAGTTGCTGACCCTTGGAGCGTAGTGTCAAACAGGATGCTGGCATCAAAAAGAGATATAAATGGCTTAAATTTTATCTCAGAAAAGCCTTGCTCAGACTCATTGACTGCAATTGCGCTGATGTAACCAAAATAGCTGTCAGTGTTGTTTTTTATCCTGATGTAATCCCCATTCTGGACATTCTCATCAAAGGCAATCATCACACTATTTTCCATAGTGGAGAGATAATCATACTTGTAATCAATCGCTCCCACATTGTAGTGCTGGATCAGATTAAACTGTCTGTCAAAAATCTCTACATTAAACGGTTGCATACTCAATCTGAGCCTCCACACCCACATTTAGCTTGTTTGTATTGTCTGCTTGGACTGATATTGTGTTCCTACCTCTGCCAAATCTGATAAATCTATCAGTGGCAAAGTCACTTTGCTGATACATGTCTGATACTTCATTCCCCAGCATGTCAAACTGCTTTATTGAGTATGGGATTGTTGTAGTATCTATGATCAGCTTGTGGTTTGCCAGCACAGACCCATTTATTTTGCCACTGGTCTGGAGTACATTATTGAGATAATATCTCCAAGATGGATTTGTGGCCGGGCCATAGATGATCAGTTTGACAGGTGAGCTCTGATATGAGTCAGAGTCAACTGATACAGTGTTGACCACTGCTGATGAGTATGTGTAATCATATGTATAGTCGTACACTTTACCACCAGAAATCTGACCATCATTGTGCTGGCTTATTACCTTATACCATGGAGTCTTTGCACTAAATTCAATCTCAATCTCCAGAGAGTCACCCTTGCCATCTGATCTGGTGATGCTGGTGACAAGACCATCTCTTTTGAACACTCCATGACCGGGATTGTACTCCATTGTAATAGGCTCATTTTGGCAAAACTGTGCAAAGTCAAAATATGACTGTTCTGCCCCGGGCTGCCAAAAGCGGATTGTGCCTTTGATGACCCCTTGTTTAATCACATTGGAGAGGACAGCATATCTGTCCTCAATCCTCTGGAATTTTGAATCATTGGAATATCCCAGACCATCAATCCCATAAAAGAAAAGCCTGTTTTTTGTGGTGATGTTGTACTGGTTTCCATCTTTGTCAATCAGTTTAAATGTTCTCATTGCAAAGCCCATCCTAACTGTCTATTAAATCCGTTGTATAGTTGCTGCACATCAATCCCCTGTTTCTCTGCTATCTCAGGGAGATACATGCCAAGCATAGATAAAAGAATATCCATCTTGTCATCAGCTGTCTGGCCACCACTAAACTCATATGATCCTGATGTTGTCAGGCTTGCTGTGGCAGATTTGCTCAAGTCAGCAATGGCATCATCCACAAGACCTTTATTGTCTGTGATACCCAGTGCCATACCAGCTGCAATCTGGGCACCCACCTCACTCCTAAATACTCTTGATGGTGACTCAATGCCAAGAAACTCCTTTGCAGCATTAAAGGCTGCCTCTGCTGCCCCTTTGGCTGCATCAATGACAATATCAATTCCCTGTTTGATGCCCTCAGCAATTCCTTTGAGGATATTGATACCAATGGAGCCCCAGTCATACTGTCCAAATGCATTTACTATGGACTGGATGATCTGAGGAATGAGTCCCACCAGAGTAGGGATGGCTTGAATGAGACCAGCTCCCAATTTTCCGATTATAATAATTCCTTGAGCCAGTATCTGAGGCAGATTAGAGGCGATTGATGCAGTAAATGATGCAATGGCCTTGGCTGCACTATCTATAATCTGAGGCAGATTAGAAATTATGCCATTTACCAGATTCAAAAGCAGTGTGGCTCCAGCTTGCAAGATGGTTGGCGCATTTTGTAACAAAAAACTGACAAATTGCAAGCTCAGCTGCATTGCTGTTGTGATCAGCTGTGGGATGTTAGATAAAATCCCATTTGCCAGATTGCTGATTATTTCAACTCCAGCAGATAGGACACTTTCAAGATTGGCAGTGATCCCACCAAGGACACCCTCTATGATTGATCCATCTGTCCCAAGGATCATTTGTGATGCTGATGACACTGAGTCCTTAAGTGCATTAATGAGGCTGGTGCCGATTCCAATCCAATCTGCATTAAAAAGAGCCTCGCCAAGTGCCATTGCAAGACTCACCGCTGCTTGAATCAAATTTGGAGCTGCTGCAATGAGCGCATTGACCAGAGACATGATTATGTTTAATCCAATATTGACTATATCTCCAGCATTGTTGGTCACTATATCCAGCCCCCGGATCAGCATGTCACTGAGTCCAGATATGAGCTCTGGCAATGACTCTAATATATTTGTGACCATGGGAATCAGGTTGTTAAATAGGAAAGCCTCAACTGTCCCACCAAGAGCCTCAAGTGCTGGCTTGATATCTTCTCCCAGTGCTAGATTAGCTAACAGGTTTTCACCGGCAGCTTTCATGGCTCCAAGTGATCCTGTGAATGTGTTAGATGCCTCAGCTGCTGCCACACCAGTCAACCCCAGATTTTCTTGTACTGCATGGATGGCTGCATAAACATCTCCAAGATTACTGATGTCATATTTGACACCAGTCAACTTTTGAGCATCAGCCAAAAGCCTCTCCATCTCTGTTTTTGTGCCACCATACCCAAGCTTTAAATTGTCAAGCATGGTGTAATTTTGTTTAGCAAATCCTTGATATGCATTTTGGATTGCTCCAATATCTGTGCCCATCTTTGCACTATTGTCTGCCATGTCAAGGATTGCTGTGTTTGCAGCCTCAACTGCCTTTGTGGTATCTCCACCAAAAGCCTGTTTCAATGAGGCACCAAATGAGACTGCTTGCTCTGCATAGTCATTTGCTGATATGCCAGCCTTTGCAGCCTCAGCAGCATAATTTTTTGCGCCCTCTGCTGCCTCACCATATAAAGTCTCAAGACCACCAAAAGACTGCTGGAGATTTCCACCAGCCTCAAGAGCTGTCTTGAGAGCTGTGCCAATCCCAGCTGCTGCAATTGCTGTTTTGATTGCTCCGGCTATGTTTATACCAGCAGCTTGACCAGCACTTTGGGATTCATTTCCCAGCTCTTTTGATATGCTGCCAGAGATACCTTTTGCGGAGGGAATTATTTGGATATACGCTTTTCCTAAGTCACTCATTTATTCTTTTCCACTCCTTTATAAAATCATCACCATTGTCAAATCCTCTGGGAATCTCACTTTTATCAGTGGTCAAAAGCTTTAACAATGATTTTGGTCTGTTTCGTCCTTTTTCTGCATCCTTTGTCTTTGCATAAAAATTGATTGCTGTGTTATCAGCAATATGAGCTAAAAGTAGACTATAAATGTCCACTTTTAGCCCACTTATTGCCATCATGATCCGACTGTTTTGCCTGAGCCCCATAGCTAAAGTCGCAATATACATCACTGGCATTTCGTAAATGTTGTAAATGTGATAGGTCTCAGCAAAATCACAAATCAATGCATCCTCATCAGTCGCAATCATTCCTGAGAGGACTGTGATTTTTTTATGTTCTCACTCATGAGATTCATGATCTCTTTAAACTCCTCAAGGATTCTCTGTGTTGATGCAATCCCATCCTCATCAGATACATGCTGCATGAGAGCATCCTCTCCATCTTTGCCAAGCAAAAAAGGCACAATGAAAGCTAATCCTTGAATTATCGTTGACTCATCATTGCTGTCAGCTTTGGCCAAATTTTTACAAAACCGCCAGTCTTTGGCCTTATTCTCGTTGACATCACAAACAAATCCGCTCTTTGTCTGTATTTTCATTTCTTACTCCTTATCAGATTGATCCGGCTGACTTGAGCATGTACTCATAGTGTGTATTAGCATACTCATCAGGGATGCAGTCAATTGTTGTTTCATAGCCAATGGCATCTGAGTCACTGTATGTCACATCACCAACATCTGAGATTGTAGCTGTTGGGATGACTACTCTCTTTGCAGTGTTGTCAGACATGATCATATCAATGACAAGGGACACCTGTTCCGGCTGGTCTCCATTGGCTGTGATAGCAATTCCAGTCTCCAGTGTTCCTGTGACATTGCCTGAGCCATAGATAAACTTAAGCACCTCAAGATTTTTGACCTCAATGAGTGTGAACTTGTAGGAGTCCTCTTTGGATGAGAGGATAACCAGTACAGTGTCACCACCCCATGCTTTGATCTTGCTGGACTCAATAGATGTGGAGTTTACAACACCAGCATCTGATACATAGCCAAGACACTCAAAAGCAGCATCAAGAGCCTCAGTTGTACTTGTTGGGAGTCCTGTTCCCTTAGGAGCAACCCAAATGGCACCTGTGCTTTTTGGTTTTCCAGCACTTACATTGCTTGCTAAATTTCCCATTTTTGCCTCCTTAATAGTGGACGATATCAAAGACAGCTTGATATCTGTATCTTTTTGTCGTTGTATCAGTAAAGTTATAATCACTATTGAGATTGACTGATACAATCTCATCCAAGCTGGCCAGACCATCAAGACCATCCATCATGATCTCCTTGAGGGACTCATTGAGCTCTGCTGCCTCTTGGAGTGATTTCCCATATGACTGGATGGCAAATGTTGACCGCTTTATGTGATTAATAAGACTTGAGCCAGTCTTTTCCATCACAATCATCTTTTTGGGAGGATTGCTTGGCACTTCCGTGTAGACTGGCTCCGTCATGTTTGTATCTAAAAACTTGTAGATGGTGATCTCTATCATGGAATACCTCACTTTGACATTGGCAGACCCACAGCTCCGGCTGCTTTGATTAAAGAATTTGTCTTATAATTCTCCTTAGCTGCCTTTTTGCTGTCTGGATAAACATTGCAAATTGACACAAAGCTTGCAGTGTGTACTCTGTATGCATAATCATGTCCAGCTGCTCTTGCGACTGCTGCCCCGGCTGCTGAGAGTGCTGACTGCATCTCTCCTGATTTCATGATCTCTTGGAGACCGCTGATATTTAACTCAAATTCAACCTTAGCCATAAGCCTCACACCTGACTTTCATATGCCATGGGAGTTGAGGAGGCAGATTGCTCTCAATCCCTGTGATTGGGAATCCAAATGTCTTGACTGTATGAGTAATCCCATAAGAGTCTGTCCATTCCACCTTTTTATCCACCCAGTCATGTGTGTCTCCCTTAGGGATGGCCAACATATAACTGATCTGTTTTCCATACATGCTCACTGATGTGGTGATGTCATCAGTGGATGGCTCACCTACAAGAACATTGTCAACAGTTGTGGCTTTTTCCTCCATGACTGGATTTCCAAGGTCATCATAACCAGAGACTGTCTCCTCATATAAAGTTATTGTGATACCCTTGATTCTGGCCATGTGTTTATTACTCCTATTTGCTGAGACCTCAGCCCCAGCTTTTTCAAGTCGTTGTTGAGGATAGCATTTGCAATCCCACCACCAGCCACAGCATATGTACCGCTCCATGAGTAACCAAGAGCTGACTGTGACTCCTGAGTCATGGCATCACCCTCTGTGGACTGCCTCAGCACTCTGACTGTGACATCAACTGTCACAATCTTGAGCACACTTGCATATGCCTCATCAGCTGCTGCCTTTGCATCAAGGTCAACACTGACCTCACTTGCAAGCACCCTGAGCTCATCAGATACAAGAGGGAGCAAAGCATCTGCTCTGGTCTGTTCTGCTGAGGAGAGTGGTCTCCATAAAGTCTCTATATCATTTACTGTGGCAAAAGGTGTGTTCATTTTTTTGTCCTCTTAACGTTCTTTTTTGGTGCAGTCTTTTTGACAACTGGCTTGGTCTCCTCTTTTATCTCCTCTTTGGGAGTCTCAGGCTCTTTTGGAGCCTCTGCTTTGGACTCAGCCTTTTTTGGAGCATCAGCTCCCACTGCAATCCAGTTGGGAGCTGATATGATTGACTTTGTCTCTATTTCTGCACCTGTTTTCACATTGCGATAGAGCATTTAAACCTCCGATCAGGCAGATGCGCCAGCCTTAACAATTGCAAAAGCATCAGGCACGAGGATGCCCCATCCAATGTATGCCTCACCTCTGAGATAAATCTGATTGTGACCCTTAAGGTCTCCAGCATCAGAGTTGTCAGGATTACCAAATTCGATAACCTCAACAGGAATCTGTCTTGCGATACCCCACTTAAAGAAGTCTGCAAAGTTTCCAACGATTGCTCTGTCTGCATTGCTGTTAAAGCTTACAGTGCTGTTAGCATCAACAGGGAGTCCATTGATCTCATTAACCTGTGCGCCCCATCCAAGCTGAGGGAATAAAGGAGCATAAGATGTTGAGCCACTCTTGAGAGATGCAAGAGCTGACTTAAATGCTGGAGCCATAGCCAGACCAGTAACCTCATGCTCTGCTGCCTCTACAAGTCCAACTGCTGCTGCAACATTGTCCTGAGGAGCATCTGCATCATAAACAACAGTATTTGTGATCAGGTCATCAAAGTTTTTGTTGTTGAGTGCGCTTGCTGTGTTGCCTGTTCTGGGATTAACACCATGGAAAGCCATGATATCAAGACCCCTTGCAACCTTTTTAGCAAATCCCTCTGCAAAGGTCTGGAGATACTGGAGCTGTACTTCCTCAGCTGCATACTTGAACTCATCAGAAACTCTCATACCATACTCAACCTTTACTGGCTGCATGGTAACTGTGGCAACTGTGCCACCTCCGTTTGACTTTGCGCCGTTCTCAGCTACAAGGTCAACCTCACTATCAAGTGAGAATGTAAACTCAGTTTCACCATTAAATGGGAGAGGCTGAGACTGTGACAGTCTTGCAAGAGAGCTCTTGCCTCTTACAGTGTCAATCAGCTGGTTTGTCAGTGCCGGTGGGAAAAGATTTCCTTTTGTAATAATGCTACCCATAATATTTTTCTCCTTTTTTAATTGTTCTCACCCTTGATCTGGCTCAGCAATCCAAGCAAAGCCTGATCTGAGGCTGTTTGTGTGTTAGTATTTGGGTTGACTGAGTACAGTGGTGCAGTGGTAGTTGGTTTCATTGAGGCTGCTAAAAACTCAGCATCCTTGTTGAGCTCCTCCTCAGTGTCTCCAATCAATCTCTCTGCCAGCTCAAGTTTGAGATTGTGTGCATAAGCAATCTTGCTCTTGAGCAATGAGTGCTCTGCTGCCTCAGCCCTTTTTGTGAGCTCACCCACAGTTTTTTGATTCTCAGAGAGCTTATCTGCTGCCTCCTTGGCTGACTTCTTAAGCTCCTCCAGCTGTTTCGCATAATCCTCTTTCAGTGAGGACACCTTGTCTGGAGATAAAAAGTCTTTATATTTCTCCTCTGCCTCTCTGTCCTTTTGTGCCAGTCTGGCCTTGATGGCCTTGTCAAATTCTTCCTGTGTGGTGATTGGTGTAAATTCGCTCATTTTGTAAATCCTCCTCTTTTACCGTTGAGTAACGTCTTTTTGTATTAAAAAAGCACCCCAGTGGGATGCCTTAATAACTGATGTTTTGTGATTTCTTTTTTTCTTTTGTTGTGGCGCATAACCAATAGGCCAAAATCATGCTGTCCATGAGTGCAATGTCCTGAGTCTCCACAAGGGATTTATATCCAAAGCCTCCCTGTGATCCAATGACTCTTTTCTCACAGTTGGTCACAACATCTCTGAGTGTCTTTTGTCCTGTGTGGCAGATGTCCTTGGAATATATGCCCTGTTCAAACATTGCATTTGCTGCTATGATCTCAGCAACCTTTGGGAGCACTGTTTTGACTTTGATGTGATGCTCTTTGATTTTATCCATCAAGAGCTGCTGCCCTGAGGCTCCATCAATTGCAACTTTGTCCAGCTTTGGATTGTGGAGATATTCAAAAATCCATCCATAACCAGCCCTGACTGATGCCAAATCAATGGCCTCTACAAATATCCGGCCATCTTCTGTTTTTGCTGCTATGGAGACAGCAACATTGACACCATCTTTGCCATATTTGATACCAATAAACCTCTGGTCTTTGAGCTTTGGTTTTGTCTCCAGTTTGAGCTCATCCCACTCAGCCTCAGTGATCTCTGACTTTTGATTATATGAACACCAAAAGCCAAGCCTCTGGATGTTAAAATCCAGAGGATCACCAGCCAACTCATTGCGGACATTCCTCTCTTTGAGGATTGCCCCAAATGATGGATTGTAGGTTTTCCAGAGGACTGGATCATTGAGCTTGTCATCCTCTATCTGTTCCGGGACTGACCACTCAGCCCACCCGGTATCAGGTGCCCTGTCCTCCAAGATGGATTCTCTTGTCCTGACAAAGACATCTCCTCCAGATATCAGTGTTGGTGGTGTACCCACCATGATGGTCTGTGGATTCTTTGAGGCTGAGACTGTGTAAATGAGTGCTGACTCTTGCTTTGTCGTGTACTCCTGTGCCTCATCAATGACCAAAAGGTCAAATCCCTCTCCAAGTCCTCCATTGTTGGTGCGTGTCCTAAAATCAATCACTCCGCCTCCAGTGATCTCAATATGCTCAAGACCATATTGTTTGGATGCATAGAATGATTTATCAGGCATGTCTTTCTTTTTCTTGGAGTGCTCCTCATACCCGGCTTTTTTTAACAGTGTATAGAGTCTGTTAAAAGCATCATGTGATGTGGTTGTCCTGTGTGCTGTGTGGCAAATCTTCTCACCCAGATTGATGAGTCCATCCATCTCTCTGGCTGCTAATATCTCGCCTTTTCCATTACGTCTGGAGACACATATGCAATATGTCATGTGTTTCCATAGGCCATCTCTATTGGTTGCCTCAATTGCCTTGATCTGACGTTGCTGCCAAGTCAAGAGCTGCTGACCAGTGGACTTGTATAATTTGATAGCATTGTTTCCTCTGGTCTTTTTTTGGTCATAGCTAACATTGGTAAAAGAGGGATTTTGATTGTCAATCCTCATCTTTTACCTCCCTATTAACTTTGCCCTCTCTTGTATCTTTTTGATCTGAGCCATGATCTCATCAGGATTTTTCCTCAGAGTGGCTCTCCTTGCATATGCCCTGTCAGTCATTCCAGTCTCATCAAGGAACTGTCTGACATTTTGGTCTCTGTATGCCTGATTGACTGACTCAATTCTCTCTCTTGGTGTCATCTCTGACTGCTGCCCTATGGACTTGCGCCTCTCCAGCTCCTCAGGTGATGACTCCCATGTCTTTTTGCTCCAGACATTCTGAGATGTTTTCTGAGACTGATAGGTCACAGTGCATCTGCAAAACTCATGTCTTGCATAAATCTCATCAGGTGCATTGTCATAGTCATATGTCCCAGCCAAGTCCTCACACCACTTGCAGCATCCTCCCATCACTGACCTTGTGATGGTGGCTTTGAGTCCCACATTTGTCCTAAACTCAGCATTTGCTCTGACATAGTCATCAAAAAAAGCCTCTGAGTTGTTTATGATGGGCTCTCCCAGCCATCTGATTGCTTGCTCCAGCAGTATGTCATCACTTGTCATCTTGTCAATCAGTCCATTGATCCGGCTGGATGGAAAGTCTGCTTTGACAGTCCCAAGTCCAATCTTTGCCTTTTTGTCCGCAATTGCTTGGATGTCCTTTGAGATGTCATTTACAAGATTGTAATTCTCCTCAAGGCTTGGTATGACTGTCCTTTGTGCTATGTTGTAGTACAATTTGCCATTTGGCAGATTGTCAGCAGTCAGGTTGTTCAAAAGAGCATGAGAGAGATTCTCTCCAAGATGCTCAGCATAATCATGAGCATCTCTCATGTTGGCTGTTCCGTCCCTGATCCGCTTGCTGATCTGAGTCAGCCTCCTGTCTTTTAGACAGTAGTTTTTGAATGAGCTTTGGATTTGCTCATTCAATATTGGCACTACATCTTGAGCCATAAAATACCGCCTTTCCCCACCAGATTTAAAGGCATGAAAAAAGAGAGCTGGCGGACAACTCTCTCACAGTTTGCAACCTGTGTCCATGCCAAGATAAAGCCCAAAGGCTTATCTCCATGGTCTCTCTGACATGATCTCGGACATAAAAGTCTGCATGGCTCTCTGAGCCTCTGCTCTCTCATCCACAATGATTGCATCCTCCGGGATGCCTTGCCATGTCTCAGTATCAACATCATATATTATCCGGCCATCTTCCTCTCTGGCACTTCTTATAGTTGCCGGGATCAGGATTGCCTGACCTGTGTTGTACTTAGTATTCATTAAAACCTCCTTAAATGCCTGTGATCTCCAAAATCTTATCCTCAGTCAAATAATCAGGATAGGACTGATTGATTTTCTGTATTGCATCACCTATTCCAGAGAGCATTGACACATCTGCTTGGAATGGTGGCAACCATACTGGCTTTGTCAGTGTGATCTGTGACCTCTGGTAGTCATAATTGTCTCTGATGCAAGCTGCTAGGAATCCAGCATTGAGGATGCCCACATTAAAGGACTTGTGTGCAGCCTTTGCAGTCAGTCTCAGATTTTCATGAGCTGCCTTGATGGCCTCATAACTGGATGGATTGCTCTGAGGGAATCCCAAATCATCAAGAGTGAGCCCCACCTCACCAGCAAACAGTGATGCAAACATCTTGAGCTGGTCTGTATGAGGAGTCATGCTCTGCTGAGTAAACTGTCCCAACTTAACATGGTCTGTTCCGTCATCATTTAGAGTAAATTTCATCATGGCACTCATTGCAGCTGTCCATTTATCGAACTGCTTTGCTGAGTCATCCACTCCAGTCACCCACTTTTGTGGGAATGAGTAAAACTCTGCTGAGATTTCTGATCTCTTGACTGTCCTGAGAGCTGAGCTCACCAGAGACATACATGCTCTTGAGATTCTGGAATGTCCAAAAGGTCTTTTTGCATCCGGCCTAAATACCATAGGAACCAAAAGAGGATATGGAGCCGGATTGTCCATCTGATCTACCAGCTGACCTCTCTCATAAAATGCTGTGTACTCATATGTAAAATAGGCATCTTTGATGACATTGCCATATTGGTCACGCTCAAGGACTGCATAACCCTCATTGAGCATCATGGTAATAGGATCAATGATGCCAGTGGCATCTGATGCATCAATTATCTGCAATCTTGGGAATCCATCATCACCCGGAGAAATATAAATAAAAGAGCATGAGCTGATGAGGGCACCCAGTATGGCACTATTAAAGAGCACATCTCTGTTGTTCTGGTCATAAATCTGAGTCAGGTCAAAGACATCATCTTTAAAGCCATAAAAGTCCAGCCTGTCTGCCAGTGCATCAACACCCTTGGAGCACCAGCCAATGACACTGTTAAAATATTTGAGCTCTGGTGGTGTGGAGATGCCAAAGTCCAGAGTGCAGTTTTTCATCTCATAAAAAATATACCTCTTGAGGACTCTGATCCGTTTCATATTGAGCTGGTTTTGCAGATATGTTATTCCGTAGTAATTCATAGCATCACCTTTTTTTATTTTGCCGGGCTTGCCCGGCTTAAAAATTATTTTGCGAGATATTTGTACAGTAGGCGGGGGGAACCTCACAAAGCCATGGGATGGGGACATATCCCCCCGGTCTCATCAGTCAGTCCTCCAGTTGGCAGATTGTGGTAAAATTATTTTTTCATCAGTGCCGGAGCTCTGTTCTTTTTCTGGCAATTTGTCTGACTTCATCCTGTTACAATATCTATGAGCCAATTGCAGATTGTCCAGTGAGACAGGATCACCCCTCTTTGATACCGGGATTATGTGATCAACAGTTGCTGACATTGGATCAGGATATTTCAATGACTTGTCAACAGGTTTGCCACATATCCCACACACACTCTCTCTTGCAAGTATTATCTTTTTGTTGTGCTCCCACTGTGCCCGGATGGCCGGGTTTCTCTCAGGTCTGGGAGAGTAGGTGGGTCGGTTTGAATATTGACCCCCGGTCTTTTTCATTTGCACACCCCCTTGGACATTCAACATGCCCCCGGCTTTTTACGGAGGGAGGGCACTACAAAAGCCACCATCCCTGAGGATAGTGGCTCTTGATTTAAAGGTAAAATCCTAATGGCATCCATCACTTTACCCATTAACATATTATCACTATATAGTGTGTCGTATTTCCACAATTTATATCTTGTCATACAAATTGTAGTAGAAATGATGCTTTATCTTTCCAAAGTCATTTTTATTGAGTGGCATGTGGTGTCTGCCTGTGGTCAGCTGTGTGTATGTAAAGCCATAACAGACAGCCAGTTTGATGTACTCATCCAGCCCCTCTGGTGATACCTCCTCAATGCTTTTCTCTATCTTATCCACCTTGATCTGGAGCTCAGCAATAGCAATGGCTGCTGCCTCTGTCGGATTATACTCTGAGTTGCTCTGCACTTTGTCTTTATCATACACAATGGCTCTTGATTGATTCCTGAGGCTTTTTATCTCTGCTTTCCAAGTGTCATAGTTGAGTGCAAAGTCCACGCTGAGCATATAACTATTGACTGGCAGATAATACTCTGAGCTCTTGCTTGGTTTTCTCCCTCTCATCACATCCCTCCAATAATCTCAATGTAACCAGCCTCTCTGACTTGCTCAGCCCTCTCTGCTGTCATCAGGACTTGCTCACCTTTTCTCATGTCCCTCTGCAACATCATGTCATAATATTCTCCAATGACCTTTGTCATAATCAGCTTTCCGGGGACATAGTCATGTCTTGGTTTTGTGTTGCCAAGTATGTCCCTCCACTGCCTGATCAGTCCCTCATTGTCATAGTCATACTTTACCTTGGGAACATCCAAGAGCTTTGTCACATCAAAGTCCATGTCAAATGGTACGACATAACCATTGACACCATCCACAACTCCCATCTCAAAAGCTGATGGGAATGGAGTGCAGATGACTGGTGTGCCAGCCATTAAAGACTCAAGACAGGCATATGGCCAACACTCATGATCCGACAACAGGACACTGTATGTTGCCATCTTGAGGATGCTTGGCATGTCAAAGGTGATTCCCATATTGTAAAAGTGTTTTGGTGGATTCTGGAGACCACCATCAGAAAAGTTGAGCCAGATAAAAGGAACCTCAGCAGCGTTGAGTTTGTCTGCCAGAGTCCTCATCCTTTTCTCAATGTCTCCCTTGTCTGGAGCTGGGAGCCTTATGGCTGAGACCAAAAGCATTATGTCCTTTGTCTTTTGCACATTTATGTTATGCATCACTTTGCCAGCTGGATCATTAAAGGAGTCGGCTGCTGCCTGTGAGACATAAACAAGGTCATCATAGTCCTGAGGGATTTTCCATGATGGGTCAGTCCTACATGCATGGCACATCCTCACAACTTTGTCAGCATGGATGTCTTTGGGCATGTGGTCAAGAAAAGACATGATGATCAGAGTGTCACAATATACTAGCTTGTGTTCCTTGCCTGTGATGACTCTGACCTTTGGCAGCAACTGCATCATCCTACTTTGGACAATGGTCTCACAGACCACAGTGATGTCATAATACTCTGACATTGAGTCAATAAAGTTTTTCATAAAAGTAAAGATGCCACCCACTGCCGGGATGTGTTTTCTGTAAAGGATCACCTGTGTCCTGAGTGGTGGCTCCCTGAGAGTCAGTTTTGCATATGGCTCACCCCTCACAATATGTCCCCACATCTCACATGGCCTGATGACTTGAGCATATCTCTTGAGCTCAGGGATGTCATTTTGATAGGTCATGACAAAGACCTCATTGAGCTCATCCTCTTTTTTGACCTCATCCAAGAGCCATGTCATCTCTCTGGTGACATGCTTAAAGTAATAGACAACTCTCTTTGTTTTCATGAGCCCGGCTGCATAACGCTTTGTTTTGCTCATTGATACTGTGTCTCGGTAAAAATACATATAGTCAGTGATGACTGCTCTTTTAAACTGACTCTCAGGATCAAGATATCCCATCTTCCTACAAAAGTCCTCATCCTCAGTGGAGTCCTTATTTATATTGAACCTCACATCACCTATATATGACCTCTTAAAGACTCTTGTGCAGACTGATGGATTTGGGAGTCTGTCACTCTCTGATCTGAGTCTCTGGTCAATGTCCCAGTTGTCTCTGGTCAGAGTCCTCCAGCTGAGCTCTATCACATCCGGCTCATCCTTTGTCTTTTCCATAATCTCATTTATAAAATAGTCGGAGACAAGGTCATCTGCATCAATAAAAGAGATGTAGTCTCCTTTTGCTTTGTCAATTCCCTTATTTCTGGCAACTGACACTCCCTGATTTGGCTGTCTGTATATCTTGAGCCATGATGCAGTATATTGGACAGGCTCACTGCTGCCATCATCAATGATCAAGACCTCCACCGACTTATCCAGTGGCACCTGTTTCTGCAAACATGCCACCAGCTCACACAAATATGGCTCAGCATTGTATGCTGGGATGATGATTGATAATTTTGTTTTCATTTAGTCCCCCAAAAGAATTATTGATAAAAGCAAAAAGACAAGTATTGCTTTAAATGCATAGTCCATTGCAACTCCAAATGTCACTCCTCTGCTGCCTCCTCTGTTGCCAGTATTATGATCCAGATACCCCTCTGGCCATGTAATCTATATATAAATTCCCATTTAACTTGAATATCAGCAAACATATCTCCCAGTGTTGCAGCATCTTCTGCATCTTTACACCTGATGATGTCACCGGGCTCAAAAGTCACTCTCTTTTTTTCGCTATTAAATACCATCTGCTGCCTCCTTGACCTCTTGAGCCTCAGTCTTTACGTCAATCAGTTTCCACAGGACATCAATGACATCCTGTCTCTTTACATACTCAAAATCAGAGTTGATTGCCCTGACTTTGAGGATTGCTCTTGCTATCTCATAATATGGGACTGCCTTGATGGTCTGCTGCTGCCGGATGATGTCAATGACTCTCTCATCCTGTGTCTGATCTCCCAGCACTGACATGTCATCAATCCCATACAAAAAGAAATCCTCCAGCTCATTTGCATTTATCAGTCTCAGCATTTTTGTCCCTCCTCTCATCCTTTTTCTTTTTCTCTTTTAGCTGTCCATGCATGACAGCGCTCATATCACTCATTGTCCGTACCTCTCAAAGCATTGATTTTCTTAGCACATTCCTTGCATATATTTGTTTTAAAATCAATTATTCCTGTCAACCTAAATTCAGTCACCTTGTAGTGCTTGTATGGCTCCAACCAAAATGATTTTTCACATTTGCTACAAGTATGTGGTAATAATGCAAATCTGTTGTACTTAATTTCCATTTTCTACCTCACTTTCTGCCTTTAAATCAAAGTGATACTCTGCATTGATATATATTGAATTGGAATCCTCTTTCCATGACCTAAATGCACCTAGATTCCTTAATCTCTCTTGATACTCTTTTGCAAATTTTTGTCCCTCTAAAGTGTTTGGGATCATGGTGGCTTCAATTCTCATGATTGTCATTCTTTTTTGCCTCCCATCTTTTTCGTACTTCCTTGTTTTCAAGCTTGTACCATCCATCAACGTTATATCTTAAATATCTACAATATGCGGATTTACTGCCACGTTTTGGGTCAAAAGGATTTCTTTTGATAGCATCATCAAGCGTCATCTCCCTTTTTCGCCTCCTCAGCCTCTATGATCTGCCTCACTCTGATGATTGATATGCCAAACTGCTCTGCAATCTGGCGATAAATAACCCCGGATTTTCTCAGGGCATAGATTTCTTTGTTTCTCTCTGTTTTCCTGTCTCTTACTTTCATTTGATTGCTCCTATTATCAAGTACATGATGACTGACAGGATGAGGAGCCAAAAAAGCTCATACACATCAAGTCTATGGTCATCCATTCTCAATACCTCCTACCCGGATTAAATCATGATCCAAGAGATATCTCTGGATGTCATAACCAATCTGGGCTGATCTGGATAATTTCTTATAGTCCTCCCTGACTGGATGCTGATAGCAATCAATGACAATGTCTATGACTCCATTGAGTGCATCAATCATCTCAACATCAGTCAGCTCTCTTTGTACTCTTAGCACTCAGCATCCTCCCATCCCATTGACTGCTGCCTCCTGAGGGACATGCTGATGTCCCATAATATGCTGGCCTGTCAAAGTCTTTATGTGTTTTTATCCTTAATCTCCCATGATCTGCATCATTTAAGAGCCTGTCAAAATCCACATTGTAGTCATGATTTCCAGTCAAGGATGAGACCCTTGTCTTTTTTCCAAGATGCAAATAAACCTCCTCTCACCGCTCCTCAATGGGAGCGGATTTTATGTGATGGGCTCTCACTTAGTCTCTATACTGTGTGTTTGATTGTGTGATAAATCCCTTTTGAGCCCTTAAAGGCCAGATTGCTGGATATACATTGCAATTGTTTTGTATCTGTCCAGATAAAATTTCCTCTTCTCATCAAGAGCCCTGATCTCCTGATCAAGCTCATCCATTTTCTCTGCCAAGACCTCATAGATGTAATTGGCCACAGGGAGCTCACCCTGAGCTGCTGCCTTTTCAGTGATCACAGCAGCTGCTGCCCTCATCTCCTCACCCTCTTTGCTTGGTGCTGGCTTTGGCTTTCTCTCATATGGGACTTGTCTGTCATTTTCTTTTAGCAATTCCATGACCTCATCCCTTGGCATGTCGTACATCTTGCAGATGTTCTGGATTGCCTTGTTTTTACTGATTCCCTCATCAAAAATGGTGAGGATTGTGTCTCTCATACCCTCTGTCATTAGTCCTCCAAAAAGTAAAAGCCCTCTGGTGGCTTTGTCTTTATCACGTTTTCAGCCTGTGACATGCTCAAAGCCCTCTGTTTTTCATATTCTGCCTTAATAGACTGCACTCTCTCCTTTGTCTTTATGCCCTTTTCGTAAATCAAAAAAGATTTATCCCAGTATGGATAACAGTGTTTCAAATGCTCCTCAGCAATCCCCAACATCTCTTTTCTCTTTGTGCTGTTATCCAGTAGGTCATGGCATGGTCTGCAAACAGTGATTAGATTTTCTTCTATCCCAAGACCTCCATGAGCTCTGGAGATAAAATGCCCCTCACCTTTTCCCGGTTTGCCACAAAAGATGCACAATCCATGGTCACGCTCCTCAACCTGTCTCTTGACCTTAGTAGGAATGGAGACAGCTCTGGTGCGCTTGTTCAAATCTTTGTCTTTTTGCTGTCGGTCTTTTTGCTGTCAAAGACCAGATATCCATCCTTATCAATATGAACTTTGACTTTCCAGCCATCATTTGTGAGGACTTGTACTGTCTCAGCTCCATATGTTCTTATGGCCTCAACTGCTGCCTCCATGAGTGGCTTTGCTGCTGGGTCAATCTCATTTTCCAGATACTCCTCAATCTTTTTCTGAGTTTTAATTTTCCTACGCTCACTTTTTGCCTGTGGGCAATCACACTGATCTGTGACCAGCGCATTGATTTCTGCCTCAGTGAGATTTGCATCAGGGACATCTATAATCCTATGCTGTCCGCAATATTCACATGATCCTCTTAATTCCATTTAACCTGTCCTCCAATTCTTTTAATCTGTATGACCCAAGACACTCCTCACTTGATGCAAAGACAACTGCATGATTGCTCATCAGAGAAAAGACCTGTTGCCAAAGGTCACAGTGTTTTAATTCTCCGTTGAGTCTTATCTTGTGCCAGTCGTTTGCTTTCCATCTGTTTGGCATCTTGGAGATGCACATATTTCTCACATAATCATCAGATATATAAATCTTGATGACTGCTGCCTTATTAAATCTTGAGAGAGCATCCACAAGGGATTGCAGTGCAGCCCTCTTGTGTGTCGCATTGCTGATTGCGACAACACCATCTTTTGAGTTGACCTGACCATTGTTTGATACAGACTGGATGAGCCACCTTGCCTGTGCTGTTTTCTGCACAGCTGGATTTTTGGTCTTGGTCTGTATAAAAATCTCTATTGTCATCCATCATGTTCTCCTTTTCTTAAAAATCCGCTTGATTGACTCCCAAATGTGTTCCCTTTTACTACACTTTTTCAGCCCATTTGGTGCACTGATCTGACACTTTTTTGGCTCATTGGTCTTTTTGAGTGTGTAGTGCTGATACCTGACTCCAATAAACTCATTAAAGCCATTGACCAGCGTGTCCGGGATGAGTCTATATCCCTCAGGGATGTCAGGATCATCTCTGATCTGCCCCTCTGCAAAGGCCACCCTCTGGAGTGGCTCTTTTAGATTCCGGCTCCTGTGATACTTGCTTTTACCCTTGGTCAGCTCCTCTTTGGTCTCAATCTTGCAGAAATAATCAGCCAAATCCTTATATGCTCCCTCCTCATACATCCGGGATATCTTGATATGATTGCCCCAGACTGAGATGAGCTCATCAAGGATCAGGGAGTCTCCCTCAATGATTACATGATGATGGAGAGCTGCTGCCCTCTTGCCTCTCTCTGTAATGGATATGTACTTAAACTGTCTGTCTTTTCTCTTGAGTCTCCGTGATACCTTATAGAGACATTTTCTGAGATTGTCCTCAGCCTCTTGGTATGTCTCCGGCCTTTGGTCTTTTGGATAGTCCAGCGTGACATGATACCCTTTGTCAAAGTTGACCAGCATCAGCATCTGGAGCTTTTCTGATCTCTTGAGATTGTTATATTTCGTCATGGCTTTGGGAGTGTCTCTCATCCTCTTTGTCCTTTTCTTACCCGGTGCACCAAACACCCTTGCACTGTATTTCCTTATAAACAGATACTCCCCAGCCTTATACCATCTTGTGATATACATACCTGACTCCCCTGTCACTTTTTTTATTAACATGTCATGTTGTCAATAAATCTAATATCTTTAATCGCTCCTTAAAGAGCCCTCAACATGGCTTGTTTTCTTGATTCTCAAGGGATTCTGTGGTATATTCTTCATAGGTGATTTATCTCTCTACCTGAGACAGTAGAAAATACCACATCCCCATGATGACCAGTCCCCACTGGCCATCATTTTTTTGTATAAAATTTATGGTGACGATATGTAAAAGCCTCCATAAACCATTTATCCAGCACATTTGACTTTGTACCCTCAAAGGCTATGATCTCAGGACAAATGTCTCCGGCCTCTATCCTTGCAAAAGCCTCCTCGCACTCATCTGAGATGGCAGTCACTTTGTCATAGGCTCCATTGGTCACAGTTGCAAATGCATTTTTCTGATGGATAACTCCATAAACTGTGTCAGGAAAATCAGAGCTGGGATCATTGACCCTGTTCACAATGACACTTGCCACCATCCAGAGACCATCTGCACCCTCATTGCCAGCCTCAGCCATGGCCACTCTCTTGATCATGTCTGCATCTTCCTGAGTAAAGACATGGACAATATGTGTCCTTGCTATCACTTCACCCTCTGGAGCATCAATCACCAGTGGCTCAACTGCTGCCTCTTGTACTATTTCTATTTGTTGGATTTGTTCTTGATCTTGTTGGACATCTGCCCCGGTCAGCATCATGATCCCCATCATGACCACACTGGCAGACATAGATAAAACTCTCCTCATCTCTCTCCCTCAGTGATTTTGGTTATGATTTCCACTCTGGTGTCCTTTGGCATCTTAAGAGCTGCCAAGACCTCTGCCATTTTCCCCAGTGGCATGGCCTCAGGATCATCAAAGTATTTTAAAAATGTTGTATTGGAGCCCACTGTTGTGTGGCTCCTGAGCTCCTCCAAGGAGTTTATGTGTCTCAGTTTCATAAACTTGCGACACTCAGCCTCAAAGAGTGCTCCCTTTTTGGTCTGATACTTGCTCATATAACATCCCTTTTTGATTCCTGATATCCTGTAAGAGTTGCTCCATCAATAACAAAAGTCAGCTGGCCATCAATCTCAGCTTTCCTTTTCTTGAACCTCAGGAGGGATGACTGTCTTTTCTCAATATCCTCTTTGCGCCTCTTGATTATGTCCTCCAGCTCTTTGACTGAGAGATTGTCAAAAGCTACATAATGGCCTTTACTCCCAGAAAAGTAATTCTTTTTATTTACCAATGGCCTCAGCCTGTCATGCATATAGCTGATGATCAGGTCTCTTTTTACATCCTCACTCTCAATCTTGAGATTTGGTCTGATTTCCTCAATTAAATCCCTCATCTCAAATGCACCAGCATCCTCAAATTTAGAAAAAACTTTATCGAACAACTCAACGAGATTGCTTTTCATGGTAAACCTCCTCAATGGCTCTCCGTGTCCGTGTGATCACCGAGGCATATCCGCTCAACTCTGTTTCAAGTTCTCTCAGGTCATACTTATCTCCAAGTCTCAGAATGGCTTTGAGCTCATCTCTGTGCAGCTTTCCATCTAATGCGCTCACCTTATGACCCAAATGTCTTATTTCTTCTTTAAATTCTTTAAAGATGAGCTTTGAGTCATCCTGATCTTGTCTGACTGCATCAATGCTCACTACACCATCAGCTTTTTGCTCTGTCAGCTCCTTGTGTCTTTTCTTTGCCTCTCTAAGCTCTGCTGCCTCCTTTTGTTGGAGCACTTCACTCTCAGCACCTTTGATCATGCTATATGCTCTATTGATGGTCATGTCTCCAGACTTGCATTGCTCTTGGATGATTTCTGACCCTTTTTCCAAGATGGTCTCAACCTTGTGGATGGTGTCATGTGATACTCCAGCAATTGTTGCAAGCTGTTTGTCTGTTCTCCCTCGAGTGTCAGATTTCTGACTCTCGGAGTTTTTCAGATTGGCCAAAGAATTTTCTTTTGCTCTCTCAGCAATAACCGGCTTTAATTTAAGAGCCAGCTGAGCCCTGACAAATGCTGGGAGATTTCTCCGGCCAAATTGATTTAAAATGATCCACTCTTTGACCTCATCTCTGGAGTCAAAGGTCATCCTTTTTGTGTTGTATGGCAGATTATGCTTTTTGGCTATCTCATACCTGTTGTGACCATCAATCAGCACCCAGTCTCCATTGTTGTCCCAGATGACCAATGAGTCTCTGACACCATCCTTGAGGATGTTCTGCTCTAATTGCGCATACTCCTCATCAGATAATGGTGGGATGAGCTCTTTAAATTCTTTATCAATAGTCATGCATTAACCTCCACAGGCTCAGCCACCACAAAAGAGATGTCATTGAGTGGTACTCCCAGTATTTTTGAGATTTCCACTGCTTTCTCAAAACTTATCTGTCCGGGATTCTGCTCCCATTTCTGATATGTATTTACATGGATTTTTAGCTTTTCAGCCATGCTCTCCTGAGATATCTCTCTTACTCTCCGCCATTCTCTAACTGATAAACTCATTTCAGTCCCTCCTTTCATTCTATGTTTTGTAGATTGGAATTATAGTACACTATATTTTGTGGAGTGTCAATTATATAATCTTGAATTTGTAGAATAACTTGTGTTATATTTGCCTTATAGGAGGGAATGTCATGGACATTGGTGGTGCTATTAGAAAGTACAGGATCAGCAATAATATGGAGCAAAAAGAGCTGGCTAAATTGCTGCATGTATCTGACAAGACAATCTCATCTTGGGAGACAAACAGGACACAGCCAAAAATGGAGATGATTGAGGCTATGTGTAAAATTTTTAATTGTCAAAAGTCTGATTTTTTGGATGATGTACCAATGGAGTTTGATACACCAGAGGAGTTTGAGTATAAATGGCATGAGATTGGTGGTGGCAGACATCCTATTGAGCTCACTGATGAGGAGCATGGCCTAGTAGTTGCATACAGATTATTAAAAGAGTCAGACAAAGCTGTCATAAGAAGAATGATTAGAGTGCTTGTATATGCAAAAATAGCCCGGAGAGATGACATTTGACTTTTTGCAGCTTTTTCTCGCTTTTTTTATGATTTATTTCAGCTTTTTATTGTTTTATTTTCAGTTTTCATGTTTATATTTGATGTTTTAGGAGATATAAAATGGCAGATGCAAAGAGATTGCCCTCTGGATCATGGAGATGCAGAGCTAAAAAGGTGATTGATGGCCAGGCAGTAACAAAGTCATTTACTGTCAGCCCGGATGAGTTTGGTGGTGATCCCCGGACTGCATCAAAAAAAGCAAAAGACAAAGCAGAGATGCTTGCAAGAGAGTGGAGACTGACTCATGAGAAAATTGTGAGAGAGTCTCCCATCTTATCTGACTCTATACTTAAGTATATTGATGACCGCTCCAAAGTCCTGAGCCCGGTCTCTGTCAAAACATACTTGGCCTATATACCATATTTTGACTCAATCAAGGACATGTATGTCTCAGACATAGACACTCCAGTGGTGCAAAGGCTCATCAATGACATGGCTGTGAGCGTGGCTCCAAAGACCATTAAAAGCCGGATAGGATTTCTTTTGAGTGTGCTGGACTATGCTGGGAATGATAGGAGATTTAAACTCAGATATCCTCAGGCAGTAAAGAGAGAGCTGACAACTCCTGATCATGAGGATGTTTATAGGCTGATAGCTGCTGCCGACTCAAAACTTAAACCTGTTATCTGTCTTGCAGCCTTTGGCACCCTGAGGAGAGGAGAGATTGCAGCATTAAAGCAGTCAGACATCTCAAGGGACATGAGGCTCATATCCATCCATGCTGATATGGTCTTGGATAAAGACAATCATTTTGTATATAAAGACATCCCAAAGACCTCTGGATCAGTCAGGTCAGTCCAGCTCCCTGATGACATCATCAGACTGCTGCCTGAGTCAGACAACCCGGATGATTTTGTCTTTTCTCTGTCTCCCACTGCTATCACAAGAAGATTTGAAAAGCTGAGGGCAAAGCTGGGACTTGAGCACATCAGATTTCATGATCTGAGGCACTTCTCTGCATCATTTAGGTCTGATATTGGCATCCCCAAGAAATACATTGAGCTGGAGGGAGGCTGGGAGGCAGACTCAAAAGTCCTCTCAAGTGTTTATGATAATCCTCTGGAGTCATCCCGGAGAAAATACTCCCAGATGGTCAACGAGTTTATAGATGATAAGTTTGGTGATGCCATCAGGATCAGCTCATGATTTGAGTTGCGTTTGAGTTGCGTTTGAGTTGCGTTTGAGTTGCGTGTCACTTTCGTGTCACTTTCATTGTTTAAAATGTGTATTTTGGCATTTACTTTTTAAACATATCATTTAATATTTAAACGCAAAAAAGCCAGTAAACATGAGGGATTGTAGTGTAACCCCACACATTTACTGGCTTTGAAAAAAAGAGCATGAAAAGAGTTCGATTCTCGTCAGCAGCTTTGCCCATAACCCCATGGTTATGGGCTTTTTTTATTTTTCGTGTCACTTTTCGTGTCACCTTTTTAAGATGTTCCCTATTTTGACATATCTGCAATCATGCAAAAGCTCCACATCATCATATAAAACAAAGTCACCAAGAGCCAGATTGTTGACTATCTCCCAAAAGGGATATCTCCTGAGCTTTTCCTGTTGCCTATATGGCACCGGGATCACTCCGGGAGTCTGGCACTCCCATGGGACAAAGCAGACTTTCTTTTCATAAGGTAGTGACAGAAATCTGCCAATCAAGTCTCTGTCCTCATCAAAGAGCATCACAAAGAGATTGTCCCAGTTTATCCGCTCTTTTCTTCTCTCCCAGA
>Ga0310690_10002753_pt1 | contig 27867 bp, 32 predicted proteins | sample AusTroGonzalo_MG_2_FD_207661 | JGI IMG/M metagenome (GOLD analysis project Ga0310690, IMG submission 207661) | Bovine rumen microbial communities from tropical cattle in Woodstock, Queensland, Australia - Gonzalo_04 (v2) (version 2) | ecosystem: Host-associated > Mammals > Digestive system >...
AACTGCATTTCGCACGGGCACGGCGTGTCGGGGGTCGTCAACGCGACGTCCGTCGAGTACTCCTGCGTGCAGGAGGGGCACGAGGGGGAGGGGAACTTCGTCGCCGACCCGCATTGGACCGGAGCCCCCTACTACCATCTCCTGACGAAGCGCGCGGACGGGGCGATAACCAACGGCTGGTTCGGCGGCACGTTCGAGAGCGCGAGGAGCGAGGCCGACAGTCCCTGCATCGACGCGGGCGCGCCGGACTCCGCCGGGCTGGACCTCGAGCCCGCGCCGCGCGGCAGGCGCGTCAACCTCGGGGCCTACGGCGGGACGCGGTGGGCGTCGAAGACGTCCGGCTCCGCCGGGCTCTCCCTGGTCGTCAGGTAGCGCGGCGGACGGGGCGGCGCGGACGCCCGCCCCCGGGGGAAGCCGCGCGGCGCAGCCGACGAGGGGCGGGGACGGAGGGGCGAGACTCGACCAGGACAACAACGACCAAGGAGCGACGGACATGGAATCCCGAGACACGTATCGTACCTTCTTCCTTCCGGGCGTCCCCGCCCTTTGCCTTTCCGCCGCCTTCTTCGCGACGACGGCCGGCGTTTCGGCGGAGACCGTGAGGGCGCTTAGGCCGAAGTTCACCTCGACGATGACCGTCGCGGGTTGCACGAACGGGCAGTCGATTGCTCTCGCCAACTTCCCCGTTCCGGTGCGCATTTCCACGGCCAAGATCCCCGGCTTCTGCTATGGCACGTGCGACGGCGCGGATGACATCTCCTTCTCCGACGAAAGCGGCAGCATTCTTCCGCACGAAGTAGAGGTGTGGAACACGGAAGGCGAGTCTGTGGCCTGGGTTTCCGTTCCGCAGGTCTACACAAATTCCGTGTTCTACATGAACTGGAGCCACAGGAGAAAGCTTGCGACAGCCCATTCTGGAGATGTCTGGACAAATTCAACCGCTAACTACAAAGGCGTCTGGCATTTTGCGGACGATTTCGACGAGTCTGCGGGACAAAGCGACTCCACGGGAAACGGATTCAAGGCCTCGTATGTGTCAAATATTGCAAAAAGCGGCATCGGCGACACGTCGTCCATCGGCAAGGCGTTCTACAGGACGCTTGACGCCAACACCGCGGCCGCATGCTTCAATACGCCGAATCTGACATCGACGATGAAAATGAACTGGAACGGCGTCACCTTGTCTGGCTGGGCCTACTACAAGGGATACGGTGCGACAGGCCAGCAGCACCTGCTCTGGATCAGCACGTCATCCTCTGGATCGTACTATTGGGGGATCAACACCCAGAACAAAACGCTTCGCAGCAAATTCGGAACGGCAACGGCCGAGACCATCGGCACCGGTCTCAACCCTGCGTCCGGGTGGTTTCACTGGGCCCTTCGCGTCACCAACCAGACAACCTACGAGTATTTCCTCAACGGCGTCCTGCTGAAGACTCTGACAAAAGATTCCAAGTACTCAACCCAATCAACGACCTCTCAATGGACTTGTGGCGGCACAACTGGCTATCTTGATGAATACCGCTATCGCAATGTCGCCTCTTCCGAGGACTGGGTAAAGGCGGAATATGATTCTATCAAGAACAAGGATTTCGTCATCGCCTCGGATGCCGTTAAAAACGACGGTGGGTTCATTATTGTCGTTCAGTAGGCTCTGCCGGCCGCCTGCTTCAATGGCTCGTGGAACATCATCCGGAGGAAACGGGCTTGCGCGCTTGGGCGCGGCGAGAGGCGCCCCGGTTCTCCTCGCCTTGACCCTCGCGGCATTTTCCGCTGTCGCCGTAGATCGCGTCTATCTCGACGAAGAAGACATCCGTGCGCGCTTTGCCGGCAACGGGCGCACATCGGTCTGCACGAACGGGGAGGAGATGGCCGGGGGCCCGTCCGTCGCGCGGTCCGTGACGCTTCCGCCCCCGGGGCGGAAGCCGAATGCCATGAAGCGGGACTTCTCGGCGGCGTTTCTCGTCGCGGCAACTGCGGTGGCCGCTGATGCCCCAGGCTATGCCTGCTCAATGCGCGTCGGCAATCCGTCGGTCGACGAGACCGTCTCGAATGGCGGTGCCAAGAAAAGCAGGACGGCGCATGCGGCAAAGTCCGTAAAGACGAAGTCGCGTGTCACGGGATGCATCATTCAGCTTGTTGTCAAGGGCAAGGTCGAGAAGTCCTATGCCTCCAACTCCGGCTGGTCAAAGCCGGCAAGATCGGACCCGGTCCAGGTGGGCGAAGTGCTCAAGATCAGATAGCGCGCAAGCCGTGCCCGTCAGCCCCTGGCGCGGAACTCGAGCATCGACATGCCGAAGCGCTTCCTGAAGAGGTGCGAGAGGTGCGTCGCGCTCTTGAAACCGGTCTCCTCCGCGATGCGCACGATGGGGCGCTCCGTCGTCCTGAGCAGGTGCCGCACGCGGGCGAGCCGCTCGCCCTCGATGGCTGACTTGAGCGTCTCGCCGCGCAACTCGGAGAGCCGGAGGTCGGCGAGACGGCGGGAGACGCCGAGCCGCCGCGCGACCTCGTTTGGCGTTATCCCCTCGAGCGCGCGCTCCTTGATGCAGGCGAGCGCCTTCCTCACGAGCGACGTCGCAGGAGGTATCGGAGCCGTCGATTCCCTTGCGACAACCTTCGCCGAGGCCATGTGGATGTGGCGTTGCGAGCCGCCGCGGCGGTTTGCGATCAGCGCGGCGAGTTCGGCGGTCGCCCTTTCGCCGATCGCCGTGAAGTCTGGCTGCACGCTTGAAAGCGGCGGGACGGAGAAGGGGCAGAAGAACTCGTCGTTGTCGACGCCGAGAACGGCCACCTGCCGCGGCACGTCAAGTCCGGCGGCTCCGCAGGCGTCGAGGACGTGGGTGGCGCGCCAGTCGAACGCCGCCATCACGGCCGCCGGCTTGGGAAGGGACGCGAGGAACCCGGAGAGCGCCTCGACGTCCGCTTCGGATCCGGAGTCCTTGCTTGCCGGGAACTCCGCGACCGACCGTCCTTTCTGGCGCAGCGCCTCCCGGAAGGCGGCGGCGCGTTCGTCTGACCACGCCGCGTGCTTTGGCAAGGAGTGGACGTAGGCGAACGACATGAAGTTGCCGCAGGACATCAGATGGCCCGCCCCCTTGCGGGCGATGTCCGCGTTGTCGGTCCATATGAACGCGGCGTTTCCGCGTCTCTCCAGCGACTTGTCGTAGATGTTCACGAAGACGGCCGGGATGTCGGACTTCGCCAGCGCGTCCATGCTCTCCCGCGTGCCGGGGAGGGTGAGGATCAGCCCGTCCACGCTCTCGTTCTTCGCCTTGGACACGGTCTCCACCGTCAGCTCCTCGGGCTCCTGCAGCAGCTTCAGCTGGCAGGCATGTCCGTCCGAAAGATAGTTGAATATCCCGGACAGGAACTTTCTGCCTGAAGAGTACTTGAGCCGCACGAGCGCGAGGACCTTTCGCGCCGCCTTGATGCGTTTCTTGCCGCGTTGCGTCATTTTGCCTGCCAATCCTTCTTGCGACATTCTACCATAACACGGCGCAAGGCGCAATGCCCTCGCCGGCTTTTGGAGACGTTTCCATAAATGACATTTCATCTTTGCGAGAATGGTCATCATTGCGCTTTGACGCCAAGCGGGTCGCGGAAGTATAATGCGAAAAGTGGAAGCGGGAACCAGCGAGAAAGGGGATTGAAGAGGTGAATGTCACGGGCATAGTCCTTGCCGCAACGGCGACTGTCAACTTCGGCGTCGAGACGGGGAGAATCCGTCCGGAACTCCATTCGTCCGGCTTCGGGCCGCAGATATGCTCGTGTCCGCAGGCCGTCGTGGACGAGATACGCTCCATGGGCTTCAAGGCGTCGCGCACGCACGACTGGGCGCTTCTGAATCCCAACGAGCGCGTCTGCGACTGGCATCACATCTTCCCGCTGACGCGCCTTGACGCGAAGGACCCCGCGAACTACGTCTTCGGCCCCACGGACTATCTTCTCAAGCGCACGCGGGAAGAGGCGGGACACGAGGTCTTCTTCCGGCTGGGCACTTCAATAGAGCATTCCGGGTCGAAGGTGCACTTCAACGCGTTGATTCCGGACGATTTCGAAAAGGCGGCCGAGACGTTCGCGGGAACGATCCGCCACTACAACCGCGGCTGGGCCAATGGGCACGAGTGGGGCATCAGGCATTGGGAGATATGGAACGAGCCGGACGGCGTCAACAACATGTGGTGCCTTCCCGACGGCGACCTTGGCCAGGGCGACACGAAGGAGGCGCGCGCCGCAGACCAGGCGAAGCGCGAAAGGCGGCGGCTTGAACTGTTCGCAAAGTTCTTCGTCACATGCCTGAAGAGGATCAAGGGCGAGTTCGGCGACACGGTAAAGGTCGGCGGCCCCGCGCTCTGCTCCTGGCGGCCGTCCCGTCCCGGCCGGATCGGCACGGAAGAGTATTTCCGCACGCTCTTCGGCGCCTGCCGCGAGGCTGGCGTCGCGCCGGATTTCATTTCGTGGCACTACTACGGCAACAAGCCGGCCGAAGTCCTCGCGTCGATCGATCGGGCGCGGAAGATCTGCGACGAGGAGGGCTTCCGGAAGTGCGAGCTGGTCCTGGACGAATGGCACTACAAAAACGTCTCGTGGGGCACGCTCCGATCGAGGAATCCAGAGGTCCGGGGAAAGGCCTGGTCAGGCCCCGCCGCGCACAACGGCATCGACTCGTCCTGCTTCAACCTGGCGCTTCTGTCCAAGTTCCAGACCTCGAAGCTCGGCCAGGCCTACTACTATGGCTGCAAGAACACGGGTTCGTGGGGCTACAAGAGCGAATCGGGCGAGAAGTACAAGGTCTACTACGGGCTAAGGATGTTCGGCGACATCGTACGGGGATATCCTGTAATGTGCGAGTCGGGCGGTGAAGGCGGCATCGTCGCGCTCGCGTGCAAAAGCGCCGACGGCGGGCGCAAGGCGCTTCTTGTGACGGACTACCGCACGGGGAACACGGAGCTGTCCGTCGAGGTCCAGGGCGCAGAGCCCGACGCGGAATGCGAAGTGCTGATACACGACTACGAGAGGGATTGCGAGACCGTAAAGGCGAAGCTCGAAGGCGGACGGCTCGTTCTGCCGAAGCGCGACGCGAACAGCGCCGCCTTCCTCGTGGCTTTCTGACGCAATGGGAAAGGAACTGGACATGGTTGGCAGGAGAGGGTTCATAGGCGGCGCGGCGGCTTTCCTTGTCGCCGGGTGCAAGCACGGCGGGTGGCTCGCCGGCTCGCCCCGGCTCAGGTTCGGCGTCGTGAGCGACACGCACGTCACGACGCCTGCCTCGTGCGAGATGGCGGAACGGGCGTTCCGCTACTTCAAGCAGCGTGGCGCGGACGCCGTGGCGATTCCGGGCGACTTGACCGACTGGGGGCTTTCGAGCGGCCTCGAATACCTGAAGGCGACGTGGGATCGGGTGTTCGCCGGAACGGACGTCGCGCCGCTTTTCTGCACGGGCAACCACGACTTCGACGGCTATTGGTACGGCGACATGACGATGGAGATGCACGCCAACGGCCATTCCGAGCGCGAGTCCCTGAAGAGGCGCGGCATGGCCGGGGAGTGGGAGCGTGTCTTCGGCGAGAAATACGCGCCGATTCGCACGAGGACGGTGAAGGGGTACGACTTCGTGTCGGCGGAGTGGGATTCCTTCGGCAAGTTCCCCGAGTGGATGGCCGAAAACGGCGGCCGCTTCCATGGGGAAAGGCCGTTCTTCTTCTTCCAGCATCCGCCTGTGCGCGGCACCACGTCCGACAGCGGCGGATGGGACGACAGGGGGGCGGCGTTTGGCGCATTGAAGGACTTCCCCAACGCGATTGCGTTCACCGGCCATACGCACCGCCCGTTCATAGACGAGCGTTCGATCTGGCAAGGCGAGTTCACGGCCATCGCCACCCCGTCGCTTTCCTATGCGTCGTTTCCCCCGGGTCACGAAAACGGCGGCGGGAAGAGGGATGGGACCTCCGTCCAGGCGATGCCCGCGATCCCCTGCAGGCGCGACCACAGGGGCGGTCAGGGGTATTTCGTTTCCGTATATGACGACAGGATGGTCGTCGAGCGCATCGACATCGAGGAAGGCGGCGCCGAGGGCGCGCCTGCCTGGATCGTCCCTCTCGCCGGTTCGGAGAAGCCGTATGGCTTCGAGACCCGCGCGGCCGCGTCCGTCGCGCCGCGCTTCCCGGCCGGAGCGAAGCTGCTCGTTTCGACGTGCAACACCGAGAACCGGTCGGGCAAGTGGACGATTGCCATGGACTGCCGGTTCCCCGCCGCGCTTGCGCCGGAGGGCTGCCGCGTGTTCGACTACGAGATACGCGCCGTGCCGTCCGGCGGCTCCGCGCCCCTCGTCAAGAAGTTCCTCTCGCCGGCCTATCCGCTCATGGCGAAGCACGAGCCGAAGGCGATGCGCTTCTGGTTCGACGTCGCGGAACTTCCGCAGGACGTCGACTACCGGCTTGAAGCGCGGGCGTTCAACTGCTTCGGGAAGGCGTCGGAGCCGATCGTCTCCGGCATCTGGCACTCCGTTCCGGGGCTCGGAAAGGTCGTGGAAAGGGCGGAAAGCTGAAATGAGGACGCTGTGTGGAACAGTTCTTGCGGCAACTGCCGCCGCGCTCGCGGCGCATGGAGTCGTGTTGCCAGTGTGCGAGGTCGTGGAGCGCCCGCACAAGGAAGTCTCGACATATCCCGGCCGCGTCGTGCCGATTGCGCAGGTTGACGTCACGCCCCAGGTGTCGGGCGAGATTCTCGAGGTGTGCTTCGCGAACGGCGCGGAGGTGAAGGAGGGCGACGTCCTCTACCGCATCGACCGGGCGAAGTACGAGGCCGCCGTCAAGAACGCGGAGTCGAAGGTCGCCGAGTGCAGGGCCAAGGCGTCCTACGCGGAACATTCCTACTCGCGGTACCGCAACCTGTCCGGCTCCCGGGGCGTCTCGCAGGACGAGATCGACAATTCGCTTGCGCTCCGCGACTCGTCGCGCGCGGCGCTCGCGGCGGCGGAGGCCGAGCTCGTCGCCGCCAGGGACGACCTCAAGCACTGCACCGTCGGTGCGCCGATCTCGGGCCGCATCGGCTCCACCGCCAAGACGAAGGGCAACTACGTCAGGGCAGGTGGCGACGCGCTCGTCTCGATCATACAGCTTTCGCCGATTCGCGTAAGGTTCTCCGTCTCCAACCGCGAGGTGCTCGACGTGTTTGGCGGCGACGTCGCCTCGCGGCGCGATGCCGCGGAGATGTCCGTGACGCTTGCCAACGGCAGCGCCCTTGGCGAGAAGGGGGTCATCGAGTATGCCGAGAACGCGGCGGATTCCTTCACCGACACCCTCACTCTCTATTCGCTCTTCGAGAACGCCGCGCGCGCGCTCGTTCCGGGCGGGACCGTCGCGGTGACGCTCGCCTCGAAGGACGGCGTGATGCGTCCGGCCGTTCCCGCGTCCGCGGTCCTGCAGGACACGCAGGGTCCGTACGTCTGGGTCCTCGGCGCGGACTCGAAGGCCGAGCGGCGCTCGATCGCGCGCGGCGAGCTCGACGGGGGATTCCTCTTCGTCGAGAAGGGACTTGAAAAGGGGGAGAGAGTCGTCGCCGACGGTGCGCACAAGGCGAGGCGCGGCATGGCCGTGGAGGCCGCGAAGTGAACAAGGACGACCTTCTCGCGGGCTATCCGAGCCTGTCGCGCATCTTCCTGCGGCGTCCCGTCACGGCGTGGGTCGCGGCGCTGGTGCTCGTCCTCGTCGGGGCGTTCTCGCTTTCCCGGATGGCTGTTTCGGAGTATCCGCACATAACGCCAGTCACGATCACCGTGTCCGCGACGTATTGGGGCGCGAGCGTTGAGGCGCTTAACGGATCGGTCGCGCAGGTCGTGGAGGACCAGATCAACGGCGTGGACGACATCTGGTACTACAAGTCCAACTGCTCGAACAAGGGGCTCTACAGCTGCTACTGCACGTTCCGCCCCGGCACGAACTCCGACATGGCGCTCGTGAACGTGCAGAACGCCGTCAAGCGCGCGGAGCCGAAGCTCCCCGCCGAGGTGGTGCAGAACGGCATAACGGTGAAGAAGTCGCCGGAGGACCGGATGGTCATGTACATGTTCATGACCGACGGACGCGAAATGGACCTGATGGAGCTCTCGAACTTCGTCGAGAAGCAGGTCGCGGACGCGGTGGCGCGGCTTGACGGCGTCGCGCTTGTCGAGACCGGAGGGCGCACCTACGCGATGCGCGTCTGGCTCGATCCGGTAAGGCTCGCGGGACTCGGAATCTCCGTCGACGAGCTCAAGAGCGCCATCCTTTCCCAGAACGTCCAGGCCGCGGCAGGAACGGTCGGCGCCGAGTACGCGAACAGCCATCTCACGTTCAAGATCAACGTCAAGGGCCGGCTCAAGACAAAGGAGGAGTTCGAGAACATCGTCGTGCGGACGAATCCCGGCACCGGCGCCCAGGTGCTCGTGAAGGACGTCGCGCGCGTCGAACTTGGCGCGAAAGGGTACACCGTGCGGTCGCGCTTCAACGAGAGGCCGGCAGTGTCGCTCTCCGTCTACAAGGCGCCGGAGGCGAACGCCGTCTCCGCCGCGAGGCGCGTCAAGGCGGAGGTGGAGAAGTGGATCGAACGCATGCCCGCGGGCGTCGAGGGGGTGCTTGCGGACGACACGACGGCGTTCACGCGCGTGTTCCTCCGCGAGACGCTGAAGACCCTTCTCGTCGCGCTTCTGCTCGTCGTCGCCATCACGTATCTCTTCCTCCAGGACTGGCGCGCGACGTTCGTGCCCGCGCTCGCGATACCGATCTCGCTCATCGGCTCGTTCGCGTTCCTCGGCGCCGCGGGCTTCACGGTCAACGTCCTCACGATGTTCGGGCTCATCCTCGTCATCGGCTCGCTCGTGGACGACGCGATCGTCGTCGTGGAGAACACGCAGTCGCTCATGCGGCGCGAGGGCCTCTCCGCGAGCGAGGCCGCGGCGAAGTCCATGACGCAGATTACCGGTGCGCTGATAGCGACGACGCTCGTGACCCTTTCTTGCTATCTGCCGCTCGCGTTCTATCCCGGCATGGCGGGCATGATGTACAGGCAGTTCGCGGTCGCGATGTGCGTGGCGCTCTGCCTTTCCACGTTCGTCGCGCTCGCCCTCTCGCCGGTCCTCTGCGCCGCGCTCCTCAGGCCGCCGCCCGAGAAGCCGCCGCGCGCGTTCCTTCCGTTCAACTGGGCGCTCGACGCCTGCCGTGCCGGATACCTCCGCGTCGCCGGGCTCTTCGTGAGGCGTCTCTTCGTCTCGCTTCCGCTCTTCGCGCTCGCCGCCCTCGCGCTCTGGTGGGCGACGGGGAAGGTCCCGACGGCGTTTCTTCCCGAGGAGGACCGTGGCTACATCACGCTCAACCTGCGGCTTTCCGAGGGACAGTCCCTGGAGCGCACCATCGCGCTCGTCGACGAGATACACGAACGCGTGGAGAGGATGCCGGGCGTGGAATCGGTCTCGTCGACATGCGGAAGGTGCGGGATGTGGGGCTCCGGCGAGAATCTCGCCCAGATGCTGTTCCGCCTCGACCACTGGGACAGGCGCAGGGGGCGCGGGATGACGTCGGACGACATACAGGACAGGATCAGGGACGCGCTCTCCGACCTATATGCGGCGGAGATGGTGTTCTCGCAGCCTGCGGCGATCCGCGGACTTGGCGGCGGAAACGGCGTGGGGTTCAACTTCTGCTCGGTGGACGGCATGGCGCCGGAGGAGCTCCTGGAGGCGGTGGACGCGTTCCGCGACGAGCTTTTGAAAAGTCCGCTCGTGAAGTCGGCGGCCCACGGCTTCACCGCCTCCACGCCGCAGCTCGAACTCAAGCTCGACAGGCGCAAGGCCGAGATGCTTGGCATTTCGCCGAAGACCGTCTTCGCGACGCTCCAGAACAAGCTCGCCTCGTACTACGTCAACGACTTCAACATCAAGGGCGGGGTCTACGAGGTGAAGCTGCAGAACGATCCCGGCTCCCGCTCGTCGGTGAAGGACGCGCTCGCGATCAGGATACCGACGCCGAACGGGGAGTCGGTGCCGCTTTCGTCCGTCGGAAACATCGAATATGTCGGCGGTACGCGCGAGACGATGGCGTACAACAAGATGATCGCGGCATGGTTCACGGTCGTGCCGAATCCGGGCGTGCCGTCGTCGGAAATCATGAATCTCATCGAGTCGACGCCGAAGCCGAAGGGGTGTGCGATTGAGTGGGGACCCGTGCAGCTTCAGGAGAAGGAGAACGAGGGTAGGCTCAAGTGGCTCGTGATCGCGGCGTTCGTGTTCGCGTATCTCTTCCTCGCCGCGCAGTACGAGAGCTGGGCCATTCCCGCGCCCGTGATGCTCTCCGTCGTAGTCGCGCTCCTCGGTGCGTTCTTGGGGCTGTGGCTAACTCATACGCCGCTTTCGGTCTACGCGCAGCTCGGCTGCGTGATGCTCATCGGCCTTGCCGCGAAGAACGCGATACTGATGGTGGAGTTCTCGAAACACGAGCGCGCCGGCGGGGCGGGCGCGCAGGAAGCGGCGCTAAGGGGCGCCGACCTCCGGTACCGGCCCGTCATGATGACGGCGTGGAGCTTCGTGACCGGCGTGCTGCCGCTCGTCTTTGCGCGAGGAGCGGGCGCAGGGGCGATGCACGGCATCGGGATCTGCACCTGCTGCGGCATGCTTGCGGCGACGTTCCTCGGCATTGCATTTGTCCCCGCCCTCTACGCCGTCTTCGAGCGGATCAGGAGCATGGGTGGCAAGGTGTCGCCGAGGTTCGGCGCAATTGCGTCGGCGGGAGCGGAGGAAACGGCAAGATGAAGACAGACGCCATCGTAATTGGCGCCGGCGTGGTTGGCTGCGCGGTCGCCCGCGAGCTGACGCGGTGGAACCTGAACGTCCTCGTCCTTGAGGCGGGGAGCGACGTCGCGGAGGGCGCGTCCAAGGCGAACAGCGCAATCGTCCACGCCGGTTTCGACGCGAAGCCCGGCACGAGCAAGGCCACGTTCAACGTCCTCGGCAACCGCATGTTCGAGGACGTCTGCCGCGAGCTCAAGGTCCCCTTCCGGCGCAACGGCTCGCTTGTCCTCGCCTTTGGCGCGGAGGACGAGAAGACGCTCGCGGGGCTGAAGGATCGCGGCGGGCGGAACGGCGTTCCGACCGAGATCATCCCGGGGGACGAGCTGCGCCGACGCGAGCCGAACGTCTCGCCCGAGGCGACCGCGGCGCTATGGGCGCCGACGGGCGGCATCTGCTGCCCCTACGAGCTTGCCTTCCGCTATGCGGAGAACGCGGCCGCGAACGGCGCGGAGTTTCTCTTCGACGCGAAGGTGGCGGGAGTCGGCCGCGTGGAACGCGCAGACCGTGCAGGGGGGTGGAAAGTCGCCTGCGAGGACGGGCGGGAGTTCGTCGCGCGCGCGGTCGTGAACTGCGCGGGAACCCATTCCGACGAGATCAACAACCTCGCAAGCGGAAGGAAGTACTCGATTGTCGCGCGGCGCGGCGAATACCTGATGCTCGACCGCGACGAGGACGGGACTTTCTCCTCGACGATGTTCCAGTGCCCGTCGGAGATGGGAAAGGGGATACTCGTCTCGCCTACCGTCGACGGCACGGTCATAGTCGGCCCGACGGCGGAGGACGTGGGAGACAAGGAGGACAAGGCGACGACGTACGAAGGCCTCGAAAGGGTCAAGGCCGGCGCGCGGCGTACGTATCCGGGCCTCCCGATCGACAAGGTCATAGCGGAGTTCTCGGGGATGCGCGCGCACGAGACGACGGCGGGCGACTTCGTCGTCGGTGAGGCGGAGGACGCGCCCGGATTCTTCAACGCGGTCGGCGTCGAGTCGCCGGGGCTCACTTCCGCGCCGGCGATCGGCCTCTATCTCGCCGAGCGCGTCGCGGAACGGCTCGGCGCGTCCCGCAGGAACCCGTCGCTCGTTTCAAGGGATGTCTCGTGGTGGCCCAAGACGCGGGAGATGAAGCCCGAGGAGCTGGCGGAGCTCGTGGAGCGGGATCCGTCCTTCGGCCGCGTCGTCTGCCGCTGCGAGGGGGTGACGGAGGGCGAGGTCAGGGCCGCCATCCGCGCCCGCGTCGGCGCAAGGACGCTGGACGGCATCAAGCGGCGGACGCGGAGCGGCATGGGTCGCTGCCAGGGCGGTTTCTGCACGCCGCGCCTCATCGAGATCCTCGGGGCGGAACTCGGGCTCCCGCCGGAATCGTTTCTTCTTTCCCGCAAGACAGCGCCCAAGGCGCTTCCCTCCGCGGCTCTCGGCTCCCGGCTTTCGCCTTTCGCCCCTCTCGACGTCCTCGTCGTGGGCGCGGGGCCGGCCGGCCTTGCCGCGGCGTGCGCCGCGAAGGAGTCGGGCGCGGACGGCGTCCTTGTGCTGGAGCGCGACGACGCGCCGGGCGGGATTCTCCAGCAGTGCATCCACAACGGCTTCGGGCTCCACCGCTTCAAGGAGGAGCTGACGGGACCCGAATACGCGCAGAGGTTCGTCGACAGGGCGAACGCGCTCGGCATCCCCGTCGTCTGCGGCACGATGGTCCTGGACGTCTCGCCGCAGCCGGGCGGCGGCGCGAAGGTGACGGCGATGTCGCCCCGCGGCGGCCTCAAGGCCTACCGCGCTCGCTCGGTGGTGCTTGCCATGGGCTGCCGCGAGCGGCCGCGCGGCGCCTTGATGACGCCGGGGACCCGCCCGGCCGGGGTGTATACGGCCGGCACGGTGCAGCGGCTCGTCAACATGGACGGCATCATGCCGGGCCGCCGCGTGGTCATACTCGGCTCCGGCGACATAGGGCTCATCATGGCGCGGCGGCTCACGTTCTCCGGCGCGAAGGTCCTCGCCTGCGTCGAGATGATGAAGAAATCCTCCGGCCTCATGCGAAACGTCGTGCAGTGCCTCAACGACTACGACATCCCGCTGCTCCTCTCGCACACGGTGACTGACGTCGAGGGGCGGGAGCACGTCACGGGGGTCAAGGTGTCGAAGGTCGACGGGAGCCTGAAGCCGATTCCCGGGACGGAGACGCACTACGACTGCGACACGCTCGTCCTTTCGTGCGGGCTCATCCCGGAGAACGAGCTGACGAAGAAGGCGGGAATCGAGATTGACCCGAAGACCCGCGGCCCGAAGGTCGATCCGAAGACGATGGCGACGAGCGTTCCCGGAATTTTCGCGGGAGGGAATGTCGTCCGCGTGTACGATCTCGTCGACTGGGTGAGCCGCGATTCGGAAATCGCCGGTCGCAGCGCGGCGGAATACGCACTAACGACTAACCACTAACGGCCAACCACCATGAAGATGATATGCATAAGCTGCCCGAGAGGGTGCGAGATGGACGTCGAGAAGGCGGCGGACGGAACGGCGTCCGTGAAAGGCAATGCCTGCCCGCGCGGCGAGGAGTACGGCAGAGGCGAGTTCGTGAACCCCACGCGCATGGTGACGGGGCTCGTGCGCGTAGCCGGGATGAGGAAGCCGCTTCCCGTGAAGACGAGGACGGCCATCCCCAAGGGGAAGATAGACGAGGCGCTCTTCGCGCTGCACCAGACGACGGTGCAGCTCCCCGTGAAGATAGGAGACGTTGTCATACCAGACGTCGCGTCGACGGGCATAGACGTCGTCGCGACGGCCAACATGTCCGACATGTAAAGGGAAAGGGGAGAATCCACATGCAGTTCTTTCTCGCCGAACTCGTCGGCACCGCGATGCTGGTCCTGCTCGGCAACGGCGTGGTGGCGAACGTCCTGCTGGAGCGCTCCGGCATGCAGAAGGGCGGGAGCGTCCAGATAGCTTTCGCGTGGGGCCTCGCGGTGCTGTTGCCGGCGTTCATCTTCGGGCGGACCTCCGGCGCGCATCTGAACCCGGCGCTGACGCTCGCGCTCGCCGCGGACGGTTCGCTCCCGTGGGGGCTCGTGGGCTGGTACGCCGCGGGGCAGATGCTCGGTGCGGCGATCGGCGCATTCCTCGTCTGGGCGCTCTTCCGCATGCACTTCGACGCGACGCCGGACGGTGCCGTGCAACGCGCGTGCTTCTGCACGGCGCCCAGCGTGCCGTGCGTTCCGTGCAACTTCCTCTCCGAGGCCGTCGGCACGTTCGTGCTCGTCTTCGCCGTCAAGGGGATCGCGCAGGTGCCGGGAATCGCCGGCGGGGTGAACTACCTCCTCGTCTTCGCCGTCATCGTCTCGATCGGCATGTCCCTTGGCGGACTCACCGGCTACGCCATCAACCCCGCGCGCGACCTCGCCCCGCGCATAATGTACGCGCTGCTGCCGATCAAGGGCAGGGCGACGGCGAACTGGGGCTACGCATGGATACCGGTCGTCGCGCCGATTGCGGGCGCTCTCGCGGCCGTGGCGCTGTACAGGATGTTCCCCTGGCCCGCCGCGTGAGGCGCGTGCGGGCGGTTCGCGGCACAATAACAAGGAAGGAGAGACAGACATGGACGGACAGCACATCCTCGCCCTCGACGCCGGCACGTCGTCCAGCCGTGCGATCGTGTTCGACCGCGCACGGCGCGTGGTCGCCGTCTCGCAGCGGGAGTTCCGCCAGATGTATCCGCGCCCCGGCTGGGTCGAGCACGATCCGGCGGAGATCTGGGAGACCCAGGTTGCCGTTGCGCGCGAGGCGCTCGCGAAGGCGTCGCTCTCCGCCAAGGACGTCGCCGCCATCGGCATCGCCAACCAGCGCGAGACGACGGTCGTGTGGAACCGCGAGACCGGACGCCCCGTCTGCAACGCCATCGTGTGGCAGTGCCGCCGGACGAGCGGCATGTGCGACGAGCTCCGCCGCCGCGGACTTGCGGAGGGCGTGCGCGCCAAGACGGGGCTCCCGATCGACGCCTATTTCTCGGGCACCAAGCTGAGGTGGATACTGGACAACGTCAAGGGCTCGCGCGAAGACGCCGCGGCCGGGAAGCTGCTCTTCGGGACGATCGACGCCTGGCTTGTCTGGAACCTCACCGGCGGACGAGTCCACGCGACCGACGTCTCGAACGCGTCGCGGACGATGCTGTTCGACATCGGCGCGCTGCGCTGGGACGACGGCATCCTCAAGGAGCTCGACATCCCCGCGGCCGCGCTTCCCGAGGTGCGTCCGTCCAGCGGCGACTTCGGCGAGTCGGCGCCGGCGCTTTTCGGCGCCCCGATTCCCGTCCGCGGCGTGGCGGGCGACCAGCAGGGCGCGCTGTTCGGCCAGGCGTGCTTCGAGGCGGGGGACGCGAAGAGCACTTACGGCACGGGCTGCTTCATGCTGATGAACACGGGGACGCGCCGGGTGCCGTCCGCGAACGGACTTCTCACCACCATCGCGTGGAACGTCGGCGGCCGGACGTCGTACGCCCTCGAGGGCAGTGTGTTCGTCGCCGGCGCGGCAATCCAGTGGCTGCGCGACGAACTCGGGCTGCTTTCGCGCGCATCGGATTCCGAGGCGATGGCGCGGTCCGTCCCCGACGCGAACGGGTGCTACGTCGTGCCGGCCTTCACGGGGCTTGGCGCGCCGTACTGGGACCAGCACGCGAGAGGCGCGATTCTCGGGCTCACGCGCGGCGTCGGGAAGAACCACGTCGTGCGCGCAACGCTCGAGTCGCTTGCCTACCAGGCCGCCGACGTGCTCGAGGCGATGCGCAAGGACGCCGGAATCGCCCTGAACGCCTTGCGCGTGGACGGCGGTGCGTCCGCCAACGATTTCCTCATGCAGTTCCAGAGCGACATGATCGGCGTGCCGGTCGAGCGTCCCGCCTGCATCGAGACCACCGCGCTCGGCGCGGCCTGCCTCGCGGGGCTGTCCGCCGGCCTCTGGGGCGGGCTGGACGAACTCAAGGCGGACGTCGGGGGGGTGCGGCGGTTCGAGCCGTCGCTGTCCGGCGAAGCGCGCGAAGCTGCGCTCGCCGGCTGGCACCGCGCCGTCGGCCGCGTTCTGGACGCGCGGAAAAAACAGAATTTTCCCCCTTGCGCATAGCGAAGGGCATTTGATATACTACTATCAATTCTCGCAAGGAGAAGGGTTGCGATACGGACGGGTACATCTCGTCGCGTCGTGACCGTTGAGACTTGAGCTCGCGGTTACGACGGTAGCCGCGGGCCTTGTTTTTGCGGGGGTTGCTGGGCCGAAACCCAGTCGCGAGCGGGGTGCCGCAAAGGGCCTCCCGCGTCAACATCGAGAGACCGCGAAAGCGGTAAGATGCACGCGGAAGTCGCGACCGTCGAGGTCCAGCCCATCGAGGGACGAGGGCGAGGAGAAAGGTTCGAGCCCGAGTCGAAACAGGCAGACAACTAAGGAAAAGACAACATGCAGCAGCAGAGAGTCCGCATCCGCCTCCAGGCCTACGATCACAGGGTCCTGGACCAGGCCGTCGGTGGCATCATCGACACGGCCCGCGGCACGGGTGCTCAGGTGGTGGGTCCGATCCCGCTTCCGACGCGCATCGAGCGTTTCACGGTGAACCGCTCGCCGAACGTGGACAAGAAGTCCATGGACCAGTTCGAGATGAGGACGCACAAGCGCCTTCTCGACATCGTCAATCCGACCGCCCAGACGATCGACGAGCTCAAGAAGCTCAACCTTCCGGCTGGCGTCGACATCACCATCAAGGTCTGATAGGAGGGTGTCATGGAAGGATTGATCGGCAAGAAGATCGGGATGACCCAGGTGTACGACGCGGACGGCGTCCGCACGTGCGTCACGGTCATCGAGGTGGGGCCCTGCCCCGTCGTCCAGCTCAAGACGCTTGAGAGGGACGGCTACTCGGCGGCGCAGGTCGGCTTCGGCGAGCAGAAGGTGAAGCGCCTGACGAAGGCGGTCGCCGGGCACCTGAAGAAGACGGGCGGCCTCGAGGGCGGCCTCAGGGTCCTCAAGGAGTTCGCGCTCGACGACGGCGAGGCGCTGGAGGTCGGCAAGGCCGTCACGGTCGCCAACTTCGAGGGCGTCAAGTACGTCGACGTCACGGGCGTGACGAAGGGCAAGGGCTTCGCGGGCGTTCTGAAGCGCTACAATTTCGCGGGCGGCAACATGACGCACGGCGGCCATTCGAAGCGCCGCACGGGCGGTCTCGCGGCGCGCGACCTCCCCGGCTGGATCGAGAAGGGCAAGAAGATGCCCGGCCACATGGGCGACGTCAGCCGCAAGGCGATGAACCTCGAGGTTGTCGCGGTTCGCCCCGAGGACAACGCGCTTCTGGTCAAGGGTTCGGTTCCCGGTGCGCGCAACGGCATCGTGATCGTCCGCAAGTCCCTCAAGAACAACGTGAAGAAGGGGGCCTAAGCCATGCAGAAGATCGAAGTCGCATTCGACAGGGAGCAGCTGACGCTCGACAAGGGCGAGCAGGCCGTCAAGGACGCGGTGACCGCGATCCGCAACGCGCTCAGGGCCGGCACGGCCTCCACGAAGTCCAAGGGCGAGGTCGCGGGCTCCAACAAGAAGCCCTGGAAGCAGAAGGGCACGGGCAACGCCCGCGCCGGCTTCCGCCAGAGCCCGGTGTGGCGCGGCGGCGGCGTGGCGCACGGGCCCCGTCCGCGTTCCTACGAGCAGAAGCTCAACAAGAAGGTCTGGTCGCTCGCCTTTGCGCGCGCGCTTTCGGACAAGCTCGTGGCGGGCGACGTGATCGTCCTCGACGAGTTCAAGTTCGAGGCGCCGAAGACGAAGCTGATGGCGAAGCTCCTCAGGGAGCTCGGCGTCGACCGCTCGGCGTGCATCGTCCAGAAGGACGTCGACGACACGGTCGTGCTCGTGACGAGCAACCTTCCCGAGGTCGACTATTCGACGGCCGGCGCGCTTGACGTCTACACGGTTCTCGCGAGCCGCAAGCTCGTCTGCGACAAGGCCGGTTTCGACGCGCTCATGGCGCGCATCGCCAAGTAAGGAGGAACGTCATGACGATCAAGGAACTGAGGGAGAAGACGAACGGCGTCATTCTGAACGTTCTCGTGACCGAGAAGGGCTCGCGCCTGTCGGTCGAGAACCGCTACCTCCTCGAGGTCGCGCCCGACGCCCGCAAGCCGGAGATCGCGGCGATGGCCGAGAAGGCCTTCGGCGTGCACGTCCTCGCGGTCCGCACCGCCAACATGAAGGGCGGGCTCAAGTACATCCGCGGCACCCGCCGCGCGCAAACCGAGGCGACCTGGAAGAAGGCGATCGTGACCGTCAAGGCCGGCGAGCGCGTCGAGCTCGCGTAAGGGAGACCCAACGATATGGCACTCAAGAAATACAAAGCCCGTTCGTGCGGCATGCGCTTCCGCGAGTCCGCGACGTTCGAGGAGATCACCGAGAAGAGGCCGGTGAAGCGCCTGACGAAGGCCGTCCGCAAGACCGCGGGCCGCAACAACCAGGGCCGCATCACGACGCGCCACCACGGCGGCGGCGCGAAGCAGCGCATGCGCATCGTCGACTTCAAGCGCAACAAGTTCGGCGTCGAGGCGACGGTGAAGGACATCGCGTACGACCCGACGCGCAGCGCGTACCTCGCGCTCGTCGAGTACGCCGACGGCGTGAAGAGCTACATCCTCGCGCCGGAGGGCCTGAAGCCGGGCATGAAGGTCATGAACGGCCCGACGGCCGAGGCGACGGTCGGCAACTGCCTGCCGCTCGGCCAGATTCCGCTGGGGCTTTCGGTCCACGCGGTCGAGCTCGTGCCCGGCAAGGGCGCGGCGGTCGCGCGCAGCGCGGGCAACTCGTGCCAGGTGATGGCGCGCTCGGGCGGCACGGTGACGCTCAAGATGCCCTCCGGCGAGGTCCGCATCTTCAACGCCCGCTGCCTGGCGGTCGTGGGCTCGGTCGGCAACAAGGACTGGGGCTCGATCAAGCTCGGCAAGGCCGGCCGCAAGCGCTACCTCGGGATCCGCCCGACGGTCCGCGGCGTCGCGATGAACCCGGTCGACCACCCGATGGGCGGCGGCGAGGGCCGCACGTCCGGCGGCAGCAACCCGCGTTCGCCGTGGGGCAAGCTCGCGAAGGGCGGCAAGACCCGCGCGAAGCGCAAGGCGTCCAACAAGGTCATCGTCAAGAGGAGGAAATAGTCCATGGCGCGTTCTCTGAAGAAGGGACCCTACGTTGAGGAGAGCCTCCTCCGCAAGGTCGAGAAGATGCAGGCGAGCGGGAAGAAGCAGCCGATCAAGACCTGGAGCCGTCGTTCGATGGTGCTTCCTGAGTTCGTCGGGCTCACGTTCGCGATCCACAACGGCCGTCAGCACATGCCGGTCTTCATCACGGAAAACATGGTCGGCCACCGGCTCGGCGAGTTTGCCGCGACGCGCACGTTCAAGTCGCACGGCAACACCGCGGCCAAGGCGGACAAGTAAGGGGGAGCTGAGAGATGACATTCCTCTACCAGTTCAACAAGAACGGCTCGACGGCCGAGGGCTACCTCAAGGCCGGCGACGAGTCGGAGGCGCGGGCGAAGTTCGAGGCGAAGTACCCGAAGGCGGCGAAGGCGAAGCTGCTCGGCATCGAGCAGGTCTACGTCGCGACCACCCGGAACGCGCGCATGTCGGCCTTCAAGGGCCGTCCGCTCGCGTCCGCCTGCCAGGGGCTGAAGGCGTCCGAGGCGCTGAAGGTCGTCGAGTTTTCGCCGAAGAAGGCGGCCGGGATCATCAAGAAGACGATCCTGAGCGCGCTCGCGAACGCGAAGAACAACCACGGCGTCGCGGACGCGTCGGGCCTCACGGTCCGCCTCTGCGTCCTGGACGAGTCCGTGCGCATGCGCCGCTACTGGCCGACCGCGCGCGGATCGGCCCATCCGATCGCCCGCCGCATGTGCCACTGCAAGGTCGTCCTCGCCGAGTCGAGGAAGGCCAAGAAGGGAGCGAAGTAACCATGGGACAGAAAGTCAACCCCGTCGGCTTCCGCATCGGCGTCAACCACGCCTGGGGCAGCCGCTGGTTCGCGCCCAAGAAGACGTTCGGCGCCTACCTGATCGAAGACCAGAAGATCCGCGAGGTCTGCAAGAAGCGCCTCACCGAGGCGGGCATCTCCAAGATCCTCGTCGAGCGCTACGCCAACCGCGTCCGCGTGACCCTGTTCTCCGCCCGTCCGGGCGTGATCATCGGCCACAAGGGCGTCGACGTCGAGACGATCCGCGCCGATCTCGCGAAGATGACCGGCAAGGAGGTCTACATCGAGATCAAGGAGGTCCAGGGAGCGGACGCCGACGCGCAGCTCGTCGCCGAGGGCATCGCCCAGCAGCTCGAGCGCCGCATCGCCCTCAAGCGCGCGATGAAGCGCGCGATGAAGGTCGCGATGGACATGGGCGTCGACGGCATCAAGGTCCACGCGGGCGGCCGCATCAACGGCGCGGAGATCGCGCGCGTCGAGTGGTCCCGCGAGGGCAAGGTTCCGCTGCACACGCTCCGCGCGAACATCGACTACGGCTTCGCGGAGGCCAACACCACGGCCGGGAAGATCGGCATCAAGGTGTGGATCTGCAAGAAAGAGGGTTTCCAGGCCCGTCAGCCCCGCGGCGAGCGCCGCGGCGAGCGTCGCGAGCGCGGGGACCGCAAGGAAGGGAAGTAAGCCATGCCTTTGATGCCTAAGAGAGTCAAGTTCCGCAAGGTTTCGAAGGGCAACCGCTCCGGCTACGCCACCTCCGGCACCGAGCTCGCGTACGGCGAGTTCGGCCTGAAGGCGCTCACGCGCGGGCTTCTCACGGCGACCCAGATCGAGGCGTGCCGCGTCGCGATCAACCGCGAGATGAAGCGCAAGGGCAAGCTCTGGATCCGCGTGTTCCCCGACAAGCCGGTCACCCGCAAGCCGATCGAGGTCCGCATGGGCGGGGGAAAGGGCAACCCGGAGTTCTGGGCGGCCGTCATCCTCCCCGGCAAGGTCCTCTTCGAGGTCGGCGGCGTGAGCGAGGAGGTCGCGAAGGAGTGCCTCCGCCTCGCCGCGACCAAGATCGGAATCCACACCAAGTTCATCACCCGCGCAGGAGTCAAGATCTAATGAGCACGGAAAACAACAACCGCGGCGCGCGCAAGGTCCGCAAGGGCGTCGTCGTCTCGAAGTCCGGCGCGAAGACCGTCAAGGTTCAGGTCTCGTACCGCGAAGTGCACCCCGTGTACGGCAAGGTCGTCACGCGCACGAAGAACTACCACGTGCACGACGAGTCCGACACGGCGAAGGTCGGCGACGCCGTCACCATCATGGAAACGCGGCCGCTCAGCGCGACGAAGCGCTGGCGCGTCGTGAAGTAAGGAGAACGTCATGCTTCAGGAACTCTCCAATCTCGTCGTCGCGGACAACACGGGCGCCAAGCGCGCGATGTGCTTCCGCATCCTCGGGCAGCGCAAGGAGTACGCCCGCCTGGGCGACTTCATCCGCGTCGCCATCAAGGAGGCGTCCCCCACGGGGGCCGTCAAGAAGGGGTCGGTCGCCACGGCTGTCGTCATCCGGACCGGCAACCCGATCCGCCGCGCCGACGGCTCGGCGGTCCATTTCGACCAGAACGCCTGCGTGCTGCTGGACTCTTCCAAGAAGAACCCGATCGGCTCGCGCGTGTTCGGCCCCGTTCCGCGCGAGCTGCGCGAAATCAACAAGGACAACGACGCGCTGCACGGTCTTTACATGAAGATCCTGTCGCTCGCCCCCGAAGTGGTCTGACAAGGAGCTGGAAAATGGCTATCGCACGAATCAGGAAGAACGACACCGTCGTCGTCATCAGCGGCAACGACGCCGGGAAGACGGGCACGGTGATGAGCGTCGACCCCGCGAAGGGCACCGCGGTCGTGGGCGGCGTCAACGTCCACAAGAAGGCGGTCCGCCGCACGGAGAAGACCGCGGGCGGCCTCATCGAGAGGGAGCTGCCGGTCCGCCTCTGCAAGCTCATGCCCTACGACCCGGAGAAGAAGGCGGGCGTCCGCGTCCGCACCGGCGAGTCGGGCGGCAAGAAGGCCCGCATCTCGGTCAAGAGCGGCAAGGCCCTCTAAGGAAGGAACGACTACCATGGCAAGACTCAAAGACGAATACGCGAGCCGCATCGTGCCGGAGCTCGAGAAGAAGCTCGGCACCACGAACAGGATGCTCGTTCCCCGCCTTTCGAAGATCGTCCTCAACATGGGCTTCGGAATCGTCTCCAAGGACGAGCAGAAGGCCCTCGTGGACGACCTCGCGGCGATCACCGGGCAGAAGCCCCTCCTCTGCAAGGCGAAGAAGTCGATTTCGAACTTCAAGCTGCGCGAAGGCATGGTCATCGGCGCGAAGGTCACCCTCCGCGGCGAGCGCATGTGGGAGTTCGCCGACCGCCTCATCTCGGCCGCGCTTCCGCGCATCCGCGACTTCCGCGGCGTCTCGAACCGCGGCTTCGACGGCCGCGGCAACTACACGCTGGGGCTCAAGGAGCACACGATCTTCCCCGAGCTCGTCGAGTCCTCGGCGCACTCCGGCATGGACATCACGTTCGTGACCAGCACGACCGACAACAAGGCCGCCAAGGAGCTCCTCGTCTCCATGGGCATGCCGTTCGCAGGAAGGAACTAAACCATGGCTAAACAGTGTCTCATCGAAAAGCAGAAGAAGGCGCCCAAGTTCAAGGTGCGCGCGTACAACCGCTGCCAGCGCTGCGGACGCCGCCACGCCTACCTCCGCAAGTTCGGCGTCTGCCGTCTCTGCTTCCGCGAACTCGCCGTCGCCGGGCTCGTCCCCGGCGTCACGAAGGCCTCGTGGTAACGAACCAGGAAAGGAATCAACGAAATGACTATCGATCCCATTTCCGACATGCTCACGACGATCCGCAACGGGCTGAAGGCGCGCCTCCACTCCGTCGCGACCCCGGCGAGCAGCCTCAAGGGCGAGATCGCCCGCGTCATGAAGGAGGCCGGCTACATCGCCGACGCCGTCACGACGACCGAGTTCCCGAAGAAGCTCGTCATCACGCTGAAGTACTCCGACCGGGCGGTCCCCGCCATCACGGAGATCAGGCGCGTCTCGAAGCCGGGCCTTCGCCACTACGCTCCCGTCGGCAAGATCCCCTCCGTCCTCGACGGCATGGGTCTCGTCATCCTCTCGACCTCGAAGGGCGTCATGAGCGGCGCCCAGGCGAAGAAGGAGAGGCTCGGCGGCGAGGTTATCTGCACGGTCGCATAATCAGGAGTACAGGACAATGTCTCGAATCGGAAAAGAACCCGTCAGGCTCGCCGATGGCGTCACCGCCACCGTCGAGGGCCAGAAGGTGACGGTCAGGGGAAAGCTCGGCGAGCTCTCCTACACGATGCATGACGGCATCACGGCGAAGGTGGAGGACGGCGCGGTCAAGGTCGCCTGCGACGACGACGACGCGCACGGCAACTTCCACGGGCTCGCCCGCGCGCTGATCCACAACATGGTCGTCGGCGTGTCCCAGGGCTACCAGAAGCAGCTCTCCATCGAGGGCACCGGCTTCAAGGCCGTCCTCAAGGGCAAGGAGCTCGCGCTCTCGCTCGGCTTCGCGTCCCCGAAGATCTTCACGATCCCCGCGGGAATCGAGATCACCGTCGAGAACGACGGCCTCCAGGTGACGGTCAAGGGCATCGACAAGGACAAGGTCGGCGAAGCCGCCGCCCGCATCCGCTCGTACTACCCGGCCGAACCCTACAAGGGCAAGGGCATCAAGTACGTCGGCGAGCACATCCGCCGCAAACAGGGCAAGAAGGTCGCCTAACCGCGGCGTAAGGAGCTACAGAGATGTTCAATCGCAAAGTTCAGCGTCAGAAGCGCCACCTGCGCCTCCGTCAGCGCGTGATCGGGACCGCGGAGCGCCCGCGCATGTCGATCTGCGTGACGAACAAGCACATGTACGTCCAGTTCGTCGACGACGACGCGGGAAGGACGCTCGCCCAGGCGAACACGCTCAAGGACGAGAAGGCCAACGTAGAAGTCGCGAAGAGCCTCGGCGCGAGGGCGGCGGAGGCCGCGAAGGCCGCCGGCATCTCTCTCGTGGTCGTCGACCGCGGCGGCTTCAAGTACGCCGGCCGCGTCGCGGCGATCGTGGAGTCCGCCGTCGAGGCCGGTCTCTCCATCAGCGCGAAGAAGGAGGACAAGTAACCATGGCAATGAATCGTGACAAGCGTCCGCAGGACCAGGGCGACGAGCTCGACGAGCACACGGTGTTCATCAACCGCTGCGCCAAGACCGTGAAGGGCGGCCGCCGCATGAGCTTCTCCGCCGTCATCGTCGTCGGCGACAAGGAGGGCAGGGTCGGCGTCGGGTTCGGCAAGGCCAACGAGGTCGCCGACGCCATCCGCAAGGGCGGCGACGCGGCCCGCAAGGACATGCGCAAGATCGTCATGAAGGGGAAGACCATCCCCCACGACGTCGAAGGCGTCTGCGACGGCGGCCGCGTCATCCTCAAGCCCGCCCCGGACGGAACGGGCCTCATCGTCGGCGGCGGCATGCGCCCCGTCCTCGAGGCGGCCGGCATCCGCGACGCCGTCGGCAAGTCCCTCGGCTCGAAGAACCGCCTCAACGTGGTCAAGGCCACGATGGACGCGCTCTCGAAGCTCCGTTCCGAGGCCGAGATCATGGCGGCCCGCGCGTAAGGAAAGGAATCCGAAAATGGAACTCAACAGTCTCACGAACACACCTGGCGCCCGCGAGCGCCGGAAGCGCGTCGGCCGCGGCTGCGGCTCGGGCATGGGCAAGACGTCCTGCAAGGGGCAGAAGGGGCAGCAGAGCCGCAAGGGGCACAAGCACAAGCTCACGTTCGAAGGCGGCCAGATGCCGCTCGTCCGCCGCCTGCCGAAGCGCGGCTTCAACAACGCCCGCTTCAACGCGAAGGCCCTCGCCGTCAACGTCTCCGACCTCGAGAAGAAGTTCGAGTCCGGTGCGGAGATCACGGTCGAGTCCCTCGCCAAGGCCGGCTTCTCGGACAACAAGCAGCCGAAGGTCAAGATCCTCGGCACGGGCGAGCTCACGAAGAAGTTCACCGTCAAGGTCCCCTGCTCGGCCGCCGCGAAGGCGAAGATCGAGAAGGCGGGCGGCTCTGTCGCCTGACGCTTTTTAGCAGACGTGCAAAAAGAAAGGGCTCGCACAAGCGAGCCCTTTCTTTTAAACCGCCGCGCCGGTCATCGGGAACCTCAGCCCCTCCACAACCGTCCTTCAACCTCAACCATTTCCCAACCAAACCTCATTTGTCCGCCCGAAGCCGACAAACGGACGATTCCGCGCTTGGCAAGCAACCACGACTCAACCACCCTTCGTGTCGAGGGGGAGGGTGATGGTGAAGGTCGTGCCTTTCCCGAGAGTTGAGTCGACCTTGATCTTGCCTTTGTAGCGTCGTGTGACGATTTCATGTACTGTCGAAAGGCCGAGGCCGGTGCCAGGGACGCCAGTGACGTTTCCGGCGCGGAAAAACCGGTCGAATATGCGCTTCAGGTCCTTCTTCGGGATTCCGCGCCCGGTGTCGGCAATGGTCAGTACGGCGTTTTTGCCGCGCGTGGAGATTGTCACCGAGATTGACCCTTCGTCAGTATACTTTGCCGCGTTCTCAAGGAGATTTCCGACGAGTTCGGCGACGAGCGTCGGGTGCGCCCTGATGAACAGGTCCTTCGCAGGGACGGAGCACTTCACGTTGACGTGAGTTTCGCGCATCTGCATGTCCGCCGCCATGCGGCAGACTGCGGCGGTGAGGTTCACGCGTTCCGACGAGGCGCGATTGTAACCGGCAAAATCTTTTGCGAGCAACATGTATGTGTCGATTTTCTTTGTCTCGCCGCGGCTTATCGTCTCGATCTTCTCTGCGGACAGTTTCGCGTCTGACTCGCCCATCATCACGTTTGTTGCCTCGACGTCTATCGTGGAAAGAGAACGCGATACGTCGTGCAGGACGCATCGCACGAGACCTTCCATCTCGTCGCCGAGGGCTTCCTGCCTCTTTCGTCCGAACCAGACGGCGAAAACAAGAGTCGAGAGGAGGGCGATGGTGCCGGAGAAGTAGTTCTTGGATGTGTCGATGCCGTCTGCAATCTGTCTCGCAAGCGCGTCGCGGTTTCTTTCGTTCCAAGGCGTTCTCAGCGCTTTGTGCACGGAGTTGGCGGAGCGGTAGTACCCGACTGCGAGGCAGACGGCCACGAGGGGAACGACGCCCAGCGTGAACGCTCGTCCGAGCCTTTTGCCGAAGCCAGTCTTAGCAGTCGCGAAGCGCATATCCAATGCCCCTGTTTGTGTCGATGATGTCGCGTGGAGCTCCGAGCGCGGCGAATTTGTCGCGGAGAGCCTTGATCTTCAGCTCCAGGCGGATGGAAGTCCTGTTGATATCTCCCCATGCCGCCTTTTCGAGTACGTCGCCGCTCACGGACTTGCCTTGGGCGTTTACGAGCGCGAGGAGGATGTTGAACTCCTTGTCGGAGAGCTGCATCTTAGTCTTGCGGTAGTGGACCGAGTGTTCGCTGATGTTTACGCTTATGCCGCGCCATGCGGCGGTCTTCTTGACATTGGCCACGCTGCCGTGCCACATCGCTCGCTTCACCCTCGCCTGGAAAGTGTCTTTGTTGAATCGCTTTTCGATGAAGTCGTCTGCCCCGAGATTGATGCACTCGGCCTCTCCGTGGACGCCCGCGAATGCGCTCACGACTATAATGGGAAGGAATGGCTTGGCTCTGCGGACTGCCTTGACGATCTCGCGCCCGTTAAGCTTCGGCAGTTCCACGTCTATTATCGCTACGTCGTAGTCGGAGTTGAGAAGTTTCTTCAGCGCGTCGTCGCCGAACGCCTCGCGTTCAACGTCAAGGCTCATTTCCTCGAGGTACGACTTGAACATCTTGAAATGTTCATCGTTGTCCTCCGCGACCAGTGCTTTTTTGCGCTTCATGATGCTGCCTATTATACCATTTAGGCGGCATCGTGTGCCACGTGAAATTATTGTAGACGATAACTTAAAAGCGGTTTTTCTCGCAAACGAAAAGCTGGCGATAATTAGGCACTCTTTTATTGGCGGCATAAGACCGTTGGATATGGTATAATGCCATCGAAAAGGCAGGAATCTTATGGAAGCATGCAAGACAATATCTTTCGCGTTGGCCGCACTGTCGTCCGCCGCCTTCGCGGACGACGTCGTCGGGGTGGAGCGCGTGGACGCGGGGACAAACGGACTCGCCGAGGTCGTGATGCCGTTCGCGCCGATGGAGGGGTCGGGCCCCGCCGGATTCCTCTCCGGCGCGTTCGAGGGGGACGGCGGCGAATTCTCCGACACGCTCACCGCCCTCTGCCCGGCGGGCGGCGCGACGAACGCCGTGTGGTCCGCGACCTCGTGGATCGACCCCGCGACGGGCCTTCCATCGTTCATGCAGGTCTCGCCCGGCGACACGCTGTGGCTTATGCGCACGTCGCTCACTCCGCTCGGGTTCTCGCTGTTCGGACGCCTCCCGTCCGCGTCCGCGCATCCCCTGCCGCGCTTCACGTCGCTTTCCGCCGACGATTCGGAGGACGCGCTCTCGCTCGCAGTCGCATCGGGCGGACATGCCTACGACGTCTACGCGGCGGAGTCGACGAACGCCGCGGCGGCGGCTGACTCCCCGTGGCTCCACGTCGCGCGCGCGCCTGCGTATCCGCCCGTCTCGGAGTGGACGGACCTTCTCCCGCAGCACGGCCGCGCCCGGCTCTACGCCGTCTCGGACGCGACGCGCGACACGGACGGGGACGGACTTTCCGACGCGATGGAGACGCGCGTGCACGGCACGTCTCCGCTCCTCGCGGACACCGACGGGGACGGAGTCCCTGACGGACTTGAGGTCGCGTGGGGGTCGGATCCGCTCACTCCCGGCACGGCGTCTCCCTTCCTCTGGTTCGAGGGATTCGAGCGCCCCGGCGTGACCCCCGGCGACCTCGCGGGGCAGAACGGATGGCGAGTCTCGGGTTCGGGATCCGCCGCGGTCGAGGAGGGGAACGCCTTCGAGGGCGAGGCTTCGCTCTCCGTGACGAGGGTGGACGACGAAGGCCTTGACGTCT
>Ga0310690_10002756_pt1 | contig 27844 bp, 24 predicted proteins | sample AusTroGonzalo_MG_2_FD_207661 | JGI IMG/M metagenome (GOLD analysis project Ga0310690, IMG submission 207661) | Bovine rumen microbial communities from tropical cattle in Woodstock, Queensland, Australia - Gonzalo_04 (v2) (version 2) | ecosystem: Host-associated > Mammals > Digestive system >...
ATCTCCAAGAGCGGCACCACAACTGAGCCCGCGGTTGCTTTCCGCATCGTAAAGCAGTACATTGAAGACCGCTACGGAAAAGCAGAGGCAGCTATCCGCATTGTGGCCATCACAGATGCCAGAAAGGGCGCACTCAAGACCCTGAGCACACAGGAAGGTTACAAGACATTCGTGGTTCCGGACAACGTGGGCGGCCGTTTCAGCGTGCTCACTCCCGTAGGCCTGCTTCCAATTGCTGCTGCAGGTCTTGACGTCCGCGGCCTTCTTGCAGGTGCCCTGGAGGCAGAAAAAGAACTTGCAAAGAAGTCTGCAGAGAACCCTGCAGTTGTCTATGCAGCCATGAGAAACGCCCTCCATTCAGATTGCTGCAAGTCAGTTGAAATCCTTGTCAACTACAACCCCAAGCTCACTTACGTTGCAGAGTGGTGGAAACAGCTCTACGGAGAGTCTGAAGGCAAGGACGGCAAGGGCATCTTCCCCGCCAGCGTGAACAACACCGCAGACCTTCACTCCATGGGCCAGTTCATCCAGGAAGGCAGCCGCGTAATGTTCGAGACCGTCCTCCACGTGGAGAAAGCACAGCGCAGCGTTGTGATTGGTGCCGATGACCAGAACCTTGACCAGCTCAACTTCCTTGCAGGAAAGCACGTAGAGCACTGCAACCACATGGCAGAACTTGGAACCAAGCTTGCCCACATTGACGGCGGCGTTCCCCAGATGGCTGTATGCTTTGAGAAGGTGGATGCCTTCAACCTTGGCGCCCTGCTCTACTTCTTTGAGTTTGCCTGCGGCGTAAGCGCCTATACCCTTGGCGTGAATCCTTTCAACCAGCCCGGCGTTGAGGCCTACAAGAAGAACATGTTCGCCCTCCTGGAAAAGCCCGGCTACGAGGAGGCCACAAAGGCCATTCAAGCACGGCTATAGCCTCTTTATGCGCGCATTTTCAATTTATTGACAATCAAGAATTTAAGCATTTACGCCCCGGCAAAATAGCCGGGGCGTAATCATTTAAATCGCAATAAATCAATCAGTTGCATTTGCGCACTGCTTCCTCCACTTCTTCATAAGTATATCCGCGGGACAGAGCATACTTCAGAAGCTTCAGTTTACACTGCGGATCCCCGGCCAAAAGTTTGTACTTTTCTGCAACAAGTTTTTCCAGGCGAGCCTCCGCTTTAGCAGGTTCTATTTCTGCCAGACCTGCAGCGATGTCGGTGTCAGAAATGCCTTTCCCACGCAGCTGGAAGCGTATCTTCACCTGCCCCCAGCCCTGCAGAGAACTCTTTTCGCGGGCAAAGCAGGCGGCGTATCGGGCATCGTCAATATACTTGTCTTCTTTCAAAGACGCAACAATCCGGGCTGCAGCTTCCTGATTCCCTTCCAAGTCCTTCAGAGCCTTCCTGTACATATCCGCGGCACAGTACTCTGCCCTGGAACACAGGCGCTGGAGGCGGGAAAGACATGCAGCGTATTCCATAGGCTAGAAGTTTAATCCCACAGCTAAATAGCCCCCAAGGCCACCGGTAATACTGCTGTAGTGAAGGTTAAACTTGATGGGACCTACAATAGTATTGTATGCATAACCGGCACCAACGCCCCATGCAAGTTCACCACTGCCAATCTGGCGGAAGTTGATGAAGTCCCACGAAGCGTTTCCTGTAACGGTGATATAGTGATTGCTGGCTGCACGGTAACGGAGATCCACCCTTCCGACACCTATATTGTTTCTCTTGAATGTAGCGTTGTTAAGGCCCATGAAAGGAATCTGCTGATCCGCATACCTTCCCCCAAAATCACCTCCTACTATATTGGCATAATACAGAGGGATATTACCTCCCATGATGAACCTCATATAGCACTGGGGCACAAAGCTGAAACGCCAGAAACTGACAGGCAGGACGGCATCGGCAGAGACTGTTCCGAAGGTCTTGACGCCACCCTTGTGGAAAGGGTTGGATATCAGTTCCCCGCGCAATCCGGCAGACACGCCTGTTTCAGGGAAATAACTGCTGTTCAGCGTGTTTTTCCTTGCAGATACAAATACGTTCTGGAAATTGCGGAGATCCAGAGAGCTGTCATAGTCACCCACCACAGTGGTTCCGGCAATGCGGCGCAGCCTGTGGTAATCATTGCCGATTCCGGCACTAACGTTGTATCCCAGAAGGTTAATGGCGGACAGGTACAACTCCTGCTTTATGTCCCAGAATGACACATTGAAGTAGTTCTCTCCAAACAGGACCGAGTTGCGGTCGGTGAACCTGATAGAGTTCCTGAGATTAAAGGCGGGACCCTTTGAAGGGACAAACCTGTAAACCATGTCGAACAATGGATTAGGGCTGATCCTTGTGGTCAGGTCAAGCGACGAGCCCCGGACCGAGTTTGTATTCAGTCCAAGGTTCAGCACGGCGGTAACAATCTCTTCCGTATCCAGCCGGAACCCCACGCCAAAGCGGTGAACCGGTCCCTTCTGCCCGTAGATATGGAGTTTATACGGCTCCCCGGTTCCCAGGAGTTCATAGTTCACATAGTCGAAACTGCCGCCGCCGAAGATGCGGGAGACCTCGTCCCCCAGAATGCGTGAATTAACAAAGGAGCTGTCCTTCAGATAAAGCCTTGAGCGTATGTACGCGGCATCCTTCTCCCCAACTCCTGTGATAGAAATGCCGTCTATCAAAACGGACTTCCCCTCAAGGTCAACCGCGCGATGCCCTTTAAACTGCATCTTCTCCGGGCCGATAACCGCACGCAGGGAATCCAGTTGCGGGGCCATCTCCTCCGCCGCCCTGTATCCGCGCAGAAGCATGAATTCAACGGCCTCTGAGCTGAAGCTGAGGAGGTTGTATCCGGTGAGATCCGGCTTGATATGGATGTCCAGCGCTTTTATGCTGCGGTCATAGGAGTCCCCGGCAAACATACTTAGAGCGCCCATCACAACGTCCTTGATATTGCGGATTTTGTCCGCACTCATGTCCGGATGGTCATTGATAAGGTCTATGCCGATTACGATATCGGCCCCCAGATCCTTGGCGATGTCCACAGGGAAATTGTTTCGCATGCCGCCGTCCAGGAGCACCATGTTGCCGCTGCGGGCCGGGACGTAGATACCTGGAATAGACATGGTTGACCTCATAGCCAGGTTGAGGCTGCCGTTATGCCAGACCTTTGCCTTTCCGGAAACAATGTCCGTAGAGACGCAGGCAAAAGGAATGGGGAACTTGAAAAAGTCAGTGGAGTCGCTGTAGCCAACAGTCCGGGACGATATTACCTGGTTGACATTGAACCCGTATGCGGCACCGGAAGGCAGGCTCTTGAGGAGGTTGTCCCCGACAAGCCTGGTGGCATCTTCCACCGCTGTAGCGCTGAGATTCAGCCGGCCGTCCGTAAAATCAGCAAAGTCGGAAAGGTCAAGGTTAACCTCATCCCTGTAATAAAACGGGAACGACAGGGCAAACTTCTCATTATAGTCGATTCTGCGGCGAGGCAGGAAACGAGGGTCGACGATATCTGACAGGACAAGGTCCCAGTCCAGACTCCGGATGAGGTCCGCAAGGTAGTCCGGGCTGTATCCAATGGCGTAAAAACCTCCCAGAAGGCCTCCCACGCTGGTTCCAAGCGCCATGTCAATCGGGAACTCATACTTCTCCATGTATTTGAGCGCGCCGATGGTAGCAGCCCCTTTTGCGCCTCCTCCGGACAGCACCAGGGCAATCACAGGCCTATGGGCACGAATACTGTCACTCCTGGCCCTCATCCAGGCCACAGCCGCCTCGTCCGACGGATCCAGCCCGAATCCCGCGGAACTCTTATCCTGTCCCCATGCAACCACAGAGACAAAGACCATTGCCAATATGATAATTACCCTTTTCATCTCTCCTCATTCCGGGCTATTCTGTCCTCATTATGCTTCCCCGCCAGCAACCCGCACGCCGCAAAAATATCCTCCCCCCTTGAAGCACGGATGGTAGCAGTGAGCCCTCCCCTTTCAAGCATGTCCTTGAAATCCTCCATGGCGGTGTCCGGCGCCGGACCGTACGGAAAGTCCGGAATGCGGTGGAAACGGATAAGGTTCACACGGCACTCAAGGCCACGGAGAAGCCTTACAAGTTCCCTTGCATGGCGCGGAGAATTGTTCCAGCCGTCAAATACCGTATATTCAAAGCTTACACGGCGCTGGCCGGAGAAATCGTACTGCTTAATGAGGGCAACAACATCCTCCAGAGGCCAGGCCTTCTGGACTGGCATCATCTGCAGACGCTCTTCCGGGAAGGGATTGTGAAGGCTCACGGCCAGATGGCAGCGGCTTTCCTCCAGATATCTTTTAAGGTTTGGCAGCACGCCGATTGTGCTGAGGGTTATGCGCTTGGGGCTCCATCCAAGACCCCAGTCCGCGGTGAGAACCTCGATTGCTGTCTTCACGTTGTCCCAGTTGTCCAGGGGCTCTCCCATGCCCATGAAAACGGCATTTGTAAGCTCTGCAGCCTCATCTACGGCAAAGAACTGGGAAAGGATATCGGATACGGAAAGATTCCCGTGAAAGCCCTGACGGCCTGTCATACAGAACTTGCACCCCATCTTGCACCCCGCCTGGGAGCTCACGCAAAGGGTTTTGCGGTCCTTGTCAGGGATCATGACTGCTTCCACACCCGGGGGAAACAAATACTTGCGGGTACCATCGGCAGAAGTCTGGACGTCAACGGGGGCGGTGATGCCGGTGGAGTATTTGGCATCAAGTTTCTCACGGGCGGCCTTGGAGAGGTTAGTCATCTGGTCCAGGGATCGGACCTTTTTGCCGTACAGCCACTGGGCAATCTGCTTTCCGGCAAAGCCGGGAAGCCCCTCCTGCAAAGCGATATTTTTAAGCTCCTCGGGAGTTTTTCCCGCAAGGTGAATTTTCATATTGCAAAATTACGAATATTCGGGATATTTTCATAACTTTGCCTTTGCGGTTTACAGACAGGAGTCCGCAACATTAATTTAAACCACTTCATTATGGCAAAAGAAGCAGAAGAAAAAAACGCAGCGCAGGTGAACGCCGCCCGCCTAAAGGCCCTCCAGGCCACAATCGACAAGATTGAAAAAGACTACGGCAAAGGCACCATTATGAAACTCGGGGACCAGCCTGAGTGGGATTCCGCACAGGTGATTCCCAGCGGCTCCATCGCTTTGGACCACGCCCTTGGTATTGGCGGCTATCCCAAAGGCCGCATCATTGAAATCTACGGTCCGGAATCTTCCGGTAAAACCACCCTCGCCATCCACGCAATCGCCCAGGCGCAGAAGACCGGCGGCATCGCCGCAATTATCGACGCGGAACACGCCTTTGACCGCACCTACGCCAAATCCCTTGGCGTGGACCTGGACACTCTCCTTATCTCCCAGCCGGACAACGGGGAGCAGGCCCTTGAGATTGCAGACAATCTCATCCGCAGCGGCGCTGTGGACATTATCGTCATAGACTCCGTAGCCGCACTTACCCCCAAGGCGGAAATAGAGGGTGAAATGGGAGACAACAAGGTTGGCCTGCAGGCCCGCCTCATGAGCCAGGCCCTACGTAAACTCACAGCAAACATCTCAAAGACAAACACTTGCTGCATCTTCATCAACCAGCTTCGTGAGAAGATAGGCATCATGTTCGGCAACCCGGAAACCACCACCGGCGGCAACGCCCTCAAGTTCTACGCTTCCGTACGCCTGGACATCCGCCGCACCACCCAGATCAAGGACGGAGAAGAGGCCCTTGGCAACCACGTCCGCGTTAAGGTGGTGAAGAACAAGATGGCCCCGCCCTTCAAGAAGGCAGAATTTGACATCGTCTTTGGAGAAGGCATCTCCCGCAGCGGTGAAATCGTGGATCTTGGTGTAGAATTCGGCATCATCCAGAAGTCCGGATCATGGTTCTCATACAATGACACCAAACTTGCCCAGGGCCGTGAAGCCGTCAAGAAGGTCATCCTGGACAATCCTGAACTGGCAGAAGAGATTGAGGCCCGCATCCGTGAGGCAATGACTAAAGTTGAAGACTAAATGAAAAGGTTTCTCATAGCGCTGTCGCTAATTACCGCCTTACTGTTCACAACAGGATGCGGCGACACAAATATCGTCGTATTCGCCCATGCGGATCTGATTACTCCAGGAATGGATATCGTCCAAACAGAGACGCTGAACTTTGGCCCGTATTCCAATTATACCCTTTCAAATCATGAGATTGAAGAGATTTTCAACACTCTCATTAAGGGTACGCGCGTAGAGTTCACCTCGGCGTCGCTGTTTCTGGAATACCATGATGTTATTACCGGGCAGCCACTCAGGAGCGAGGAATACGGCGTAGTTCTGGAAGCTAACGGACGCTATTCCTTTGTCCTGATGACATACTAAGGCTTGCTATGAGAAAACTCATTTCTCCTGCAGCGTCACTCGCCTGGAACCTTCTGGTGGTGATGCTGCTTTTTTCTGCCTGCCGCCTCACTTTCTTCCTGCTAAACAAGGGGCTTTACCCAGACATGCAAACGGACTGGCTCCTTCATCTTTGCAAGGGAGGACTTCGCTTTGACCTGTCGGCGGTGCTGTACGTAAACGCGCTATACGTCCTGACAATGCTCCTTCCCTTCAGTTTCAGGGAGAACGAAGTGTACAGGAAGGTGTGGAAATGGGTATTTGTGGTAACCAATTTCCTCTGCCTGGCCATGAACCTCTGTGACTGCGTGTATTTTGCATACACCAACCAGCGCACTTCCATGAGCGTTTTCCAGGAGTTTGAGGGCGATGGCCAGGTTGGAGGAATAATGCTCTCGGAAACGCTCAGGCACTGGTATCTGCTGCTGGAGGGGCTGGCCATGCTGGCTGTTCTCATCGTCCTTTATAAGAATCCGGCAAAGTCCGGAAGGCGCTATACCTTAGGGGAATTTCTGGGCCATACTGCCGTCCTGGCAGCGCTTCTGTACCCCTTTGTTGCCGGAATGCGGGGAGGGTTCGGCGTAACCACCAGGCCCATCGCCCCAAACGATGCCACAGTCTATGTGGACAAGCCCATTGAGGCCGGCATCGTCCTGAACACCCCTTTCTGCTTTATCCGCACAGCAGACGCCAAACCCTACACGGATCCTCACTTCATGGAGAATCCGGAGGAGGTTTTCTCCCCAGTCCATCGTCCCGGCCCTTCCCCTCATTCCAAGCCCTCCTCACCTCATTCCGGGCTTGACCCGGAATCTCCCAAAAACGTGGTCATCCTCATCCTTGAAAGCTTCTCCGCCGCATACAGCGAATACCTAGGAAACCTTCAGGGTATGCCCCACCCCGGCTACATGCCCTTCCTGGACTCCCTGATGAAAGAGTCTTACATGTATCGATACTCCTTTGCGAACGGGCGCCTGAGCATAGACGCACTTCCGTCCGTGATGCTGGGGATTCCGGCCGTGACGCAGCACTACACCCTGAGTCTGTACAGCCAGAACACAATACGCGGACTGGCCCTGGAACTGGGAGAGGAAGGTTATCAGAGCGCCTTCTACCACGGGGCTGCCAGGAGTTCCCTTGCCATTGCCGGTTTTGCACATCAGACCGGCTTCCAGAAGGAGTATTCACGCGAGGACTACAACAATGAAAAGGACTTTGACGGCACCTGGGGAATATGGGACATGCCTTTCCTACAGTACTTCCAAAAAGGCATTTCAAGCATGCAGGAGCCGTTTTTGGCATCGGCCTTTACCCTGTCGTCACACAATCCTTTCAAGCTTCCGGAGGGCGTTTCATACCCGGAGGGCAGCATCCCCATGCACAGGGTAATCGGCTATACGGACGATGCCCTCAGAAAATTCTTTGACGCCGCACACAAAGAGCCCTGGTACCAGAATACCCTCTTTGTCATAACCGGGGACCACACCGGCGTCACGGACATCCCGGAGTACAGGACGGACACGGGCCGATACCTTATTCCAATCCTCTTCTATACGCCGGACGGTTCCCTGAAAGGCCTGCAGGAAGGCATCGCCCAACAGTTGGACATAAAGCCCACAATCCTTGGATATCTGGGATACGACAAGCCCTACTTCAGTTTTGGGCAGAACCTCCTGGAAACCCCTCAGGAAAAGACCAGCGCACTTTTTTATCCCGGCTTTATCCAGTACTACAGGGATGACCGGATGCTTCAGTTTGACGGGGAAAAGGCCGTCGGGCTGTTCCGCTGGCAGGACGATATATTCCAGGAGCGCAACCTCATCGAGGAGAATCCCGCGGAAGCCGCTTCCATGGAACTTGAGACCAAGGCCCGGCTCCAGCAGCTCTATTCAAGGATGATCCACAATCAGTTGACTGCAGACTGAATCCTTATCCCGGAGAGTTTGCGGGCGTGGTCCTCAGAGATTGCGCCCGCTTTTATCAGCCCCTCCAGCGTACATTCCTCCGGGCTATGATGATTCCGGTACAGGACGATGGAATGGGCCTCCGGCTTTGAAATGTAAGGGTGGCGGGCAAGGTCTTCCTCCGGCGCAGTCCAAAGGGGATATGGCGCGGGCGGGGAAAGAGTGATTAGGTCATGGAGGCCGTCGTAGCGCTCCTGGTCAAAGTTTTTAATCTCCATCAGCTGCTTAGCGTGGGTGAATCCACCTAATGCCTTGCGGTAACTGACAATACGACCGGCAAACCACGGTCCTATCCCTGGAAGGTCCAGAAGCGCCGTGCTGTCCGCCGTATTTATGTCAAGCTTTGGAATGTCGATGTATTCCTCCAGACGCGCATAAACCGAATCCGCCACCACATACGACTTTGCAAAATCCCCCGGCCTGCGGAAACGTCCTCCCTTTTGCCGGTAATGGTCGATTGCCTGCGCCTGCTTCTCGCTGAATCCCAGCCTCTGCAGGTCCTCAATGGACACCGTGTTTGGATTGAACCGGAACGACTCCACCCTCCGGGGCACATTCTTCCTGGCCACGGTGCTGTGTGTGGCGTTTTTCCTTATTACTATATATCCTTCGTCGCTACCGCTCCTCTGGATGACAGAAGCGCTGTCATTCTGAGCGCTATTGTCATTCTGAGCGCAGCGAAGAATCTGTTCCGCCATTTCCCTGTCAATCACATACACCGTATCCGGCCTGTCAACGTTGGAGGCAAGCTTGACCTTGGCAGCATGGTGGACAAAAACGGCCACCTGATAGCCTATGATAAGGAAAACGAGGGCTATGGCGCCCGCAGTGAAACTCCCGGGAAGATTATTCCCCTTCTTCCTGTCCTTCCCCTCTTCCATACTTGTTCTTCTTTTCTGGTTTTGCAGGTTCTGCACCTGCGACACATATTACGATCTCTCCTTTGGGTTCATGTTCACGGTACCAGGCGGCAACCTCCTCAATGGTGCCGCGGCGATGCTCCTCGTGCACCTTGGATATCTCCCTTGATACGCAGCAACGCCTGCCGGGACCAAAGTGTTCCGCAAACTGCTCAAGGGTTTTGACCAGGCGATAAGGTGACTCATAGAAAACCATCGTCCTGGTTTCACCGGAAAGCTGCTCCAGATGAGTCTGGCGGCCCTTTTTCTGAGGAAGGAAGCCCTCAAAGCAGAAGCGGTCGCAGGGCAGGCCGGAGGAGACTATGGCCGGAATGCAGGCGGTGGGGCCCGGAAGAGTCTGGACCTCAATTCCATCCTCTGCGCAGGTGCGTGCAAGAAGGAATCCGGGGTCCGATATTCCGGGCGTCCCGGCGTCCGAAACAAGGGCGACGTTCAGTCCTCCCAGTATGCGGTCCCTGATAGCCGCAGCAGTGGCGTGTTCGTTGAACTTGTGATGACTCTGAAGCTTGCCCTCTATGCCAAAGTGCTTCAAAAGGACGGAACTTGTGCGGGTGTCTTCCGCAAGGATGAGGTCCGCCTCCTTGAGCACGTTTATGGCGCGAAGCGTCATGTCTTCAAGATTTCCCACAGGCGTTGGGACTATGTAAAGTTTTCCAGCCATTGTAGTACAAGTTTTCCGGTAAATGACTATATTTGTACAAAGTCACCTAACAAAGTTACGGAAATGTTTTTGGAAAATGCAAAAAAAGCGGGCTGCATTGAAGTAATTTGCGGCTCCATGTTCTCAGGAAAGACGGAAGAACTCATCCGCAGGCTCAAAAGGGCCCAGTTCGCCAAACAGAAAATAGCCACTTTCAAGCCCACCATCGACAAGAGATACTCAGACCTTGATGTTGTCTCGCACGACTCCCACAGCATTTCCTGCACCCCCATCAAGTCCCCTGCCCGCATGCTCCAGATAGACTCTGACGTGCAGGTGGTAGGCATCGACGAAGCCCAGTTCTTTGACGAAAGCATCGTAGAGGTCTGCCAGACCCTTGCCAACCGCGGCGTCCGCGTTATTATCGCCGGCCTGGACACTGACTACCTTGGAAAACCCTTCGGCCCCATGCCCGGCCTCATGGCCATTGCAGAGGATGTCCAGAAGGTCCACGCCATCTGCGTCCGCTGCGGCTCTCTGGCCAACCACTCACATCGTCTGTCGGCCAGTAAGAAACTCGTCGTCCTGGGAGAAAAAGACACCTACGAGCCACTCTGCCGCGAGTGCTACCAGAAGGCTCTGGCAGAAGACGCCTCCTAGCCCATGACTGCCTGGGGATACATCAAGCGCCTTTTCAAGGAATACATCTACATTTATGACGATGTGGATACCGCCTCCGCGGCGGAACGCATCAAGGGCGCCATCTGGTTCAAAGGGCCAAACGCCTGGATTCTGGCTTTTGCCATCGTCCTTGCGTCCGTGGGCCTTAACGTAAACTCCACGGCCGTAATTATCGGCGCCATGCTGGTGTCCCCGCTCATGGGACCAATCATCGGCACTGGCCTGGCACTCGGCACCAACGACCTTGAACTCCTGAAGGCCGCCGCCAAGAACCTGCTGGTGATGGTTCTCATTTCCCTGGCGGCTTCTACGCTGTTTTTCATACTGTCGCCGCTGTCGCTGGTGAACCCCACGGAGCTTGAGGCCAGGACCAGCCCCACAATTTACGACGTCATGATCGCCCTGTTCGGCGGACTTGCGGGAATACTGGAAAACAGCCGTAAGGAACGCGGAACGGTGCTGTCCGGCGTTGCCATCGCCACGGCCTTAATGCCGCCGCTCTGCACGGCCGGCTACGGACTCGCGCATCTTAACATGCACTTTTTCCTGGGGGCGCTGTACCTGTTTATAATTAACAGCGTTTTTATAGCCCTGGCAACCTACCTCATGGTCAAGTACCTGAGGTTCAAGACCGTATCCGGCATTGACGAGGCCACTGCAAAAAGGCGCAATAACCTCATCACTGCGGTTCTGATTGTGGTTCTGATTCCAAGCATCTGGTCCGCATTCAACCTCATCAAGGAGAATAACTTTGAAAAGAGCGTGCGCAGTTTTGTTGAGAGCAACCGCCGGATTGGAGAGCGTTCCTATATTTATGACTTTGAGGTCCACGGCCGCAATGCCCAGCTTTCCATTGCCGGAGAGCTTCTCTCCGACAGCCTCCGCACTGTTTTCTATAAGAATGCGGCAAAGTATAAACTCAAGGAATCACGTCTCACGCTTGTAGAGCATTCCTTTGGCATGAGCCAGAAGGAAATGGACCGCCTCCTTGACGAGGTCTACACCCGCACTGACGCCGAAATTGAAGAAAACGCCGCCCTCATCCAGGCCATGCAGTTCCGCCTTGATGAACTCTCCGCAGAACTTGACGCCCTCCGCCAAAAAACCGACAGCCTCCACTCAGAGCCCGTGATTCCGGAGTATCCGGAGGAAGAGGATGTGTTGTAAACTTGATTTGCAATTGCTTGTTAATCAAGTGTTTAAGCAAAGTACCCGGGTACCAAGGTACCTGGGTACTTTCTTTAAAAGACTGATATTCAATTAATTGACAATCACGCTATCAGATAACACCAAGTTCCTTACCTACCTTTATAAATGCTGCTATAGCCTTGTCAAGGTGTGCCTTCTCGTGTGCGGCGCTAAGCTGGACGCGGATGCGAGCCTGGCCCTGGGGCACGACGGGATAGTAGAAACCGGTGACAAAGATGCCCTCTTCCGCCATCTTGGCGGCAAACTTCTGTGAGAGAGGGGCATCGTACAGCATCACGGCGCAGATGGCGCTCTGGGTGGGCTTGATGTCAAAGCCGGCGGCCATCATCTTCTCCCGGAAATAAACAACGTTTTCCATGAGTTTGGCGTGAAGGGCGTCTGATTCACCGAGCATTTTGAAAAGCTCGATGCCGGCGGCGGCAATCATCGGCGGGATAGAATTGGAGAAGAGGTAAGGACGGCTGCGCTGACGGAGCATGTCGATAATCTCTTTGCGTCCGGTGGTGAAACCACCCACAGCGCCTCCAAAGGCCTTTCCAAGGGTGCCTGTGAAAATGTCAATACGGCCGTAGCAGTTGAACTTTTCCGCTACGCCGTGGCCGGTGGCGCCGACAACGCCAGCGCTGTGGCTTTCATCGACCATTACCAGGGCATCGTACTTCTCTGCCAGGTCACAGATCTTGTCCATGGGGGCAACGTTTCCGTCCATTGAGAAGACGCCGTCCGTGACGATGATGCGGAACCGGCAGCTCTGCGCCTCCTGAAGCTTTGCCTCAAGGTCTGCCATATCGGCATTGGCATAACGGAAGCGCTGGACCTTGCAGAGGCGGACACCGTCGATGATGGAGGCGTGGTTCAGGGAGTCCGATATGATGGCGTCCTCCGCGGTGAAAAGAGGCTCGAATACGCCACCGTTGGCGTCGAAGCAGGCTGCGTAGAGGATGGTGTCTTCCGTATGGAAATAATCGGCAATCTTCTTTTCAAGCTCTTTGTGGAGGTCCTGGCAGCCGCAGATGAACCGGACCGATGACATGCCGTATCCTCTTGCGTCCATGGCCTTTTTTGCCGATTCAATGAGGCGGGGATTGTCCGCCAGGCCAAGGTAATTGTTGGCGCAGAAGTTCAGGGCTTTGGCGCCGCTGGCAAGGGATATTTCCGCCCCCTGGGGCGATGTGATTATGCGTTCATTCTTGTAGAGTCCTGCTTCCTGGATAGACTTAAGCTCCTGCTGCAGGTGTTTCTGAAAATTTCCGTACATGATTGTTAGCTTTAGTGATTCCAAATTTACGAATTATTATTGATAATGTATGAAATTACTTTTAAATTTGTAGTTGCAACAAAGACCACATGATATGAAGAACGTACTGATAATAGGTTCTACTGGACAGATAGGTTCGGAGCTTACAATGAAGATCCGCAGGGAAGTCCCTGGCAGCACGGTCGTTGCCGGATATATCCCCGGCGCCGAGCCCAAGGGAGAACTCCTTGAAAGCGGCCCTGCAGAGGTTGCCGATGTCCGGGATGCCAACGCTCTTGCCGGTATTGTTGCAAAGTACAGGATCGATACTATCTACAACCTTGCCGCGCTCCTTTCCGCCGTGGCAGAGCGCAAACCGCTGCTGGCCTGGGATATCCAGATGAACGGCCTGCTGAACATCCTTGAGGTGGCAAGGGAAAAGGGTGTTGCGGTGTTCACGCCCTCAAGCATCGGCTCATTTGGCCCTGAAACTCCTCATGTGGGTACGCCTCAGGATACAATCCAGCGGCCACGCTCCATGTACGGCGTAACAAAAGTGGCTACTGAGCTGCTTTCAGATTATTACTTCCACAAGTATGGCGTAGATACCCGTTCGGTACGTTTCCCTGGCCTCATATCTTATACAACCCTTCCCGGTGGCGGCACCACGGACTATGCTGTGGAGGTTTATTATTCGGCAGTCAAGGGAGAAGAATTCGTATGCCCCATCGCCCCTGGTACATATATGGATATGATGTATATGCCGGACGCGCTTAAGGCCGCAATCGACCTCATGGTCGCAGACCCTTCCCGCCTTAAGCACCGTAACTCATTCAACATAGCATCAATGAGTTTCGAACCGGAAGAACTCTTTGCAAAAATTCGGGAGTACATACCGGGTCTCAGGGTGCGTTATGAGGTGGACCCTGTCCGCCAGGCCATCGCAAACTCCTGGCCGGACTCCATGGACGATAGCTGCGCCCGCGAAGAATGGGACTGGAAACCGTCATTTACACTGGACCAGATGACCCAGGATATGATCCGTCATTTGCGTGACAAACTATTGTAAACGTTTGTATTTGTAGAAACGAAACGCAAGGTAATAGTTTTTTCCGCTCATTATCAAGCTGTTAAGTTTGATAATAAAAAATTTTCTAAAAAAACTTTATAAAAAATTTGCAAATCTAAAAATTTGCCGTAACTTTGCACTCGGATTGAGGAAGCAAGGTTCTCTTGACGGAATCAGTCTATTGGTTATTAGTTTTAGTGTTATTAATTATGTGGTTAGTAAAAGCGTCCGCCTGTGAAGGCCGACGTTTTTTTCTTTTATTATCCCCGAGCCAGACCGCGACATGTAACTCGCTGGTATTCAGTTGTTTAAAGAAAGTACCCAGGTACCTTGGTACCCGGGTACTTTGCGTAAACTCCTGATTGCCAAGCCGTTGCAAATCACGCTAAAGGATCTGTCCGGCGGCATTCTTGGTGTCAACCTTTTCGATGATGCGCTCAAGGATGCCGTCCTCCGAGAAGATGAAAGTGCGGCGGAGCGTGCCAAGTGTGGTTTTGCCGTACATTTTCTTCTCTCCCCAGGCACCAAAGTCCTGAAGCATCTGAGTGGAGGTGTCAGCCAGGAGGCGGAAAGGCAGTTCGTACTTTGCACGGAAGCCGGAATGGGACTTGGCGCTGTCTTTGCTCACGCCAACCACGTTGTAGCCTGCCGCTGTAAGCTCAGCAAAATTGTCCCGGAAGGAGCAGGCCTCAGCCGTGCAGCCCGATGTGTTGTCCTTGGGATAGAAATATATAATGGTCTTCTTTCCCGTGCCGATGAAGTCCTCCGACTTCACCATGTTCCCGTCCTGGTCCATGACCTCGAAGGAGGGCATCTTGTCTCCGATTTTTAGCATATACTATTTGATTATCAGTTCCATAGAGGTATATTGTGGTTGCATGCCAAGGGCAGCGTAGAAAGCGCGGGCAGCAGGGTTGCATTCCCAGACATGAAGGGTGATGTTATGGCATCCCTGTTCCCTGGCAAAGTCTTTCACATATTCAAAGAGTGCACGGCCGATATGCTTCCCGCGTGCGCTTTCATCCACACAAAGATCGTCCAGATACAAAGTGGTGACAGGATTCAAACTGCCGCTTTCCTGTCTGACGATGGCGCAAAAGGCATAGCCCAGAACAGTGCCTGCATTTTCATACACAAACACTGGCGTATCAGGATTTGCAAAGATGTCCAACAACTGCTGGTCTGTGTACTTCTTTCCCTGCGCACGAAACAGATCCGGCCTCCCCTCATGGTGCACCCTAAGCACCTGACGCAGAAGACTGTTCACCGCCTCTAAATCACCCGCATCCGCTTTCCTTATGAGCACTGGAATGCTTTCCATAACTAAGTTGCTTACTTTGTTTGTAAAGATATCGTTTTTAAGCGAGAAAAGCAACTCATAAACGTGAAGAACCGGGCTGCCGTTTACATTGAGAGACTGTTCTGTCCGGAAAAAGGGACCAATACAACAATTGAAGGCGGCTTTGAGCCGCCTTCAATTTGAGGTGCGAAGCGGAATCGAACCGCTGTAGCAGGTTTTGCAGACCTGTGCCTAACCACTCGGCCATCGCACCAAAGGGAATGCAAAGATAGCACTATTTTCCCAATTTGCAAAAGTTTGTTTGCCGTATGGTTTTAAATGTCATACGTAAGGCCAAGAGTGACGCATTTGTTGTTTGCCTTCAGAGGCATACTGGTGTACGGGACAGTTCCGCCGAAGCCGTTCTGAACGCCGACATTGAGGTGGAACTTCTGTATCCCGGCGGTCAGAGCCGCTCCGTAAACAAGCCCGAAGTCACCCGTGCCGATGTTAGCTGTCACACCAAGCTTGCCTGATGGATTCCAGGCAGCGCCTGCGCGGAACTCCTTGTAGGACATTCCCCCGCGGCTGTTGTAGCAACCAGTGAGACCAAGTTCCAAAGCCCTGTAAAAAGGAAGGGCGTACTTTGTGCCCAGATAAAGGGTGAAAGGTACGGCCTCCAGCCTTGTCTTGGTTTCGGAAGGCTTGAACTTGAGGTTTCCGGTGAACTGGTCCTGCACCTCCTTGAACTCACCTGCAATGTCCCCGGCCTTGATCTTCTCATAGCTGAGGGCTTTTACGCCGTCAAAACTGGTGACGCAGGAGGAGTGGCCGGAGTTTCCGTAATACCAGAGTATCCCGCCCAGATCAAGGGCCGATAATGAAATGGTGAGGCCCTCGACCGGAGTTGCCACAACGCCCAAATCCATAGCCATGCCAGCACCGGAAGGCATCTTCCATTTGTCACGGTAGCTCTTGTCGGAGAAATTGATGTAGCCATCCTCGTCCGTACGGTACTTGCCATTCACGCTGGTTAGGTCAAGATTGGCCTCTACTGTGGCCTTATACTGCTCTTCAGAGAGGACGAGATCGAAGCGGGTAACCTGATAATTGAGGGACTCGATGCCAACCAGAAGCTTTGCGCGGCCGCCAACAGTAAGCCAGGAATTGACCTGACGGGAGAAACCGTATGCAAGTTCCGCAATGGCCTGTGCGCTGGCTCCTGCGCCGCTGAGGTTGTAATTGGTTTCACTGCTTCCCAGTTTCAGGATCTGGAATATCTCCTTTGGCAAGGATGCGCTATATCCGGCCCTGATATTGCCTTCAAGGTTATAATGGAAATCTCCCTTCTTCCAGGCATAGGAGAAGAGGTTGAAGTTGACCGAGCGGTTCAGGTAGTTGTCTTCCTTCAGGCCACCAAGGAAAGTTTCCGGGGTAATGCTTTCGTGAAGGGCGGTCACCAGTTCTCCGTCCTCAGTAGGATAAAGGAAGGTGGCCATGCCGACGTTATTACGTGTATTGTCAGTCCACTCGCCGATGCTGAGGACGCTGCCTTCCGTATAGAACGCCGGATTGTACCTGTAGCCTAAAGTGTATCCGTCAAGGAAGAACCCTTCCTGGAAACTCTGTGCATTTGAAACAGTGCAGGCAAGAATCAATGCCGCGATGGAAATGATGTACTTTCTCATAGCCTCTTAGTTTAAAGGAATGGTTATGCCTCCGCTGATTTTGGCCGATGAGGACTGTATGTATATACCTTGGGTACCTGCAAGAGGGACGCCGTCGCAACCAGTCTGGCTGGTTGCCTCCAAACCTATCCTCAAACCGTGGATGTCCGGGATGGTACCTTCCTTGGCGGCAATCTGAAGCTTAAGCTCAGTGACGCCGGGATTTTCAGGAGAGCCTCCTGCTATGACTATCGGTGCGCTTATTACGATGTTGTCGTCACACTCGGGTTCAGGCTCTTCTTCCCCTTCTCCAACTGCGGGTACGGGCTTCAAGACTCTTATGCTGTCAATCTTTACGGACAGAGGAAGAGTGTTTTCCAGGACGATGGAAAGGTCGCACTTGCTCAGTTTGTACTGTCCTATCTCCAGGCCGGCATCTTCAATATTTACCTCCTGAGGGAAACTGAAGTTGTCGCTGACTCCGATCTTGCAGCTGTGCCTGCAATAAAACTTGAATATGTCACTCCTTGTGTCATCGCTGATTCTGGACACGGGGTTGGCAGGCATATCAAGTTCAAGCGCCTCGAATCCTATGTATTCGGGAACGTCCCTGACATCGGCAGGAAGATCCACGCTATAGATAACGTAAGGGTCCGATTGTCTCTTTTTCAAATTGTCGGACAATGCGGCTGACGAGTCATAAACAGGCTCGTAATCCTGGTTGTAGCAAGTCAGGACAAGGTTGGTGCGGACAGGGACGTCCACCTTGAGCGGATTGCTGGCATAGAAATCCATATGCTGCTCCAGGCACTGAAGTCCAAGCATTCCCAGCAGGTAGGCAATTCCGTAAACGCCGGTGCTCTGGTCACCGGCTTCATAGGTGAATGCACTGCTGACATCGTCCTGCTCCGCCTCAATCCGGTGGACATTTACAGAATAAAGGTCGTTGTCCGACTCAATGAGGAGTATACCGTCATCATCGACCGTAATAAACTCTGCAAATGTTTCCCCAAGGGATGATTTAAGCAAAGTGGACTCCACCGTGATGGGGCCGATGCTGCCGACGGGTACGCTGATTTCCTCCTCAAATAGGGTGATATCTTTGTTGATGCCGTCCGAAAGGTCATACCTTTCATCCGAACATGCCACAAGCAGACATCCGGCGCTTAGGAGTGCAAATAATTCAATGACACTACGTTTCATATTATCTACTTTCGAGTCTTGTTGAAGATTACGTATTCAGACATAAAGAAGTTGAAGAAACCGGAAAAGCACATGCCGATCATATTACATATCACGGGCTCGTAACTTGTCCCCTGCATCCAGGACAGAGAGACAAAGAGGAAGTGAACACCCTGCATTACGGCGAATTTCAGCAGAAAAGCGCCGATGCCTGCGGCATTGAAACCAGCGAAATGACGCCAGAATGCACGGGCGCCGGTGTAAGTAAGCCTTTCCTTCCACACAAAATGGAAAGCGATGAGGAAGTTCACAAAGGTGGATACTTCGAAAGAAATGCCCGGAGCTATCCAGAAACTGCCCCAGTAACTGCCTTCAAAGGCAAACCTAACCAAAAGCCAGTGGAGTCCAAGGTCCACAAGCGTTCCCACCATAGAGGTCAGCGAGAATAGCATGAGCTTGTGAAAGACTTCCTTGAAACTCCTTTTCTTCATATGGGCAAATATAACACTTATTTTTGCGATTACGAACAAAAAACTGTAATTTAGCATGCTAAAAAACCTAAACCCCAAATGGCCGACTATACAATTGACGTCGAAAAAATGCTCAAGGCCAAATTCGGACCCAAGACATCCAGGATCCTGATTTGGTTTGCAAAGAAAATCCTACATGAGGAATGGCTCAACGATTTTTTCCGTAAAGGATACACGGGAGTAGAGTTTGCAGAAGAAGTCATCAAGTATCTCCATATCACCATCAATGTGGAAGGCATGGAGAACCTCAAGAAAGACGGCACGCGCTACTGCATCGCCGGCAACCATGCCCTTGGCGGAGTTGACGCCATAAACGCTGTTGCCCTGTTCGGAAGGCATTTCGACGGCCATCTCAAATGCATGGTGAACGACTTCCTCATGAACCTCCACCAGCTGGACGGCTTCATGATAGGCGTAAACAAAGTCTCTTCCGCACAGGCACGCGAACTTGCCGCCCAGACAGATGAAATCTACTCCTCAGACGACCAGATTTTCATGTTCCCCGCCGGCGCCGTATCACGCAAGATAAAAGGCAAGGTTCAGGATGCACAGTGGACCAAGACCTTCCTCACAAAGAGCATCAAGTACCACAGGGACATCGTCCCCATGCACTTCTACGGCAAGAATTCCCGCATGTTTTACTTTGTGGACTGGATTGGCAAAATCACCGGAATAAACAAGAAATTCCCTCTTGCCATGGCCCTTTTGGTGGACGAGCTTTATAAAGCCCAGGGCAAGACCTACCGACTGGTAATCGGCAAACCCATCCCCTGGAGCCATTTCGACAATTCCAAACGCCCTATTGAGTGGGCACAGTGGGTCAGAGAAAAAGTGTACGAACTATGAAACCTATCATTCCCCCCGTCGACAGGGAACTCCTCAAGGCGGAACTCAACGAAGAAACCCTTCTCAGGGACACCAACCGCGCCGGCAACAAGCTGTACGTGGTGGGCCCCGATGCCAGGAACGTAATCCGCGAAATAGGCCGTCTGCGTGAGATAGCCTTCCGCAACGACGGCGGCGGCACCGGTGAGCCCCTGGACATAGACAAGTTCGACACGGACCCCGCCTACGGTTACCGCCAGCTGGTCCTATGGGACCCGGAATCGGAACAGATAATCGGCGGATACCGCTTCTGCATTTGTGACGAGGCCGTCTATGACAGGTATGGCCAGCCCATCCTGACATCGTCCCATATGTTCCAATTCTCCGACAAATTCCTCAAGGACTACCTGCCCTACACCCTGGAGCTTGGACGCTCTTTCGTGTCCGTAGAATTCCAGAGCTCAAAGGCCGGATCCAAGACTCTCTACGCGCTGGACAACCTCTTTGACGGCATCGCCGCGCTGGGAGTTCTTTACAAAAAGCGCATCAACCACTTCTTTGGGAAGATGACAATATATAAGGAATATCCCCAGCAGGCCAGGGAGCTGATTATGGTTTTCCTCAAAAAGTACTTCGGCAAACGCAGCAGGCTCATAAAGATCCGCAAGGAAGTGAAGGTCCAGAACCCCCGCCGCTATGCCAAGCTCTTTACCGCCAACAACTTCAAGGACGATTATAAAATCCTCAAGTCAGAGGTCATGAAGCTTGGGGTGTCAATTCCGCCTCTTGTAAACACATACATGAACCTCTCCCCTTCCATGATCTTTTTTGGGACGGGCATCAACGACGAGTTTGGAGATATCTACGATTCCGGCATCCTCATCACCTTCGGGGACCTTTATCCGGAGAAGATAGACCGCCACTCCAAGACATTTGCCCGCCAGGGATGGCAGAACATAAGGAAGATTTTAAACAAATTCCAAAGAAGGCACCTTAAGAACAAGGCTTAAGGATTAATTCCTTACGGTCACATGGAAACAGGTCTGCTTACGCTCATATTTGACGTAGCAGGCCTTTTCATCATGCAGATCCTTGAGGACCTGCGACAAAACTGCCCTCAGATACTCCGGAGGCACGTCCTCATACGGGCGTCCGCGAAGGTCCGGGACCTTGACGTAGTGCCAGTACGATATGTCAAAGGTGGTTCCGTAGCGATGCGTGGAATTCTCCGATGCGTTTGTATTCTTACGGCGAAGGCGCGCAACATCCTCTTCCGTACGCAGGACGGACGTTATCACAATCTTGTTGGGATTGAGCCCCTTGCTGGAGAGTGAATCCAGGAAATTCTGGCCGATGCGGTCCAGCAGTTCTTTTGCCGATGGTACCAGATACGGTATGGAATGGGTAAGGGAGTCGATGACGTAGGAATCGGTGTCCTCCAGCTTGACGAGCTTCTTCTTTGAATGCTCCGCAGCATCGCGGTCCTTTACGGGCGGAACCCCAATGGCCTGGGCTGCGAGAAGCTGCACGTCGTTCATGTCATTGAACTCACGGGCAAACTTGACATCGTAAACGCGCCGGGGATGATTCTCAATGACACCAAGGGCGAGCCATCTTCTAACCTCAATCTTCTCCTTTATTGACGACACCGACCACAGTGCAAAAAACGCACAGAGCAGAAACGCCACGCCGTAGAAATACACCTTCTTTTTCATACATTGCAAAAATAGTAAATAATTGCCTTATCTGAAAAAAATGTTAAATTTGTAGATTATGACTGTGAGCAAGGTAAAAGTAGCACTTGTAACAGGCGGAAGCAGCGGAATAGGTGCCGCAACCGCCCTGATGCTGGCAAAATCCGGCATCAAGGTCTATGCCGGCTCCAGAAGGGGCACGGCTCCGGCAGAGCATCCCCTGCTTGTTCCTGTAAAGCTGGACGTGAACGATGAGGCAATGACCGCAGAGGTTGTGGCCGGCATCGTTAAGGCGGAAGGCCGCCTGGACGCCGTTGTCTGCAATGCCGGCGCCGGCATCTACGGCCCGGTGGAAGGCACCACAGACGCAGAAGTGAGGGAACAGTTTGAAACCACTTACTTCGGAAGCCTCAAGACCATCCGATGCTGCCTTCCCATCTTCAGGCAGCAGGGCTTTGGACGCATAATCACCATCACCTCCGTGATGGCAGTACTCCAGCTCCCCTATCAGGCGTTTTATTCATCGGCAAAAGCTGCTCTCCTGTCGCTGTCACAGTCCCTGTCCATGGAACTGAAGGGCACGGGAATCCAGTGCTGCAGCATCCTCCCGGGGGACGTTGCCACAGGCTTCACGGGCGCGCGCAAAAAGACGGCTGCAGCCCAGGATCCAGCCTCCCCGTACAAGGCCGGCATGGAAAAGAACCTGGCAAAGATAGAAGCGGACGAGCTTGGCGGAATGTCCCCGGACGTTATTGCCAAGGCCGTGCTTAAACAATTGACTCGCAAACACATGGCAGTCCGCGTAATCCCCAGGGCCGATTACAAGGCCGTGGGCCTCCTGGTGCGTATCCTGCCTGCAAAATGGGTACTGGCCATAATAAGCAAGATGTATTAAGGTGAAAAGGCTTCTGACCATACTTCTGTTGTTGCTGACCGCTTTTGCGGCATCGGCCCAGTCAACCAGGGTCAGGGGCAAGGTGCTGGACGCTGAGACCGGGGAACCAATCCCCTTTGTGAGCGTCTATTTTGAGGGTACAACCATCGGCATTTCATCGGACCTGGACGGCAGTTTCAGTCTTGAGACGCGCTCTCCGGAGGCTACAACACTCACCGCTTCCCTAATCGGCTACTATACCCAGACTGTGGTGGTTCGCAGAGGCTCTTTCACCAATGTCGATTTCCACCTCCGGCAGGACATAAGCCAGCTGGCGGCGGCAACGGTCAAGCCGGACAACCGCTACATAAAGTCCATCCTGCGCAAGATAGACAGGGCCCGCGCCGTGCACAACCCGGACAACGCCGACGACTGGAAAGCCGGCCTGTACACCAAGATGGAGATGGACGCCACCAACCTGGAAGACCTGATCAAGATAGGCTTCGTGAACCGCACTGTGGGCGTCATCATGAACTATGCCGATACTTCCGTGGTCACCGGCAAGGCCTACCTTCCCTTCATGATATCGGAAAGCCGCTCAGAGGTTTACCATTCAAAGGAGCACGGCATTGACAGGGAAAACATAATCGCCAGCAAGATTTCCGGCTTCAAGGAGGATAATACCCTGAGCCAGTTCACCGGCAGCTACCTCCTCAAAACCAACTTCTACGACAGTTCCATCGGCGTTTTTGACCTGGATATCCCCAATCCCGTGGCGGCATCGTCCCAGATGTTCTACAACTATTTCCTGGTGGACAGCCTGCAGGTGGAAGGGCGCAAGACGTACGTACTCAGGTTCCATCCCAAGAAGCTGATTACTTCACCCACCTTTGACGGCCAGATGCTCATAGATGCCGAGGACTTTGGTATCCGCAGCGTTAACGCGCAACTGTCGGACGAGTCCAACGTCAACTGGATAAGGCACATAAACGTGGACATCCAGAACCGCCGCCTGCCGGACGGACGCTGGTTCAGCCAGGAGGAAAAGCTTTTCCTGGACTTCTCCGTCACACTTAGCGACCAGTCCAAGATAGTGTCACTTCTGGCCAACAGGACCAAGGTCTATGACGTACCGGAATTCGGTCCCATTACGGATCCCGCCATCCTGGACTCCAAGAACCAGGTAATTGTGGGCAACCTTAAGGAGGGAGATGCGGAGTACTGGGAAGAGGTGCGTCCCTACGAACTGTCGGATCGCGAAAAGGGTATTTTCAAAATGGTGGACGACATCCAGAACATGCCGTTCTACAAGTGGACGTACGCCATTGTACATGCCATTACCCAGCAATACGCCGCCATTGACGGATGGAAGTTTGAAATAGGCCGATGGCCAAGATTCATCGTCAACAACGACACCGAGGGCCTCCGCCTGCAGTTTGGCGGCCGTACAACCAAATACTGGAGCAAGAAAGTCAGGCTTAGCGGATACACCGCGTACGGTTTCAAGGACAAGGACCTCAAGTGGAGCGGTAATGTGGAGTGGATGCTGAACCGCGAAACCACCCGCAGGATAGACATCTGGGCCAAGCGGGACTTTGAGCAACTGAGCAGCGGAACCGGCGTTTTCACCGCCCAGAACATGTTCTCTTCCATGTTTGCACGCAGCCATGCTTCAATGCAGAGCATGGTGCGCACGGCATGCGTGCGCTACGAGCACGAGTTCAACCCGGATTTCACCGCATCGGCAGAGGTCAGGACCATGCGTATCTGGGGCAACGAAAGCGTTCCCCTGAAGCGTCAGGACGGCACATACGCAGACAGCTTTGGTTCCGACGAACTCCGCATGAGCTTCCGCCTTTCCCACGACGAAAAGGTTACCAGGAACTACTTCAAGAAGACCCAGGTTTTCACCAAATACCCGGTGACTATCCTTAACCTGAGGTATGCCTTCAAGGGCATCGCGCAGGATACCAACCCCTACATGAGGGCAGACCTTGGAATATACTGGGATACGCCCACTGGCTTCCTGGGCTTTGGCAAACTCACGGCCGGCGGCGGCTACATTTACGGCAGCGTCCCCTATCCCCTGCTCAAGCTTCACGAGGGCAACCAGACCTACTTCCACGACCGCGAGGCCTTTGCCTGCATGAATTATTACGAATTTATATCGGACCGATGGATTAACGTCTTCTACGAGCACAATTTCAACGGTATCCTGCTTGGCAAGCTTCCGCTGATAAAGAAGCTGGATCTCAGGGAAGTGGCGACCATCCGCGGTGCATGGGGTACGCTTTCAGAGGCTAACAGCTCAAACGCCCCGTTCGTGCTTCCGCATGCTTCCGGAACGCTTGAAATCCCTTACGTAGAGGCCGGCGTGGGCATTTCAAACATAATGCGCTTCTTCAGGGTGGATGCTTTCTGGCGCCTCACTCACAGAAGTGACACGGACAACGCCAAGAACTTCACTGTAAATATTGGAATTGATGTGGACTTCTAGTCCCAGGCCGTAACCGTAAGAGTATTTCCGATTACTTTGAAACGTACGTCCCTGCCTTCAAAAGGCATGGCGTATTCTTTTTCCGGGCTGTCCTGATAAGCGGGGCGGGGGTCAAGGGCAAGGACCTCTTTTAAAACCATCCGCTGCTTTAAAGTAAAAGGCAGACTTTCAGGTATTTCCACTTCCAGCGCAGGAGACGGAGCCTCAGAGGCAAAGCCGCACTGCGCATCAGGGAAACTGTCCGCATACGCCACGTAAGGCTTGATGTCGAAGACAGGGGTGCCGTCGGCAAGGTCTGCGCCGCGCACAAGCAGGTCCAAATCGTCAATGCCGATGAGTTCCACGCAGGAAAGGCCCAGCGGATTGGGCCTGTAAGGAGACCGCGTTGCCCATACCCCCATGCTGGTGTTGCCACCAAGACGCGGAGGCCGCACCGTTGGCTGCCACTCCCCCTTTGCAGGCTTGTTGGCGGAGAAGCCCCAGATAAGCCAGATGCGGCTGAAGCCCTCCAGGCCGCGGAGAGCCTCCCGGACGCGGTATTTATCGGCAAAGACAATCCTGCCTTCCACCGGGGCTAGAGAACTCTGGCGGGGAATGCCGAATTTTGAGCCGAAAGGCCCATGGTAATATGCCACAGGGACGATTTCCATTCTACGACAGATACTTGCCGTGGCACCGGCAATATCGGAGACCGCTGCCACAGGGGCAGGGATCGTTGGGGGCCACGTGGGGAATGGCAAAACCGGTGGGGAAATCGGAGGTGAGGTAGCCTTCGCTCACTGTGGGCTCAGGCATGGTCCACCGGGGATACTCCTCCGTCTGCTGGTGCGGAGCATCTTCCGGGGCCTTCCATGCGTCGCGGTCGCAAAGGCAGGCTCCAGTTTCTATGGCGCTGCGGCCCTGGAGGCACCATTTGGGGACGGCATCGGCAAAATCGCACACAGCCATGCACATTTTCTCCCAGACGCTGTCCGGGAAGGACGATGCCTTGGGCGCGTCGTAGATGGGATCAAAGAGCGCGGGATTGGACGCCGCGGTATATTGGGCTTCTATCCATGTATCGTGCTCCGCCATCACAAGCTCAAAGCCTGAATAGCCCGCCTGGCGGTACACTTTCTCAAGGGCGATGCCTTCCGGAGAGTTCATCCAGACGGTAAAGTAAGGGGCTCCGGCACCAGCTTCGAGCACCTGGGGACGGGTGAAAGTCCTTAGAGGCTTTTTCTTCCTGAACTCCTCCAGCATTTCCATCATTTCCTCCACATTCTCAATGCAGGGGGAAACCATGTTGTCTCCCCAGCTGTCCTCATACCTGCACAGCTTCACAAGTGGGCTGCGACGGATGAAGTTCAGAAGCGGAGTGTCTTTTTTACCGTGCCTGGAGAGCGGCCAGTCATACATGAGGTCAAGGAAAGTGCTGGTTGGGACCACTCCATAAAGGTTAAGATACCCCAGGGCAACCCTTTCCAGTTCATACTGGCCGCTGCTTTCCACAGCGCTGATAACGGAATCAATCTCCGGAGATACTATGTCATATATCTCCCGGCTGATCCAGACTTTGTGGTAGTTGTCGTCCGAATCGTCACTCTCCACTATTCCGGAGATTTCAACGATTGACGGATAATATGCAATATCCTTGTACTGGACGCGGTCCGGGCCTGCATTCACAAGGTCCCGGAGCAGGCGGATGTCCCTCTCCATAAGATGGGACAGCCACCTGCCGGGCTCTGTGTGAATGTACCGGGACAGTTCCGTAACCATCTGGGACTTCCTGAGACGCGGCGATATGCTGCTTCCCAGGACCTCCCCTATGTCAAGGAGTTCTCCTTTTTGGAACTTGTCCAGTGTGGATTGCAGATTCATAATGTATCCTGATACTTGAGGATAGGATTACGGGCTGCCGCCGTTTCATCCGGGCGGGAAATGGGCGTGCAATGCGGAGCTCCATGCAGGATGTTGGGATCTTCCGCAGCCTCTGCAGCAATCTTTCTCATCACCTCTATGAAAGAGTCGATGGTTTCCTTTGACTCAGTTTCCGTAGGCTCTATCATTATGGCCTGGTGGAAAAGGAGCGGGAAGTAGATTGTGGGGGCATGGAAGCCATAGTCCAGAAGACGCTTGGCAACATCCAGGGTTGTGGCGCCGGGGACATCGTCATGGGCACCGTCGTTGATGAGTCCGTCAAAGACGAATTCGTGCTTGCAGACGCCCTGGATGGGCAGTTTGTACAGGTCCTTGAGGCATTCTTTGATGTAGTTTGCGCTGAGGACTGAGTACTGGCCAACTTCCTTGATGTGCTGGTTGCCAAGGCTCAGGATGTATGCGTATGCACGCAGGATAACACCGAAGTTTCCGTGGAAACCGGAGACGCGGATGTCCGGGAGGCAGTCTTCCAGCCTCTTGGCAACACCAACGGGACCGCTGCCGGGACCGCCGCCGCCGTGAGGCGTTGAGAAGGTCTTGTGCAGGTTCAGGTGCATGATGTCAAAGCCCATGTCTCCGGGACGGACAACACCCATCATGGGGTTCATGTTGGCGCCGTCGTAGTAGAGCAGGCCGCCGGCATCGTGAACCAGTTTTGCAATGGTCTTGATCTCCGTCTCAAAGAGGCCCAGAGTGTTGGGGTTGGTCATCATGATTCCGGCGATATCCGGGCCAAGAAGCGGTTTCAGGGCCTCCACGTCTATGCGGCCGTTCTCCAGGGACTTAACCTGAACGACCTCCAGTCCGCAGACTGCAGCCGATGCAGGATTGGTGCCGTGGGCGCTGTCCGGGACGATGACCTTTGTCCTGCCAAAGTCTCCCCTCTTCATGTGGTAGTCACGCATGATCATGAGGCCGGTGAGTTCACCGTGGGCTCCGGCGCAGGGGTCGAAGGTGAAGGCGTACATGCCGGTGATTTCCGCAAGGAGACGGTTCATCTCCTGGTACACCTTGAGTGCGCCCTTGGCGAGACCGGCGTGCATCAGCGGATGCAGGCCCGCAAAGCCGGGCAGTGCGGAGACCTCCTCGTTGATCTTGGGGTTGTACTTCATGGTGCAGGAGCCAAGCGGATAGAAGCCGGTGTCCACGCCGAAGTTCATCTGGGAGAGGTTGTTGTAGTGGCGGACCACCTCAGGCTCGCTCACGCGCGGGAGAAGGGGCTCCTCTGCACGGCGGAGGTTTTTCGGGATGGCGGGGCCAGCC